>FWPV01003023.1_pt1 | contig 39242 bp, 38 predicted proteins | sample 2228371 | NCBI WGS metagenome assembly FWPV01 (sample SAMEA103939776, study PRJEB20133) | metagenome
TAATACTTTCTTCTTTGATCATGAATAATTTTTGGTCCATCAATTGTTATTTGAAGCATTTCTATTTTATTTTTTATAGTTATTAAAATAATATTTATTTTAGTTGTTATTTTTTTTTAACAGAAAAAAAATAAAAAAAACAAAGAGCAATATTTAACTGAATTGGTCAAAAAAGGTAACATTTCTAATACAGTTTCAGTAACAGGAGAAACTATTGCTGAAACTGAAATTAGACTTGACTTTGAAACAGGAGGAAGAATCAAAGAAATTAATGCTTTTGTAGGTAAAGAGGTGGCAGAAGGAGAAATTGTTGCTTCCATTGATGATTCTGTTTTGGGTCAACAAGTAGAGGAAGCTCACTTAGCTTTGGAAAAAGCAATTGCTGAAACAGGAGCAAATAATGACATCATAAGAGAAGCAGAACAAGTTGTTAAAAATGCCAAAAAAATATTGGAAGAAACTCAGAATCTTGAAAAGCAAAAGGTTTCTGCTGCTGAACAAGAATTGAAAAACGCCAAAAATTATTATGAAAAAGTTCTTGAATACTATAATAAAAAAGTTGAAGAAAGCGGAGTAGATAGTAGTGAAGCTAAATATGCGCAATTAACTTTGATCTCTGCTAATAATAATATAAAAACAGCTGAGGAGAATTTAAAAACAATCAAAAGAACACGAGACTTAAATGAACAAACTGCTCAAAATAATCTTGATTTAGCTGAAGAAAAATTAAAAACTGCTCAGTCTGAATTTTCAAAAAGAAGTCGAGATACTTTAGTGGAAAAAGCTCGAGTTGATTATGAAATTGCCTTAACTAATTTGGGAAAAACAATTCTTAGAGCTCCTGTTAATGGAATAATTACCCAAATAAACTACAAAAGGGGGGAGATTTTGGGATCGTTTAGTATGACTGAAGGAAAATCAAGTTCTTTTGGGAAAATGCTTTCTAAAGATTTACTCTTACAAGCTGATGTTCCAGAATCTGATATTGCTAAAATAAAGCTAGGTCAAACAGCCAAGGTAACTTTTGATGCTTTTGATTCAGAAGAATATTTTCAAGCAAAAGTGGTGGAAATTGAACCAGCTGCTACAATAATTCAAGGAGTGGTTTATTATAGAATAAAACTTAAATTAGATTCTGTTGATTCAAGAATCAAACCAGGAATGAGTGTGGATATAGATATTCAAATAAATCAAAAAGATAATGTTCTTTTGATACCTTCAGTGGCAATTAAAAGACAAAACGAAAAAAATTGGGTTGAGATTTTGGAAAAAGATAATAAAATAATTTCAGTTGAGGTTGAAACAGGAATCAAAGGCGATGAAGGATTGATAGAAATAATTTCTGATAAATTAAGAGAAGGGGATCAAGTTGTTATTTTGAAAGAGAAAGCCAAATCTCAATAAAAAACGACTCGCTCAAAATAGTTATTGAGGAGTCGTTTGTCATTATTAGTTCTCGTTTTTTTAGTACCTCAAATTTACCAATGTCTCTTAATATTTCCATCAATATCTGACTGACGCCAATGCTTCACTGATTTTTGATCTTATATCAATATCAGAGTAATTAATTTTTTCCACAGAAATAATTCTTTTTATCAAAGAACTACTTTCTAAGATATTAATTTCTTTTTCATTAAAAGACAATCGAGGATAAATATTGTTTCTTATAGTTTCAAAAATTATCAAAAAAACTTCCTCGGCTTTTTTTTCTTTCATGGTATCCTCCTTTTTAATTTAAAACCCTGAAAGAATTAATTAAACTGTTTAATTAACAAAATAGATTTTATTTATTATGTTCATATGCTAATACAAACCAAAAATCTTTGCAAGACTTATTATAGTGGAGAAGTGGCCACTCAGGCTATTTGTGGAATCAATATTAAAATTAATCGAGGTGAATTTGTTTCTATTATGGGACCAAGTGGATCAGGAAAATCAACCTTGATGCAAATTTTGGGTTTTTTAGATCGTCCTTCTGAAGGTGATTATTTTTTTGAAGGAAAAAATACTATTGCTTTTTCTGATGATGAATTAGCTGAGATTAGAAACAAAAAAATTGGTTTTGTTTTTCAGTCTTTTAATCTACTTCCACGAACAACTGTTTTTGAAAATGTTGAGCTTCCTTTACTCTATAACAGAAATCAAAGAAATTCTCATCAAAATAATCAAAAAGTTATTTTTGCTCTTAAAGCAGTTATGTTGGAACATCGAATAAATTATTTTTCTAATCAGCTTTCTGGAGGAGAAAAGCAAAGAGTGGCTATTGCCAGAGCCTTAGTAAATGATCCCGAAATAATTTTTGCTGATGAACCTACTGGAAATCTTGATTCAAAATCAGGAATAGAAATAATAAAAATTCTTCAAAATCTTAACAATAAAGGAAAAACAATTGTTTTAGTTACACATGAAACTTTTACTGCTGAACATGCTAAAAGAATTATTCAATTGAAAGATGGAAAAATAGTAGCTGATTTGCCAATCAGAAACAGAAGAATTGCCAATAATAAAGAAAGATTAAAATAGAATAAATATAACACCACTAAAAACAATCCTTTAAAGTTTTAAAATTAATTTAGTGTAATTTTTGTTTGAAATTAGAAAATGTTTTTCAATATTATCAAAATTTCTCTTCGAAATTTATCTTCTTTCAAGTTGCGTTCTTTTTTAACAATTTTGGGAGTAATAATTGGAGTTAGTTCTGTAATAATTATTTTTTCAATTGGACAGTCGGCTCAAGCATTGATTCTAGATCAATTAAAAGGAGTAGGGTCAAATCTAATTGGAATTCTTCCGGGTAGCTCTGAAGAAAAAGGTCCGCCAGCTTCGGTAATGGGAATATCAATTACAACCCTTAAATATGAAGATCTATTAGAATTAATAAATCAATCTCGTAATCCTTATATTGAGAAAGGGGCGGGTTATGTTCTTGGAGTCACTTCTGTTTCTTTTGAAAATAAAAATTTTAATGTTTCTTTTACTGGAGTAACTCATCAATATTTGGAAGTGGAAAATGCTGAATTAAAAAAAGGAAGATTTTTTAACAGGGAAGAAGAAACTAATCTTTCACAAGTAGTGGTCTTGGGTTCAATTATTGCTCAGGATCTTTTCGGCAAGGAAAATCCAATTAATAAAAAAATAAAAATAGGTGAACATAAATTCAAAGTTATTGGAGTTTTTAAAGAACGAGGATCGGTTGCTTTTGGCATTTCTAGCCAAGATGAGAGTATTTTTATTCCACTTCTTACTGCTCAAAAGATTTTTTTAAATATTAATCACTTGGGCTTCATTCGTCTCAAAGTAATTGAAGAGAATCTTGTTTCTCAGGCAATTGTCCAGAGTAGAGAAATTCTACGTCAAAGGCATAACCTGCAAAAAAATGAAAAGGATGACTTTTCTATTAGAAGTCTTACCATGGCTATAAGTATTTTAAAAAATGTAACTAATGTTTTACGTTATTTTTTACTAGCAATCGGTTCTATTTCTTTATTAGTTGGAGGAGTTGGCATTATGAATATTATGCTTATTTCTGTAAATCAAAGAATAAGAGAAATTGGAATTCGCAAAGCAGTGGGGGCAAGAAATTCTGATCTTCTGCTTCAGTTTATTTTTGAATCAGTTTTCGTTTCACTTTTAGGAGGATTAATTGGAATCATCTTAGGAATTGGTCTTTCTTTTCTAGCAGCTAAAATAATCTCTCATTTAGGCTATGATTGGAAGTTTTTAATTTCTATTTGGTCAATTTTTTGGGCAGTTTTAATTTCGTTTTTAATAGGAGTAATGTTCGGTATTTATCCAGCTCGAAAAGCGTCCAAAATTAGTCCAATGGAGTCTTTACGATATGAGTAAATATTTTTCCAGACTAGAAAAAACCAATGTCTAATCTAAAAATAAATTTTAAATTAGCTTTTAAAAGTCTTTTCTCTCATCCAGGAAGAACGATGCTTTCAATGTTGGGGATCATTATTGGCACTCTTTCAGTAATTTTGGTTTTATCTTTTGGGGCTGGTTTGGAAAACTATGTAGTGGGACAAATTCAATCATTTGGAACAGATGCGGTTGAAGTAGAAATAAAAACACCTAAAATTGCTCATGTTTCTTCTCAAAATATAAGCAGTTTAGCAGGAGGCACTCAAGTAACTACTTTTAAACTCAAAGAAGCTGAAAAAATTTCTAAACTTTCTAATATCAGCAGTTGGTATGCTGGAACAATGGGACAAGAAATTTTTTCCAAAAAAGGTAAAAATGAAAGAGCTTTCGTTATGGGAATTACTAGAGGAATTATTGAAGCAGATTCAAATTTCAAAATAATTCAAGGAGAAATGTTTAGTCAAGAAGATAATACTAGTCAAAAACAAGTAGTAATATTGGGAAGTAAATTAAAAGAAGAGATTTTTGGCAAAGAAGATGCTATTGGAGAAACAATTAAGATTAAAAATCAAGGTTATAAAGTGGTAGGTGTTTTAGAAGAAAGAGGTTCTACTGGTTTTTTTGATTTTGATAAACTTGCTTATTTGCCTCTCGAAACTTTGCAAAAAAAAATTCTAGGTACAGATTATATTACTTTTGCAGTTTATAAATTGAAAGATGTCAACAAAATTGATTTCACTAAACAAGAAATAGAAAAAATGATGAGAGATTTTCATAATATAGACAATCCCGAAGATGATGATTTTGCAGTGATATCAATTGCTGAAGCAATTGATATTCTAGAAAAAGTTTTTACTGCTCTAAACATTCTTCTTTTAGTCATTACTTCAATTTCCTTGATTGTTGGTGGAGTGGGAATAACCAATGTAATGTACGTTGGAGTAACAGAAAGATCCTATGAAATTGGATTACGCAAAGCAGTAGGAGCGAGAAATTCTGATATTTTGAAACAATTTCTTTTTGAAGCAATAACACTGACCTTTTTGGGAGGAATAGGAGGAATTATATTGGGATTTCTAGCCTCTAAATTAGCAGAAATAATTGTTGCTAATTATGGATTTTTATTGAAGTTCCCAATTAATTTTTGGTTTATTGCTTTGGGAGCAGGTTTTTCTATAGCAGTGGGAATAATTTTTGGTTTACGACCTGCTCAAAAAGCGGCTCGTCTTTCTCCGGTAGAGGCGTTGTTAAAAGAAGAATGATTTTAAATAAAATAATAGAAAATAAAAGTTTTTGAAATAATATTCTTTAAAATTATTTTATTGACCTTTAGTAGTTTTTTAGTTATATTTTTAGTATTATATATCGAGTATTATGTACTAAGATTTCTTATAATTCATTTAAAGAATTAATTAGAATTGTCCTTCATTTAATAATGATTTTTTGTTGAAGAACATTTTTTGAGGCCCTATCGTCTAGTGGTTAGGACAGGTGGTTCTCAGCCATCAAACAGGGGTTCGATTCCCCTTAGGGCTACCAAAATAGATACTAAGAATATCTAAAAACATCTTAAAAAAATTTTTATAAAATCATAAAAAATGACTGCTCAAGAATATCTAAAAGAATACAAAAAAAAATTTCAACCATTTTTAAAAGAATACTTTAAAACAAAAATAAAAGAAGCTCAAAAAAATCATTCTTTAGTCGAAAAAGCTCTTCGTATGATTGCTGATTTTACTTTTGCTGGCGGAAAACGAATAAGGCCAGCTTTAGTTTACTATGGTTATTTAGCAGCTGGTGGGAAAGATGATGATGAGATAGTAAAAACTTCTATGTCAATTGAATTGGTTCATTCTTTCTTGCTCATTCATGATGATGTTATTGATCGAGATGAAAAACGACATGGCACTGAAACTGTTCATGAACGCTATCGAAAAATTGCTCAGAAGTATTTTCCTTCAAAAGATGATTGGCACTTTGGAGTTTCTATGGCTATTATTGTCGGAGATCTAACTGCTTCTATGGCAAGTGAAATAATTTTTAATTCAAATTTTCCTGCTCAAATTATTATCAAAGCATTAGATAAGCTTCAACAAATTGTTTATGTTACTATTCCAGGAGAAATGATAGATATTTATTTAAGTTTTCAGGGAAAATCAACAGAAGAAGAAATTCTTTTGATGCATGAAGGAAAAACAGCTCGTTATACTTTTGAAGGACCACTTCATTTGGGGGCTGTTTTGGCAGGCGCCAAAGAGGAAATGCTTAAACATTTTTCTCAGTATGCTATTCCTGTTGGCAAAGCTTTTCAAATTAGAGATGATATATTGGGTGTTTTTGGAGATGAAAAGAAATTGGGAAAACCAATTGGTTCTGATATAATTGAAGGGAAACAAACCCTCTTACTTATTAAAGCCCTTGAGAAAGCTACCCCAGCTGAAAAAAAATTTCTTCAAAAAGTGGTGGGAAAAGAAGATTTGAGTGAAAAAGAACTAGAAAAATTCAGATCTATTATTAAAGAAACGGGTTCATTAAATTATTCAGAAAAAATGGCTCAAGAATTAGTGAATCAATCAATTGCTGCATTGGAAAAAATTGATTTTAAAGATGAAAAAGCCAAAGATTTTCTTTTGAAAATTGCTCACTACATCATTGAAAGAGAAGTTTAGTTTAATTTTAATTAATCAAAAATATTAAATGCTCAAAATATTAATTAATCTTAAATAATACTCTAGTTTATTTAAAATGCAAAAAGCAGAAAACTATCATTTTCCCCTTCATATCGCTATAATTCCTGATGGCAATCGTCGTTGGGCAAAATCTCAAGGTAAAAAACCATGGGAAGGACATGAAGAGGGTGCCAAAAGAATAGAAGAAATTGTTAGACAAGCTCTTAAATTAGGTGTAAAATATCTCACTTTTTGGGGGTCTTCGGTGGATAATTTAACTAAACGACCTTTAGAAGAAAAAAGAGCTTTACTTCGAATTTATGAAAATTATTTTATCCGGTTAATTAACAGTAAAGAAATTTTTGATAATCAAGCAGCTATCAATTTTTTTGGTCGTTGGGAGGAGCAATTTCCTAAAAAATTAAAAAAAATATTAAAAGAAGGAATGGAAAAAACAAAGGGACATGCAAAGCATTTTCTAAATTTTTTATTAGCCTACAACGGCGATGATGAAATGTTATTAGCTATTAAAAAAATTGTTCAAAAAGCTAAAGAAACTAAAGATAAAATGATAATAAATTCAGAACTAATTCAAAAAAATTTAATGACTGGAATATTGCCAGAGGTTGATCTTTTGATTAGAACTGGTTCTCAAGATGATCCTCATAATAGTGCTGGTTTTATGATGTGGCATACTAAAAATTCTCAATATTATTTTTCAAATAAAATGATGCCTGATTTTGGAGGAAAAGATTTTGAAGAAGCCATAAAAGAATATCAAAGAAGAACAAGACGATTCGGAAAATAAACTCCACATAATAGGTAAAAAAATAAAGTTTTTATTTTTGAAAATTCTTTTTGAAATAAGTTTTCTTAAAAAGTTGTATCAAAAAGTGTTTCTTGGGAAATAAACAACATTTCTAGCAATGTGAAATAAAAAATTAAACTTAAAAAAATGGCACTAGAACTAAATGACAAAAATTTTGAACAAGAAGTGATAAAAAGTAATCAAGTAGTATTGGTTGATTTTTGGGCTCCTTGGTGTGGTCCTTGTCAGATGATGAGTCCAATTATCGAAGATTTGGCAAAGGAAGTAGAAGGTAAATTTAAGGTAGGAAAATTAAACGTGGATGAAAATCCTGAAACAGCTAGTAAATTCGGAATTATGTCAATTCCTACTTTGATAATTTTTAAGGAAGGAAAAAATCAAAAACAACTAGTGGGTGTCCAATCAAAAGAAACCTTGTTAAAAGAACTAGAAACTGCTTAGATTCTTAAAGTCTTTTTTAAATTAATTATTTCTTTTTATTATTACTATGCTTGATTTAGCAATTATTGGCGGAGGACCTGCTGGTTTGACCGCTTCTATCTATGCTTCACGTTATAAACTAAAACATCAAATTTTTACTGCTGAGATAGGAGGTTATTTAAATGAAATTCACAAAATTGACAATTATCCCGGATTTTTGGGAATTTCAGGAGTCGAATTAGCTCAAAAATTTTCTTCTCATGTTAGAAATCTGGGAGGAGAAATTATCAATGAAGAAATTGTTAAAATAGAAAAAAATCCCCATCACTTTCTTTTAATTGGAAAAAGTCAAAATCAATTCGAATCAAAAACAATTATTTTTGCTGGAGGAACAAGAGCGCGCAAAATGAATGTTCCTGGCGAGGAACAATTTATAGGAAAAGGAGTGTCTTATTGTGCCACCTGTGATGCTCCTTTTTTTAAAAACAAAAATGTGATTGTCATTGGTGGAGGCAATTCCGCTGCTGTGGCTGCTTTAATTCTGTCTCAACATGCTCAATCAGTTAGCTTATTTTATCGAGGAGAAGAACTCAAATGTGCTCCGGCTTTTATTGATCAAATGAAAAAAAATTCCAAAATAGAAATTTTTTGTTGCAGTATTTTAAAAGAAATAAAGGGAAAAAATGTTGTTGAAGAAGTTGTCATAAAAAAGGGGGGGGGGAACAAAATAATCAAAACAGATGGTGTTTTTGTTGAAATTGGTTCTGATCCTAATTTGGAACCAATCAATAATTTAAAAATAGAAACTGATTCAAAAGGCTACATCAAAACAAATTCTGACCAATCAACAAATGTGGAAGGTTTTTATGCAGCAGGAGATATTACTACTAATTCTAATGGTTTTCGACAAATAATAACTGCAGCAGCAGAAGGAGCCATTGCCTCTCTTTCTGTTTTTGAAAAACTTAAAAAAAATGAATCCCAAAAAAATTAGCCAAGGTGGAAAGATTGAAATTATATCTCGAGTAAAAAATTTTAAAAAAAATATTTCTTTAATTTATACTCCAGGAGTAGCAAAAGTGGTTTTGGAAGTGATGAAAAATCCTCGAAATGTTCTTGATTACACTTGGAAAAAAAATACCATTGCCATTATAACTGATGGCAGTGCTATTTTAGGATTAGGAAATCAAGGACCTCTAGCTGCTTTGCCAGTAATGGAAGCCAAAGCAGTTTTATTTAAAGAATTGGCAGGACTAAACGCGGTTCCACTTGTTCTTGGCACACAAAATCCAAATGAAATTATCAAAATTATCAAAGCAATTTCTCCCAGTTTTGGAGGAATTAACATCGAAGACATTGCCGCTCCTAATTGTTTTTTAATTAAAGAAAAACTTAAGAAAGAATTAGATATTCCTGTTTTTCATGACGATCAATATGGAACAGCAATTGCTGTCTTGGCTGGTTTAATCAATGCCGCTAAAGTTGTTAAAAAAAATTTGAAAAAGTCAAAAATAATCATTTCTGGAGCTGGAGCAGCAGGAATAGCAACTGCTAAGCTTTTACATAGATTTGGAGTAAAAAACATTATTGTATTTGATTCTCAGGGACCTCTTTATCGAGGGAGAGAAAAACGAATGAATTTTGCTAAAATCAGAATTTCTCAAAAAACTAATCCAAAAAAATTTAAGGGTAATCTCAAAACAGCTCTTTTGGGAGCAGATATTTTTATTGGTCTTTCGGGACCTAATCTAATAAATCGTTCTGATGTTGAAAAAATGAATTCTGAAGCAATTGTTTTTGCTCTTGCCAATCCTGTTCCAGAAATAATGCCTCAAGAAGCTCAAAAAGGAGGAGCAAAAGTTGTAGCTACTGGCAGAAGTGATTTTCCTAATCAAATAAATAACGCGTTAGTTTTTCCCGGAATATTTAAAGGAGCAATTCAAAGCAACACTGTTTTGATTAGTGATGAAATTAAATTAAAAGCAGCAAGAGCTTTAGCAAAGATAATTGAAAATCCTACTCCTCACAAAATTCTTCCTTCAATAACCGACAAAAAGGCAGTTTTAGCTATTGAAAGTGTTTTTAGAAGATAATCTTTTTGTTCCTTGAAAATAAAATCAAAAAAGGAGGAAAGAATGGGCCAATCAAATAATAGTAATCGAGGAACGCGCCATCATATTGTTCCCAGATCTCGAGGAGGTGCTAATGGAAAAAATATTTTGATAATTCCTCAAAGAATTCATGAAGCCTATCATATTATTTTTGGTAATCTTACTCCCGAAGAAGCACTAGAATTTTTAAAAATTGTCTTTTTGGGTAAGGGAAGAAAAAAAATGAAAAAAATTTGGAAAATCGAAGAACTTACAGAGCTTCAACTCAAACTTCAATTAGAAACACTAGGGGTTAAGAAAAAAGAGATGAAAGATGATAAAAAATAAGGAAAAATTAAATTTTAAAAACGAGAGTAAAAGCGGCATTAGAATGCCGCTTTTTTAAAAATTTCTTGACTTGAAAACTAAAATGATTAACAATAATTAAAAAAGTAATTCATGGAAATTTTAATTAAATGAAACTAGTTTTGATTAAAGATATTAAAAATGTTGGCAGAAGGGGAGAAATAAAAGAAGTTGCCGATGGTTATGCTAGAAATTTTCTAATTCCTAATGGTTTAGCAAAACCAGCCACTCGCTTAGTTCAAGAAAGAATAACTCAAATTATTCAAGCAGAAACAGAACAAAAACAAGAACAAGAAAAGAAAAAGAAAGAACTAATTCAGAAAATTGCCAAAAAAAAGATTGTTATCAAATCAAAAGCAGAAAAAGGGAAACTTTTTGGGGCAATTACTCCCAAAATGATTATTGATCAAATTAAAAAGGAAGGACTAGGAGAAGTAGAAGAAAAAGTGATAAAAATAGAAAAACCAATCAAGGAAGTTGGAGAATATTCTATCAAGCTTAAATTTTCTGAATCACTGAAAACGGAAATAATATTATTAGTTGAACCAGAGAACAATTAAGATAAATATCGTTAATTGTTATTTTCAAGAAACCGTTTTTTCTTTTTTGGGGAAGTGGTTTTTTGTTTTTAAGAAAGCAAGTAAAATTCTTAAAGCTTTTTTTAATAAAAACAAAATGAAAAAACTAACCACTAAGTTTATTTTTGTTTTTGGAGGGGTTATGTCAGGTATAGGCAAGGGAATTACCACCTCTTCTTTGGCCAAAATAATTCAATCTCGAGGTTTTCAGGTAACCGCCATAAAAATTGATCCTTATGTTAATGTTGATGCGGGCACCATGAATCCAACTGAACATGGAGAAGTTTTTGTTTTATCTAGTGGCTTGGAAACTGATCAAGATATGGGTAATTATGAAAGATTTTTGGATATTGATCTACCACCAGATAATTATATGACCACTGGAAGCATTTATAAAAAAGTAATTGAACGAGAGCGAAATTTAGAATACGAAGGCAAATGTGTTCAAATTATTCCTCACGTTACTAATGAGGTAATCTACATTATTGAGAAAGCTTCCAAAATAAATAAAGCTGATTTTGTTATTGTTGAAATTGGTGGAACTACTGGAGACTATGAAAATGATCTTTATACGGAAGCGGCTCGACAAATGAAATTAAAATATCCCAAAGATGTTCTTTTTGTAATGATAAGTTATGTGCCTTATCCTTCAAAGATTGGTGAAATGAAAACAAAGCCCACTCAGCAAGCGGTACGAGCTCTAAATTCAGCTGGAATTCAACCAGAAATAATTATTGCCAGAAGTGAAACGCCTATTGATCAAAAAAGAAAAGAAAAAATTGCTCTTTTTTGTAATGTTTCAGTTTCAGATGTTATTTCTGCTCCTGATGTTGATTCAATCTATGAAGTCCCTCTTAATTTTGAAAGAGATAATCTAAGTACTTTGGTTTTGGAAAAGCTTTCGCTGAGTCCCAGAAAATCAAACTTGGAAGACTGGGAAAAACTAGTTAACACAATCAAAAATTTAAAAAATGAAATTAGAATTGGCATTGTGGGGAAATATTTTGGTACAGGAGATTGTATTCTTTCGGACTCCTACATTTCAGTTATCGAAGCTATTAAACATGCTTGTTATGCTAATAAAGTTAAGCCCAATATTAATTGGGTAAATTCTGAAATTTTTGAAAAGAAACCCTCTAAAATTGTCTCTTTAAAAAATTATGATGGTATTATTGTTCCAGGTGGTTTTGGAAAAAGAGGAGTAGAAGGAAAAATTCAAGCCATTCAATTTGCTAGAGAAAATAAAATTCCTTATTTAGGACTTTGTTATGGTATGCAGCTAATGGTAGTTGAATTTGCTCGAAATGTTCTTGGAATGAAAGATGCTCATACTACTGAAATAGATCCCAAAACAAGATATCCAGTTATAGATTTAATGCCAGAACAGAAGAAAAACATTCAGGAACAACATTATGGAGCTACAATGCGATTAGGAAGTTATTCTTGTTTAATAAAACCCAAAACAATTGCTTTTAAAGCCTACCAGAAAAGAAAAATAACAGAACGTCATCGTCATCGCTATGAAGTTAATCCTGAATTTATTAGTAAAATTGAAAAAAATGGGTTAATTTTTTCGGGATTTTCACCAGATAAAAGATTGATGGAAATTGCTGAAATTGCTTCTGATCATCATCCTTTTATGGTGGGAAGTCAATTTCATCCAGAATTTACTTCTCGCCCTCTTCATCCCAATCCTTTATTTTTTGAATTTATAAAAACAGTTGTAAAATTAAATAACAATCAAATACCGCCTTTAAGATAAAGGCGGTATTTCTTTAAAAATAGATGAAATTCTACTCAATTTCAACAAATTTAGCTTTTTTTAATTTACCTGTAAAACGTTGGATTTTTTTTGTAATAAATCGAACTCTTCCTTCTTTTAAAGAAATGATTGTGTCATCACCAGTACGTTTTGTGTTCTTTCCAGGTCTTATCTTGGTTCCTCTTTGTCGCACCAAAATTTCACCTGCTTTAACAAATTGTCCAGCAAATCTTTTAATGCCTAGTCTTTTTGAAATTGAATCGCGGCCGAGTTGAGTTGAACCGCCTGCTTTTTTCTGTGACATTTCTTTTAGTAATTAATATAAATATATTCCTTAAAAAAGTGTCATTTCAAAATCGTGGTTTTCATTATAGCTATTAATAAAATTAATGTCAAATAAAACTAAACATTTTAAACATTTTTGGAACAAATATGAGCAAACAATTCTTATTTGTTTGGCTCTAATTTTAACTGGCTTGGCTTTTTTTCGAGCTGGTCAAACTTATGAACAAAACAAGAAAAACGCTCAAATCGAAGTTTCTTTAAGTAACTTATCTGCCTGCAATCCTGCTCAAGAAAAGGCTTTGGCATTAAGCAAAGCTTTAGAAAGCAAGAGTGTAAATCTTTCTCAAAACACTAACTCTGATCAAAAAAATAATACATCAGAAAGTAATTTGCAAATAGCAGAAGAGAAACAAAATAATCCTGAAAATTCCAAAGAATGCACTCTAATTGGATCCAAAAATTCTAATAAATATCATCGTCCTAATTGTATTTGGGCAAAAAAAATAAAACCTGAAAATAGAGTTTGCTTTTCTTCCGAAGATGAGGCAAAATCAAAAGGATATCAACCGGCGAATTGTTGTTTTAAGTAATTTTAAATAATTTTAAATAATTTAAATTTGACTTCAAAAATGAAAAAAAACAAAGAAAAAGATGATTTAATTATCATCTCTTTGGGAGGTTCTTTAATCGTTCCTAATCAAATTGACTGGAACTTTTTGAAAAATTTCAGAAAACTTATTCTTAAATATACCAGAAAAGGGAAAAAATTTGTAATTGTTACTGGAGGAGGGAATACTGCTCGTCAATATCAACAAGCCGCTAATAAAATTACCCGACTTACTCGAGATGATCAAGATTGGATTGGAATTCATAGTACTCGCCTAAATGCTCATTTAATAAAAACTATTTTTCGTCGAATTGCTCACCCAAGGATAAATAAAAATCCTTGTACTAAAGCTAAAATAGAAGATCATTTTGCTCATGGAGAAAAGATAATGGTAGCAGCTGGTTGGCGACCAGGCTGGTCAACTGATTATGTTTCCACTATTTTGGCTCAAAGATTAGGAGCTAAAACAATTATTAATCTCTCCAATATTAAATACGTTTTTAATAAAGATCCTAAAAAATTTAAAAAAGCCGAGCCTATCAAAAAAATTAACTGGAAAAACTTTAGAAAAATTATTGGAAATAAATGGGATCCAGGGCTCAATCTTCCTTTTGATCCAATTGCATCCCAAAATGCTCAAAAAAATAATATGCGAGTAATCATTACTGAAGGAAGAAATCTTTCTAATCTAGAAAAAATTCTGACAGGAAAGTCAGATTTTGTTGGAACTGTAATTGAAGGGAAATAGTTTTATTTTTGATTTTACTTATTGAAACAAAATTTTTAATGTTCTTTTTTAACAGAAAGAATTATTTTTTCAGATTTGATGATTTTTGCTTTTTCTATAACTTTTTGATCTTTTGGGGAAAGAGTTTTAATTGCTTTTTTAAGTTTTGTTCTATTGATATCCAAAACTGCTTCCCAAAGATTATTCTTAATTAAAATATTTTTTAATATTTCATCATCAAAATCATAATTTTTTCTTATTATTTTAGAAATAATTTTTCCTTTTCCAAAAATTCTTTCAACTTTTTTCTTTTCCATTATTTCAAGAATAAGTTGAGAAAGCTCCATTAATTTAGCTTTATCTTTTTTGGTTTTTTCTAAAAGATCCAAATATTCTTTTATAGCTTGTTCTTCCTCTTGATTGGCAAACTCTTTTTTCTCTGTTTCAAATTTATGTTTCCACATAGAACAAATTTTTTGATAGCCACACCAATCACAAAGAGGATTTATTTTAGGCGCAAAATCAGATACTTTAATTTCTCGAATTACTTCTAAAATTTGATTCTTTTCCTCTTCAAGTTCCTTGACAGTTTTAAAAGTAGAAAGCTTGGTTCCATGTCTTAAATAATAAAGAGAAAGTTTTATTTTTGATAAATTATTTTCTTGATCGGGATATCTCTTTAGAAAGGCCAAAAGATAAATTAGAAGTTGAAGATTTTCATTGACAGAAAGTTGAGAAGGAAGTTTTTTGGAGGTTTTGTAGTCAATAATTTCAAAACCCTCATCAATCTTATCAATTCTGTCAATAATACCAGAAATTATATGAGTTTCATTTTCTTTTTCATCTTCAAGTTTAATGGCAAAATTTGATTCTAGTGCTACAATTTTCGTTTCAGCCGGATTATTTTTTTTGTAGTATTCTTGAATAATTTTGATTCCTTGAGCAAAAGCACTTCTTTCTTCTATCTCATCTCTGAAACCTTCTCCTTTCCAACAAGAAGAAAAAAACTCCAAAGCTTCTTTTTCAGTTGGAAAGACAAAACTTCCTTTACCTTCATGAATATATTTCAAGGTACTATGGATAATTGTCCCAAAAACAGCTTCAGGAGAAGAGGAAGTTCTAATTTTATCTATTTCTTGATATTTATATTTAAGAGGGCAATTTCTAAAGGTATCTAGAGAAGAAAATGATAGTTGCATTTTTAGAGAAAAATTTTTTGATTAATATGAGAACATTATACATTATACTCCTCCTTTTATCCAATAAATCATTAAAAATATAGTTGGTAAAAAACCAATTAATAAAAACAGTAGGGAAAAAAGAAAAATGATTCGTAAAAATAAAACGGGACGATCTTTTTCAAATTTTAAACCTTTAAAGCCAATTATAACAAGCACAATTCCCAAAAAAAATAAAAAGGTAGGCAAAATAAAAGCTAGCCCAGTAGAAATAATTTGTTTAAAATCAATCGCATTAATTAGTTCTGTTTCAACAAAAGTTTTTCCATCTATTCCCTTTTTGAAAGTACTTTGGGGAATTACAGTGAAAACAGAAAAAAAAGTCAAAAGTAGTCCCAGGAATAAAGAAAAGACAAAAGCGGAACAAAGCATTTTTTTCCAAGAATACTTATTTCCTTTTTCATCTTTTTCAATTCCTGTTCTCCAAAGTCGAAAAACTAAAAAAAAGTAAATAGCAGAAATTAATAATGCCAGAACTCCAAAAAGCAAAAGCAAAAGAGAATTAGTAGTTATTTTGCCATTACCATAATTTAAAATTAAGGGAGGTAAAAAAAAACGAGCTGTTGCTATTAAAGGTGCAGTAATTAAGACAATGATTCTTAGAAATATCAAAATCAAATTATCTTTATGAAATTGTTCTTCCTCTTTTTTTGAAACAACTGAAGAAAAAACGTCTTCATAGTTGTCGAGTGTTTGCATCTTTTTATTTTATTTTTTTAAAAAAAGAAAAAAGGAAAATATAATACAAACATATAAAATAGAAGAGAAGGGGATACAACTATTATATTATGTAGTGTGTGTTATATATAAATTTTATATAATATTATTATAGGTTATATTTTATAATATAAAAAAGAAAGAGGGAGAGAATGTCTATAATCAATGTCGCACAATGTATATTTTGCGACATATAATATAGAAGAGTTTGGGGGCTTTTTTGTTGGGACTTTTTACTTTTATCCTTTTTTTCATCTTTATTAAACCAAAGTCTTGATTTAATATTCATTTTAATTATATTTTAGCAGAATTATTAAAATGTTTAATATTCTTTTATTTTTTTTCATAAATGATTATTTGATCAATCAAGGTAGATTTTTGATTATAAATTGCAGCAACTAATTTTCTTGTGGTTCCTAAATAAATATTATCTCCAAAAAGAGGATCATGAACAATATAATCTCTATTATCTTTGTTATGAATAACAACATAATGTCCTTTACCTGAAACTGCTCTCACAAAAACAATTACTAAATTGTTTTCTTCAAGTGCTTTATCAACAGTTTTCCAATTAACAGATCCATGAGTAGTACTAGAAACAAGATTGAGATTTCCCCAATAATTAGGCCAAACAATAAGATCTCGATAAAAAATTGGTTTGGCAGCTAATTCACCTGGCGTTATTTTTTCTTTGTGATAAGTGAAAACCATTGCTAATGAAGTTACAGCACAGCCATAATCTTTCATTAAAGAAGAAGAGAGTCCAATTCGATTATAGGCCCAGCGACGATCTTTTTGAGAATAATACCAATTAGTAGAGGCTAATTTACTTTTGGGCTTGGGAGCTTCGGCTTTAATTTTTTCCAATTCCTTTTTTTTCTTATCCGAAAGAGCATCAATATCTCCAATCAATTCTTGTTTTTGCTTTTCAATTCTCTCTAAAAGTTTTTGATATCTAGTTTCTTCTCCTAAGGTTTCTTCTAGTAGAATTCTTTTTGAATTTTTTTCATTATTCAAATACCCTCTTTTTGCTTTTAGTTCTTCTTGTTTATTTTTTATTTCATCAATTTTTTTTGACAATTCCTCTTTCTTTTTTTCAAATTTAAATTTTTCTTCCTGATATTTTTCCAAGATTTCTCCAATTTTTTGAGAAGTTTGATCTAATAATTCTGTTTGAGTAAAGATTTTGGTTAAATCTCCTTTATTAGCTAGAAATTCCAATTTTAAGTCTCGATCAATTTGATTGAAAAACTGAATAAGTTCTTCCAATTTTTTCTTTTCTGTTTGAATGAATTTTTCTTTTTCAATTAATTCTCTTTCAATACGATCTTCTTCTTTTTCCAGTTTTTCTATTTCTTTCTCTAACAATTGAGTATAGTTTTCCAATTTTTCAATTTCCACATCCATCAATTCAATTTGATTCTTCAACGTTGTCTGTTGTTGCTGTTTTAAATTAATTATTCTTTGATAATCTTTAGCTTTTTGTTCTAATTCTTCTATTTTCTTATCAATTTCTTCTTCTTGAGCAATTGCATTCCATTTCCCTGCCGATAAGAAAAAAATTGTCCACAATAAAAAAACCAAAATAATTATTTTGCTAGAAAAAATTTTTTCCAAAATAATTCTATTTCTTCTAATTTTATCAATACCAAGCATAGTATAAATCATTTTTCTGTTTGAATTTTTATTTTTTAATAAAAATTATTTTATTTTTCCAGTTTTTTGATGGCTTTTTCTATTCTTTTCAGAGTTTCTTTTTTGCCCAACACCCAGGCAATTTCAAAAGGACTGGGACTCTGTTCTCTTCCAGAAAGAGCTACTCTTAGAGGCCAAAGAATTTCACCTCTTTTTTCTTTTGCTACTTCTAAAAGTTTTTCTTGAATAATACTGGGTTGAAAATTTTCTGAATAAATTTTTTCTAACGTGTTGTAGGTTTTTAAAAGAGATTTTTTAATCTCTTTATTGTTCATATTTTTCCATTTAAGTAGTTTTTTATCAAATTGAGGATAAAAAAAGTAAAAATCAAGATGATCTAAAAGATCAGAAATTTTTTTCATTCGCTCTTGTTCAATGATGATTATTTTTTCTGTTTTTTCTTTATTTTCTTTGCTCCAAGAAAGTTTTTTCTTTAAAAAATATTCTTTTAAAAAAGACCGTGAAAGTTTCCAAATTTCTTCAGAACTTTTTTGACGAACATAAACTCCATTCATCCAATCTAATTTCTGAAGATTAAAGATCGCTCCGGAATGATGAAGGTTTTTTTCATCAAAATTTTTTATCAACTCTTCTTTAGAAAAAATCTCCTGATTATTTTTAGGATTCCAGCCCAAAAGAGCTAGAAAATTAACTAATGTTTCTGGCAAATAACCTTTTTTGATAAACTCAGAAACACTGACATCACCCGCTCTCTTTGAAAGCTTTTTTTTGTTTTCTCCTAAAACATTGGGAAGATGAATAAAAGTAGGTAATTTCCAGTTAAAAAAACGATACAGAAGAATGTGTTTGGGTGCACTTGGAATCCAATCTTCTCCTCTAATTACATGAGAAATTTCCATCAAATGATCATCTACTACTACCGCTAAATGATAAGTTGGAAAACCATCTGATTTAATTAACACTTGATCATCTAAGACTTCTCCTTTTATTCTAATTTTTCCATAAATAAAATCTTCAAACTCAATAATTTCTTCTTTGGGTATTGCCATTCTTATAACAGCTTTTTCTCCTTTTCTAATTCTTTCTTGAGCTTGAGAAAGAGAAATTTCTCTACAACAACCATCATACATAGGTAGAAGACCCTTTTTCTGAGCCAATTCTCTTTTAGCCTTTAGTTGTTCGGGAGTACAAAAACAATAGTAAGCTTTACCTTGTTTTATTAATTTTTGAGCCAACTGTTGGTAAATTTCAAGTCTTTTAGATTGAAAATAAGGTCCTTTATTACCCTTTTCTATAAATTCTCCTTTTGAGTTAATTCCAACTACCCCCTCGTCAGGAGAAATACCAAGCCATTTCAGTACTTCTAAAATTTTCTCTACTGATCCAGGAACCAATCTTTTTTGATCAGTATCCTCAATTCTAAGAATGAATTTTCCATTATATTTTTTAGCAATTAACCAAGCAAAAAGAGCTGTCCGGAGATTACCAATATGAAGATAACCAGTAGGAGAAGGAGCAAAGCGAGTTCTAACTTTAAGAAATTTTTTGAATGAAGACATCTTTTTTCTTTCTGATTATTAAAATGGGTTTTTTACTTTTAAAAATATTTTTAAAATATCTTTTCCTTCTAAATTAGAATTAATAAAAAAAATAAAAATTGTTTTTAAAAATGACTCGCCAAATAAAAACAATTGTAGCGTTCCAAATTCTTTTTAACCTTTGGCGTGGTTGCATCAATAACCTCCAAGACCACTCTAATCCAATTTTTCTCAAAAATAAAGGGGCACGAAGTTGTTTTTGAGTCCAAAAATCAAAAGTTCCTCCTACTCCCACTGCCACTACAAAATCATATTTCATCTTTTTGAGTTGAAAAATAATTTTTTCTTGCCAAGGCGCTCCCAGCCCAACTAGAATAATATCAGTTTTTTTGTTCATTTTTTTTAAAATTACTTCTTCATTATTTTTAGAATTAATTGGAAAACAAAAACCTAAAACTTCAAAATTTCTAATTCTTCTTTGAATCAAATATTTTTCTATTTCACTCTTTTGACTAAGACCCGATTGAGAATAGATGATAGTTACTTTTAAATTTAATTCAGAGGCTTTTTTAAGAAGAAAATCGGCTAGTTCTACACCCGTTATTCTTTCTCCACAAGATATTCTCCTTAAAAAAGCTCCTAGCTTTATTCCAATACCATCATTTATTTTTATATCAGCACTATTAATAACTTTTAAATAAAAAGGATCTTGACAAGTTTTCAAAATAATTTCTGGATTTAATGTTACTAGAAATAATTTTTTTTCGTTAAACTCTTTAAGAAGAGCATTTTTTCCTAATTTGCTGCTCTGTTCTTTGTTTCTTTTTTGAAAAACTTTTTCCAAAAAAATCCAAACCTCATCTTTTCTTAATTGTCCAATTTCAACTCCCAAAAGTCTTTCTTTTTTCATTTATAAATTTATTTTTTATAAAATTATTTTAAAGCAATGCTTTCCAATATATAATATTTTCTTTCCCTTTTTTCTTTTTTGCTTTCAAAAATTTCCACTGAAGAAACAGGAACCAAAACTTTAATAGAAGGAAAAATAAAACTGTTTTTTTCCAGTTTTCTTTTCTGCCAATTTTGCCAACGTAAATCTTTTTTTCTAATTCTAGCAATAGTTATGTGAGGCAAAAAGGATTTTCGAGAAAGCTGATTTTGATTTAAAACAGCTTCTTCCACTAATTTTTGAAGATTTATTAATTCATTAGATTTTTTTCCTCTAAGCCAAATCATGCGAGGATTTTCATTGGTTGGTCCCCAAATAAAATTAACAAAAGAAATATCAAAAGATCCTATCTGAGAAAGTTTTTCTTTTAATCGTTGGCAAATTTGATAAATTTCCTCATCGGAAATAAATCCCAAATATTTTAAAGTGAGATGGTAATTTTCAAGAGCAACAAAATTAACTGGAAAACTTTCAAAAAACTGAACTTTTTGGCTAATAAATTTCTTGGTTTTTTCATCCAATGAAATTCCAATAAAAATTTTTCTATTATTCATCAATTTTTATTCATCAACTTTAAAGAATTTATTATTAAAAACATCTTTGAGATAAACTTCCACAGCAGTTGCAACTGGTACTGATAAAATCACTCCCAAAACACCTGCTAATTTGGCTCCAATTAAAAGAGAAAGGATTACAACCACTGGATTTAAGCCAACAGCTTTTTTCATTACTAAAGGAATAATAATATAATTTTCTATTTGTTGAATGACAATGTAACCTATTGCTACTAAAAAAGCGGTAAATGGACTTATTGAAAAGGCTACTAAGACTGCTGGAATAAAAGCCAAAGTTGGTCCAAGATAAGGAATTATTTCCAAAAAACCACCCAAAAGAGCTAAAATCAAGGCAAAAGGAACATCAAGCAGAAGCAAGAGTAAATAATCTAAAAGAAAAATAATAAAAATTAAACTGGTTTGGCCAATCAACCAACGCCCCATTTTAGATTGAATTCTTTCAGTTAGATCAATAGCATAAGATTGATGTTTTTGAGGCAAAATTGATTGAATAAAATTCTTAATACCATCTTTTTTGGCCAGCATATAAAAAGAAAGAGAGAAAACTACTAAAATTTTCAAAAATCCCACTAAAAAATTGAATGTATTGGAAAATGCTTCTGAAATGTTTTTTCCTAGTTGCAATGAAAAATTATCAACTACTTGTTGAAAATTTTCTTCAAAACGATAATTAGCTGCTATTTGAGTAGCATTTTCCAAAAGAGAATTAATGTTTCCAAAAAAAATCCTGGCATTTTCTCCCAACTGTTTTGCTTCAAAAACAAGAATAGGAGTAATGAAAAAAATTATTAAAGAGAAAATTCCCAAAAAAGTAATAAAGATAGTCAACGCTCCCAATGGACGAGGTATCGTTTTTTCTTCTAATTTATTAACCAAAGGTTGAGCGGCACTGACAAGAATAAGAGAAAGAAAGAAAATTAACAAAATATCTTTTACCAAAATTACTAACCAAACCAAAATTAAAGTTATTATTATTTTCCAAATTAAAACTGGAGCAATATCAATAATTATTTTCTTGGAATTTTCTTTGAGCTGAGGTTGCTTTTTCATTACTAATTTTTTTAATTCAAGTTTCTTATTAGTTAAGTTTTTTAGGACATCTTAAAACTATTCAAAAAACTATTTATTATCTAACTTTTTTGATATCTTTTTATCTTCTTTTGGTTAATAATTCTAAATATCAATAAATTTTGAATTTGAAAGGGATTGTTCCAATCAAATTTTTAATCAAATTTTGAAATAATTTTGGTTAATTTTTCAGTTTTTTTGGCTGGTCCAATAAAAGCTAGATTAAGATTATTTTTCTGAAAATATTTTTGAGAAAAATTCAAAATTTCTTTTGGTCCTACTTTATCAATTTCTTGAAAAAGATCTTCTGGAGATTGAATTTCGTTTTTAAAAAGCTCTTGCTTGCCAAAAAAAGAAGCTGCTGAAGTAGTTGATTCCAGAGACATCAAGATTCTTCCTTTCATTCCTTCTTTAACTTTTTTCAGTTCTCTTTCGCCAATCTTAGTTTTTTTAATTTTTCTAAATTCATTTAAAATCAGCTGAATTGCTTTTTCTAAATTAGAATGTTCTATTCCAGCCCGAGTGTAAAAATAACCTGTATCAGTAAAAAAATTAGTTGATGCATCAATATAATAAGTTAAACCTCTTTTTTCTCTGATATTAAGAAACATCCTGCTACTCATTCCTCCTCCTAGAATATCTCCTATCACCATGGCAGTATATCGATCAAGACTAAACATATTTGGCCCTCTGAACCCCAGAATAAGATGAGTTTGATCAGTTTCTTTTAAAAAACTCTTTACTTGAGGATGAGATTGTTTTTCAATGGTTTTCTTTTTTATTTGCTTTTTTTGGGTAGTTTTTTTGAAAGAAAAAATTCTTTCTATTTCTTTTAAAACTTTTTGAGGATCAAAATTCCCAGCAATAGTAATAACTGTACAACAAGGAAGATAATTTTTTCTAAGATAGGAAACGAAATCTTCTCGTTTGAATTTTCGAATATTTTCTTCTGTTCCAATAATATCCCAACCAGCTGGCTGATCATCATAAAGAAGTTCTTCAAAAATATCCCATACATAGATCATAGGAGTATCTTTATACATAGCCATTTCTTGCAAAATAACACCTCGTTCTTTTTCTATTTCTTCTAATTTCAAAAGAGGATTGAGATAAAGATCACTAACTACATCTAGCGCCAAAGTAAAGTGTTTAGTTGGTACCTTAACCCAATACCCGGTGTTTTCTTTTGAAGTAAAAGCGTTATACTCTCCTCCCACCTGATCTAACACTTGAGAAATTGCTTTGGCAGAAGGTCTTTTCTTTGTGCCCTTAAACATCATGTGTTCTAAAAAATGGGAAATGCCATTATTTTTTTTGGTTTCATACTTTGAACCTGCTGCTACTAAAATTTCTATTGCAACTGTTTCAATTCCACTGATAGGAACAAAAACCACCCGCGCGCCATTTTTAAGCACATTTTTTTGAAATTCCATTTTTTAATTTTTTAAATCTTAATAATCTAGTTTTTATTCAAGTTTAAATTTTCTTTTGGAAAAATTTTCTTTGCTTTTTATTATAGCTATTTTTTTGATAAAAATCAAACTTATTTACTGATAAAAATCTTTTAAAATAATACGCAAAATCAATAACTAATAATTAAAAATAATAAACTTTTTAGTTTCTTTTCATGTTAATTACTGTTATCAAATATTTTTATTTTTTAAAGATTTTTTTGCAATTTTTACTGTTTTGGCTTTCTCACAACTTTAATCACTAATAAGCAATAGGACTATTTAATTATTTTAATTTTACAAAAATTTGACAATCGATAAAATATTATTATGATAAAGCTGATGGGATCTTTCCCTTTATTAATTTACTTAAATCAAGCTGTTCAACAAAGCCTTTTTGTTTCTTTTTTAGGGCTTTGTCAAGAAAGATTAAAAAGTTGAAAAAGAAACTTCTTTACTCCAACAAATTCAAAATAAAAAACAAAAAAATCAAGCCTAATGCCAATCACATAATCTTGGACATTTTTTTTGAGCAAGTTTTTCCTCAAGAACTGGAAAAAATTGATTTTTGGAAAAAAACAGGTAAAAGAGTACTTGAAAAAGGAGAATTTACTATTCTTAAAAGTGCTTTTTTTAAGTTTAATCCTTTGGGGGTATCGGGTTTTTGGCTTTTGAGCGAGTCCCATCTTTCTTTTCATACTTGGCCAGAACAAAAATATCTTACTCTTGATATATTTACTTGCGGCAGTTGGGAAAGAACCAAAAAAACAGTGTTTTCCCTTGAAAACAAAATGAAAAATTTGGGTGGAAAAATTTTCTTGCGAAAAAGAATAAAAAGAGGCTTTACTTTTCAATCCTTAAAAAATTAATTTTTATTTCTGCTTTTTGTTTATAGAAATAGAATTAGAAATAAAAATAAATGAATCTTTTTTGATTTAGTTTGATCTAGTTAATTAGCTAATTTAGTTCTAAAAATAATAAATTATTAGTTTTAAAACATTAAAAAAATTCTCTTCCTGCTTTTAAAAAAGTTGAAAAGTTTTATATTTCAAATCATATAGAGCAATTAGTAATTTTTTTATTTATTTCCTAGAATTATTTTCACAATTGCTTTTCCCTCTTCTACTGAAAAAATTTTTTCTTCTTTGTTTAAATTTTTTACTTTAACAATTCCTTTGAGTTTTTTTATTCCACTTTGTTTTTGAATCATCAATTCATAATTTTCTTCAATAATTTCTTTCGGTAAATAATATATAAATTCTACTTTTTTGGTTTCACCTAAAGGAACTCTCACAATAGATCCAAAATATTTTTTGCCATTTTCTTTATCAAAAATCATTTCTTCAGAAAAACCAGTGCTTTTTTCCAACCAAGCTCCCTCAGGAACATAAACTCGCAAAAAAGATTGATAATCCGTTGTTTGCCAATCTCTAATAACACCTTTATTAATATAAGTAATTGAAAGTTTTGCCAAAGGACGCTCTTGGCTTAAGTCAACTTCGTAATTAAATTCTCGATCTATCACTCGATCGGTTTTAAGAGCAGAAAGATTAGCATCCACCATCATTAAAAAATCACTCTTAGTTTCTTTTAATTCCCCACCCCAACCAATCTGATTTATTTTATTCTGAAGAATTTTTTCTTGAAAAAAAACCATAATATCTTTTTCGTTCAAGTGCTCCTCTAATTTTAATAATAAATTTCTCTTTTCAATCCAACTCATTTCTTGAATTCTTTTGGCGATTTCTTTTGCTAAATCTTTCATTATATACTTTCTTTTTCCTTCTTCAATTCCTTGCTGAGCATAACCTTTTTCTACTTGATATTGAAGTTTGTCAATAATGTTTTCAGCATTATACTCTCCGGGATAACCTTCTATTGTAATTGACCCCACTGCCTTAATAAAAGAAACCAAAACTTCAGTTGAAATTGCTACTATTCCATCTATTTTTTCTTCTCCTCCCTCTAGATGATAGAAAAATTCAGCTTTTTGTGCATTGGTAGGAAAATCTGGTGACCAATTAGAATCTCTTAATTCCCAATCCTTTATATTTAGAAGTTTTCCCATTGGATAAGGCGGTTCATGCTTGGTTTCAATTCGACTATCAAAAACATTGCTGTCATGAATATCCACCGTAATTATGTTGTCTCCTTTAATTTTTACAATACCAAAGGTTCCAATATATCCCCCACCTGGACGAAGTTCTCGATTGTTTTGAAATAATACCAAAAAAGTTCTTTCTTGTCCGTCCGTTATCCAAGAAATCGTATCAAAAATTGCCTGAGCTTCTTGTTGACGTTGTTTTTCAATAGGCAAAACAAAAATAGTAGGACGAAATATTTCAAAAATTCTTCCTATTCCTTGAGTTCGATATTGCCAAAAAATCCACCAACTTAGAAGAAAAAGTAAAGCAAAAAGCCAAAAAAATATCCAAAATTTAACACTTCTTTTTTTAGGTGAATGTAAAGATAGCAGCGGTTTCGGTCCAAACATAGTTTTTCTTTAAACTTTAAAATTTTATAAAAATTATAAAAATAACTATTACTTTTTAATTAATTCATCTTGAAAATAATAAAAAAACAGATTTTTTTGCTTTTTAAAAAATTTCAATTTAATTTTCTGTCAATTTTCCAATCGAGTTTCTGTTATTCCAAAAATTACTTGTTTTTTTCTCAAATTGAGTGTCATTGCATACATTGACCAAAAAACCAAAGCAGCCGGACCAAAAAGGAGAGCATTAGAAAAAAACCCGCTCCAAACAAACCCAATGAATGCTCCTAAAATTGCAACAACCAAATTTCTTTCTTTTCCATCAGAAATAAGATAGGTTTTTCTTATTTGATTAAAGAAATCGATCAAAATAGTTGTTATTGCTAGTAATCCAAAAAAACCAAAAGTATTCCAAAAATAAAGATAGGAATTAGAAATTTTACCAATATTTTCAATCTCTTTTGATATTCGCCAACCTGCTCCTAAAAACCAATAATTCTTAAGGCAACTAATTTCTTGAAAGCTTTTAGAAAAATAAAAAGAAATTTCTGGCTGATTTCTTAACATAGCTGGCAAAAAAAATAAAACTAAAATCAAACTAGCAAGCACAAAAGATAAACGTCTCTTTCTAAGTAAAATTGTCATTATTAAAATTCCCGCTAATAAAAAAATGAAATGAAAATAAGAAAAAGTGACTATCAAACCAGCTGTTTGTAAAACTAAAAGAAATAAAAGAAAAATTATTTTTTTAGAAAAAAATTCTTTTCCCTCCTGTTTTACTTGTTTCAGAAAAATCCAAAAACGAAAACTACCTTGATTTAGATAAAATTGATTCTTTATTTTTGAAATCAAAGATATTCCTCTTTTAGAAATTGCTAAAAATAATTTCTTTGTTTGAGAATTATTTTTAAGAAAATCTTTAAGGGTTTTTTTTCTTGCTAAAAAAGATTTAAAAAATAAAAAGCGCTCTTTTTTTTCAGAAGAAATATTTATATTTAATTTAGGGTTATTGAAAAAATTATTTGAGTTAGAGGAAGAGATTTCTAAAAAAGAAATTAGTTTTTTTTGAGGCTTCATTTTTAGATTTAATATTAGTCCCATTGTTAAAGGAATTGAAATCAAAAGAAATTCTGCCAACGGACTAGAAGAGCTCCCCAAACGAAGAAAAAGATCTGTTCCAAAAAGACCAATAGCCTGATTTTCAACTTTTTTTGAAAGAGGAAAAAAGATTGCTTTCTTGGTCCAACTCAAACCAGAAAACATTTGCCAATTGCTAAAAAAAGCTATTAGACCAAAAAAAGAATGACAAGCAGCAGAAAAAATAATAGTTTTTATTACCAATTCAATTCTCTTTCTTGTTTGGAAAAAAAAGCTAATAAAAACCACGAAAAGAAAAGTTAGCAGCTCCAAACTAGCTGTTAACCAAAAATTTTCATTAAATTTGATTTTAAAAATAATTCCAGAAACAATTAATCCAAAAATAATAAGAAAAAGTATCCTAATTGAAAAAGGAATAATGTTGATTTTAAATCGAATCTTTTCACCACTGATTTTTATTATTCCCACAATGACCAATAAAATTAAAATGAGATCAAAACTAATGATTTTACCTGAAGCAATTTTATAAGCAGGAAAAGTGAGTAAAATCAGAAAAACTAAAATAAATCCTCGAGAAAAACTTCGGGAAAAAATTGCCGCTGAGAAACAAAGAAAAAAAACCACCAAAGAAATAAAAAAATTTAAAGTTGTTACCAAAACCAAAATTGACGCAATCAAAGCAATTACCATTGCCCCAAAAAGATTAAGAGAGTCTTTTCTTGTTAGTTGTTTGTCGTCGCTTAAAAAAGTTTTCACTGAAAATTAAAATTATTTTTTGAAAAAATGAATCTAATTAAAAATTAAATTAACATTTAATTTTTTAAAACTTTAAGCTAATTCAAAATCATTTTACTATAACATTTTTATCCGAAAAAGTCAAGATTGATTTGGCTTTTGATTGGTGTATTATTGGATTATCCTTATTTTTCTTCAATTTCAAATTTTTCTTAAATATTTAAATGAAAGATAAAAGATGAAGAATAAAAAAGATGAAAAAAAGATACAAACCGTTGCTGTTATTGGACTTGGTTATGTGGGGCTTCCTTTAGCAATTCGTTGCGCTGAAAAAGGCTATCAAGTGATCGGAATTGATAATGATAAAAAAAAGGTTGCCACTCTTTTAAAAGGTAAATCTCCTATTCAAGAAGAATTTATCAAGCAAAGACTAAGTCTTTTAAAGAAAATAAAACTTACTACTAATCCTAAACAATTAAAAAAGACTAATATTGTTATTATTTGTGTTCCCACGCCAATTGATAATCAATTTTTTCCTAATTTGGGTCCGCTAAAAAAAGCTTCGGAAGTTGTTGCTAAAAATCTCAAAAAGGGTCAATTGGTTATTGTTGAATCTACAATTAATCCAGGTGTTTGTGAAGAAGTAGTTGAACCAATTTTTGCCTTAAGAGGTCTTAGAGAAGGAAAAGACTATTTCCTAGTTCACTGTCCCGAAAGGATTGATCCCGGCAATAAAAAATGGAACATTAGTAATATTCCCCGAGTAGTAGGATCACTTTCAAAAAAAGGTTTATCTTTAGCAAAAAAATTTTATCAATCCATTATTGATGCCGACATAAAACCAATGGCTTCTATTCGTTCAGCTGAAGCAGTTAAGATTGTGGAAAATTCTTTTCGTGATATTAATATTGCTTTTGTAAATGAATTAGCTCAGAGTTTTGACAGATTTGGAATTGATATTAAAGATGTAATTGATGGTGCGGCTACTAAACCTTTTGCTTTTTTGCCACATTATCCTTCGCGAGGAGTAGGAGGACATTGCATTCCAGTTGATCCCTATTATTTAATTGAACGAGCTAAAAAAAATGGCTTTGACCATCGTTTTTTAAGAACAGCTCGAGAAATAAACAACTACATGCCTCTCTATACTGTGGAATTAATGCAGGATCTCCTAAATGAATTAGAGCTACCATTGAAAGGAACAAGAATAGGAGTTTTGGGATTATCTTATAAAGCCAATGTAGGTGATTTAAGAGAATCTCCTTCCAAAAAAATAATAAAAGCTTTAAAAGAAAAAAATGCTCAAGTTATTTGTTTTGATCCCTTTTTCCCCGATCTTTCTGACGTTAAAAACATCAATCAATTTCTTCAAAAAGTAGAGGCTTTTATTTTAGCTACTAATCATCAAGTTTTTTTAGAAATTGATTTAAATCTCTTCAAAAAATATAAAATCAAAGCAATTGTTGATGGAACAAATTCTTTGAATAAAGAAAAAATAAAAAAAATGGGAATAAAATATCGTTTCATTTGACGACGTTAGAAAATTTTAACAATCTTTTGATTCTTTTAATTGTTTTTTATCTTTATTTTGAAACTGTCTTTTTCAAAAGACAGCTTGTATTTGTTGAGCAAATAAAGTAAAATTAAAGAAATTAGAAAACTGAGTTATGATTTATCAAGAATCAAAAAATAATTTGCTAATTTTCCATAAAATCAAAATAGATGAAATTAATAGTAAATATTCCTGCCTATAATGAGGCTAAGAGCATTGGACAAACCATTGAAAGAATTAGAAGAAGTTTTCAATCTGATTTTTATCAAACCGGCAAAGGAAGAATTATCACTAAAAAAATTATTCAAGTGATTAATGATGGTTCTACTGATGAAACTGCTTTAATGGCTCAAAAAGCAGGAGCTGACACCATTATTTCTCACGATATTAATCGAAAATTAGGAATTGCTTTCAAAACTGGAGTTGAAGGAGCTTTAAAACAAGGAGCTGATTTTATGGTTAATATTGACGCAGATGGACAATTTGATCCCAATGACATTCCCCAACTTTTAGATCCCATCATTTCTCATCAAGCTGATATGGTGGTAGCTAGCCGTTTTGGCAAACATAGAGCCACCAATATTCCTTGGATAAAAGAATTTCTCAATCGTCTGGCAGCCAAAATAACTGGTTTTTTCTTGGGACATTCAATCGATGATCTTACCTGCGGTTTTCGAGCTCATAATCGAGAAACACTGTTGCGACTTAATCTTTCTGGTGTTTTTACCTACACTCAAGAAACCATTATTGATGCCATTGGAAAAAATCTCAAAGTAATCTGGGTTCCAGTTAAAGTAACTTATTTTCCTGAACGACAATCAAAAATGACCCATTCCATTTTGAAATTCATAAATAATTCTTTCAAAATTATCCTTAAAGCCATTCGTGATGTTCGTCCTTTAAAATTTTTTGGTTGGCCAGGAATTTTTTTTGTTTTTATTGGTCTAATTAGTTTTTTATTTTTTCTTTATTTCTATTTTCAAGAATTTAAAATTAGACCATTTTTAAACTATATTATCTTTTCATCAGTTTCTCTTCTACTAGGAATTCAACTGATTATTTTTGCTCTTATTGCTGATATGATAAAAACCAATCGTCAAATTAACGAAGAACTTTTCTATCGGATCAAAAAAGATTTTTATAACAAAAATAACAACAATTTTAAGTAAATTTTGATGAAACTAATTTTCGTTTCTCATTCTTATCCTCCTATTAAAGGAGGAATAGAAAATCAAAACTATAATTTGGCTAAAGGACTCGGAAAATTAGTCAAAGTAAAAATAATTGCTAATAGACACGGCAAATGGTTTTTACCTATTTTTCTTTTCTGGGCTTTTTTAAGGATTTCTTTTGAAATGCTAACAGCTGATACTTGTCTTTTGGGAAGTGGAGTTTTGGCTCCTTTGGGAGCTTGGTTAAAAATCATCTATCCTTCAAAAAAAATTTTTTGTGTTATTCATGGCTTGGATATTACCTTTGGCTCTCAAAAAGGAATTTTGCCAAAAATTTATACTAAAATTAATATTCCTTCCTTGAAAAAACTTGACCATCTTTTCGCAGTTGGAAATGTCACTCGAGAAGAAGCAATAAAAGTAGGCATTGCAGAGAAAAAAATTGACTTTATTCCCAATGGAGTATCTGTTAATGAACTCTATGAAAAACATGATCGCAAGGAGCTTGAAAAATTGACGGGTTTTAGAGATCTAGAAGAAAAAATTGTTATTTTGCGGTTAGGTCGTTTTGTTACTCATAAAGGTATTAGTTGGTTTATCGGAAATGTGATGCCCAAACTTTCTTCAAAATTTGTTATGGTGGCAGCAGGCAATCGTGTGGGTAAATCAGTTGGCAATAAAGACGATTTTTCAGTTTGCGAATCAGTAATTGCTCAATATAATCTTCATCAAAGAGTGGTTTTATTACCCTCCGTTTCAACACAAACTGTTAAGATTCTTTTAAACACTGTTGATATTGTGGTTTCTCCCAATATTAAACTCCCTGGAACTATGGAAGGATTTGGAATTAATGTTATTGAAGCTGCTGCCTGTGAAAGAGTAGTAATCGCTTCAAACATTGAAGGTTTAAAAGACGCTATCAAAGAAGGAAAAAATGGTTTTTTTGCTCAAGCCGAAAATGCTGACCATTGGATCAAAAAAATTGAAGCCGTTGCTGAAGCAGGACCTGATTTTAGAAAAAATTTTGGTCAAAAAGCACGAAAATTTGTAGAAGAGAATTTTTCTTGGGATAAAATTTGTCAACTTTATTTGGAGAAAATGAAAGTAAATTAAAGCTAATTAATTTTATGCTGGAATTTTTTAATTTTGCTAAATTTTTGTTTTGGATTGTTCTGCTACTTTTTGTCCCCGGAAAAGGATTTTTGTTGGCAATTTGTCATCAAAAAATTAAGAAAATTTCTCCAAAAGAAGCTGTTGTCATTTCGTTAGGATTAAGTCTTTTCATTGTTAACTTTTCTTTGATCAATCTAGGAATTTTAGGAGTTAAAATTACTTCTACTTCTTCTTTGTTAATTATTCTTGCCATCAGTTTGGTATTTTTTTTAACTTTTTTTCTTAAAAAAGAACTTCTTTTAATTAAAAAGAAAATTGCTACTAATATTTCTTCTTTCAAGTTTAATAATAATCAATCTTCTTTAGATTCTTTCTCGGCAGGAAAAATTATTTTTCCCTTACCAATTGTTTTTAAAATTGCTTTTATTTTAGCAATTATTTTAGTTATTTTACCTCGCTTGCTTTATGTTAAAGAAGGAATTGCTCCTACTGCTACCGATTTGGGTCATCATATGTATTGGTCAAAATACATCTCATCAACCGGAAAATTACCTGATTATTCTGAAGCAGTCATTGAAAAAGCAGATTTAGGAAAATTTATTATTGGAGAACATTTGATTTTTTCTCTTTTTAATCTAGTTAGTAAGGAAACTTTTTGGGGACCAATGCCACTATTGTTGCTTTTGATTTTTAATGTTTTTTCAATTTTAACGCTTGCTTTTTTAGGGATAAATTTATTTCTAACAATATTCCCCAAAACTCGCCATCAACAATTAAGAATATTATTTTTGTTGCTTTTCCTTGTTATAGGAGTTTTTGAGCCTATATCCTCTCCTCAAGCAAAATACATAACAGGGGGAGTGGTAGGAAATGTGTTAGGAAATTTTCTAATTCCTCTCATTTTTTTGCTTTTGATTTTAGCAATTAGATTTAAAGAAACTTCCTTTGCTCTTTTGGCTGTTTTACTTGCTTTTTTGCTTGCTTATACTCATCATCTTTCTGCTTTTATCTTTATTTATTCTCTTTTGGGAACATTTTTAATCTTCTTTTTTAGAGGAATTTTACCTGCTTTTTGGCAAAAAAACAGCAATCATTTGAAAAAAATTTTTTCTTTTTTTTCTTTTTATCTAACTCCATTGCTTTTAGGAATCATTTTTGTTTTAATCTTGTTTTTCTTTCTTTATCCTCCTTCTTATCTCGATTTTTCTGTGATTAAAACTGCTATAGGCTCACCTTCAAAAGAAACTCGCCTTGGTCTAGACCTAATAACTATTGCTGACAAAATTGGTAACTGGAATTTTCTTTTTAGCTTTTTGGGAATAATTTTATTTTTGGTCATTAGTGGTAAAAAAGATTTTTTGAAGAAAAATTTTTTAACTAAGTTGTTTTCTTTAAGCCTCCTTTTGGGTTGGTTTGGAATTATTTTTATCGGATCTTATCAGCCCAATTGGCTAAAAATAAATATTCTTTCTACTCGAATAGTAACTTATCTAATTTTTCCAGCTTGTCTTTTAAGTAGTTTTTTTATTTTTTGGTTTTTAGAACAACTTAAAAAAACAACTAAAAATAATCTTTTTTTTACTCTGCTTTTTGTTTTAATTTTTTCTAGTGGTTTATTTGCTGGAACAATAGAAATAGCTGAAAATCAAAAAAGCCTAAACCATTTCCTTCATCAACAGAAAATTTATTCTGCTTGGCAAACTTTCAAGGCAGCTGAATTTCTTGCTCAAATAACCACTCCTCAGGAAATTATTCTTAAAGATCACATCTACTTGACAGGTGATTCTTGGATGAAATTAATTTTTATGCGAGGTTATAAATACCCCCTTTCTCGTTCCTATTTTCATCGCTATGAAAAAGAAAGAGAAACCTGTACTCGAGATATGATCTCCTTTCCAGATACTGAAATAGGAAAAGCTTGTTTTGTTGAAACTGGAACAAAATATATCGTTCTTAAAAAAGGACACGACGATGCTGCTCTTTTGACTTCTTCTAATTTTTATAGAATTTTCTCTTCAGATGATGTAGTAATCTTTAAAAGAAATGAAAACTAACTTTGCTTATTTTGTTCAAAATAAATATTTAAAATTATTTTTCCAAAAACAAGAAATCTTTTTTGTTATTTTTTTAGTTTTAATTTTGGCTTTTGGTTTAGGAATAGTTTATTGGGAAGGAAAAATCAATAAAAAAAAGGGGCTTTCTTTTAGTGTTTTGGCTTTTAATTCTTCCGAGTCGGCAATTTATTTTAAAAATGAAAAAGAATTAGCTCAAAGCAATTTTTTCATCAAAAATTATTCCAATAAAACTATTTCTTGTAAAATCAATGTAGAAATAAAAAACACCTCATCAGCTTTAGATAATTTCTCAGTTGCCTCTTTTGATGAAAAAATAAAAGAACAGGAAAAAAAAGATTTTACCCTTTTTAAAATTCAAGATAAAGAATTGTCAATCTATCTTGCAACTCTTGAAAAAATTGATTCCAATCAAAACCATTTTCTTTCAATAAAAGCTAACTGTGAAAAAAAACAGTATCAAATAGAAAAACCCTTAAAAATTTTCGAATAATTTCTTTTTTAAATTATGAGTCTCAAAAAATCTAAAAAAATTCTTCTTTTTACTCGCCCATTGGTTCCACCATGGGATGAAGCATCCAAAAACCTAGCTTTTGATATTGCTAAAAACTGTAAAGGTAATTTTTCATTCAAACTTTTAACCAGTAATAAAAAAGAATTATTGGATGCTCTTGGTTTTGATAAAACTTCTAGTTTTATTCAACAAAAATTTCAAATTGAAAAAATATATTCTAGTTCTGAATTTAATCTTTTTCAAAAAATTCGTCTTCTAATTTGGTTTTTCTTTTCTGGATCTATCGGAGAAGTAATTCATTTTTTATTTACCCCTCGAAGTTTAACTTCTTTCTTAATTAGATTAAGGCTTTTTTTCTCTCAAACAAAAACAATTCAAACCGTTGCTACTTTTCATCAAAATATCACCTCAACTCAAAAACTCAAAAAAATCTTTTTTGCTGATCAGATTGTAGCTCAATCTCGCTATACCCAACAAAAACTAGAAAATTGTGGAATTTCAAATACTAAATTAATCTATCCCGGAATTGATTTAGAAAAATTTAAACCTGCCTTTAGAAATGAAAACTTGATGATAGCTCTTGGAATAGAACCAAAAGATTTTGTTTTTCTTTATCCAGGTGAATATTCTCGACTTAAGGCCTTGGAAAATATTCTTGCTTTTTTAAAAATTCTTAAAGAAAAAAAAGAGTTAGAAAATTGGAAATTTATTTTTGCTTGTCGCATTAAAAACAATCAGGATGCTCAAGAGAAAAAGCGGTTTCAAAACAAAATAAAGTCTTTAGAATTTCAAAAAAAAATAATATTTATTGATACTTTTAGAAATATGCCCGCTCTTTATAATCTCTCGGATTTAGTTTTTTTTCCTATCAGAGAGATGACTGGTAAATTTGACATTCCTCTTGTCTTAATTGAAGCAATGGCAACAAAAAAACCTGTTCTGGTTTCTGATATTCCTGTTTTAAAAGAATTTATAAAACCCAATGAAACTGGATTAGTTGTTCCTCCCCAAAACCCTACTAAAATATATGAAACTTTTATTTATTTTTATAAAAATAAAGATTTGCTAGAAAAAATTGCTCAGCAAGGCTTTCAATTTGTTCAAAAAAATTTTAATATAAAAATAAACGCTCAAAAATATAAACAACTTTATAAAAATTTGTTAAAATAAAGAAGTTTTATAAATAATTCATAAAGTCTTAAGAAATAAACTGACAGAATTTTATGAATAGAATAAAAAAAATTTCACCTTATAAGCAAATAATTGAACCAAAGGGAAAGCAACGAGTGCCAATTATTTTTCATGTTTCTGATGAGCTAATGCCTGATGAATTAACTATTAACCAATTAATAGAGGTAGCTTCTCAGCGACCAGTTTTTCATCATATTGCAGCTTTAACTGATATTCATCAAAAAATAGGCCGACGTAATCCTTCTGGATCAGTCGTGGCAACAGAAAATTATTTTTTGCCTCAGTTAATTGATACCGCTCCTAATTGTGGAATGAGAATGCTAGCTACTCCTTTTTTTGAAAATGACATAAATAAAGATAAAATAGATCAACTTTTTAAAAAATTAGTAAAGATTATTCCTACTAAAACTTGGTTGGGCACTTGGATATCATGGAAAGATATTATCAAAATTTCACAAGAAGGATCCCCTGCTCTTTTAAGAGCTTTCAAAAAAGATGATCAACAAGAAAAAGAACGCGTAATGAATAGTGGCAACCTTTTTGGTAAAGATCTGGTAACAGAAAAAGAACTTTTCGCGGCAATTCCCAAAATGTTTTTTCGTTTTGCTCAATTACGTTTAGGAATTTTGGGAGCTGCTGGAAATCACTTTTTGGACTTAATGAAAGTCAATCAAATACTAGACGAAAAAATTGCCAAAAAATTCAATATCAAAAAAGGACAATATCTTTTTTTAATGCACACCGGTTCTGGTCTTTTTGGTCAATATTCTAGTTATTTCTACACTCCCAAAGAGAAAGAACATTTTAGCCAAAAATTAGTATTGGAAATTGCCCGAAAATTTTTCCTAAAAAAGAATGTTGCTTGGCACAAGCAAATCAGAAAAGAAATTCCTCGCTACAAAAATCTTCGTAAATTCTTTGCCATTGAATATCATTCCTTATTAGGAAAGAATTATTTTATTGCCCATCGAGCAGCTGCTAATCATGGTTTTGCCAATCGAGCTCTTTTACAAATAAAACTAGAAAAAGCTATTCAAGAAACCTTGAAAAAAAAGTTTAATCTTGAGATCATTTATGATATGCCTCATGTCTTTGTTGCTAAAGAAAATCATTTTGGGAAAGATGTTTTGGTTCATCGGAATAATACTTCTCGCGCTTTTGGTCCTCAAAAAATGAAAGGAATAAAACTTTTTGAAGAAATTGGTGAACCAATTTTTCTTCCTTCTTCAATGAGTACTCCAGCTTATTTAGGAGTAGCTACTGATGAAAATGAATCAACTTTTTTTTCTGCTGCTCATGGAACCGGCAAAGCTAAAAAGAAAGGTCCAGAAGAAGTAAAAAACAAGAAAGAGCTTTTAAAAAAAATGGAACATTATCAAATTAAGCTTTATAATGCCAAATCAAAAGGAATTATTTATCAAGACTCAGCCAATTACAAAAATGTTGAAAAAGCAATTGAGGAAATCAAAGCCAATAAAATTATGAAACCAGTAGTAAAAATGTCCCCAGTTGCTGTTCTTATGGCTTAAAAAAATAAACAAATGAAAATTATTACTTTCTCAGGATTAGATGGCAGCGGTAAAACTCTACAAATGAAAAAAATAAAAAAATTTTTAGAATTAAAAGAAAAAAGAGTGTTTCTTTTTCATCTAATTGATTTTTCTATTGCTAATAAGATTTTTTCTTTTAGAAAAAAAAGTTCTTCAGCATCTTCTTCAAAAACATCAGCTTCATCAATATCCGTTTTTTTAAGAAAAATAGCTTTCATTATTGATGCTTTTCGCTTTAGAATCCTTTTTCAGAAAATAAAACCTCGCTTTGATTTTCTTTTATCAGATAGATTTTTTCAAGATCAGGCTATTAATATTTTCTTTCTTGAAGGAAAAAAAGAAATCTTTAAAAAACCTTTTTGGTTAAAAATAGGAGAATTTTTATTACCTAGAACTGAAAGTTTTTGTCTTGTGCTTCCGCCCAATATTGCTCAGAAAAGAAAAAAAGATGAAAAACAAGATTTTAATTACTATCAAAAAAAAGATTTCTTATTAAGATCAGCTGCTAGAATTTGGAATTTTAAATATATTGACGCTCAAAAAAATAAAAAAGAAGTTTTAAAACAAATAAAAGATCAATTAAATGGGTTCAATTATTAAAGCATCTATTTGGCTTACTCTTTCTGAGCTAGCTTTTAATCTTTCTGGTTATATTGCTCATTCTTTTCTAGGACGTTTTTTGGGTCCAGCTGAATATGGTCGCTATTCTCTGGTAATTACTTTTTCAACTATGGTAGTGGTTTTAGTGGGTAGAGGAGTTCCAGTAGCTATGAGTAAATATCTTAGCGAAGTTAGAACAAATCCTTTTTTTGTAAAAAAAATAAAAACTGAAACCGCCAAAGTTCAAGCAATAATAATTATACCATTGACTTTAATTTATTTTTTAGCTGCTCCTTTTTTTTCGCAAGTTTTGCGGGATTCTTCTTTAACTAATCTTTTTAGAATTTCCTCTTTAATTATTCCGAGTTTTGCCTCGGCTAGTTTTTATTTCTACTATTATACCGGGATTCATGCTTTTTATAAACAGGCTTTTTTGAAATTTAATCGCGCTCTTGCTAAAATTTTTTTCATTCTTCTTTTTAGTTATTTCTTTGGAACAATTGGAGCCTTAATTGGTCATACCATTGCTCCTTTTACTGTCTTTTTGGATGCTTATCTCATTGACCCATTCAGAAAAATAAAAAAAACGAGCCAAAAAATAAATCAAAGGATTAATTTTTCAAAAAAAAAGTTGTTTCAATTTGCTTGGCCTATCATCGTTTTTATGATTTTTTACGAAATAATGATTTCTGTGGATCTTTACTTAGTAAAAGCAATCTTAAAAGATGATCATTTGGCAGGTTTTTATAGCGCCGCCTTAACGGTAGGAAGAATTCCTTTTTATGCCTTCTACTTTCTAACTATCATCTTGCTTCCCAAAATTTCAGAAACAACCTCTCAAAAATTAGATCAAGAAACCCAAAAAATTTTAAAAGTTTCCATGCGTTTTTTAATGATGCTGCTTTGGCCTTCAGTGGCTCTTTTGGCTGCTTTTGCTCCTTCTGCTATTAGATTTTTCTATGGAGCTCGTTATTCTGAAGCAGGAACTACCCTCTCAATTCTCTCATTAGGAATGGGGTTTTTAACAGTTTTTTATATTTTAGCATTTGTTCTTAATGGAGCAGGAAAAAATAAAGTTCCAATGAAAATAACCATAATGGGAGCAATTTTAAATGGATTTCTTGGATATTTTTTCATCAATCGTTTTGGGATTTTAGGTGCCGCACTAGGAACCACATTAACAGCTTTTTTTGCTATGCTTTTAAGTTTAATAATTGCTAACAAAAAAATTACTATTTTTGTGGAACCAGTTTCTTATTTGAAATTTTGGTTATTTTCCATTGTTATTTTCTGGTTAGCTAATAATTTTTTTCCTCAAGGAAGATTTATTTTTATTCTGTGGTCTTTGTTACTTTTTTTTATTTATTTAATTTTCCTTTTTATTACCAAAGAAATATCAAAAAAAGACTACCAACTATTTTTAACTTCATTTAAGAAGAAAAAAGGCTGAGAAAGAAAAAAGTTATTTGTTTAATTTTTTTAAAAAATCGCCTCTTGATATTTAATTTATCTTATGTTATCATTCTCTTATACTTAATTATGATTAAAAAATAAATTTATTTTAAAAAATGATTTTTATAATTTAAATTTCAAAAGTTATGAAAAAAGGAATTCATCTTCAATACTATAAAAATGCTCAAATTCAATGCGCTTGTGGCAATGTTATTAAAGTTGGTTCCACGCGAGAAAAAATGCAAACTGAAATTTGTAGTGCTTATCATCCTTTCTATACCGGTAAAAAAAATTTAGTTGACTCTTTGGG
>FWPV01002723.1_pt1 | contig 39238 bp, 32 predicted proteins | sample 2228371 | NCBI WGS metagenome assembly FWPV01 (sample SAMEA103939776, study PRJEB20133) | metagenome
TATATCCGGTTACCATCCGGCAATATCAACATTTTTGACTATTTAACCACGAAAGACACGAAGACCACGAAGAAATTATATATCTTTTCAATCATATTGTTTTACAAAATACATATATTAACCACAAGTCAAGAAACAAAATATAAACCACGGAGAACACGGAGAGCACGGAGTGAATTTGTCCCAGTCAAGCGATCCCGTCCCTCGATAAACTATATCTTTAACCACGAAGATCACAAAGGCTTTACACGAAGGTCACAAAGTTTCTGAAATAAAACATCTCCGATTTCTTTGTGTTCTTTATGTTTTTTCTTTGTGATCTTTGTGGTTAAAATATCAGAAAAGAATCTATTTTTTGGTGGTATAGGTTTAATAAATTGATATTATTTTTCTCCGTGCTCTCCGTGTTCTCCGTGGTGAAAAATTATAATAAAATATGAATGTTGACAAATAATAACTAATTATACTCTTATCTTCCTGATCTTCGTGCCCTTCGTGGTTTAATATCCTCCTCTTGACTTCCGCGATAGCCTCTGTGTTAAAGAGAAAAGATATCACCTACATCGATTGCTTGATGGTATGTCTCACCTTACTTATTTACATTTCTGATTATATGAAGCTAAAAATCGTCTGATCTTTAAAAGCGCCTCTTTTAATTCCTCGATACACGGAAGAAAAACGATTCTGAAGTGGTCATGATTCGTCCAGTTGAAACCGGTGCCGTGAACCAGCAGGATTTTTTCGCTTTTAAGAAGATCAAGTACGAATGTTTCGTCGTTTGTTATGCCGAACTTCTTAATATCGATTTTCGGGAAACAATAAAAAGCCGCCTGTGGTTTGGTACACGACAATCCGTCGATTGCGTTTACCGTTTCGTAGCAGAGATCCCGCTGTTCGCGAAGACGGCCGCCAGGTTTTGTCAGATCGTAAATGCTCTGATATCCACCGAGAGCCGTCTGTATTATGGACTGCCCGGGAACATTGCTGCACAGACGCATTGAGGCGAGCATTGTAATTCCGGCGATATAATCCTCGGCGCCCTTCTTTTTTCCGCTGATCACCATCCAGCCAACCCGAAAACCTGCCACCCGATAAGCTTTCGAAAGCCCGTTGAATGTGATGAAAAGAACGTCGTCGGCCAGCGATGCAGTCGACACATGCGAGGCGCCGTCGTAGAGAATCTTATCGTAAATCTCATCGGAAAAGACTATAAGCTCGTGCTTTCGGGCAAGCTCGACTATTTGCTGCAATATCTCCGGCGGATAAAGCGCCCCCGTCGGGTTGTTTGGGTTTATCACCACGATTCCCCTTGTACGTTTGGTGATTTTCTTTTTAATGTCGCTGATATCAGGATACCAGTTCGAGGCTTCGTCGCAGATATAATGAACGGGACGACCGCCGGACAGGTTGACGCATGCTGTCCAGAGAGGATAGTCGGGCGAAGGGATAAGTATTTCGTCGCCCGAATCGAGAAGCGCCTGCATTGAAAGCTGTATTGCTTCACTGGCTCCGTTGGTTACATAAATGTCTTCTACATCGACGCCGGCTATGTCTTTCTGCTGGCAATACTGCATGATGGCCTTTCGTGCGGTAAACAGCCCTTTCGACTCGCAATATCCCTGAGTGGCCGGAAGATTGGCTTTCATGTCATGTATTATTTCGTCAGGAGCATAAAGACCGAAAGGCGCAGGGTTGCCTGTATTCAGTTTTAAGATCTTATACCCCTCTTCTTCCAACCGTTGTGCCTCTTCAAGTACGGGCCCGCGGATATCGTAAAGGACATTGTCAAGTTTGGATGATTTTTTCACCATAGATTGGGATCCTTTCGTCGGTAAAACGGAATAAATATACTATAGGGGACGCATTCAGGGACGTTACATCCACCCCTTGCCTGTGGAATTGACATTCAGGTTTCATTCCATTATTTTAAAAAGGAACGAAATTTTTATTAGCGGAAAAGATCTGTTATGTTTAAAGAGAAAAATCAAAACGTCAAAACTTTTTACAGTGTAAAGGTGAAATAGAATGAAATATAAAAAAATCACAGTTATTTTTCCGGGCCAGGGTTCTCAGTATACCGGCATGGGAAATGATTTTTACGAGCAATTCGATTTTGTAAGGGATATATTCGATCAGGCCGGCGATGTTCTGGGTTATGACGTCGCGCATCTTATTTTGAAAAAGTCAAGATTCGGAATAATAAGTCATAAAATGGATCTTGACAAGACGATTTACACCCAACCGGCGGTTTTTCTGGTAAGCTATGTATGCTACAAAGTTCTCGAAAAACATTGCAGAGAGGCCGGCGTCGATTTCAATCCGTGCTTTTTGGCCGGTCACAGCCTGGGGGAATATACTGCTATGGCGGTTTCGGGTATTATGGATTTTAGAACCGCACTCGACCTTGTCAATAAAAGAGCGGCATGTATCACAGAATTCAGTAGCGCTTATCCCGACGCCGGACTTATGGCCATTATAAATAAAAACGGCGGACTTGAGCCGGAAAAGGTCAATTCGCTGTGCCAGAAGTTTCAGGTCTATCTTTCTATAATTAATTCTCCGAAACAGATTGTAGTCGGCGGATTTAAAAAGAATCTTACGTCATTGCTGAAGCAATTGAAAAACGAAGAAATGAGGGGAGTATTGCTTAATGTCGAGGGTCCTTTTCATACTCCCCTTATGCAGCCTGCAGCAGAAAAGTTTATGCAGGTGCTTGAAAAATGTTCCATGAAGATAGGGCTGAAACCGGTTATTGCCAACGTAACTTCATCGGCGATCGTCGACCCTGAACATGTAAGGAAAGAGCTTTACGAGCAAATCTATTCACATGTAAACTGGCGCCGGTCGGTGGAGAAAATAATCGCCGACGGCGGCGACCTTTTCATCGAAGCGGGGCCGAAAACGATACTCAGTAATATATTGAGAGATATTGACCCGTCGGTTCGCACTTTACATGTGGAAGATATGGAATCCCTGAAGGCTACGGTTAAGGAAATAGCGGAACAATAAAAAGAGAAAGTTTCGCACGAATTACTTTTTTTGTTATTAGAGAAAGTGAAAAAACGGAGGATGCCTTCAATGTCTATATATGATTTTTCCATAACTTCGCTTGGAAAGCCATCTGTTCCCTCTCCTCTTTCTCTTTCCAAAAGAGGCGGCGATCTGATATCAAATTATGTTGGAGACGATGAATTTATAGTATATGATCTTAAGGCGACACCCGGGCAGCAGGTAAATTACACAAAGCAGGAGTTGCTCGAAAAGGCGGGCCCCCGCGAATATATTTATTTCGACCCTTTGAAAGTAAGAGCCGCAATAGTAACATGCGGAGGATTGTGCCCGGGACTTAATGATGTGATTCGTGCGATCGTCATGACTCTATGGCACCAATATGGAGTACGCTCAATTACAGGTATAAGATTCGGTTACAGGGGACTCCTTCCCGAATATGGGTATCCGACAATCGATCTTAACCCGGCTGTGGTTTCGGATATACACCATCACGGTGGAACGATTCTCGGATCATCACGGGGAGGAGGAGAAAAAACTACAGAGATCGTTGACAGTATTGAACGGATGAACCTTTCACTGTTTTTTACCATTGGCGGGGATGGAACACAACGGGGTGCATGTAAGATAGCCGAAGAGATAAAACGACGGAAACTAAAAACTGCGGTAATAGGCATTCCAAAGACGATTGACAATGATTTAAGCTTTATTCAGAAATCTTTCGGATTCGAGACCGCAGTCGAAAAAGCCGTTGAGGTTGTAAAGGGGGCGCATGTTGAAGCGCATGACGCCGTAAACGGCATAGGTATAGTTAAAGTAATGGGGCGCGAATCCGGTTTCATTGCGGCACATACGGCTCTGGGCAATAACGACGTCAATTACGTATTGATCCCTGAAGTGCCGTTCGATCTGGACGGCGAGCGGGGGCTTTTGAACCATCTTAAAACCAGACTTGCACAACGCAACCATGCTGTAATAGTCGTAGCGGAAGGAGCCGGACAGGAGCTTATGGGGGCTACGGATCAGACCGACGCATCAGGAAATAAAAAACCCGGCGATATAGGGATTTTCCTTAAGGAAAAAATATCGGCTTATTTCAAAAAAGAAGGAATCGAAATAAACCTGAAATATATCGACCCCAGCTATATCATCCGAAGCCTACCGGCCAATCCGAACGATTCGATATATTGTACACGGCTCGGCAGCAATGCTGTACATGCTGCTATGGCCGGGAAAACAGGGGCGCTTATCAGCCTGGTAAACAATACATTCGTCCATATTCCAATGGAACTGGCTGTTTCAAAACGCAACCGTATAGATCCCGAAAGCCCTTTGTGGCGTGATGTGGTTAATGCAACCGGCCAGCCGACTCTTATGAAGAACTGATCTATGTGTATCCGTTCTATGAATCCACACTTTTTATTTTCATGTTTTTTTTCCACGGAGCCTTAAAAAATTTCCTCTCAGCCTCCACCCCCAACTTATTTCTTCAGTGAATCCATGCATCTTATACCAGAAAGCCATCTTCCAGAAAAGTACGGTAATATAGTTAATACATCAGTCTGAAATGAGAAAATCAACAACAAGACGAAAAATTTTCTGACCTCTTACCCCTGCGCTCTATTCTCCCCTAGCAATAAGAGGGGATTCTATATCTTCTTTACTCCCGACCTAATCTTTCGCCGCCGGCCGAAATGACCCTTAACCTGATTGGAACGAGGTGAGGTAACAAAATAACATCAAAAATTAACAATCTTGATAAATTTTATTGACATGCCAGTAAAGAATTGAATTATATTAAAATAATGTTCTAACCGCAACCCGGAGATCTGGCAATATACGGGAGCGTGTAATCGGATTTTTTATCATAATCCTAAGGAGGAAATATTCATGGAAAAAAGAAAGTATGAGTTGCAGGGGCGGGTTGTTGACCGCTCCGGAGGACGTGGTATAGCGGCGATACTGGTGGAGGCATGGGATAAGGACCAAAAGTACGATGACGTTCTCGGCAGCGCCATCACCGATGCGGAGGGTAGATTTACGTTGTATTTCGATAGCAGTGCGTTCGCGGACTCCTATCGTGATACCGACCCGGACGTTTATTTCAAGTTGTTCTTTGAGGGTGCTCTGGTGGAGTCGACCGAGAAAAACGTCATTCGCAACTGGAAGAACGGGAAAGACGAGATAATCATACCGATCGCTGCACCCCGCCGAAATGAGGGTCAGGACTTTTTCCGCCGCATGAGCAAAGATTTGAAGTCGGAAATGGATGGGTTAGTAAAGCATGAACGAACCATCGTAGAGCGGCTAAAAGAACCGGAGATGGCGAAACTTTTCGCTGAAAATCCACTTCGGGCGCTGAACGCGATGAATATTCCCATACCGCCGCTACTCAAGAAAAAGATAAAGGAGTTTCCCGGCGCCTCGGCACTTCTTAACCCACGCTCATTCAGGTTGCCTAACGGACAGCTTATTACTCCCAAGGTGAACATCCGCTTTACTGAACGGAAGGAGGCCGCAGATGTCAGGTAACACAACTCATGGCTTCGACCTTGTTGTCGAATTTTCGGAACGTTTTTTCAATCAGTTTTTAGGTACAGCGCTTGACACGCCTTCGGGTTCCGGAGGCGGTAGTCTGCTCTGTCGGGCGCTTGAAGGAATGGGTGCGGGATTTTTATGCGGGGCATTTACCGTTGACGTATCGATGGATCGCCCGGCAACTACTGACGTCGCCATTCCAGCTGGGGAAAGCGATATTCTGGATATCCGGATAACCTTGGCGGGCGGTGTCGCCACACTCAGGCTGGTAGCAGGGCTTATGATCGACCGTTCGCTTCCGGACGCCGACGTTATTTTTATTGATTTCCGCGACAGATTGTTTGCGGCCCGGATTTCACTTCCTGGAATTCCTATCCCCGATTCGTTGGTGCGCAGTTCGATCGCGTCTACATTCGGCAGGATACCGCTGCCCTCGGTGCCGCTACCCGGCGGAAGGTCTTCTATCGACCCTCTCCAGATTATCAGGGCTGATACGAAAATAATCGACGACCGCTCAGCAGCCGACCGTGACGCATGGGCGCTTTTACTTACCTTCGGCGGGGGCTCTCCAGGCAATCTGGCGCAATTCACGGAAAGTTTTATTCCTCCGGGGGGGAACGGTGCGATCTCGATATTCTTCAATTGGCTTTGTCGTATAATAAGTCCGTTGGTCGCCGATGCGCTCGGTATCCCACGCGACGCATTTACTAATTGTAGTCTTAACCGGAGTATAGTGATCAACGCCGACGAAAACGTCACTCTTACCCGGCTCCAACTCACTCTCGTCGATGATTTTATCCAAGTTAGCGCCTCGGTGCAGAAAAGCGGGTTCTGCTATACTGCAACCGGTACTATTACCGCCAGGCTACGGATGGTAGTTGAAGGAGGGCGTCTAATTGTGCGTTCGGAGGTTGATGATCCGGATATTGACGTCAGCATTCCATGGTATTGCTGGCTGATCGCCGTTGCCGTGGGAGCCGTGCTCGCCGTGATCGGAGGCGTGCTGTTCGGCGTCATCGGCGCAATTGTCGGCGCCGTAATCGTTCCGCTCATCATGTGGATCGCCTCTGAAATCATCGAAGGGGTTATTGAAAATGTCACTGAATCCATACGAAGTGCGCTTGACGCGCTGGAAATTGAGGCGGATATCGCTATACCGGGTCTGGAATTCATACTTGACGACGTTTTTATCGATGATATAACTATCCGGGCTCGGGTGCGTGTCAGGGATACCACGCCGGTGCGTCACAGCGGAATTCTTTTCGTACCCGACAACAGTACCGTCGACCTCGACAAGGGAATCGTAAGCGGTCCTGGTGCAACGGGTGCCGACATTAAATGGAGCGGCGACGGGTTTGCACGCAGGCTCGAAACGGTATGCATATCTTCGCTTGCGCGCACCGGCAGCAGGGAGTTCGATACGTTTTCACGCTATGATCTGTATGGGTTCAGCTACCTGTCTCCGAATACTGTACCGTTTAACGAACTGGCGGTCATCATCCCGCTAGGTGGGATTTTCGGCATAGACAGGTTTGCCGCGCTGCAGTATACTTATGCTGTGCGGACGAATGAGAACAGGTATGCGATTGTACGGGTGCTCGATGTGGGTGATAACTATATTCGTCTTCAATACAAGACGTTTGAAAACGTCACGATGTCGCTCGATATCACCGGTGGTTTCAGATGTGAAGGAGGAATTTTCACACCTATCGATGCTGTCGCGGAGTTTACGCCTTCGGCGCTCATCGAACAAATCCGTCCCGTCGCGTTGTCCGGGGGCCGGGTGACGGAAGAACCGCCACCTGCCGCCGTAACGCATATAGCTGAGAGAAATCTTACGACTGGTTTGTTACGGCCGGCCATCGGCAATCAAGCTGCCGTGAAATATGTTTTACCGGTCTCAACGGTAAAAGAGTCGTTTTATACCGAGCTATGTCAGGCCGACCGGAACATCGGCCATTGGGCCGCGGAAATCGCGTCCGTACGGCACGAGGTCGGCAGGTTTACCGCCATATCGACAGGACTAAAGGCGCCGGTGACGTGGCAGTGGTCTGTAAATAGCGACGCGCTCGAAGGAACTACCGGTACGGTTACGGTGAACGGTAAAAGGATGGAGTACACAATCGCGGCCAACAGGCTCACGCTAAAAATGCTTGACCGGGTCAGGTTTCAATTCGAGCTCAAGGTTACGGCAATCGACAGCCGTAGCGAAGTGTTGGTAAAGACGAAATGCATAACATACGAACCGGTCTGCAAAATCAAGAAAAGGCATATACCGAAGTTCGATGTCTATCAGGCGGCTCATATGCTTCTATGGGGTATCGTGGAAGAGACGCCCGTTACGAAAGGAGTTTCACCCGGACCTGCAATAACGCATCGGTAACTTATAACGGATAGGGAATTCCCTATCCGTCTTTATAAGATTATTTTTTGTAAAAACCAATCGGGATATTAAGAGATTTACTTCCTCCCCATACCGGCTGCCCAGCTGCAGGTACCGCTCGGCTGTCTTATCGGCTGATCACTATAGCGGTTCGGTATACGACTTCCCTCCCTGACGAAACGACGAGATAATAAACGCCCGGGGCCGGTTTTTTATTCCCGGAATCCGCTCCGTCCCATTCTATAACATAACCGTCTTTCTTTTTGTACGGCAACTCCTTTACGCAGATTCCGTTTGAGGAGATAATGCGAGCAATAATCGGCGACGAAAACGCCGTTGAAAGATTTCTGGAGCAAATCGACATTAGCCGCAATCGAGTTGAACTCACTCATCATTATATATACGCTTTCCGGATAGATCAGATATGAATCTATCCATTTCCTGAGGTTGTCGGTCTGCTCATAAAGAAAGTCGGTTCTTGAAAACAATTCAGATACGTCCGGAAAAAAAGCCCAGTAAGGGTAAGAATAGAAATCCACTCCGTCGCAGTACTTTTTATTATCGGCTTTTTCCTGTTTTCCGATTATCTCGATAAATTCCTGCATCCATGATTTCCCGTCATAAGATCCGCTGTTTTTTGCGAAAAACTCGGCATTTGAAAGCAACTGCCCGAAAATCCTTATGGTGGAATCGGCTTTTTTCATAGCTTTAGCAAAAAGCAGGAACCTTTCGGAATACATACCGGCAGACACCGGGCTCCCTTCTTCCCAGTTGCCGTCCATTTCATTTCCGATTTGCCAGAATCTGATGTTATAGTTCTTAACCACATTGGCATAATGAACCCACGCCGCAGCCTCATCGGGCGTTCCCGTTCTATAATTGACGCATATCACGGGAACCGCAGTATCGGGCATTGATCGTATATAATCCATAAAAGCCTCGAAATGCCACGCACTTGCGCCGCTTGTATAAGAGTCCGTGCCGGGTCTTATGGTATTCCCGATATGAGTGGGCATGGCTATTACCTTTGTTTGATCATCGGACGATCGGCCCGTATACTTATTTGTATTCTTGGTAATTTGTTTCCCCTGAGAAAAGAGATAAACCTCTCTGACCTCGACGAATTTTTCCTGCACCTTGGATTTTTTTATAAGGACGCGGACATAGCGTGACGATTTATCCCCCGGAAGTCCGGTTGAAAATAGGTTCTGCCGGTTGTCGGTGATTTGTTTCAGGTTCTGCCATTCGTCATTCTGATATCCGAACGGGCCTGGATACGGGCAGTTGGCTAAGGAGAAAAAGTCGATATTAAAGTCAACTGCGGATTTTTCACTCCATACGATTACGATCGAATCGATAAGGCTGGAATTGCGGCAACTCTATGTAGAAATAGGGTGTGCTTCCAGAAATGAGTTCATCGCTGCGCCAGTAAGTAGCGGCGTCGCCGTCGGTGATCTTCGGGGCTTGTTCATGCCCCCAATTGCTTACTGAAGTGCCGCGGTGAAGCGTCATACTCATAAAACCTGGAGCGAAAGATTCTGAATCGCAAACCCAAATACTATCGGAATTATAATAACCCTTGCCGTTCCAATGATAGCCGTTAGAGAGCGATCCGTTGGGAAACCTGAAGAGGCGATAGTTCGATTGAATCAATCCTTTTTTGATTTGATTGTATATTTTTTGTTTGTTCCAAATAGGCAGACATGTTCCTGCCAGATGAGGGGGCTGCAAAACGCCTTTTGATTGTGAAAGGTCGAAAAAAACAACGGTGCCGAATGAATTGCTGAGGATAAAAATCACACCGATAACAACAAATGCCTTTTTGTAATTAATTATAATCTATGTGCCTCGATAAATAGGTTGTAAAACAAAATAATTTGTGATTGATCGGAAACCAACAAGAGTGTCTTGTCGGTTGATAGCCGACGCTTATCAGAAAGACATTTTCAGTATCCGCTCCCGAACCTACCGGTTTACTAAACGAAACGCTTTACGTGGGTAGCCGTACCGGAAATAATTCGCCCAGCCACGGCATTGTTCATTAATCTCTTGGATCGTATCCGTTCAGTGAACCCATCTCCCGATCTACTCTATTTTTAACCGCAAATTTTAACCGCAAATACCACAAATGTTGTATGCAAAGTTTACAAAGATTTTAAAATAAAAAACCTTTAAAATTTCTTTGTTTTCTTGTATTTCTTTTCTTTGCGGACTTTGTGGTTAAAAAATACCGGAAAAGATTTCTTTTATTTTTACGGCGTTGATTATTCCGAACACATGTCACTTCCCAATTGGTTTTTGAAGGCATGGGTTCACTGAACGGATTCCTTAAATTACACATATCACTTATTATGGTTTCAGATATGGTTTTATCTTAACTGTCTCTGAAGTCCGGTTGCCGGTTTTCCCGGTCAATTTATAAATGTATAATCCTTTTGCGGTTATTTTTGAAATGCAGGGTATCTCATGTATACCGGCTTTGAAAAGGCCATTGACCGGTGTTGCAATAACTCTTCCGAGAGGATCGAAGATATTTACATTTACTATGCCATCCGATTCCATCGGAAAGATAAACCGCGGCTTTTCCGATGGAATAAAAATGCAATCCTGCTGTTTATGATTATTATCCTTACTTTTTCTTATAGACGCCTTTTTTCCCGTATGTACCACCACAATTGAATAAAAAGCCGGGATTTCTACTCCGCCGTGGACGATATTACTGTCAAGGTCAAGGTATATGCCGTCGTCGCCTGTAGAAATCCATTGTGGCGTCGTATTAGTATTTATAAGTAGTTGTGATCTGCCGGTCGGGTCCGTCTCAGCGGCAGAAGGCGGACGTTTGATTATATCGGTTTTAGCCGTTTTATCAGCCTGTCGCCAGTTGTTTTTCCACCATTCGATGGTATGCGGCTTGACATTCCATCCGGCTTTATCGTATTCGCCTATCAGATTTATTGAGTTCGGGTTACAGTAGTAATTGCCGGAGATGACGCCGTAGTCGTATTCCGGCCTGTAAGTGAGAGCCATTCCGTTAGGATCAACGGAATAAAAAACATTCCCTGTGATGGTATCGTAAAGCGGTAGATTGTCGTCTGTATAGAACCCGCCTTCTATGTGCATTTGTGCATCACTGAGATTGGCATAGCACACATTACCTCTGATAAGGCTATGAAAATTGTTGGGCAGGAAGACGCCGTTACCGTTATTAAAAGCGCAGGTATTTGAATCGATGATATTGCATTTGAAATGTTCGAGAAATTCAGGCCATATTCCATGAGCAAGTCTTATTTCCCATCCTGTGCTTTCCCAGCCTCCTCCGGCATACATGATAATATTATGCCTTATTGTGGATGAGTCGCAATTGGTATAAATGCCTGCGCCGTCGTTAAGCGTCCACATAGGGTTGCGGATTATGTTGTATTCCGCAAAGTTTCCGGGATCGCCGAATATTATTGCGGCATAACCGGTTGTGTCGAAAATATTGTTTTTTATGTGAATATTCCGACCCGCATAAACAATAACAGCTGCCGCATGCCAGGGGCCGCTGCCTCCATAACCCGGAGTCGATCCTATATTTCTGAAACGACAATTCGCCAGATAAGAGGGGCTTTTGTTGGATGGATTCTGTATCCATGAAACAGCCAGATTAAGGCAATCGGAGAAACTGCATGACTCAACAACCACTCCCTGCGCATCCCATGTTATGGCGAGCCCGGCTCCGCCGCTGTCGCTCCCTATACCTTCGAACCGACAGTTCCTTACAATTGAATTACGCGTAATCTCAAGGCCTGTATTTGTAAAGTGTCTGAAGCATATACCCTCTATCAGGGCGTTTGAGGCGGAGATTCCTTTCTCGGCCCACGCACCTTCAATCAGGGAATCGTTAAATTCAAACCCCGCCGGAGAATAAAGATACACCACCTTACTTCCTTCGTCGTAATACCATTCCCCTGCAGTGTCGAGTTCATTCGGATTGCCGTCGATATAGAACCCCCATCCCTTTTGGTTGTTTCCCGCTTCGGTTGAAGGTTTACCTGCAAGAGTGAGCATTCCGTCGGCTTTGTAGTCTGTGATGATTCTTGTATCGAAATACCAGCTCCAGTGTCTCCACCTCATACGGCATCCGTTCCAGTATCCGTCGGCATTGCGAGGGTGTGAAGTAAGCGCCTGACATGTGACGACGGTTGAATTATGGTTATTGGATGTGGTGCGGAGCCAGCCGCTGTTCGGGTAACGTGCTATCCTCATAATCTTCCCGTTGACAAATAGATTAGCTATCCGATGGGAAGCCGAAGCAACCGCTATGAATTGTCTTCTCTCAAGACCGCCCCACGGACCAAGCTTTTCAGCGCCGCTTATTACTGGGGGTTCGTAAGCATCACCGTAGAATTTCAGCGAAACCCGGTCGGGCAGAGAGACGCTTTCTCTGAATACATCGCCGCGCCGTAGTTTTATCGTATCTCCGGAACGGGCTGCCGATGCGGCTTTGGAAAGCGTGGCGAACGCATTACTTTCCGATCTGCCGTCTGCATCGTTGCTACCGTTATTGGAAACATAATAGACGGAAGCCAGAGTCATGCCGGGCACCAAAATAAAAGGCAAAAATTTTGAAAAAAAGAAGTGCTTTTTGTTAACCGAAAGCATAAAAAACTCCTATGATAGCTTATGTAAAAATATATAATAATCTATGATAATTATTACTATCTCGAATTGCCTTCGGCAATTTGTTATTTTTAGATAATTTCAGTCGATGTAAGAAAAGGGTATATTATGAAGGTTGTCAATTATACGGCGATAGCCAGTGATATTCTGGAGAGAATCAGAAACGGAGCTTTCCTTACCGTAAAGGAGGGCGAGAAAATAAATGTCATGACCATAGGATGGGCCGGTATCGGTTTTATATGGGGAAGACCTATTGTCACAATATTGGTTCGGAAAACCCGGTTTACTTTCGAATTGATAGAAAAAAGCAGCGAATTTACAATTTCGGTGCCGTATACCGATATGAGCGCAGCTCTGGATTTTTGCGGAACCAAATCGGGCAGAGAGGTCGATAAATTCAAGGAATGCAATCTGGAGTTGCGTCAACCGGAGAGAGTAAAGACTCCGGTAATTAAGCTGCGAGGAGTTCATTTTGAGTGCTCTATTGTTTACAAATCGTCAATAGACCCGCAGAACCTTGTCGAATCGTATTCGCACCTTTACCCGCAGAAGGATTACCATACCATCTATTACGGAGAGATCAAACAGGCTTATTCGACAATGGACGAGCAATAGGGCCGGTTTACCACAGGAAGTCGTTGTCGGGCCGCTGTTGATTGAGACGGTTTGCGGCGACGGCGGTCGATACGGAGACCGAATCTCCGGAAACATTAACAAGTGTGACTTCAATTCTGAAAAGATAAGGAGAAAATTCGTTCTCTTCGTTTTGGTTCTCTATTGCAAAGTTACTGATTTTCGCGCCCCGGATGATTGATTCGAAAGCGTTTCCGTTTCGTGTGAGCGTCGATCCGTCAAAAGAATATCTTACGGTATCGTTATAGTTGTTCGAGATTAAATGAATGGAGTTTCTATCCCAGTTTAATATTGCGTCGGAACGACGGATGTCGCCTCCTACGGTTTCTGCGATCCGGCCGCATTCTTTTCGTAAGGCGGTTTTTCTCTGTTGCGTAAGTATATGGTTGTTTATCATCGTCCAGCACGTATAGACGACCGGAACAAAAATCGACATCATTACAATTGCGACGATCAGTTCTATAAGGGTAGCTCCGTTCTTTAAGTAGGCGTACTGCCGTAAAGGGCTCATGGATTATCCTGACCGATAAGAAGCTTGAAACGCAGAGAATCCAGCTTTTCTTTCGTTTCGTCTGAAACGACAATTTCTACGGCCTTAGGTACACGACTGATGCGTTCAAAGGAAGGCAGTACGTCGGGTTCGACAATGCGGCGGTAAACGCGGTATTTTCTATCCGAAATCGTTTCGGTATACAGGCTGTCTTCGAAAATAACGTTTCCTACTGCATGACTGCGCAATCGTTCGGCTTCTGCGGCGGCAAGACGCGTTGCTCCTTCCACAAAAACCGCTCTGCCGTAAAGCCTGTCGGTTTGCGCTATAAGACTAAAAACGGCCGCAGAAACGCAGCCGAAAATGAAAATGGCAACAATGAATTCAAGAACGGAATACCCCCGGTAGGCTTTTATCAATAAATCAGTTTTTTGGTGAGGCATTATATTCCTCTTTCATATTTATAATAGATAGCCTTCCGATGAAATAGGGGAGGGAGTACAATCCGATTTCTTCGAGCGGTTGGACGTCGCCGGGTATGGAATTGTAGAGCTGGTGTTCTAAAAGGCCCGATTTCTGTTGTTGCCGCTTCGAATCGCCTCCTTTGGCCTTTGTCAAATCGGAAGACGAAACCATCTGCAGCGGATCGTCGCAATCCACCACCCTGACGGCACATATAAGCCCCGCCATTTTTCCGCGATGACAAACCAGTTGTTGCGTCCAGAGAATACCGGTTATTTGAGTCTGGTAGTCGGTTTTAATGCTGCCGGGTGTTCCTACGGCAATGCAGACCGCATCAACAGAGGCCTCTTCGGAGATAATGATCGAGAATTTTAGCGAATCGGAAACGTCTGATTTCGAAGACGACGCTTGGGTTGAGCCTGCAACGAGCGTACTTTTCCCGGTAACATTTGATTTTCCGTATATGGCGATGCTGTGCAGCGCAAGGGCGTTTCCCTCAAAACGGGCATAGTCACCTATGAAAAGACGGGTTTGGGTAAAAATATCGGATTTAAGCAGTTTTGTTTTATCCAGAAGTTTTATCTCTCCTGCAACAATAAAATCGACGCCTTCGATCAAAACGTCGCCTGTTATCTGCAGATCGCCTTTTACTATTACCTTCCTGTTGTCCTTCCATGTTATTCCGAAATTTGCGCCGTCAATCAGAAGGGCTCCGTTTACAACCGAATCTATCTTACCCAGATCGTTTTTGTTTTGTATAAGAAGCGGTGTATTGAGAAGGAAAGTGTCGGTATCGGTGATTTCGGTCAGATAACGGTCTTTGATCTTATTAAACCATGAGGAATTTATCCTGAAAGTGGTATCACCTACAGAAACCGCTATACCTTTAAACGGCTTTTTATCCCACGGCAAGGTGTTACTGTAGAGAATCACAGTGTCGGGATAGGCCGGAGGCCTGCTTCCTATTATTGCCGTTACTTTGCGTTGAGCAGACCGGAATCTTCCTATTGCGCAAAGAATACATGTTCCTCCGACCAGTTCGGCCGTAACTTCACATTCGCCGAAATCCTCTTCCGGAAACAGGTTGTAGACAACAGGTTCGCCGTTTAGTTGTATTTTTGTAGCTTTTCCGGATGAAGAGTCGGATATACCTAAAAACATCTGTGAGCCGAAAGTGGAATCCAGAGTCGAAATGGCAGGAAGAGTATCCGTAGCGGTCGAATCGATGAGTTCATAAAATGCCCGATATATTCCCGAACGGGCATTGAAAAGCGCCTGAAGCGACGAAGGCGAACGGAGAGACGACTTTACCGATATTATTTGATGAAGAAGAAAAGAAAAAACCGTTATCATAGCAATAGATGTAAAAGCGAGCACAATCATCATGGCGGAACCGGTTTCGCTTGTAAGTACCGGAAGCTTTTCATTGTTCTTTAACCGAAAGCTCATAACTGCCCAGATGATCGCGTATTATTACATGATTTTTCGAAATGGAGACAACGGTTTGGTCGAGCGCTTTCTCCCCTTCACCCCTGATGAAGGTTTCGCCGGTTTGATTTTCGAGAATGGCAAGAGGCCTGTCTTTCATTAATATTCCTTTAAGTATAAGCATATTACGCGGAGGCTTTTTCGGAGACTTCGAGTCGGAAGATAATAATGCATTGTTCCATTGTCTGAAAGGATTCTCGAAACCGCCTCTGTATACGAAAGTGTCTTTAGCCGGGACAGCCAGCAAGGCTCTGTTTATGACCGTAAGACTTTCGGACGGCCGGACTTCTTTACTTTCGAAGTTACGTTTTCTGATTCCCGATATTTGATCTGGAAGAGGCTGCAGAACAAAATAAGAAGCTATTATACAAATTAAGGCAGCCATCATAAGGAATATATTTGTGCGCTCATCAATCATCCGCTTCCTCTTTCGGAACTATACAGGTGACAAGCAGCTTTACGTCGCATTTTCCGCCTGCTGCTGCGTCTACTGCTACACGGTTTATACTGAAAATAGTCGGCATCTTTTCCAGAGAGGCGATAAATTGTCCTAATTCATGATAAGTGGCTGTAAAAACCAGTATTATTGGATAGAGAAAGGATTTTTCGTCCGACTCCTCTTTTTGAGGCTGAATGCGGACAAAACGGATATCGTTTTTTCGCGCAACCGAAATAAGCATTTCCAGGAACTGGCTTACATCATTACTGAGGATTTTACGCTCCGTCGAAAGATTGAGTTTGCTTCTTAAAATCTCAATTTTGTGGTTTATATCCTCTTTTATCTTTCCTATTCCTTTCTCCGATGAAATGAGTGATTTGTAGTGTGAAAACTCTCTTTTCAAAGTTGTTAGCTTTGCAACGTCGGGGAGGATGGAAAATCTTATAAGTAAAGCGATGAGAAAAAGCGAAATGCCGCATACAAAGAAAAGCGGTGATTCATTTATTAATTTTCCGGAGTCGAAAGTACGCATACTATTTTAAAGCGACAGGCCGGTTGTGAAGGGTTGATTCTTTCGATGGAAGCAAGATTGACCTCCGAAAGAAACGGTTTTTCTTTCAACAGTTTGATAAAAGAGGTGGCTATTGTTTCGTTTTCACACCATCCCGCAAGTGCGATACGGGTTTTCGGGACCGATCCTGCAATCGGTTCGGATCCCAGCTTCTCGAAATAGAGTCCGGAGGGGCGTAATGAGCCTATGGATTGAAAAAACGGTCCCCATACTGTCTTTCGGGAAACATGTCTGTTTAACTGCATTATTTTAACCGAAAGACGCTCACCTTGTGCAATAAGATCACGAATCTCTTTGTGATTAGCCAGAATATCGGCGTAGCTTTTCTTAACTTCCTTTACCTTATTTTCCAGATAAAAATTATATGTAAAGAGAGAGGCGGCGGATAAAAGGCTTAATAACGAAACAAAAAGTGCCGTACGGAATGCAAAGGCTCTGATAACGCGAAACCGGCTTTCAGAAGTAGGGCCGCCGAGCTTCGGAATATTGCCTTTAAGCCCGCATAGGGCACACCCCATCGCCTTAAGAACATAAGGATCGTCGGTTCCGCACCGTATTCTTACGGTTTCTGCGGCGTCGTATTCGTAAAAATCTATTTCGTTGATTATATAACGTATCTCTAAAGGCGGAATTTCTGGAACTACAGTATTCAGATACCGTTCGATACGGCCGATCTGGCCTTCGAGCTGCTTGTGTGTATTTACCTTTACGTTGAATACCGCAATAAGTGTAAGTTTATGTACTATACCTATTTTTATTACGGAAATATCTTTGAAAAGCGATATGAAAGAGTGCCTGACGTCGTCGACAAAATGGACAGGCAGCGTCAGCAGTAATGCGTCGTCGGGAAATACCGCGTCTATATTGTTTCGCAGGACCGTTGTGAAATGGCCGTAATCCGTACTGTCGGTGCATGCCCAGAAAGAGGGTTCATTGCAGGAAATGATCAGATTGTCGCTTTCCGCAGGTCTGTTCCTTATCCACCGGCTTTGAAGCCCAAGATTTATCTTTTTGTCAAGCAGCATGAAATTCCTTATATTCGACCCACCGTTCCAGCGCTTTACTTTTGCCAGTCTCCAGCCTTTACGGCGGAAATGCCCCACGGAAGCGCAAACCATATCGCCGTCGTTTCTTATCGAAATTCCGTATAATCGCTTCATGATTAGCTATTGCGTTTCGATGGTATCGTTTATTAAAGGCTCTTCAGGTTCCGGTGGTTCTTCGGGCGACTGTTGGATTGGTTGCGGTCTTGTATTGTTGCTTTTGATTTTTGCTTGGTTGGGTCGGATAGGAGGCTTTTGAACAACAGCTCCCTTTTGGTTTGAGCCGGCATCCTTGATATTCTGATCGGTATTTGGAGTGTTATTAATTATATTTTTGTTGCTTATCGTATCCGTAGTAACGGTATCTGTCTTTTTTTCTTCGCGACCTATATCATCAAAACTGCCATTCTTCTTCGAACGAATTTTCTTAAAGCTTTTATGAATTGATTTTTCAATAAGGTTCATGTCGTGTATTTCGTATTTTTCCAACTCGTTATCTATGTTGATATGAGAATCTCCTTTAATCAGATGCGGAGTTATGAAAACAATCAGATTGGATTTGCTGCGTGTTTTTCCGCTATGTCTGAAGAGAGATCCTATAATAGGAAGATCGCCGAGAAAAGGGATCTTATAACTATATACGGTTTCCTGATTTTTGATAAGGCCGCCCAGGATAAGCGTCTGGCCGTCGTTCAACCTGACTGTTGTAGTGATTGAGCGGGTGGATACGTTCGGGTATCCTTCGTTGTTTGTTTTTTCCGAATTGGATACATTGGGAGTAATTTCCGCGGTAATCTGGCCGCTTTGTGAAATCCACGGTACAATATCGAGCTGGATTCCGAATTTTATCGGCTGGAAGCGCGATGTATGGTTCTCGCCGACCCCTGTCTCGACTTTGAAATACTGTGTTTCGCTTACATCGATGGAAGCTTTGTTTCCGTTTAATGTCATTATCGACGGTTGGGCGAGAACCTTTGCTTTGTCCTGCGTTTCGAGGAATCTAAGAATTCCGAAGAAATCATCGGGAAGATCTTCGAGAATCTTTAACCCTTTAGGGAAAAGGGGCCGTATTGCATTTTTAAAATATTTTCCGCTTACGCCGATTTCGAAATTCTGGTTTGCCGCGGTCGTATGTATTGATTTCGGGAAAGGCGTCAGCAGATACGAACTGTCGAGCAGCCGCCAGTCAAGTCCGCCCCTCAGGCCGAATTCCTTGTCGATATTCTCTTTGAATTCAACTATCACAGCGTCAATACGAACCTGCGGCGTCGGTATATCGATAGTTTTAATAAATTCTATGGCCGAAACAATATCTTCCGATGTGCCGGAAATAAGAAGCGCGTTTTGTTCCTTTATTACACGCACATTCGTGGCCGGGATATCTTTCGGCAGGATAGCCGGAATATTATCGGCTTTAAGATGTTTCAGATGGATTAGTTCCGATTTGGAAAGAGCCATACCGGAAGGTGTGGCCGTATTGCGGTCGCCTATCAGGATTACGTTGTCTTTCTGAACAAACGTAAAACGTGTGCCTCGCAGAAGAAGGGCAAGCGCTTCGGTAAGCGGAGCGTTGTTCAGTTTTGCGTTGATCTCGCTTTTTATACTTCCGTAAGTAATAATCTCAGCCTCGCTTTGCTGCGCAATCGCCCGGATTATTTCTTCCAGGTCGCCGTTGACTACGTTCAAGGAAACCCGTCCGTCCGCATATTCGACATAAAAGTCGGACGTCGTTTTACGGCTTCTGAAACGTGACGCCGGCGCTCCCGGTGCTTCTCCGCCGGCAGCTTCACCCGAAACAGACACCTGATAGATGTTTTTTCTCTTTACAACAGAATAACCGTTGCCTTCCAGCAGGGCGCGAAGACCGTCGTCCAGATCGACCTGGAAAAGTTTTCCCGATATTCTTCCCTGCACCTTTGCGTCGGGCACTATACTGACGGCGGTTTTGGACGACAGTTCCTTTAAAAAATCCCGCACGTCTACGTTCTGAATATCTACGGTCAGTTTACCGTTCACATATCTGATCATCGATTTCTGCTCGACGCCCGCCTTTTTAATGTAATAGACGTTTCCTTCCCTTATCACTTCGAGATTGTTTGAAGCGGCGATGCTGCGTAGACCTTCCATTATCGGAACGTCGACCAGATGGAGAGTGACTTTTCCGGAAACGTCTTGGTCGAGCAGAATGTTAAGATCGTATCCTTTTGAGATCATCCTGATAACGTCGCGGATATCGGTATCCTTTACATCTATAGATAACTTCTGTTCTGTCTGGGTTTGTCCTGGCTGTTGCTGACCGAAACCCGCTGCAACGGTAAACAAAATGTAAAAAAGCAAGGTTATCATAGCTTTGCCTTTACTTTGTTTTATAGGATTATCCATTGAATGGCCCCGCGGTTTTAATTCAAACATCTTCAATCTGAACAATTCTCAACAGTTCATCTGCTGAGGTGATTCCGTTTTTGACCTTTTCAATCCCATCCATAATAAGAGTCTGGAAACCGTCTTCCCGCAGCATTCTACGGATTGCTGTATCAGGTACATTATCCAGAATAGCATCACGGAGTTTGTCGGTAAACAGCACAAGTTCGAAAATTCCCGTGCGTCCTTTGAATCCGGTTCCGTTGCATCTGCTGCATCCATCGGACGTATAAGCTGTTGTAATTTCGTGAGTTCCTATAATGTTCTTCCACCGTTTTCTGAGATGGTCGTCTATTCTAGCCTCATGTTTACAATCATTGCATAGTACACGCACAAGACGTTGAGCAACTACGGCAAGAATCGAAGATGCAATAAGAAACGGCGGTATGCCCAGATCCCGAAGGCGCGTTATTGCGGAAACCGAATCGTTTGTGTGAAGTGTGGAGAATACAAGATGGCCGGTTTGAGCTGCCTGAACCGCAATCTGTGCGGTCTCGCTGTCTCTGGTTTCTCCTACAAGTATCACGTCGGGATCTTGTCTTAGAATGGAACGAAGAGCTGATGCGAATGTTACTCCGGCTTTTTCGTTTATCTGTACCTGATTGACGCCCTCGATTTTGTATTCGATGGGATTTTCTATTGTCGTGATATTTATTGCCTTATGGCATATACGATTAAGGCACGCAAAAAGTGTGGAGCTTTTGCCGCTTCCGGTGGGCCCGGTAACGAAAATCATCCCCTGCGGCCGTTCGATGAGTTCGGAAAGAAGCTCCATGTTTTTAGGTGAAAGGCCTATATTATCTAAATTCAACAGCGACCGGTCGTGTTTGAGAATACGGATGACCGTTTTTTCGCCGAAGTGTGTCGGAAGAGTAGAAACCCTGAAATCATAAGGCTGGTTTTCGAATATATACCGGATACGGCCGTCCTGAGGAAGACGTTTTTCCGCTATATCGAGATCTGCAAGAATTTTAATTCGTGAAGTTAAGGGTGAAAACATTCCTCTAGTTAATTCAGTATAGGGTCTGAGCAGACCGTCGATTCTGAAACGCACCATAGCCCGATGTTCAGAAGGCTCTATATGGATATCGGATGCACCGAGTTTAATGGCTTCATCGAAAATAAGCGACGCCATCTTTACGACCGGCTCCGATTCGGTTCTCTGCCTTATCTCTTCCAGAGAAAGGGAATCGTCATGTTGAACTGTCTTTTCATATTCACGCGCTATTTTCCCCGCCGATTGATGAAAAAGCGAATCGTTTTCGAAATACTTTTTTCGCAAATTTTCCATTACGGATGGAAGAGTAAGGATGCAAATAACGGGTAAACCTGACGCAAGCTCGACTTCCTGAACGATGTCGAGGTCCAGCGGGTCCGAGACCAGAATCCGAACGCTTTCATTGGAAATCGCAAGAGGAAAAGCACGGGCATCTCTGAAAAGCTCTATCGGAAGATCCCGTAAGACGTTTTCGTCGACGTCATCCGGAGGGGCGGGCATAAAATCTAGAGAAAACTGTTCCGCTAGAGCCCGATAGAGTTCAATTTCAGGAAGACCGGTGCTGCGCATAAGCTGTTGTCCCAGAAGTAAACCGTTTTCTCTGGCTTTATCAGCCTCCCTTTCGAGATACGACTCGTCAAGATTGAGTTTTTGTGAAAGCAAAGTTCCTATTCTGACGTTCATACGATACCAACTTATGACACTTAAGATTTCGGGGCGCCAATCATTCCTTCTCCGGACCTTGTCGTTATCGGAAAAAAGCCGGAGTAATTGAACTATCATGATAAAAATAGGTTACGGGCTGAATGGTATACACTATTTTAACAATATTTCAGTTAGAATAATAATAAATGAAAATTATTTTTTGGGACCGGGGAAGCAGAGAGTAGGGGCTTGAATTGCAAAATAGATGCGAACAAACAGATCAAGTGCTTCTTCGGTTTTGGAGCTCAGAATCATTTCGGGATTCCGGTTGGCATTTAGTAATTCCCGTTTTTCCCATATTTTAAGCTGATATATAAGTTCTTTTGTGGCAATACGCAGTTTTACGATTCCTTCCGGCGTACTTCTCCATGCATTGACCCTGTTGTCGGAGCGGGGCGAGTTAAGAGATACGTCGAATTCGTTTTCGAATTTCTGGACGATTTTGAGATATTTTCCGGTTGTGTTCCGCGCCGCGCCGAGCAACAGATAGAAACTGCGGATGAACTTCGGTAAAAAAGCGTCGAGATAGAGACACTCTCCCCATTTACCGTTGCGAAGATGCTTTTCGAACTCTTCCAGAGTGGCTATGAATGATTTACATACCATAAGAATCTGTCTGGCTTCGAAATCGGAAAGACGATAGGCGTTGTCGGGGAGTTCGCGGTAAATGATTCTGTCGGTTTTCGACCGACTGTTCTTTACGTAGGTATCGTCGAGAGCGGAAATAATTGCATAATCATCCTCTCCGGGCAACGAAATACGTACCGCAGTATTGTTGTCCGTCACCGATAGCTTGACTAATGGGATATCGTAAGGGACGCGCTCCATAAGCGGCGAGGGCGGTTCTTTTTCCGAAAAAATTCTTACCGTTAATATAAACACCAAAACCGAACTTGATAGACACTTCCAAAAGGTCATTATATCCTGTCCTTGCCTTGCTTTAATTATAGGATGGGGGGTAAACGCACTAATAATTATGCATCATTTGAAAGAATTTATCCAGTACGAAATTAAGCCGTTTTATACGAATATTGCCTGTGTAGAAACTCTTATTTTTGACTACTTCTCGTCGGCTATGAGAAGTATATATGGATCAAGTTTCAAATGGAGGTCGCGTTTCGGAAACAGTTCATGATCCTTTACCAGATTTAGATGAATGAAATCACCCTTCGGTTCGAGCGTTATAAGAATCAAAATATCTTCCATATATTGTTGCAATATAAGAGGAATACCGTGTTTATCTAAGGCTGATTCTTTATGATTTAAAGAAATGCTGAACCATATCTCCGACTGTAATTTTTCGGCCATTTCTTTAAATTTATGGAATTCTATTGCGTTGCTTTTTGAAAAATCATATCCGTCCACAATAATAAGATCCGGCTGAAATCCGGAATTATCCATTATCGATTGAACGCTTTTTTCTATATGAGAGGCCTGAACCCCACCGTCCTGTTTGAAATTCAGAATGATTCTGTGACGGATCGTATCGTCATGAATATCCTTTGCCCCTTCAAGATTATTGCGTCGTGCAATTTCTTCGAATATTTCTTCGTACCATGATACAATATGGCTTGTGTCGGATGCGAATGAGACATGAACCACCTGCTTCCCCTGAAACAGTCTGTCGGTGGCAAGATGAACAAGACAGGCGGTTTTTCCCACACCTTTAGGAGCAGCTATGCCGCCGATGTTACCCTTGCCCAATCCGTTGCCGGTGGAGCGTTCGAGAATACGAAATGGGCTTCGCTTTATTAATTCTTCTTTAATCATACGACATGCCTCATGTTATTTATTCTTTTTTTCGTCCTTCTTCCTTGCCTCATACTCTTTCCTGAGTTTTTCGGAAATCGATTGCGGAACTTTGGCGTATTTCTGAAACTCCATTGTAAATTCTGCTTTACCCTGGGTAATGGATCTAAGCACGGTCGAATAACCGAACATTTCGCTCAACGGGACTTCGGCTTCTATCCTTACAAAACTGTTTTCTTCGGTGGTACTTATGATAATTCCACGTCTCTGAATTATAGTTCCTATAATGTTCCCCTGGAATTCTTCGGGGCCTTCTATCGAGACTTTCATTATCGGTTCGAGAATTTCCGGTTTTGCCTTTTCATAAGCCTGCCTGAATGCTCCGATAGCCGCCTGCTGAAATGCAATGTCGGAAGAGTCGACAGGATGATGATTGCCATCGTTTATGATACAGGTGACGCCGGTAATAGGGAAACCGATAAGCGTCCCTTTTGTCAAACAGGCCCTGAAACCTTTGTCGCAGGAAGAAATGAATTCGTTGGGTATAACGCCGCCTTTGGTCTCGTTTATGAATTCGTACTCTTTTTCGCCGTTGGGGACGATAATTCCCGCTACGCGACCGTATTGCCCGGCGCCGCCGGTTTGCTTTTTGTGCGTATAATCGAAGGTTGCGGACTGAGTAATGGTTTCGCGGTAAGCCACCTGAGGCATTCCTGTCTCGAGTTCTATTCCGTATTCGCGTTTCATGCGTTCTATATATATTTCAAGATGCAGTTCGCCCATTCCTTTAATTATAGTCTCGTTCGATTCATGATCTATGAATGTCTTGAACGTAGGATCCTCTTTAGTAAACCGGTTCAGAGCTCTCGGAAGTTTATTGGCGGAGTTTTTATCTTTCGGTTTAATAGCCAGTGATATCACGGGTTCCGGAACGTACATCGTACTCATAGCGACATTAAGAGGCGCTTCACAGAACGTATCGCCCGATTCGCAGTCTATTCCGAAAAGCGCGGCTATATCTCCGCAGGCGGCCGATTCTATTTCCTCCATCGAATCGGCATGCATCTTCACAAGGCGTCCTACCTTAAAAGCTTTTTTATTCCTGGAATTTATAAGTTCCACGCCCTTTCTTATTAACCCCTGATAAATACGAATATATGTAAGTTGTCCGTATTTGCCGTCTTCCAGCTTGAAGGCAAGAGCGACAACCGGAAGATCGGATCTTGAAAATATTTGATATTCTGTCTCTCCTTCATTAAGGTTGTAGGCCGAGTGTTTGACTTCGGAAGGATCGGGAAGATAGTTCGTTATGCCGTCGAGCAGCAATTGTATCCCTTTGTTTTTATACGCAGATCCCAAAAATACCGGAGTAAGTTCCAAAGAAAGTGTGCCTTTACGGACAGCTTTCCTTATCTGTTCGGGTGTTTCGCGGTTTTCGAGAAATGATTCGGCAAGTTCATCGGAATACATCGAAACCCTATCGATAAGAATCTCCCTGTATTTCATGGCCTTTTCAATTAAATTTTCTGGAATCTCCGTTATCCGTACTTCCTCTCCGTTCGCCCCTTCAAAATATACTGCCTGCATAGTTACAAGATCGACTATTCCCTCAAGTTTATCCTCCAGGCCTATCGGGATCTGCATCATCACCGCATTATGGCCTAACTTTTCGCAAAGCTGCTCCTTTACTTTGAAAGGATTAGCTCCCGAACGGTCGCACTTATTGACAAATGCCAGTCTGGGAATCTTATATCTTTTAAGCTGCCTGTCTACCGTTATAGATTGAGACTGCACGCCTCCCACCGAACACAGCACCAGAATTGCGCCGTCAAGTACACGTAAGGCGCGTTCGACTTCTATCGTAAAATCGACATGTCCCGGAGTATCGATTATGTTTATCGAATACCCTTTCCATTCGACATTCGTGGCGGCCGATTGAATGGTTATTCCTCGTTCCCGTTCGAGTTCCATAGAATCCATGGTCGCACCCACTCCGTCCTTTCCCTTGACCTCATGGATAGTATGGATTTTCTTGCAATAATAAAGGATCCTCTCCGTAAGAGTGGTTTTTCCGGCGTCAATATGAGCACTGATGCCTATATTACGCATTGATGTGATTGACTGCAACATAAACCCTAATAAAACCTCTCAATGAAAAAAATTCTTCCCCTTCACGTCTCAAAACTTTCCCGACCCGGTGTTTTTTCGCGTAGGTTTGCGCTTGCAAAACCGGTCCCGGAGCAGCCGTCTCTTCCTTACCGCGTTATACCCGATATGGCCTTCGTCTTTATTTACCGGTTTACCGACCGATAGGCTTTCTCTATGAAGTACATTTTTTGCGGGGGAACAAAAATGCTTTATATAAAAATAATATCCGGATATTCTAATGACAATCCGATTTTAATAATTGTTTTATGTAAAGTAGCACTCCGCTTTTACTTGCATATACCGTTTCTGTAAGCTATAATCAATTAAGAAATTTTCTTAATAATGATTATTTTTCGGTTTTTAAACGGAATCCAGTAAATGAATAATCCTCTGGAGCAGTTTTTTCCTGTCGAAACAAGGCCCGACGGTATATATATAAAGGTAGATAGGATTCTAAAAGAGTCGCTTCATCCCGATACGATCATAGAATCAATAAACAAGTCGGGAGTGATGAATTTCAACAGAGACCGGTTCCTCGATGTTTTTCTGCGAAGCCGCGGGGTTTTCGAAAAAATCGGTCCGCCTTTCGAGTATTACGACGAAGAGCTGGAAAAATATGTAAATATTCTCATGACGCCTCTTAAGGTAAGTGTCAAAATAGCGGAAGATATCCTTCTGAAATGTAAAATGTTCGGCGCGCCGCAACTCCTTTTTTTCTTGAAACGTAAAGGCATTGTACACGGAATAGACAATGAAATGGTTAAAAGAATAGTAGAAGAATCATTGTTCGGAAATTATGTTGACGTCGCATCGGCGACTCCTCCCGAAAACGGATTGGATGGAAGAGTAGAAATAAAGGTAGATGTTAATCCCGAAATAAAACCTAAAATACGAAGCGACGGGAGTGTCGACTACCGGAGCATTCAGACGTTTACTTCAGTATCGAAGGGAGATTTACTGGCCGTTAAACACCCGCCTACACCCGGAAGACCTGGGATAACCGTTTTCGGAGAGCCTATTGCTTCTAATCCCGGTAAGGAAATCTGTCTTCCACAAGGCAGGAATACGGAGATAACATCCGACGGCACACGGCTCATTGCCTCAACCACAGGAATAGTGTTTTTCGAAAATTCACTTTTATCAATAGCCGAGTTACTGCATGTCAAAAAGGACGTGGATTTCAGCGTAGGAAACGTCAAATATACAGGCGATGTAATGATAGGAGGAAACGTAAAGCCGGGTTTTACCATCGAGGCCGAGGGTTCCATCCATATAAGGGGAGAAGTCGAATCTGCAAGGATTATTTCCAGAGCGGGCTATATAACGATAGAAAAAGGCGTCGTTGGAAAGGGTGATACAATCATAAGCGCTAAAGAGGGAATCCACCTTTGTTTCGCACAAGAGGCGCAAATCCGCACCGAAGGTGTTCTTTCATTCGAAAAATATTTATTGCATTGTAAAGTAATTTGCGGATCAATTGAATCGAAAGGCGGCCTCGGCAGCATTGTAGGCGGAGATATAAAGGCCGAGAAGTCGGTAGTCGTAAGAGTGTGCGGAAACGAAAAAAATATTTTAACCCGAATAAGTATTTTCGACAGAAACAAATCGATGATAAAAGAAAAATTAAATGAATTGACGCAGCTTCAACAAAAGCTTACCGGCGAACTCGAGCCTATCGAACGTCAACTGAAGACAAAAGCCTCTTTAATGAAACGCGCCGGAGAAGAAGTAACCGATCGTCACCGCGAAGAAGTAAAGAAATGGATCGATGCTTACAATGAGATGAAAAAGAAGATAGACTATGTGAATGAAAAGATTACTGAATTAAAGACTGCGCTCGAAAAACCGGGCGACCGCGACGGTTTTGTGCAGGTATCGGATCGATGCTACCCCGGGACCAATTTATCACTCTACGACATTACCAGACAAATACAATCCGTATATATAAATAAAAAATTTATTTTAAAAAACAATATTATCACCACCAGCGAAGAGTAAAGGATAACCTGATCATGAGCGACAAAAAAGATCTGAAAGTCGAAAGAAAACAAGGATATCTATGGATAACGTTACCGAATGCAATAACAATGTACGATATACGGGAAATCGAGAATAAAATCTTCGATCAACTTGCTGATTGTAAAGACCATGTCGTGCTAGATTTCTCAAATACGTTTGTTGTTTACAGTTCCGGGCTGGGTCTGATGATAAGAATACGACGTTTCCTTTCCGAAAGAAACCGTCCTATGAGTTTAGTGAATGTTTCGGAGCAGCTTTTCGGAATGTTTACCACCCTAAATCTCGATAAGGTATTCAATATTTTCAGAACCGACGTTGAATTCGAAATTTCTCAGGGCGACTTCAGAAAGAAAAAAACGGAAGACGGCAAACTCGGCTTTTTATTCTTTTCAAAGGTTGAAGGAGGGTGTTACAGAATAAATATTTCCGGAGAAATGACCGGTGAATCCGATCTTTCGAAATGTCGGGAGATGAAACCGTCCGAAAACATAAGACTATATCTTTTTGACCTTTCCGGCCTTGTAACAATAGACGATACGGGAGCCGATACTTTGTTTAAATTGACGGAAGAGATTGCATCGAACGGCGGTATTTCGCGTGCATTCGGCGCGTCGGATATAATACGTCAATCACTCATCCTGCTTGGAGGCGATGAATATCTGACCTTCTTCTACGATGAAAAAGCCGCCTTCGAAGGAAATTGTCCGCTTTCCTGATATGTGTGCATGACAAGCCGTTGCCGATTGTTTAAACTTTACCCTCGAGATGTAACCGGCCCCTCTTCAACCCTTAAAATAACCGAAATTACTATTTTGTTTATTTTACCGGTCATAAAAAAATGGTCTGCATAGTCAAGAATAACATCTCCCGTCGATTGATGGGGACCGATATTGTAAATCAATACGAATTTTTCAATCCTCGAAGAGCCGTCGTCTTTCATAGGCTGAAGAGGAATCGAAGGAAGGCCGACGCTTTGAGGCTTTAGATACCTGCCTTCCTGCAGATTGAGTCTGTAAACCCAGTTGCGCACATTGAACAGCCGCTGCTCCTTCATTTTGTTTCTTATTTCCCCTTCGACCCTTAGAAAACCGGTTTTTCTGTCGTAAATTGCTTTATTGAGACGGATATCGACTCTGTGGGTTACATTTTCTACGTCCATGAAAGTAATGGTCTTCCACACTCCCTGTCTGGTTTCTTTGGAGCAAAAAAGAGTCGGAAGAAACGCCTCAAAAACAATCGTCAATAAAACACGAAGATTCATACGAACCCTCCTTGTTAAGATGACGAAAAAGTAATATATACCGTTGACCGTAAATATTTACCGAAGCGAAACAGCTGTATATTTGAATAAGCTGTTTTTTGAGAAAGAATGATAAGCAAAATGTCCCCCTCAAATGTAGCCTGAGGTCGGAAACTTAATTTAATATATATGTATGAATATTATTCTGTCAAACGGTATCCGTTCAGTGACCCCATGCCTTCAAAAACCAATTGGGAAGTGACATGTGTCCGGAATGATCAACGCCGTAAACATAAAAAAAATTTTTTCCGGTATTTTAACCACAAAGTCCGCAAAGAAAAGAAAAACAACAATATAAAGAAATTAAAAGGTTATTTTAATTTTAAAAATCTTTTTGATCTTTACGAAACATCTTTGCGGCCTTTGCGGTTAAAAATAGAGTATATCGGGAAATGGGTTCAATGAACGGATACGTTAAATGTATATTCCGTTTCTTCTTATCGAAACTCTTATTTTTTGAAGAAATTATCGAAAAGATAAAAACCCAGCATTGCCTGAAGGGAGGTGACCTGGGGTTGCGCTTCAGACCGGTTAAGAAGTTCGATTGTAATTTTTTCGTTTTCTTCGGGGTTTCCTCCTGTTGTCCGATAAAACGAGCTGAATCCGGCTTTTGTAAGATTCACTCTGCAACCGAAAAAGTAGACGGCTTCGTCGGATGCGCCGGCTGAACTGTAAAGAGGACGATCTATCAGGGGCTGTAGTAAATTTCTTTCTATTTTCAGGCCTGTCTCTTCGAAAAGTTCGCGTACCGCAACATCAACCGGATTGTCGTCGGGATTATCAAGCATTCCGGCCGGAAATTCCAGGGAAAGCTTTCCGCTTCCGATCCTGCGTTGCCTTACCATTAAAAACCTCTCTTCGCCGGTCTCGCTGTTTATAAGGAGAGGAACCGCTATTACAGCATTGCCTCTGATGAATACGATATTCGGGAGCCTGTCGCCTTCGGGATCAACGACGTCAACATCGAGCAGAGAAAAAAGATGATTACCGTTCTTCTTACAGATTCTGTGTATCTCCGAAACCGAACGTATACTGCAATCTCCCTCCAATACGCTTTTTTCCCAGCATTTTACCTTGAAAGGAACAGACGAACGCTCTTTACTATTGTTTTCCATACGTCAACCGATCAGTTGAAAAAACCGAAAAAGAATTTTCCTGCCGCCACCGAAACCGATATTCCGACCGCATCGGCTATAAGCGCAGCGTGAAGAGCATATCTGATCCTTACAACCCCTACCGCGCCGAAATACACTGCCAGAACATAGAACGTGGTCTCGGTACAACCCTGCATTACTGATGCGATAAAAGAGGCAAGTCCGTTGGGCGCTTTGTTGATTATTTCAGACATTATTGCAAATGAACCGGTACCCGATAGAGGCCTTATCAATGCTAAAGGCAATACTTCGACAGGCACGCCTAGAAGTTTTATAACCGGCGTGAGCGCACGGCTGAGCAAATCAAGAGCTCCGCTTTCTCTGAACATTCCTATTGCCGTAAAGATTGCAACCATGAAAGGAATTATCCTCACCGCGACCTCGAAACCCTCTTTCGCGCCTTCCGTAACAGCTTCATAGACATGTACCCCGCGATAATATCCGAAGAAAAGAAGCCCACCCATCAAAAGCGGTATGAGCCACTCGGTGACCGTATTTAAGGCCCCTAACGAAAGAAAAGAGCCTGCGCCTTTTGTGATCAGATGATATGGAACGGCCCCTAAAAAAGCGATAAGCACAGTCCATAGCAGAATCCTGCCGAAGATCCCTGTCGAAGGAACGGAAGGAGTTTTATCTGATGTACCGGTTGATCCGGCAATATCGTAATTTACTTTACAAACTGTATCCCGGCATTTAAATCCCGGACCGCGGGCAAAAATTTTTGCCGCCACTATGGCCGCAACAGTCGAACAGAGAGTAGCAATAATTCCCGGAAGAATAATCGCCGCAGGATGGGAAGCGCCTGCTGCTGCTCTTACCGCAATTACTCCCAGAGGCAGAATCGTCACACTTGATGTATTTATTGCCAGAAAAAGACACATTGAATCGGTTGCAGTACCTTTCTGAGGGTTGAGTTTATCGAGTTCACTCATCGCTTTGATACCGAACGGAGTCGCGGCATTTCCTAGTCCGAGCATATTGGCTGCCATATTCATTATCATTGCGCTCATGGCCGGATGTTCCGCAGGCACATCGGGAAACAGCCTTGTCATAATAGGCTTGATAGCCCTTGCGATCATCAGAGTAAGACCGGCCTGTTCCGCAACTTTCATTATTCCAAGCCACAATGCCATTGCGCCGATAAGCGATATTGCAAGCATTACCGCATCCTTAGCGGCATTGAACGAAGCTTTCGTCACCTTATCCATTGTACCGGTATAGGCGGCAACTATAATACTTATCAATATCAAAAACAACCAGATACTGTTGATGGCTGCAGGACGTCGGTTCATGGTTGGAAATCTATATTTTCAAGTCAAAACACAACACAATTTAAATCAAAAACATTAAACAAAAGATACTCCATGGAATACTCAAAATCTATATCGACAACTATAAATAAAATAAATCAGCGCTATCTTTGGCTTTTAACCGGAAAAAATATCCGGCGCTGCGGTATATAGTGTTATAAAGTTCTTTCGCAGCGCCGGATTTCCCGAAGATATAAAAAGATTCTGTTTTAATAACAATCAACGTTTCGATGTTTCGAGCATCTCATCGTCGATGTTCGACACCTGCGAAGCATCCAATATAAAAGTCTCGAATTTCTCAAAAAATTCTCCGTTTTCCAGATTATACTTACACCAGACGGAAATAGCGGGAATAAGTCGGTTTGTACCCGGAGAAACAACATAAGAATAAATAGCATTTTCAGCAATAATTGAAGAGATTTTTATTTCTTCGTTTAGAGGGCTGTGTACGCTATTTTTCGTCTTTGCCAGTTGTTCAAGTCTTTCTTTTGTGGAAGATAGTTTGACCATCCTTTCGCACCGCATCGGCTTTAATACAGGGTTACGTATTTCGAAGCCGCAAAGTTCCCCGTTCCCGGTAAACGTAATACGTATATATGCAGTGTTGTCGATTATATGAGAGCCGTTGACTTTCCTGGTGAAACGATAAGTCTGCATTATACGCTTAGGTTCGTCACCGGATTTTTCCATCGCCCAGTCGGTTTCGGTATTGGCAAAAACAAAAAGACGGCTTTCCTTTCCGAGAAGCTTATCGATTATAGATAAGGCTTTTTCCTTTAGTCCATCCAGAGCTTTTTCGCTTTCATCCGAAAGATATTTTGTGTGAGGGGAATTGTAATATATGATCCCTCTCGCTTTATCGTATCCTGCGAATTTCCTAAGACTGTCCGGAATACCTGCCTTTACGGCAAGTTGAGATATGTCCTCCGCGCTGACTTCTCTGAAAGATATCTCATAGACGGGAGGTCTCGATACGAGAAGCGCGGTGTCAATACATCTGGAATCGATAACCTCGTCTTTTTTGTCGATTGAACGGGAAGAAAGGGAAGTAAGAAATCTTTCGGTTTTGCTTGATAAAGTAAGTTGCGCTGCGTTTATTGTCGCCGAAACGGCAGTAAGAAATAATATGTATTTGTAAATATTATTGATTGACATAATATAAACCTCTCTTTAGATTGTTCCTGCATTGTTATTTGTTAACGATAACGGTGTTAATATTGAGGGTTTCCTACCGTAGTCCATCCGAGCCATCCCATTCCATGCGGCGCCAGTTCGTCGCCGGCATTGACCCAGAGCTCATTTGCATAATTTTCGTTTGCAGCGGCGGTTGCAGGCTGAAGACCATGTATTCCACCTACTTCATATATCCAGTGAATATTGGCATACTTCCACGCATTGTAAATTGTATTGCCGTAGTCTATCCATCTATCCCAGAACTCCTTTGAAAGGGAATCATATCGTATCTTCTCCACTGTCACATACCGGTGTCCTTGAATCGCATGAACGCCTTTAAAACACTCTCCCCACCGCTGGAATTCGTCTTTTCCTTCACAGCACGTGTCGACCAATTTATTGGAAAACCAGAAACAGCATGAACCGTGGACCCATTTAAGATAATAATATCCTCCCAGCCGCATGCTTTCCCAGCATTTTAATTGATAACTTGGGGAACATCCCAATATAGGGCCTTTTCCGCATCCATGACCGCTGAAGAAAAGAAAATCTACTCCGTTGATCTCTGCCGAAGGTCCTGTCCATCTGATAGGCGTACACGCGGTATCTTTACGGGTATATCTTCTCCATGAATTGTTTATTCCTTTCGATTGAAGGGCATTATGGAATTGGTCGCCTTCAAGATGACTAGTTGTCAGTACATCGTTACAGCCGGCTAGATTATAAAGATTGATAGTATGAGTTGCATACCACATATAGGGCGGAACCGCCGAAATAGGAATTATGCCTGCAATTAATAATATAAAAGATAAGATTGAAAATTTTAATAATTTCATAGTGCCCCCCTGAAAAATGTTTGAAATTTTTTTTATAAAACGATTTCAAGAGAGCTTTAACCTCCTTTCCCCGCTCTCTTCGAAAAGGGTTTGTTTTTATATCGTTCTTTGCCGGATCGTTTGACGGCGATATTATCATTTATTCTTTTGACAATTACTGACGCCATACCGAATGTTACCTTTTTTTATAATATTTAGTCGATAGTGATATAATATCTTAACATATATAATGCCTTTTTTTTTGATCTTTTTTCAAGAGGATAGTGATAATAATTGTTGACGGGGAACTTTAACATTCTTGATAGCAGAAAACCAATCGTTTTCGCAAAAAGCAATAACTGAAGTTTGTACCATTAAGATCAGGAACCAGTATTCCTCGATTGATAATTTTATTTTATGTAGGAAGAAGTATTTTACTAATATAGTGTTGCTAGATTTAATTATGATTTTGAATCTGTATGATTAAAATAAATCTATCATATCCGATGAAATATCAATATATTATTTAATACTAATATGATAATCATCGTTACCTAATTTCTATATATAATTAACTAAATGACTTGATATTAAGAATTGCATTATATATTTTAAAATCGATTAAAGGAAAATCGAATGCCGAACATTTATCACTTTATAGATTATAGAAAATATCTTCGTGAATATATTACAGAAAGGAAATTGAAAAATCCGAAATTTTCGTGTCGAATGTTTTCCAGGCAACTTGGGATAAGTGCGGCGACCTTCGTCAGGATTCTTAACGGTAAAAGAAACATAAGTAAAAAAATGTTGCCAAAATTCATAGATAATCTAAAGCTCCGTGAAAGAGCGGCTGAATATTTTTCCCTTATGGTGGAACTTGCTAACGTTAAGGAAACGGCGGATAAAAACGCAGTCTATCAGAAAATGCTTGACTTCAGAAGTAATCGGGTTAAAACAATAAAGCCTTTTCAATATTCTGTGTTCGAGAAGTGGTATTTGGCTGTCTTAAGAGAAATCATCGATATCCGAGGGAAGATCGACGACAACAAAACCCTTGCGTCTTTTATATTACCGCCGGTTTCCGCGCACGAGGTTTCAAAAGCCGTAAATATGTTAATCAATATGGGAATGATTATAAAGAAAAAAGACGATTTGGCATTTGCAAAAGAGAAATTACTATCGACGGGAGAAAACTGGGAAAGTATTCCGATACATAATTTTCAGATTCAGTCGGCTCGTTTAGGAGAAAGGGCGTTGCTTCATATTCCCAAGGAGGAGAGAGATATTTCGACCTTAACCGTCGGCCTGTCGTCGGAAGACTTTTACAAAGTAAAAGAGATTATAAGACGGGCAAGGCAGGAGATACTTGCCTTAGCCGAAGACTCAGTAAAGAGGGAACGGGTATACCAGGTAAATTTCCAATTCTTTCCTCTAAGCACAAACCTTAAAGGGAACACGAAAAATGTCGGATAAATCGATTACAAAAACCGTGTTCTTTACATTGATAGTACCATTACTGCTGCTGTTCGGATGCAATAACGGAACCCGACAAGTTACAGGAGGCTTTGAAACCACCAATGGGATAACCGTTTCGGTTAGTTCCGATAAAATCGAGGGGAAAACGCATCCCCGTACCCAAATAATTATTTCAGACACAGGCTGGTGCCCTATAGAGGAACCGAAACCGGAACAAGAAAATAATTTTTCAGATTCGATATGTGCTGGAGAAAACGGACGCTATGCTTTTACAAACCTTAAGCCTGGAATTTATAACCTGATTGCCAGAAGAGAAGATCGGACTATGGGTTGTCTGATTCGTAATATCAGAGTCGATCCGCTTGCAACCCCTTATATTGATTCTTCTTTTTTTGATTCACTCGGTAAAATAGACGTGTCGGTCAGTCTCTTCGATACTCCCTGCAGCATGGTATGTGTATACATCAAAGGTACAACTATCTGGGATAGCACTTCGGAAGGTGGCTATTGCAGTCTAGAGAATGTTCCATTCGGTTGTTATCAGATAAGCGCATTTTATAATAGAAGAATTAAAAACAACACTACTGATGTTTACGAGAACTTTTCGGCACGTTCGGAAAACTTAATAATAGAAAAGGACAATATGTTCAGAGAAGTATTTCTTGATCTTAAACTAAAGGAATAATCCCCGTGTCTATAAACCCGAAGGAGGCTTTTCTTATAGGACAACGGCTTCGTGCCGATAGGATCTGCTTCGTCGACCGTGAGAAGGGACCCGTTAGACTCTTCCTGCATGCTACCAACTCACTTATGGTTGAAATGAAAGCGGATCTTATTCCTCCTTCGGCGAATTCTAAAGAAGATGGGGTTCAGACTATTTCTCTCGATACCGCTTACCACCCTGAAGAAACAATCGATATCGATCCGGAAAAACTCAACCAATATAAACTGGTTGCATATTTTATTGCTCAGTCGGTTCATCCTGAAATGGACCGGGGTAAGATAACGCTCGATTTTTTTCAGCAGAACCAGCAATGCAAAATAAACAAGCCGTCGGCATGGGTGCGTATCGTGCCTAAATTCGGAACCGGAAGAGCTTACGAATGGGCCGCTATAGTAAGGTTCTGCCTTCCGGCATAGAGGCGGCAATAAAAAAATAAAACAGATATTGATTTACAAAAAAAAAATAAATATATTTTGATAATAAATAAATAATAGTTTTACAATTACTCTTTCTTGATATAGTGGAAATATGACACGTCAGGCAGATAAAGATAAAGTAGCATTCATCGTTCACCCTGTCGATATAAATATTTTCAGATCGTATGTGGGATCGCTGAGGCCCGATAAACGGTACGCGGACCAAACAGTGATGAAACTGTTCGAATGGATGCCGCCGTATAAGGTAAAAGATTTCCATTCGTTAAGTCTCGACGGCCATAGGAAGATCGACGCCGGCCTCTATATGGTTCCTTTTCTTCCGGAGATGCAGGCTATCAGCGTAAAAAAAATCGTAGAAAAGGTAGACAACGCCCTTGCACAGGCGAAAACCGACGGCTGCACCGTAGCGGCACTAGGCGGTTTTACTTCCATAGTACTGCAGGGTCTCGAGGAAGATTATGCAAGCAAACACGGAATAAGGATAACCTCGGGAAATACTTTTACGGCGGCGATAATAATAAGGTCTATTGAGGAAATCACGGAACGATTCGGCGTCGTCCTCTCCTCTTCCGCCTTGGCGATTATCGGCGCATCCGGAGATATCGGCAGCGCTTGCCTGGGCTATTTCTGTTCACGTGTAAAGAAAATATATCTGGCCGCAAGAAATATTCCCGGACTTCATAAAACTGCGGAACAATATAGAACCAGTGCCTCTGCGGAAATGATAATCTGCCGGGACAACCTCGAAGCCGTAAATAATGCCAAAATATGTATATTTGTTACAAGCGCCTACGGAAGCCTCTTTACGGAAAACGATTTCCAGTCGGGTACCATCGTATGCGACGCATCCGCTCCGCTAAATGTAAAAATAGAACACAAAATAAGAGACGATGTTTTTATCTATCACGGCGGAATCGCAGCTGTCCCGTTTCCGATAGAACTGGATTTCGATATAGGCCTGGCGTCGCCCAATACTTTTTACGGATGCCAGCTTGAAGGATTACTCATAGGATTACACCCAAACCTGCCGTGTTCCTGGGGAAGAGGGAATATTACTATCGCCAAACTTAATAATTATTTTGAGTTAATGAATGAATATCCTACAGTTTGTCCAGTATTTACATTAAACGACAAATTTTATACCGAAGAAGAAATTACAAACTACGCAGACAAATGGCAACAGTTTCAATATGAGCTTGTTTAAGTGAAATTAAACAAAAGGGGTATATGAAATAATGGATGAAAACATGAAAGACAGGATAGACAAAATAATTCTCGCGGAAACATCAATAGATCCGAAAAATATCCCCCCGGATAAGCCAATCACAGAGATTGTAAGCCTCGATTCAATGCAATTCGTAAGCCTTATGGCAAAAATCGAAATAGAACTCGGAATAGAATTGCCTATATCAATGATACAGATAAAGACGATGAGGGATTTTTATAGGGAAATAGAAGGTGTAATTGGAAATAAGTAGAACATTTTTAAATAAAGTAAAGTGTATCATTAATTATTAAAAATGAAGTTGCTTACCGATTACTTAAAAGTAGGATCAATTTACTTCAGAGAGCGTGTATTAGAATCAGGTGAAATAAAATGCGGAATAAAAGAAGTAGCCGATTATTTATCCGATAACATTAACTCAAAATCACCTTTTATTTACCTATTTGCTAAAAACCATTTCAAGACTCCTTTGGCATTATTTGGAATAATTAAATCACATAGAATCTGTATAGTTGTTGATCCTAATATAGGAAAAATTGAACTTTCTGAGATGATGCAGAATACTCCCCCCGCGGCATGTATAAAAATTGATACTAATTCAGTACAATGGAACTTTAACAAAGAAATACAAATAGAACCACCCTCTTATGAAGAATTTGACCTGGAAGAATTAAATGACGTTTGCCTGATGATATATACCGCCGCCGACGACGGACATGCAAAAGCTGCAATGTTGACACATGAAAATTTGTTTTTAAATGGACAAAGTTTAGTTGAGCTTAATTGTATTAATAATGAATCTGTTTCATGCGCTTTACTTCATTTTAATCATTTATTTGGAATACAAACAGGTATAATAACCCCTTTTGTAAATAATGGGTCTTTAGTAATTGAAATTATTGACAACTTAATTAATATCCCTTCAATTATTAATGATTTATCTGCTTATAAAGTTACAAATTTATATTCTGTTCCCTTTGTTTATTATCTTATAAGTAAAAATAAAAGCATACGGATGGATCAATTAAAAATAACAAGCTGTGTCTCAGGCGGTTATAAATTGTCACCTAAAATATATCAATTATTTAAAAATCGGTGTGGTAAAGAGATTCATGAAGGCTATGGCCTTTCGGAAGCCTCCCCAATATGTTCGTGGCACCGGAGGGATGATCCAATTAAAATAGATTCGGTTGGAAGGGCTTTCCCTTGTTGTGAAATAAAAATATTTAACGAAAAGATGGAAGAATTAACTCCAGGAAGTGAAGGAGAAATATGTATTCGAGGAAAAAATATTATGAAAGGTTATTATAAAAATAGTGAAGCAACTAAAAAAGTACTTGCTGATGGTTGGTTACGTAGTGGAGATAAAGGATACTTGGATAATGAGGGATTTGTTTATCTGACAGGTTTATATAAGAAGATGTTAAATTATGGTGGCCAAAAAGTATATATAAAAGAACTTGAACGTTTATTAAAGTTAAATAAGAATGTTGAAGAAGTTGAAGTATTCGGAATCCAAGACTGGTTAGTGGGGCAGAAAGTATGTGCAAATATTAAACTATATAAAAATAATCCTCAAGAAATAGATAATTTTACTAGATGGTGTAGAGTAAATTTATCGCCAAGTAAAATACCATCAAAAATTAATTTCAAATAAGATATTTTTAGCTCTTTATTTTTTATTTTCACTTCCCTCCTTGATTTTTTACCAATCTAAATCCCAAACCCAGCCTTTGTCTACTGTTCAGAGGTACAGTATAACTAATAAATATTTTTAAAAAAAAATATAGATAATAAAATTGGATAAGTGATATAATAGAATCGGTTTTCTCATTTTTGATTAATCATCGATACTTTTTCTTTA
>FWPV01003027.1_pt1 | contig 39224 bp, 45 predicted proteins | sample 2228371 | NCBI WGS metagenome assembly FWPV01 (sample SAMEA103939776, study PRJEB20133) | metagenome
CGGCCTCAACGCCGCCAAGCCCGACCCCCGCATCAAAGCGGTGTTTGCCATGGCTCCCTATGGACAGCCCTGGATTGGGGCCCGTGCGCTGGCAAACTTCAAGGTGCCCTTGTTTGTGGCTGTGGGCGAGGCCGATGACGTGGCCACCTACCGGCGCGATGGGCTGGAGTACTTTCGCAAAGCAGGTTCGGCCGACAAATACCTGCTGACCCTGGCTGCGGCCCAACACAACCCCTTTGTGGAATGCCCTGCCGAACTGCGCAGCAGAGAGGAGGACTACTGGCGTTGTTGGGAACCGGTGTGGGATCTGGAGCGTGCCCACGACCTGGCAAGGCACTTTGCCACCGCTTTTTTCGTGCGCTATTTGAAAAACGATGCGGAAGCAGGAAAGTTCCTGAGTCCCAGCCTTCCGGGTTTCAAACCACGGACCACGGTGGGTGTGAGGCTAGAGATCCGCTAGTTTTCGCTGGCGTCTTCGGCGCAAGTACTGACCAGCCTGAAACAAGGCGTCAATTTCCTTTTGGGCCAGGCCCAAACCCTCGAGCAGGATGACCCGGTCGGCAAGCCTTTGCGCCTGGCCGGTCATACCTTTTCTCAACAGCACATCCAGCTCATCGGCCAGGGCCTCGAGCACTTTGTTATCTAGGGCCGGCCTGGCCAGAACGACCTTTTCGGCCTCGGTGGGCTCGAGCTTGAGCATGCCCCCGCCCATCGCGTGGCCCTCAAGCTCTGCGCTGAGCTTAGTGAGCGAGGTCTGCCACAAAGCAGCCAGGGCCTTGATGCCAGGTCCTCCTACCTGCAATTTCTGGCGCACAACATGCAGGCTGTTGGGGGCTACTGCGCCTGCCTCGTTGGCGACCAGATGGGGTACCTGACCGCTCATGTAGGTCAGGAAGCCACCGGGGGGGTGGAGATGGGGGATGGCATACCAGGGTTTTCGTATCCGGCACTTGTAAGCGTTCTGGATACCCGCCGCCTGGCCATACTCGAGGTACGACCGCACCCCTGCAGGCAGGCCGGTCTCGGGCGGAAGATGCAGCAAGAAACAGGCCTCACCCTTCGCCAGGGCTTGCTCCCAGTCGGCCTCGGTGAAGCGCAAACCACGAAAGGCCCGTCCGCGCCGCACTGCGGGCTTGAGGAACTGTGGTGGAATACCCCATTGCTCTGTTTGCGCAGGGCTCAGGTGAAAAAAATTGTTGTGGCCAGTCACGTAACCAATGCCCACCTCAGTGGCTTCGCCCAGGGCGAAGGTTTGTGGCGCCCCGCGCAAGCCCAGATAAAGCTCGCGAACCGTATGAGGAATCCAGTACAAGGGCAGGCGCTGCTGTCCCGAGCATAGGGCGGGGGTGTTGAGCTCTTGTGTGTGGGGACTGGGAAGATGCAGATTTGCAAGATCGGCGCTGCTGCGAACGTCCAGTAGATCGAAAACAGCCGTTGGCGCAGCGCACTCCCTTCGACCCTCGGCCAAAAGCAACAGCGTGTCCTGGCTCAGGCGAGGGAAGAGCTTGTCGCGAAAGGTGATGAGTGTAATCCGCTCAAAAGCCCTGGCCAGGTACTGGAGCACGGGCCTGGCATAAGCTGCATGACATAGCTCCGCAGGAACGACCATACCCAGCCGTCCACCGGGTTTGAGGAACGCACCGGCGTACACCACAAAAGCCGCCCATGAGCCAGCGAGGTGGCTGAGTTTTACTCCCTGGGTGGCGACTCGCCGGAGGGCTTTCTCGCGCCCCGCCCCGCTAAAACGCTGGTAGCGGATATAAGGCGGGTTGCCGAGCACCACGTCAACCTGCATATCGGGGGGCTCGAGGTCGAAAAAGTCGGCACGAATAAGCCTGTTCGGGCTGAGGGCGAAATGTGCTTCCAGGGTCGCTGCCGTGCGCTCATGCACATTTTGATCCAGTTCGACCCCGTAAATTTGCCGACCTGCACTGCCGCCCAACTCTTGTATCCGCTTGCTGGCTGCCGCCAAAAAAATCCCGCCGCCAAAGGCGGGATCGGCGAGGGTCTCGTGCGAAGAGCGCAAACCCCAGCCTACCAAGAACCGAGCAACCGCGGCATCGGTGTAGTAAGCACCCATCGCCTTGGCCACTTTGCCCGTGGGTCCAGTGGGCAGCAAAGCCAGCTCCATCGCCCGAATGCTAAGAGCGTTTGGAAGGATCCGCAAGGGACTGCTTGGTTTACGGCCCGGCTCCATCCGTGATACAAATGGTGCCACAGGGCTTACGGCGCTCGTGAAACCCGGAGTCCAGCGAAAGTCCACACCATGCTCCATCGTCTGAAACTGGAACGCATCCTCGAGGCCAGCCAAACCGTTGACCCGGTCTTTCTCAACTCGCCGCAGTACCACCCGGAGTCGCTTGGTGAAGTGCTGGGCTGCGAACTTGTGGTCAAGGTCGAGACCCTGAACCCCATCCGCAGCTTCAAGGGGCGGGGGGCCGACTACTTTGTGCAGAAGGTCACTCAAAAATCGAAAAATTCTTTCCCTCGCGGAGCAGAGCCTCCCATGCTGGTCTGTGCCAGTGCGGGCAACTTCGGGCAGGCCATGGCCTATGCCTGCCGCAAGCAGGGGCTGCCGCTCGTCGTGTATGCCTCGGTGAACGCCAACCCGCTCAAGGTGGCGCGGATGCGGGCTCTGGGGGCAGAGGTGCGGCATTATGGCCCGGACTTCGACGCGGCCAAGCTCGAGGCCAAACGCTTCTGTCGGGCCAGCGGGGCCCTGATGGTGGAGGATGGCAAGGAGCCCGAGATATCCGAGGGGGCAGGCACCATTGCACTCGAGCTGATGAACTACCCCAAACCCCTGGATGCCGTGGTTGTACCGCTCGGCAACGGGGCCTTGCTGGGTGGAATGGCCCGTTACATCAAGGCCAAAGACGCTAGGGTGCAGGTCATCGGCGCGGTGGCCAGGGGTGCTCCAGCCATGGCAGAGTCCTGGCGTTCGGATTCCCTGGTCGCGCATGAGCGCATCCAGACCATTGCTGATGGCATCGGGGTGCGGGTGCCCATCCCCGAGGCCGTTCAGGATATGAAGGGTCTGGTAGACGAGGTGCTCCTGGTGGAAGACAAGAGCATGTTGGAGGCCATGAAACTGGCCCACCTTCACCTGGGCCTGGTGCTCGAGCCCTCCGGGGCGGTGGGGCTGGCAGCCATCCGGGAAAACCCCGCCCTGTTTGCCGGGAGGCGGGTGGCCACCATCCTGTGCGGGGGCAACCTGACCGAGGAGCAGATCCAAGCATGGCTCTGAATACCCCTTCTTCGCCCCCAACAGCTTTCTGGTGGGGGGTACTGCTATCGCTGCCCATCGTTGTGGGTATCGTGCCCTTTGGCCTGGTCACCGGTATCGCGGGTGTAAAGGCGGGCCTGACCGCTGTAGAAGTAACGCTGATGTCGGTGCTGGTGTTTGCCGGGGCCGCCCAGCTGGTGGCCCTGCAACTAATGGCGGCGGGGGCCTCCATCTTCTTCGTGTGGCTGGCCACCCTGGTGGTGAACCTGCGCTACATCATGTACAGCAGCGCTCTGGCCAGGCCACTGGAGGCCCTCTCCGGGCGGATGAAGCTGCTGGCGGCGTTCTTGATGGTCGACCAGAACTTCGCCCTGGCACTGAACCAGTATGGGACGCTGGGCCCGCGTCTGACCCCCTGGTTCTATATGGGCATTGGTGGGGTGTTGTGGCTGGGCTGGGTGCTCGCGACCTACCTTGGGGCCCTGCTGGGGGCGCGTTTGCCCGAGGCCTGGTCGCTGGACTTTGCCGTGCCGCTTTGTTTTCTGGTGTTGCTGGTTCCTGCGCTGCAGGATAGGCCCAGCCTGCTGGCGGCGCTGGTAGGAGGGTTGGTGTCTACCGCCCTGATGGGCCTGCCTTATCGTTCGGGGCTATTTATCGGGGCCATCGCGGGCATCTGGGCGGGGGTGTGGCTGGAAAACAGGGCCGCAGAACGGGGGGCAAAACCATGAGCGACCTCGAGCTCTGGATAACCCTGCTGGGTATGACCCTGATTGCCTTCGCGCTGCGCTACGTGCCGCTGGTGATGCTGGAGCGCTTCCAGCTGCCCCCCAACCTGCAACAGGCGCTGCGCTTTGTGCCCGCTGCCACACTGGCCGGACTGGTTTTTCCGGCCCTGCTGACCTCGGGGGGACAGTGGGCCATCGGGCTGGACAACGAGCGCTTGCTGGCAGGTCTCATTGCAGCTCTGGTGGCCTGGCGCTTCAAGAACATCCTGCTCACGCTTTTGGTGGGGATGGGGGCGCTGTGGCTGCTGCAATGGATGGGAGTCTGAGATGCGACTGGCTACCCTGGCCCCGTTCCTTTTTGTGTTGCTGTGGAGCACCGGCTTTGTGGGGGCCAAACTGGGGCTGCCCTACGCCGAGCCATTCACTTTTTTGTGGGTGCGGATGGTGCTGGTGGTGGGGTTGCTTTTGGGCCTGGCCTGGCTGCTGCGCTCACCCTGGCCCAAGGGCTGGGCCTTAAACCTGCACCTCGGGGTGTCGGGGTTGTTGTTGCACGCGGGCTATCTGGGCGGGGTGTTCTTTGCCATCTCGAGGGGTATGCCTGCCGGGCTATCGGCCCTGATTGTGGGTTTGCAGCCCATCCTGACCGCAATTCTGGCCCAGTTTATGCTGCGTGAGCGGGTGAGCGGACTGCAGTGGGTCGGGCTTTTGTTGGGGTTTGTGGGGGTAGCCCTGGTGGTCGGGGAGAAGGCGCTGGGCGCCCGCCTGCTCTCCATCGAACCCTCGGCCTTTTTGGCGATTGGGCTGGCCTTGCTATGCACCACCCTGGGCACGCTCTACCAGAAGCGCTTCGCCGCAGAGATGCCGCTGGTGGGCGGAACGGTGGTGCAGTACATTGCGGCGACGGCAGGGTTATTGATCCTGGCCCTGCTGTTCCGTGAAACCATGCGAATCCAGTGGACGTCACAGTTCGCCTTTGCGCTGGCCTGGCTGACCGTGGTGCTCTCGATAGGGGCCATTCTGCTGCTGATGTACCTGATTCGTCACAACTCGGCCAGCCACGTGGCCAGCCTGTTCTACCTGGTGCCGCCGGCCACTGCCCTGGAAGCCTACTTTTTGTTTGGCGAACGTTTAGGGCTGCTGGCGCTGCTGGGAATGGGGCTGGCAGCGGTGGGGGTGGCGCTGGTGGTGCGACGGTGAGGTGTTCCCTAAGCAGGGGAGGGTAGGCTCGAGGAAAACAAGTGAAAATAATCTTTTTGATTCGTTTAGAGAGGATATGTACCTTATGCTTCACGCCTGACCAGGGCTTTCAGGATTTCCAGCACCGCCGTCCCGACCGCGCTCTTGGGGGCCTTAAGTAGCACGGGCTCCAACATCTCGAGCCCCTCCCCCAGCATGGTTTCGGCAACATTCTGGGCGTAGTCCACCGCGCCGGCTTCTAGGAGTCGCTGGTGCAGCCAGTTCACTTCATCGGCGGGCTTCTGCTCGCGGGGTATGCGCAGGAGATTCTCGGCGCGTTCGCGCTCCTGGGAGGTTGCGCCGGCAAGGAAGTGCAGCAAAATCAGCGTGCGCTTGCCTTCCCACAAATCGCCGGCGATCTCCTTGCCGTACTTGACAGGGTCGCCACGGAGGTTAAGCACGTCGTCCACGATCTGAAACCCGATGCCCAGCTTCATCCCGGCCTTTTCGAGCACCGGTGCGGGCTCGAGACCCGCTGCCAGCACGCCCAGCCGCAGCGGCGCGACGGCGGTGTAGTACGCAGCCTTTTGCCCCACCATCTCCAGGTAGTCGGCCTCCTGCAGGTCGAAGCGCTGGCGCTCCATCCAGGTCATCTCGAGGTGCTGCCCCTGCGCCGTAAGCTCGACCAGCCGGACAAACTCCAGCAATACGTCGTGCGAGACCCCGGCCTCGATCAGCAAGGCCCACTGCCTGGCGTGCAGGGCGTCGCCCGCGTTCAAGGCCAGGGGCATCCCGTAGAGCTTGTGTAAGGCCGGCTTACCGCGCCGTTCGTCGGAAGCATCCTCGATGTCGTCGTGGATTAAGGCCCAGTTTTGGAATAGCTCGAGCGCCGCCGCAATGGGCAGCAGTTGCTCGAGCGCGGCGCCGTAGGCCAGCCCGCTGTAAATCAACAGCGTCCCGCGAAGCATCTTGCCGCCGCGCTGGGGGTAGTCGCGCAGGAGTCGGGCGTACTCGGCGAGTTCGGGACGATGGGCGGCCTCGGGTTTGGGCAGGGCCTCCAGCAGGTATTGCTGGATAGCCTCGCGCACCTGGGCCGGGGAGAGGGTGGAGGTCATGTGAAGATAGTACGGCGCAGAGAGCAAAGAACAAAGAGAGGTCGTTGGCTCCGACTTTTGCTAAGCATTCTTTACATTATCTGCGTTGCCCATTATCATATTTTATTGCAATGGCAGTTGGGCCTGCGCTAGGGGTAAGCATAGCCAACCAAGATTGGGTTTGTCAGCGGTTGTGAGCGCCATCCTGGTGCGCTACACTGAACTTCAGGAGGCTCAAACATGGGTATTCTTGATCGCCTTTCCCGCCTGATCCGGGCCAACATCAACGACCTCATCAAGCGTGCCGAAGACCCCGAAAAGATCATCGAGCAGGCTCTGGAAGACATGCGGGCTACCCTGCGGGACGCCCGGATGGAAGTGGCCGAGGCCATGGCCGAATTGAAGAAACTCGAGCGCGACCAGCAAAACTACGCCGAACAAGCACGGGCCTGGGAGCTCAAGGCTGCCGATGCCCTCAAGAGCGAGCGCGAGGATCTGGCCCGCGAGGCCCTCAAGCGCAAGCAGCAGGCCCAGGCTCTTGCCGACGGCTTTGCCCAGCAGGTGGCCCAGCAACAAAACCTGGTCAACCAGCTGACCACCCAGCTCAAGGCCCTGGAAGGCAAAATCCAGGAGTCTGAGGCCAAGAAAGCCCTGCTCATCGCCCGCAAGAAGGGCGTGCAAGCTGCCGAGACGGTGCGCAAGTTCGAGTCGAAGGTGGATGCCCACAGCGCGGTGGAAGCTTTCGAGGACATGGAACGCCGTATCGAGGCTATGGAAGACAAGCACGCCGCCCTTTCGGAGATGGACAAGAACAGCATCGAGAAGGAGCTCGAGAGCCTGGGCAGCAGCAAAGAGGTGGAAGACGACCTGGCCCGCCTCAAGCGCGAGCTTGGGATGGCTTAAAAGCGACTTACGCCGATGGCCGAAGCATAACCCCCGAACCTCTCGGGGGTTATCGGTTTGGGTTAGCTCAGCCTGGATGTGCTCGCCTCGGCCAGGGCCAGGGCCAGCCCTGCTTTAGGCGAGAGTCCGAGGGGTTGGTAGCCCAGGCTCTCAGCAGCTACGTCGCCTTCCAGCGCGACCAGCAGAGTGGGATAGTGGGTGCTGTCCAGGTAGGGCTCGAGCACTGCCCGCGTGTACGCCAGTTCCTCCACGTCCAGCCACTGCGCAGCCCCCGCGAAGGCCAGGGCCTGGCCCTCGTAGGTCAGAATCTCTCGCAGCGTCCTCGGTATTGGCTCTCGGTACGCCCACGCCGCCCGGTAGAGGTATAACCGGGTCTGCAGGCGGATACCTTCTGGCGACGGGGCTTCCGATGTCCAGCAGGGCACCGAGACCCAGCCGTAGCGGCGGGTGTGCTCGAGCTCGCGGACCGATAGCCCCCACAAGCCCTTAAGCGTGGTGTAGCGGTGGGTCCATCCTCCCTTGCTATCGTCCAGTACCACCAACGAGACCCGCAGATGCTCTGACAAAGGAGATAGTTCTTTGGCGGCTTCCAGCGTCGCTGCTTCTGCCAGGGTTTCAGCATCGATGGCCATCAACTGCTGTACATATTCCAGCGCGTGCTCTTTGGCCATCGGATTGGCTGAGACCAAAGGGATTAAATCCACATCGTCGCCCTGGGCGTTCAAAACCGTAGACAAATAGGCCCGGAAACGCTCCATGCCCCTGGGCATCCTGTAGAGGGCCTCGAGGTGGTGCAAGAGTGGGACGTACTCGAAGGGCATGGCTTCACCCATAAGCCGCGATTCCTCCAGAATCTGCTGCCAGGGCAGATAGGTGGCCTCTGCAGCCGTTTTGCCCTTGGGGTGCAGTCTGAATCCCTGGGCGTACCCCACCCTGCGGTCGGCAAGCAAGCATATGCCTTGCAGGGCGCGGTATCGCCCTTAGTTGAGTATATAGCTTCGGTTGGGTCGTCTTCTACACCGCGTGGGGGAGGCAAGGTCGCCCAAGAGCACCGAACCAACCGAAGCTTGTATCAGGCATCGCTTAGAAACACTTCGCCCAACTGGGCCAGACTACCCACTGCCCGGCCCGTAGGTAGATGGCGTACCACCACAGCGGACGGTTCGTCAGAAGTCTTACCCACCTCCGCCACCGAGAACAGCTCCCCATCTATTTCTACTGTAATCTCCCGCGTTCCACAGATTTCCACCAGTCGGTAGCGTCCCAGCCGGAGCCACTCTTCGCCAAAGATGCGACGCAGCTCCTCGTAGGCAACGCTTTTGTACCAGACTTCACCAGCCTGGATGGTCTCGGCCCGGTAGGCGGCAATGGCCGCGTCGCGCAGGCGCTTTTCCTTGGAACCTCCCAAATTCATGTTTGACAGGCTAGGGCAGTTTCGTCATTGTTGCGCAAGATACACCATGACAAAAAACGGTGTTTGGTTTGTGCCCGCCCCACTTCGCCTTACAAAGCGATGGGCGTATCCTAATAAGCAATATGACCAGCATCGCCCTGGCAGAGTTCATGTTGCTGCTGCTGGTGGTGGGGCTTTTGCTGTGGGCTTTTGGGGCAGGCCGTAACCTGCCGCAGACCCAGAGCGAACAGGCCCACCGGTTGGACATGGCCCTGGCAGAAATCGGGCGACAGGGCGAAGGGCTGCCCTACCTGCGCGAACCGCTCAAACAGGTGCGGCAGTACGGGCGGGATTTGCGCAAACTGCTGCCACAACTGGCCGAGCTCGAGCGCTTTCTGAACAAACCCGCTCTGGAAGGGAACACCCGGATTCACCTCTTGGCCCGCTATAACGACCTCGAGCGCACCTTCGAGCGGGGGGTGGAGTACCTCGAGCGCCTGGGCGCCGAGCTGCTGCTGGTTTCGGATGCGGCGGAGCCCCCGGCCCTGGCCGAACTGCCCCAGTTCTTAATCGAATTGCGCGAGGTTTTACATCCGCCCGCTCCGCACCAGGGGTAAATTGGGGCAATGCTACGAATCTTTGTGCCCTTATTGCTTTTGCTGGCGGCCTGTGCGCCGCGTACCGCCGAACCCCAGACCAACACGGCCATCATCCAGGGCCCGGTAGGCTTCTACCCCTCGCAGCCCGGACTCGACTGGGTGTACCTGCCTCCGAGGGCTTCCACCGGCGACCCTCCGTTGCGCCTCTCGATCATCGGCCCGACCACCTTTGAAGGCCAGCCGGTGATCCGCTTTCGCCTCAGTGGGCGGGGCCTCGAGCGCTCCTACTACCGCCAGATAGACGCCAGTGGGGTGCGGCTTCTGGGTATCGAGGACTTCGACCGACTCCAGGTAGCCCGCTACACCCCGGCCATCCAGGAATACCCCCCGCAGGCCAGCCTGGCTGTGGGGGCGCGCTGGGGCGGACAGACCCGCGAAGTCATCGAGTTGCGTTCGGGCAACCAGGTCACCCGGGTGAGCGACCGGGTGCTGGATTACAGCTACACAGTGCTGGGTAAGTCCAACGTGACGGTGCCTGCCGGGAGTTTTGAAGTCTTTCGCATCGGTCTGGAGTACCGCGACCCCCGCAACCCCAACCTGCGCGAGAACTTTGAGCTGTGGTTCTTTCCAGGCGTGGGCGAGATATACAGTTCGGTGAATTTCGCCGACCAGGGGGGGCTTTCGCTGATTGACCGCAACTTCAAGTAAACCGCGGGCGGCCTGGAGCATGGCCTGTTTGTTCCCTGGGGTACTGCACCGGCTTCGTAAACCCCTAAAGTTGTGTATAAGATCGTTTGGCGACCCTGTCGCTGTTTAGCCCTGGGAGGCATCCGTGGTTCTATCTAAGGTCAACCAACCGCAAGACCTCAAAAACCTCTCACAAGAAGAGCTTTTGCAACTGTCTGAAGAGTTGCGCAGCGAGATCATCCGGGTGTGCGCCCAAAACGGCGGCCACCTGGCTTCCTCGCTCGGGGCGGTGGAGCTGATTGTGGCTTTGCACAGGGTATTCAACTCCCCCAGAGACCGGCTGCTTTTCGACGTGGGCCACCAGGCTTACGCACACAAAATCCTCACCGGGCGCAAGGATGTGATGCACACCATCCGCCAGGAAGGGGGCATCTCGGGCTTCACCAAAGTTTCGGAGAGCGAGCACGATGCCATCACGGTGGGGCATGCCTCCACTTCGCTGGCCAATGCGCTGGGCATGGCCATTGCCCGCGATGCGCTGGGCGAGGACTATCATGTGGTGGGCATCATTGGTGACGGTGCCCTGACCGGAGGGATGGCCCTGGCTGCCCTTAACGTCATCGGGGAGCGCAAACCCAAACTACTGATGATTCTGAACGACAATGAGATGTCCATCTCGGAGAATGTGGGGGCTCTGAACCGCTACTTCAAAGAATATCAAACCAAAAAATGGGTGCAGGACACCCAGAAGTGGGGTAAGCAAGTTCTCGAGGGCATCTCTCCCAAGCTCTTCAACCTGGTCGACCGGGCCAAGGAGGCGGCCAAGCTGATGCTGCACCAGGAGAACCCCTTTTATGCCTGGGGCATCCGCTATGTGGGGCCGGTGGACGGCCACGACCTGCCGGGCCTGATCCACATCCTCGAGCAGATCAAGGAACTCGACGGCCCCACCCTGCTCCATATCGTGACCCAGAAGGGCAAGGGCTACGGGGTGGCTGAAGAAGACCCTATCTACTGGCACGGGCCCCCTGGTTTCAACCCCGAAAATCCCGAGAAGGTGAGCAAAGGCTACTCCTGGTCGGCGGCCTTTGGCGATGCCGTGACCGAGCTGGCCAACCATGAACCCAGACTCTTTGTGGTTACCCCGGCTATGCGCGAAGGCTCGGGGCTGGTGCGGTACTCCCAGACCCACCCAGAACGCTATCTGGACACCGGCATCTGCGAGGATGTGGCCGCCACCGTTGCGGCGGGCATGGCCTTGCGTGGGTTGAAGCCGGTGCTGGCTATCTACTCCACCTTTATGCAGCGGGCCTATGACCAGATCATCCACGACATCGCCATCGAAAACGTGCCGGTGGTGTTTGCGGTGGATCGGGCCGGGATTGTGGGGGGTGATGGTGCCACACACAACGGGGTCTTCGATATCGCCTACCTGCGAACCATTCCCAACGTACAGATTGCAGCTCCCAAGGACGCTCTGGAGCTGCGGGCCATGCTCAAATACGCAGTGAATGCGGGGGCCCCCATCGCCATTCGTTACGCCCGCGACAACGTGGAGAAGGCCCCCGAGGGGGTCTGGCCCGAAATTGAGTGGGGCCGCTGGGAAGTGCTGAAAGAGGGCCGCAAAGCCTACATCCTGAGCTTCGGAAAGACCCTCAAGTACGCTCTGGAAGCCGCCAGGGACAACCCCGAGGTCGGGGTGATCAACGCCCGTTTCATCAAGCCACTGGACAAGGGGATGCTCGAGCGGCTGGCTCTGGAGGGCTACAAGCTGGTCACCACCGAAGACCACCAGAGGATGGGGGGCTTTGGTAGTGCGGTGCTCGAGGCCCTCAACGAACTGAGCCTCAAGCCCGACATCCGGGTACTGGGCTTGCCCGATGTGTTCTACGACCACGGCTCCATCCCGCGTATGCACCGCGAAGCCGGCATCGATGCAGAGGCCATCCGGTCGACACTGGCCGAGATGGGCGTGCCGATGATCGTGCCCACAGTGAAGCCCTGAGCCTATGCGGGTTTTTCCTCTGGTAGCCAATACCTACCTGCTGGATACACCGGAGGGCCCGCTGCTGGTGGATTCGGGGATGCCAGGCGAAAGCCGAAAACTCCTGAACTATCTGGGCGGTGTAAAGCCTGCCGCTCTGTTGCTGACCCACCACCACCTCGACCATGTGGGCGGGGCCAGAATGCTATGGGAGCGTTTCAGGCTGCCCATTTATGCTCATCCGCTCGACATCCCGTTTATCAGCGGGGAGCAGCGCCGCCCACCCTTTCCTCCCGTTCCCTGGCTGGGCGACTGGATTGCCAACAGCGCCAGGCCGGTGCCCAGAGAAGCTCTGACGCCCGTCGAAGAGGGCGCGATGGTGATGGGCTGGCAGGTGGTTCATCTGCCCGGTCACACCATGGGGCAAGTTGGCCTACTCCAGGATGGGGTGCTGCTTGCTGCCGATGCCTTGCGCGTTGGATCGCAAGGGCCTTCGATTTCGCCCGCGATGGTCAACCACGATACCACCGAAGCCAGGCGCACTGCTGGCAAAATCGCCCGGCTGGATGTGCAGGAAATTCGCGTAGGGCACGGGCCGCCGACAACAATAGAAGCCGTACGTGCCTTGGCACAGAAGCTGGGTGTGTGAGAGGGCGAACTGTAAACTACCAACGGTAAAAGGTTTATGGCTCTGTTTTACCGCTGAATATCTCCCTTCTTCACCGGCAAACCGGCGGCCTGCCAGCCAGAGATGCCCCCGGCCAGGTTGTAAACCTCGAGGCCCTTCTCGGCAAGAAATTCGGCGGCTTGCTGGCTGCGGCTGCCACTCTCGCACTGGCAGATGATGGGCTTGTCTTTGGGCAGGCTTTCCCAGCGTTTGGCCAGCTCGGCCAGCGGCAACCCCAGGGAGCCAGGAATTTTGCTCATCTTGCGCTCCAGAGGGGTGCGCACATCAATCATGACGGCACCGGCCTTGAGCTTTTCCTGGGCCTCTCTGGCCGTAATCCGGGGTACACGGGCCCCCAGTCCCAATAGATTTTTCAACCATCCCCACATACCCTTTCAGTCTATTGTTTTTTTGCTTGCTTGAATGCACTTGCGCAATATATCCCCAGGGGGTATACTGGGGCATACCGGTGGGGGTATATACGGCCCCACGCCAAAGGAGAAAGCCATGTTCTTAGACGAAAAAATACAAGGCCAGGTCCGCGAAATGCTGGCTCCTATTCAAAACCCGGTGGAATTGGTCGTGTTTACGACGTCTGGTATTGAACTGCCGGGCCAGGAAGTAGGGCTTCAGGACGAAACCCTGGGCTTGCTAAAGGAAGTGGTGGCCCTGAACCCTAACCTGAGCCTGGAGCAACGGTCGCTGCATGCCGACCCCGAGGCACAGTCCCTGGGCCTGAGCTATGCGCCCACCATCTTGCTGCGGGAAAAGGGCTCACAGCGAAACAACATTCGCTTTTTGGGGTTGCCCGCAGGCTATGAGTTCAGCACCCTGATTGAAACCTTACTGATGCTGGGCACAGGGGAGACCAAGCTGGGCGAGAAATCCCAGTCCGATCTGCAAAAAGTCAACTCACCAGTCCGGATGCAGGCCTTTGTTACCCCCACCTGCCCGTACTGCCCCCAGGCCGTGCTGGCCGCTTTCAAAATGGCCTACCACAACCCCAATGTTGTAGCCGAAGGCGTAGAGGCCAGCGAGTTCCCCATGCTCTCGAGGCGTTACAACATTTCGGGCGTACCCGATACCATCATCAGTGGTACTATCCAGCAGCGCGTTCTGGGTGGGCAGCCCGACCGGGTCTTTGTAGACGCAGCCATTAAGGCCAGCGCCGGAGTGGTGGCATGAGGTTAGCAGTCCTTTTGCTTGTGGCCTTTTTTTCCTTTGGGTTGGCCCAGCCCAAAATCGTCACGGTGGACGATTTGAAGGCGGCTTTGTCCAATCCCAGGGTGTTTGTGATCGATGTGCGTACTCCCCAGGAGTTCGCTCAGGGTCACATAAAAGGTGCGGTCAACTGGCCTTTACAGGAGATCGACCGCTGGTGGAACAGGGTGCCCAAAGACCGGGTGGTCTACATCCACTGCAATACGCAAAACCGCAGCGGGGTGGCAGTGCAGTACCTGATGGGTAAGGGATACCAAAACCTCAACTTGGTGCATGGGGGGATTCAGGCCTGGATGTCGCGAAGATACCCCATCACCCGATAACTGCAGAGGATTCAAGATGCCCACTGCCTCGAGACCAACTCAAACGGCCACCTTTGGGCCAGGCGATAAAACCAAAATCGTCCATCGCTTGCGCCGTCTGGAAGGGCAGGTGCGCGGTCTGCAAAAAATGGTAGAGGAAGACCGCGAGTGCAAGGATATACTAACGCTCTTGAGCGGGGTGCGCAGTGCCTTGGACTCGGTGGGTGAAGAAATCCTCGAGGCCTACCTGACCCGCTGCCAGGCCGACCTAAAACAGCCCGAACCAGCCCAGATGGTAGAGGTTGTGCGCCTGCTTAGAAGGTAGATTGCTGGCATACGGCAGGAAGCCGTTAGAGAAAAGAGGGGGCGTGGGGGAGCTATAATCCCCCGCTGATTCATCGCGGGGATACATGGACTCCCCCACGTCCACCGCAGGTGGACACAGCCTAGTTAGAGGCGGATGTGTGGTCAAATCCTCTTGGGGACAACGTTCCCCATAGCCCCACTCGATGTAGTCATCCTCAAACTTGCCGCCGAACGCCCCTTTGTGGGCCGCTTTTAGCAGACGTGAGATGGCCTTCTCGCCGGCGGTTTTGCTCAGGCGGTCGAGGAGCGGATTGTCCCAGCTGTTTTTGTCCAGCCAGTTGTCCTCTATTTCGTCGTAACTTACTGACGCCCGCCCGGCCTGCTCAGCCTTCTGCCACCGCTTCACCTTGGGGTTTGATTGGGACGGGCGCAGCTCGTAACCTGCCCGCCCCTTGATGATGAGGCGGGCATAAGCTATATGCCGCGACATAAGCCTCCTTTGTTGCTGGCATCAGCGCTTGTTGTTGTCCTTGATGAGCCCCCGCTTACGCAGAATCTCGGCGATTTCCTCGCGCTCCTCCTCCGATAGCCAGTCGTAGAACTCCAGGGTCTCGTAGCCATCCTCGGTGAGCCCTTCGCGGGGGTCGTTGAACGGTTTGCCGATTTTCGTGACTCCCTTGCTCATGGTTATCTCCCGGTAGTCAGCCCGTGCGATTAGACGTCGCTGGCCTCTAGCTGCTTCCAGAGGTTCAGGGCCAGGCTGTCCACCTCAATCTCCCCACGGGCCAGGGCCATCAGCCGCTCCAGGGGCCAGCCCCGCTCCTCGTTGGCCCTCAGACCAATCTCCAGCTTGTCCTTCGGCATCATCACAAAGCCGGGGATTTCATCCACCGGGCGGATGGTAGCCAGCAGCTCGTTCAGGCTGTTCACCTCGCGGAACTCGGAATAGCCGAACTTGCCGTTGCCGTCCACCCACAGGAAGCGTGGGGTCGTGGTGCCCGCGACGTTGTTCACCCAGGGGGCGGCGCCGGGGCCAACAAAGATGCTGGTTTGCATTACAGTCACCCAGGGGCCTACCTTGAAGGGGGCCATAGCTCCGGGGACATCTTGCAGGTTTTCGTAGACCTTGTATTCAGGCTGGCTGGAGTCCCACACCTTCTTTCCATGCAGCTTGACGTAGCCATCAAGCGCAAACCAATGGCCGGCCATGCACGTACTGCTAACAACGGTCAGAACCTCGCTATTGTTCATGCCTTTCATCTTGTCTACACCTCCCATTTCGGTGAGCGAGTTTGTGCAGCTTTGGGAATGCTAGGGTTGTCCCTTATCCCTGGGCTTCTTGTCCCCCTTGCGGTTGCGGTAGACCTGGCTGGAGAGGAGCTTGCGGGTGCGGGCGGGCAAGGTTTCCAGATCCCGGAGTATCTCCTGAAGTTCTTCTGCTTCGTCGGACAGGGCGGGGCCGTGCATAGCAAGCAATGGGGCCACGCGGGAAATTTCGCCCCGAGCAGTGGCAAAGTCGCCCCGGCTCATGGCCTCCATGGCTTGCTGGCGTGCACGGGTAGCCTCGAGCCGGGCAAGCATGGCGGCCACCTCGGGGTGGGTGGGCAGCCGCTCGAGTTCGGCCTCCGGCAGCACCGGCAGGCGCAGGGTGGCCTCGAGCTGCCCCCGCCCACCGCTAGGGGTTTCCCAGGTGATGAGTAGCTTGAGGGGAACCTCCACAGCCGGTGGGGCCTCCAGCGCCAGCAGGAAGTCCAGGGAGACCCCGGCAACGAGGTTAGGCAGTACGTAGGCACCGGAGGGGTCTTGCATCAGGTCGTTGAGCAGCCGGGCCCTGCCTCCCGCTGCGGGGGTGAGGTGCAGCCGCACCTGTGTGCCCAGTGTCCCGGCGAGGCCTGCGAGTTCCTGGGTGAAGATACGGGGCAGGTCGGCAGGGCTTTCGATGAAGTGGTAGTTGCCCTCACCGGCATCGGCCATGGCCGTCATCAGATCCTCGTTGTAGTCGAGGCCGACCCCCAAGGTGCTGGTGCTCACGCCCCGCTGGGCCAGGCCCCGAACCTGGCTGGCAATCACAGTGGGGTCGGTCTCGCCCACATTTGCCAGGCCATCGGAGAGCAGTATCACCCGATTGATCCGCCCCGGCTCCTGGAAGGCAGCCACCTGGGTCGCCCCCTCCAGCCAGCCGGCGTGCAAGGCGGTGCTGCCCCCTGGACGGAGGCCGCGGATGCGCGCAGCGATGGCGCTGCGCTCGGCGGCAAGGGTGCTGGGCACCAGCACCTGCACCTGGTCGTCGTAGGCCACCACCGCCACCCGATCCTCGGGCAGCAGGTTGTGCACGGCGTAAAGGGCAGCCTCCTTGGCATAGGTGAGCTTTTGGCCCCCCATGGAGCCGGAGCGGTCGAGAACCAGGGCAAGGTTCATGAGGGGGCGGTCGGGCTTGGCCTCGAGGTCGGGGGTGTGCACGCGCAGCAGAACCTCGACCTGGGTGGCGTGGGTTGCGCTGACCCCCGGCTTGAGGGGGATGAGCTCGAGGTGGGGCAGGGGGCCAGGGGCAGGGTGGGTCTTGGTGTTCATGGGTTACCTCCTTCGGGGGTTGTACGCGGTTTGGTTCGGCGCGGCGTGAGGGCCACGAACTGCTGGCGCAGGCGGTGCATGAGCGCATCGGCCTCGCTGGGGGTTTTGGGAAAGCGGAAGTCCTCGCGCACGTGGAGTTCCAGGCCAGGAGCCACCTCCAGGCGGTGCCAGCGCAAGTCGGAAGTGGGGGCAGGTACCGGCCCCTCGGAGGCAGGGGTAGAGGGCGCCATGCGGTACTGTTCCCGCAGCTCGGATAGGTAGCTCAGGGCCGAGGTGGGTGGATTGGCGGTCAGGGCAACCCCGCCCTCGAGCATCGCCAAAAGCTCCGCGTTGCTCTTGCGCCGGGCCAGGTCACCCAGGGCGCTGGTGCCGTGTCCTTCCGCCATCAGCCGCCGTACCAGCAACAGCTGAAGCAGGTGCCGGGCGTTGTAGCGGGCTTCCCGCCCACTGCGCAAGGGCTCGTCCAGCATGCCCAGTCCGGTGTAATGCCTCACCAGACGGGCGGTAATGGTCTCGCGCACCCGCTGACTGCTGGGGGTTAGGGGCATGTAGCGGGGCAGGCGGGCGTTGGCCTCGCGCACCAGACCCTCCAGGTCCCACTCCACATCGGTTTTTAGCAAGACCTCGAGGCTCTCCATGTCCGGAGAATAACTTTTACAATTAGGATTGTCAATATCACTTTATTTTGAAACTTAGAGAACCGTTTAAGATGCCATGCCTAGGCTGTGGGCTGCTACTTCTCGAGCAGGTCTTGCAACAATGGGGTCGAGCCAGGGGTGGGATAGACCCGGTCTCGGCCTGCCTGCTTGGCTTCGTAGAGGGCCTGGTCGGCTTGCTCGAGCCAGCGCTGCACGGTGGCCATCGAGGGGGGAATTTCGCCGCCCGCCAGGCCACCCGATATGCTCAACCGCCAGGCGATGGGGCTAATTTGCAGGGCCCGCACCTCGTTCCGAATGCGCTCCAGTACCCCGTGGGCATCCTCGAGGTCGGCCCCAAACAAGACCAGGCCAAACTCCTCACCCCCCATCCGCACGGCCAGGTCGTCGCTTCGGCTGGCTCGGCGCAGCACCTCGGCCAACTGTTTGAGCACCTCGTCGCCTACCGGATGTCCATAGGTATCGTTGACCCGCTTGAAGCGGTCTATGTCCAGCAGGGCCAGGGTGATGGGTTTGCCACGCTCGCCCGCCAGGCGAATCAGGCGTTGCATCTGGCGCTCAAAACCCCGGCGGTTCAACAGTCCGGTCAGGGGGTCGGTGTAGGCTTTGCTACGCCATTCGTTCAAGGCCAGGGAGAGCCGCAGTCGCTCGGTCAGCAGGGGGGCCAGGGCTTCCAAACCACGCTCGTCTTTGGGAGGGCCAGAAAAGTAAAGGCGTCCCTCGGTGGGGGTGTCCAGGGCCAGCTCGAAGTTGTGGACATATGGGCCGCTCTGTCCTGCCCGGATGGTCACGTCCGAACGCACCTCCAGACCGACCAGGTTGCCAAAAAGGGGCTTGAGCCCATCCATCACGTTTTGCAGTACCCCCTGGGGGGTGAGGTGCTGGGTGGATTGGGCTTTGGTGGAGAGGCTCTCGAGCAGACTGATCCAAAGCTCCAGTTGTCGCTCGGCGTTGTTGATGCGCTGGTAGATAACCAGCCCAAGTCCGCTGAGTATCAGAAAAACCGCATAGGCCCACACACCCAGAGTGGCTGCTAAGAAAGTATGGTTGGCTTGATCCAGCCCGTTTCCCAGCAATACCAGACTGACCAGCAAGCTTGCTAAAACGAACCCCAGTAGCACCTTGCCGATGCGTGCGTCGCGAATCTCGAGGTAGCCGCCCAAACCCACCAGGAGGTAACCCAGGGCCCAGGCAAAATAAACGAACCCTGCCGAGGGCCCACCCAGCCAAAATAGAGCCACACTGCCGGAAGCCTTGAGCACCAATCCCAGGCCCCAGACCAGGCGGCCCTCACCGGTCTGGCCTCGCAGGGCTGCTTCCAGGAGGGGCAGGGCAAAAAGCATCGGCAACAGGTCGGCCAGCCAGACCACCTGAGAAAAACCGGCTGGGGAGATGTAAAACGTGCTGATGATGGCTGCGATCAGCAGAGGCACCAGGGTCAGGGTCAGGCCAGGTCTCAAGGTGGGGCGCAATTGGCGCAAGGTAGCCGACCAGGTCAGCACCGCCATCAACAACAACAGATCCGAGGGATTGAGGGGGCTTTCCAGGCCATAGAGCCGCTCGAGGAACCAGACGCCGTTTTGGAGCCCCCAGGCCAACACCCCCAAACAGGCCCAGCGCCAAACGGGTTCACGCCTGGCCAGCCACCACAACACCAAACCGGCGGTAGCGGCCAACAGCATGAGTCCAATTTCGGGGTGTGCCTCGGCCATTCCTTCGAACTTAGCATTGGCCAGAGGCGGATATAGTGCAAAATGCACACCATCACGTTACTTTTGGCCCCATTTTTCCGTTACTTGATGCCGGGCGGCTTAATCTAAGGGCCTTTTGGATTGCACACGACTCTTCATACCAGATTCGGTTAGTTCGGCGCACCTGGGCAAACCAGCCCCTGTAAACCTTTGGATTTAGACTATCTTTTTGAGTCCAGCAGCCCATAGCCACTCAAGAGGCCCCTTGCGATAAAGTCGGGTTATGTTCAAGGTGGTGCTTTACCAGCCCGAAATTCCCCAGAACACCGGTAATGTTGCCCGCACCTGTGCGGCTACCGGGGCCGAGCTGCACCTTGTGCGCCCGCTGGGCTTCCAGTGGAGCAGCGCCAAACTCAAGCGGGCCGGGCTGGACTACTGGCTCGAGCTGGATTACGTCCTGCACGATTCCTGGCCGGCTTTTCTGGCCCATTTACCCCCCCACAGCCGGGTGTGGGCCTTTAGCAGTAAGGTTGCTCAGCCCTACACCGGTGTCCGCTATCAACCCGGCGACTATCTGCTCTTTGGGCCTGAGAGCCGTGGTCTACCAACCGAAGTGCTGGAGCGTTTTCCCGGTGTGACCATTCCCATGCCCGGCAAGGGTGGGCGTTCGCTCAACCTGGCCGTGTCGGTGGGGATTGGGTTGTACGAGGCCCTGCGACAGGTGGGGCAGGCGACCGTTGACTGAGGCAACCGAATACGCCTTTATTCAGGCGCATATCGCAGGTCTGCCCAGAACAATGCGATCATATGAGGGTCGAAGGCAGTGGGCAGTTGAGGCCTGGAGTTCCCCCCCTGGTTTCTCCTTTTTACTTCGCCAGCCGGCTCAGGGCGTTGCGCAACGCTTCGATAGCCTTCAAAAACTCGGGGATTTCCACATGCTCGTTGGGGGTGTGGTCAAGGGTCGAATCGCCCGGCCCATAGGCCACCATCGGCACTTTCCAGTGAGGGGCGACGATGTTCATGTCGGAGGTGCCGGTTTTGTACTTGAACACCGGCTCACCCCCGGCCTGGCGGATACCGAGGCGCAAAGCCCGGGTAAGGGGGGTGTCCTTTGGCCCTACGTAGGGCACCTCGCGGCCAGAGAAGTCGAGGTCCAGGATGGGGGGGGCGTAGGCGGTCAGGTGGCGGATGGCCTCCTCGACCGAAAGGCGAGGGGGCAAGCGCAGGTCGAACTTCATCTCGGCGAGCTGGCGGTTGTCGGGGTGCTCAATTCGAAAGTCACGCAGGTTGTACTGTACCTGGTTGAAAGGCCCCTGGCCCCCATTCATGGCCTCGGCCCAGGCCTTGATGCTGACAAAGTAGCTGATGAGTTCCTCGGCGGCGTTGGGCTCGTGGTGGGCCGAGTGGAAGTTGTCCTTTTCCCGCCGCACCCGCACCAGCAGGCGGCCCTTGTAGCCCAGGGTTATGCCCTGCCAGCTCGAGGGCTCGCCAATCACCACAAAGTCGGGTTTGAGCTTGTCGACCACGTAGCGGGCCCCCTTGGAACTTGGGACTTCTTCTTCGGTAGCCCCGATCACATGTACGGTCAGTTTCTGCAACACCTCGGGCACGAGTCCTGCAGCGGCCAGCACAAAGGTTACAAACGGGCCTTTGGCATCTACCGAGCCACGGCCAAAGAGCTTGTCCCCCTCGAGCCGCACCGGCACCACCCCCGGCACGGTGTCGATGTGGCCCAGCAGAACCACCTGTAACGGCCCCGAGCCTATCTGGCCTCGAGCGTTGTCGGCCTCGTCTACCCAGGCTTTGGGGTAGCCCAGTTTTTTCATGCCTTCGGCCAGATACTGGGCCACCGCGCGTTCCTGCCCCGAAACAGAAGGAATCTCGAGGGCGCCTCGGAGAAACTCAACTGAGTCAATGTTCATAGGAGCTCAACGGTTCTGACGCCGCTCGTGCATGTCGCGGTGCCAGCCTGCTTCTGCAAGCATAGCACGGGGACATTCTGGGTTTCCAAACCCCTTGACTTTTCCTGGAATTCTCTACAATAGAGAGCAGTTTGGTGGCCTTGAGCTGCTTCCAAATTCCAAATAAAGACGGAGGAAAAACATGCCCCACGTGATTGTTGAGCCCTGCATCGGCACCAAGGACAAGTCCTGTGTCGAAGTCTGCCCGGTAGAGTGCATCTACGACGGTGGAGACCAGTTCTATATCCACCCCGACGAGTGCATCGATTGTGGTGCTTGTGTACCGGCCTGCCCGGTCTCGGCTATCTACCCCGAAGAAGATGTGCCCGAGCAGTGGCACGATTACATCGCCAAAAACCGCAAACTGTCGGGCCTCGAGTAACCCTCTACCCAAAACAAAGGCCGCCGTGCCGCGGCCTTTTTCCTTTTTTAGCTCCCACCCCTTGCAGCCCGCTGCCTATCGCGCCGAATCCGCCACCACAGGTAATACACCGCCACCATACGCAGCAGCATCGAGACCAGGATGGGCAGGTGGTAGGCGCTGGGGAAGAGCCGGAGCTGCGCGTGCAGGCTACCCAGCACCCCACCCAGAAGCGACCCCAGAACGCCCCCCACCGCAAAGGCCATCCAGTACCAGGCCAGGTAGAGGTTGCGCTTTTCCGGGGGGGCACTTTGCAGGGCTACGTTGGTGAGGGCGGTGCCGATGCCCCCCCAGGCCAGGGCGTCGCAGACTGCCGAGATCCAGACTGTTTGCAGGTGCCCTGGCGCCCCAGCCAGCCAGAGTGGGGGTAGCACCAGCGCTGCCACGCTGCTACTAAAAAGCAGCACCTGCCAGTGCCCGATGCGGTCGGCCAGGCGGCCCCATAATGGACTCAACACCAACCCGCAAGTTGCAGCAATCACGGTCCAGAGGCCCACCTGGGTGAAGGTCATCCGGACGTACTCGAGGAAGAGCGGAAACACAAAGGGCCCGCCCACGCTTACGGCCCCTAAAAAAAGCACCACAAAGCCCAGGTATCCCCGGAAGCGACGGTCGGAAAGGGGTTGGACAAACTCGCTGAAGCGCGGCGCGGCGCTCTGTGCGGGCGGCTCGAACTGTCGCCGCAAAACAAAGGTGGCCCCCACCCCTGCCGCTACCGCAACGCCCAGCACCAGCAAGAACCCCCAGGGCTTGCCCAGAAGGTCGATCAGGCTGCCGGCGGCCAGGTTGCCCAGAGTGCCGACCAGGCCCAGCACCCCATTGCGCAGGCCAAAGTAGCGGCCCCGCTCTTTCTCGGGCACCAGATCGGCCATCCAGCTTGTCCAGAGGACGTTAACCGGGGCGACCACGAGCTGTGAGAGAGCGGCCACCAGCAGCAATCCGGGCACACGCCAGGGCTCGGGTAATAAGGGCAGAAACAGGGTCAGCAAGAACAGCCCGCGCCCCAGCGCGGACAAAACGACGCTCAAACGTTTGCGGCTGCCGCGAAAGAAAAGCGCCAGAGGAGCGGCCATCTGACCCACCATCGGCAAGGCCCCCAGGATGGCCAGAGCTGCCGGGGGAGCGCCCAGCCACAGTGCGTAACCGGTCATGACCATGCCGGTACTCCAGTTGATAAACAGGATGGCCAGCATGCCCTCCCATATGGCCAGATTTTGCGAACGGCGGGGCTCTCCCTGGGGCAAGGTCACGAATGTCCATTATTGACCCATGGGTCAGTTTTGCAAAGAGCAGCTTCTTGAAATCTACACAAATCCCACGCCGGCGCTTCACGCTCCCCCACTAGGCTTTTTTTATGTCTATCCCCACCGATACACTGGAAACGGTGGCACTGGTACTGGTGGTCGAAGACGAACCGGAGATTGCCGAAGTTCTGGAGGGCTACCTGCGCCGGGAGGGATTCCGCACCGAGCGGGCTCTGGATGGTCGGCAGGCTTTGAGCCTGATCCGGGCCGCCCGGCCTGACCTGGTGCTGCTGGACATCATGCTGCCGGAGATGGACGGCCTCGAGGTCCTGCGCCGCATCCGCAGCAACGGCAACACCCCGGTGATCCTGGTTACGGCCCGCACCGAGAACCTGGACAAGCTGCTGGGCCTCGAGCTCGGCGCCGACGACTACGTGACCAAACCCTTCAGTCCCCGCGAGGTGGTCGCCCGGGTCAAGGCGGTGCTGCGCCGAACCCTGTCAGCCGAAGCGGGCAAGCCCATTCTGCGGGTAGGGCCGCTGGAGATCGATACCGAGAAGGTGGTGGCCCGCCTGGGCGGAGCCCGCCTCGAGCTGACCCCCACCGAGTTTCGCCTGCTGGAGACCCTGGCTCGTACCCCCGGCAAGGCCTTTACCCGCGCCGAACTGCTGGAGGCTGCCCTGCCCGAGTCCGATGCGCTGGAGCGGGTGGTGGACGTACACCTCAAAAACCTGCGCAAGAAGCTCGAGCTGGCCGGAGGAGCCAACTTCCTGGAAACAGTCAGGGGAGTGGGGTACCGCTTGTGGGTGGAGTAGGGTCGGCAGGCCTGCCTTATGCCTTTTTTGCAGCGAATTGAAGTTCGGCTAAGCCTCCTGATGGTGCTGGTGGTGGTGGCAACCAGCCTGATGACCATCGCCCTTAACACCTACCAGCGAGAGCGGGTTTTCCGCGAACTGCCGGCGGAACTGCGCGATTTTCTGCGACGCAACGAGGGCCGCCCGCCCAGCCTGAGCCTCACCCCTGAGCTCCGCAGCCTGTTGAGTGAGGGACGCGAGCTGCGGGTGCGCCAGGTGCCCTCGAGCAACCCCGAAAACCCCAATCCAATATTCCTGATTGCCCCGCTGGACGACCTGGCTGCCACCCCGGTGCAAATTCAGCCTCCGATCCGCTCGAGGCGACCCAGCCTGGAAACCCGCATCCAGCAGAACCTGCTGATCGCAAGCCTGGTTGCCACGGCCCTGGGAGTGCTGGTAGCGCTGGTGTTTGCCCGCCGCATTGCCAGGCCCATCGAAGCCATTTCCGATGCCGCCAATCGTCTGGCCCAGGGCGACCTGGCGGCCCGTATCGAGGCTCCCCGGGGTGAGGACGAGGTGGCCCGGTTGGCCCGCAACTTCAACCAGATGGCCGCGTCGTTGGAGAAGCTCGAGACCGAACGACGGGCCATGATTGCCGACATTGCCCACGAACTGCGAACCCCTCTCACGGTGATGCAGGCCCGGTTAGAGGCTATCCAGGATGGGGTCATGCCGCTGGAAATGGGCGAGATTGATCGGCTGCACCACCAGACCAGATTGCTCGCGCGCCTGGTGGAGGATTTGCGCACCCTGTCGCTGGCCGATGCAGGACGGCTGACCCTCGAGTTGCGTGAACTGGATCTGGTCGAGTGGGTGCGCAGAGCAGCCACGACTTTTTTAGCCTCGCTGGATGCCAAAAAAATCAACCTTGAGCGGCGCCTGCCTGCAGGGCCCGTCCGGATCCGAGCCGATGCCGATCGTATGACTCAGATTGTGAGCAATCTGCTGACCAATGCCCAGGCCCATACCCCCGTCGGTGGAACGATTGCGCTCGAGGTTTGCACTGCCGACAAAACCGCTACCCTGCGCATTGCCGATAGCGGCGCGGGTATTCCCCAGGAAGCCCTGAACAAGGTCTTTGACCGCTTCTATCGGGCCGAGACCTCGCGCTCGAGGGCGACCGGGGGCAGCGGCCTGGGCCTTTCCATCGTGCGGGCCCTGGTGGAACTGCACGGGGGAAGTGTGGCGGCTTACAACCGGCCTGAGGGTGGGGCTGTTTTTGAGGTGAGGTTGCCGCTTGATCAGGCTTGAATCCGGATCCACAACTCGGCTTTCAAGCCATGCGGCTCGAGGTTTTGCAGCACCAGCCGTCCACCGTGCACTTCCGCTACCTGCGCCACCACACTCAGCCCCAGCCCATTGCCGGAGGTGCGGGTTCCGGGGGCACGGTAGAAGGGTTCGGTGGCGCGCGCCAGTATTTCGGGGGGCATGCCCGGCCCGGTATCGCTCACGCTGAGAACAGCAAATTGCCGGTCGGCTGAGTACTCCAGGTTCACCGCGATGGTGCTGCTGGGGGCATATTTCTGTGCGTTTTCCAGCAGGTTTTCCAGGGCCTGACGCAGCAGAATGGGATCACCTGAGATTTCAAGTCGTTCCGGCCCCTGGTAGGGTACGCCTGCTTTCCCGGCGGCCTCCTGTGCGAGCTGCGCCAGATCCAGCCCGACTCGCTGCCCACGCCCCTCCCGGGCCAGCGTAAGCAACGAGGCGCTCAGGTGGGTCATGCGCTCGACCTCCTCCCTTAAGGCCTCGAGGGTTTCCTCAGGCGTGGCGAGACCCTGTTTGTGCGAATCGAGCTGTAGCCGCATTGCCGCCAGAGGGGTACGCAACTCGTGGGCGGCATTGCGGGTGAACTCGGTTTCGCGTCGCAAAAAGGCCGAAAGCCGCTCCAGCATCTGGTTGAAGGTCTGGCTCAGGTGGCGCAGCTCCCCACTGCCCTCTGTGGGTACCCGCAGGCTCAGGTCGCCTGAGTCGGCTACGCGGCGGGCGGTCTGCAACAGGTGCTGCAAGGGCCGCAGGGCCGGCCCGCTCAACACCCAGGCGACCAGCGCACCCAGCAGCGCAACAACGATGGCGGTGAATAAAACCGTCTGCCGGTAACCGGCCAGGCTGGCCCGCACCTGGCTGGCCTCGATGGCGGCTTGCAGGTATGTTGTCGGACCGAGACGTACGCTGCGAAAAAGCCAGTTGTTGTCTAGCCTGGCTACGGGGCTGCTGGAGAGCGGAAGCTCGCCGGGGAAGCTGCCCCATTCACGTAAGACCCGACCCTCCCGCACCAGCCGCGCATGGGCAATGGAGCCGGGAAGGGTGGGGTTGGGCAGGGGTAGTCTTTGTTCGTCGTCGAGACGATAGCGCTCGCTCAGGTTGGGGCTGGAGAACCGGGGGCCGTCGCTGTCTCGCTCCCAACGGGGCATGCGCAACGGGCTTCGGCGAACTTCCATCTGGCTGGCAATGCGCCCTAAGTAAGCATCCAGCTCGCGCTCGAGGTTGCCCATCTGCAGACGCTCGAAGCTGGCATAGCCCAAAAAGCCCTGTACCAGTAGCGCCAGGGCAATGGCTACTGCGATGAAGAGGGCCAGCCGCAAGCGCAGACTCATGGCTTTAGCCCCAGCTTGTATCCACCCGCAACCGTGCGTACCACGCTGCTGTCCAGCTTGTTGCGCAGGTGGTACACACAGACCTTGACCACGCCCACATCCGAGGCCTCCTCGCCCCAGATCAAATCCATCAGCTCTTCTGGGCTGTAGATGCGTTCGGGAAATAGGGCCAGCCGCTCCAAAAGTGCATACTCGCGCCCGCTGAGCTCGACCAGCCGCCCTTCCCAGCGAACGCTACGGTGGCTGAGGTCGAGCTCGAGGGGGCCGTACTGCACCCGGCTTTGCTTGACTTCGCTCACCCGCCTGATTAAGGCCCGTACCCGGGCCAGCAACTCCGGCAGGTCGAAGGGCTTGACCACGTAGTCGTCGCCCCCCTCATCCAGCCCCATCACCCGGTCGCCCAGGGCATCGCGAGCGGTCATGAACAGAATGGGGCCCTTGTAGCCAGCCGAGCGGGCCTCGCGGGCCAGAATGAAGCCCCCATCCTCCGACTCCGGTAGGCGCACGTCCAGCAGCATCAGGTCGGGCTCGGCCTCCGCCAGGAGGCTACGGGCGGTTTCCAGATCCGGGGCATGGCGTACCTGGTGCCCCTGGGCCTCTAAAGCCCGAAGGACCGGGCGGGCGATGTTGGGTTCGTCCTCTACCAGCAAGAGCCGCATGCTTCCAGCTTGCATTCTAGGGGTTATGAACAGGTTATAGCCCTGCTCCCAGGGCACAAACCAGGACGGTTTAGGGTGGTCGGCATGGATGAGAAACCCTCTCAGCGACTCGTAACTGCATGGTAACCGCCATCGGGCAGACTCCTCTTGGGCAAGCGGGAAGCCGCTTCGCCGAAGGAGGAAGGATATGTCCAAGACCTTGAAGACGGTAGTTGTGCTCTCAAGTCTAGCCCTGGCCGGTGCTTTTGCCCAACCAGCCCCGGCCCCGCAGGCCCCCCAGACCCAGCCGCGCCTGATGATGGCCCCCCGTGGCCCGGTGGGCAACCTCTACCTGACCGCGGCCCAGTTTCTGGGGGTGACCCCCGGCGAGCTAGCTTTGCTGAGTGGGGGTAGCAAGACCCTGGCCCAACTGGCTACCGAGCTGGGTAAGACCCCGGCGGCCCTCGAGGCCGCGCTGGTCACAGCCCGTAACCAGGCCATCGACCAGGCCGTGCAGGCCCAGCGCCTGACCACCGAGCAGGCCAATACGCTCAAGGCCAGCAGCCAGGCAGTTGCCAGAGCCTTTGTGGCCCAGCCGGTGCAACTGCGCTTGGGCCCCGGGAGCCGCGATGGTTGGGGCCACCCCAGGGGTCGCGGGCGCTAAACCTTGACAGCGGCAGGCTTGTGGCGGGTTAGTCCGCCTGCCACAAGCCCCGCTATTTCAGGAGGATGCATATGTGGCCAGTAGATCACCGGGGACGCTGGGAAGGTTTTGGCCCTTACGGTTTGCATATGGTAGACGACCTGCTCTGGGCCTTGCTGCTGCTGGGGCTGGCTGCCCTGGTGGCGGTACTGATTGTCCGGCTGTTGCGTAGCCCGCCCAATGGTCAGGCCAGCACACGCCCACCCCTTGACCGGGCCCTGGAAATCGCACGCGAGCGCTACGCCAGAGGCGAGATTGACCAGGCCGAGTTCGAGGTTTTGAAGAAGAACCTGGGGGGTTGAGGGTATTTCTAACCCATGTCCCACCCAAAGCGCCCAGAATGATGGGCAAACAGGAGCACAGCATGGATAACGACGATAAACCCATCGGGAAGATTTTGAACCGTCGCAAGGTGCTGGCGGCTTTGGGGATAAGCGGCTTGGCAGGGGTCGGTGGATTGATAAGCGGATCGAAAGCCACTGCTCAAAACAACCCCTTGCCGGCCTGCATCGTGCGTCCGGCCCTGACCGAAGGCCCTTACTTTGTGGACGTGCGCCTGAACCGTTCGGACATCCGCAGCGACCCCCAGACGGGGGTGGTCAAGCCGGGGGTGCCTTTGCAACTGCGCTTTGTGGTCTCGCGGGTGGCCCCCGGGGCCTGCACCCCGCTGGCCGGGGCGTTGGTGGACATCTGGCAGTGCGATGCCCAGGGCATCTACTCCGGGGTACTGGATCGCTTCGCCGATACCCGGGGCCAGGTCTGGCTGCGCGGTCAGCAGCTCACCAACGACCAGGGCCTTGCCCAGTTCACCACCATCTACCCCGGCTGGTATCCGGGCCGCACCGTGCACATCCACTTCAAGGTGCGCTACCAGAACCGCGACTTCACCTCGCAGCTCTTCTTCGATGATGCCCTGAGCGACCGCATCCTGGCCCAGCCCCCCTACGCCAAACCGGGCACCCGTACCCGCAACGCCAACGACGCCATCTTCCGTGGCGGAGGCCAGCAGCTCTTGCTCGAGCTGACCCCTTTTGGCCAGGGCTACGCCGCCACCTTTGACATTGGCTTGAACCTGTAAGCCAGGGGCTCTTCCGATGGCTTCCAATCCCTTGAGTGGGGTGGAGGATGGGCTGCCATTGAGCGCCCGGACGTTTACGGAATGTTCATCAATCCTTTACGCAACACCAATCCCCCTTCGGCTAGATTGAAACCAGTTCTGGAGGGATGCCGTGCTCAAGACCTTGCTGCTTCGCTCGAGTAGACCCCGCTATCGTTACCGCGCCCAGTACGAAGGGGTGCTGGGGACTGCCCTCGAGCTTCAGCTTCTGACCCACACCCAGGCCCAGGCCCACCAGGCCGAAGCCCAGCTCTTGCTGGAGATAGATCGCCTCGAGGGCATCTACAGCGTGTTCCATCCCAACAGCGAACTGATGCGCTGGCAGGCGGGCGCGCCGGACAGGGCGTCTGCCGACCTGCTCTGGCTCCTGCGTCATGCCGAGCTCTGGCAACAGCGTACCGAGGGGGCTTTCAACCCGGCTGCGGAGGCGCTCAAAGCCCTCTTTGAGCAAACGCCCCAACCCGACCCCGAGCGGCTGGAAGCTCTTCGGCAAGAACTGCAAGCGCCGCTGTGGGACTGGCCAATGGGCCAGCCGCGCAAGCGCACCGCTCTTCGCCTTGGCTTCAACGCCCTGGCCAAGGGGCGCATCGCCGATCAAGCGGCCACCGCCGCACGCCAGGCTGGCGCCCAGGAGGTTCTGGTCAACCTCGGGGGCGATCTGCGTCACCTGGGCACCGCACCCCTCCTGGTTTCCATTGCCCACCCCTTCGCCAACGCCGACAACCTTCCGCCCCTGACCACCGTGCGGCTGTGCAACCAGGGCCTGGCGACCAGCGGTCTTGCGCAGCGCGGCCAGCATCTTTTTGACCCCCGCACAGGCCAGCCAATAACCGAGGTGGTCCAGGCCACCGTGGTGGCTTCCGATGCGGCAACGGCAGACGTGCTGGCCACGGCCTTTTGTGTGCTTCCCTGGCCCAAGACCCAGGCCCTGGCCGATGCCCTGGGCGCAGGTTGTCTGGTGGTACGGTCGGATGGACAGGTTCTGGCTAACGATTATTTCCCGGTTATCTCGGATCAGCAAACTAGCCATTGAGGTGTAGCTGATATGAAAAAGAGCTTACTAAGCCGCCGCAGTCTTTTGTACCAAGGCATGGCCCTGGCCCTCACCCTTTGGATGGGCCGGGGCAGAGCCCAGAGCTGGCCCACCGGGATGCAGCTCGAGGTTGTGTTTGAGTTTGTGGCCCCGACCAGCACCAACTACCGTCGGCCCTACATCGCGGTCTGGATCGAAAACGCCCAGGGCCTGATGGTGCGCACCCTGGCCCTGTGGTTCCAGCAAAGCTCCAAGGGCACCCGCTGGCTACCCGACCTGCGCCGCTGGTACCGCAGCGGCAGCCTGGAGAACACCACCTCCGGCCCCACCCGCCCCCCCGGTCGCTATACCCTGGTCTGGGACGGCAAGGACGACAAGGGCAACCTGCTGCCCCAGGGCGAGTACTACGTCTGCCTCGAGCTGGTGCGGGAACACGGCCCCTACGAGCTGTTCCGCGAGAAGTTCACCTTCGGTACGACCCCCTTTAGCCGCAGCTTCTCGCCCGGCAGCGATTTGAAGGAGGTGAAGCTCACCTATGCTAAACAAGGCTGAACTGCCCATGCAAAAACCCCGGTCTGCCGTTCGCGTGCAAAGTTACCAGCTTATCCGCTCGCTGCATCTCTACGCCTCGATGGCCAGCCTGCTGGTGGTGCTCTTCTTTGCTGCCACCGGCATCACCCTCAACCACCCCGATTGGGTCTTTGGCAACACCACCAAGAGCCACACCTACACCGGCACCCTGCCGGCTGGCTGGAAGGTGGGCGACCAGGTGAACTGGCTCGAGGTGGCCGAGAGCCTGCGGGCAGCCCACGGCCTGCGGGGGCGGGTGAGCGACACCTTCGCCGAAGGCGACGAGGCCTCCATCAGCTTCCGTGGGCCGGGCTATGCCGCTGATGCCTTCATCCAGCCCGACGGCCAGTACACCCTCAAGGTTACGCTACAAGGCCCGGTGGCGGTGCTCAACGACCTGCATAAGGGCCGCGACACCGGTTCGGCCTGGGCCTGGGTCATCGACCTCTCGGGAGGGTTCTTGCTGCTGGTGGCCCTGACCGGGCTTGGCCTTTCCCTTTACCTGCGCAAGACCCGCAAAGCAGCCTTGCTGACCCTGCTGGTCGGAACCCTGCTGGCCCTGGGGCTGGCCTGGCTGGCTATCTAGAGCCCTCTTTGCTGGCCGCCATCGCGTAGGCGATAAAGCCCGCCAGCGCGGCAAAGCCGATGCCGGTGCGGGCCTGGCCGCTTTGGGGATCGAAGGACTCACAGGCATAGCCCTGATCGAGGGGGGCCTGCTCGAGCGTCATAATGGCCTCCTCAGCAGGCCGCACCAGTCCCGATAAAATCCGGTTAGCCAGTCCAAAGCCCGAGGGGAAGGGAAAGTGGGCCGAGCCCTCGCCGGGGAAGCGCCCTTTGTAGTGGTGGGGGTTGTCCTCGCCCAGAATCCACAGCGCGGTGGCCTGCCAGACGGGGTCCTGGCGGCTGCAAAAGCCCAGGTGGGGCAGCAATAGCAGGCTGCCTGCCGGTTCATCGGCGAAGGTGTGGCGGCTGCCGGGCTCGAGGCTAAACACGAAGCGCCCGTTGCGCACCGCCTGGCGGTAGAGGGTTTCGCGCAGGGCCCGGGCCTCCTGCCTTAGGGCCTCGGGCTTGGGCCAGAACGGGGCCAGCCGCTCCAGGGCCACGCACCACAGGGCGTTGTCGTAGGTCAGGTAGGGCTCGGGCACGGGGTCGTCGGTGGGGGAGAGGAAGGTGCGATAGAGGCTTAGTGAGGGGTGTTTTTCCTCCGCCACCCGGGCCAACACCCCTTCCAGCGGTTCGCGCAACTCGGCCAGCAGCTCGGGGTTGGGGCCGGTGGCTTCCAGATAGCGGGCCAGGGCCAGGGGGTAGGCTGCGGCCTGATCGAGCTCAAAGCCGGGGTACAGGGGCGGCCCGCCCAGGTACTGGGCGTGCTCCCCCGGCCAGCGGGCGTAGCGCCGAAAGGCCGCCCGGAGCACCTCCCGCGCCCGTCTGGGGTCGGCCTTGAGCAACGCCGGGAAGAACCACAGCAAGGCATCGCGGGCCCAGTAGGCGCCCGAGACGTAGTAGTGAGGGCTCCTCGAGGTGAGCAGCACCGCTTCCCCTTCCAGGGCCTCGGCCTGGGCGTAGAAGTAGCTGAAGATCAGGTGCCGCCGGTAGACCTGGGGAAGGGGGCCGCTGTAATGGCGGGTCAGCAGGGCCAGCTTGTGCTGGGTTTTGCTAAGTAAAGTCTCCCAGCCCAGCCGCCGCAGGTGCAGCGCAGTGGTGCGGGCCCCGTCGGCCTCGGGGGCCAGTCCCAGGTAGAGCGTGACCGGGCCGCCCTCCCACTCCAGCACGAACCGTTCCCCCCATTGGGCCTTGCTAGGGGCCGGGTCGGCCTGCCAGCCCAGGGCCAGCAGGGTGCGCCCGCTGCGGGCCTCGAGTACGTAGCTGCCGGTCCAGGTGTCGTGCGAAGCGTGGAAGGTTGCCTCTAGTTTTTCCTCCCGAAAGCGCCGCAGTCCCAGGTGAGCCAGATTCCCGGCTACTTGAATCGGTCCAGGCACGCGGGGCTCGAGGCGCAGCGCCAGCCCCCGCTCGCCAAAGGGGGCCAGAAGCGTGGCGGTGAGGTGCGCGTTCTCCCAGACGGGAATCCAGTCCGACAGAAGCGAGGCCCGCCAGCCTTGGCCAAAGACCTCCAGCAGCGGCTCGCCCACCCAGTCCAACAGCCCGTTCAGCGCCAGGGAGGCCACCCCAAGGCGAAGAACCGAGGGGGCTAGCGGACTGGCCTCGAGGTGAACCTCCAGGTTCCCGGTGGGCCGGTGGGCAAGCGGAGCCTCCAGGATGGGGGCAGGGGTCATGAGCGTCATAGGCTAGGTCTTTTTCTGTTTATAGCCCCAGATCAGGTACAACACCAGCCCCACCCCGGCCACAAACAGCAGCGTGACGATGTTGCGCAGCCATTCGGCAAACATCACCCCCACCACAACCCCCGCCGCAAACCAGGCCAAAGGCCCCCGGTAGGCTTGCCAAAGCCGTTGGGCCAGGGCTTGCTTCATGCCCTAAGAATACCGCCTTGCCGCTGGCCCATCTGCACCAAATGGATGAACGGGTTGTATTTGCTGTGCAGCACCCTCGCGAGGCCGGCGGGGAAGGGCAAACCCATCGCGGTTAGCTGAAGTTTTGCCGTTGTGTTTATACCAGATTCGGTTAGTTCGTCGCCGAATGGCGGCGAACTAACCCGACCGAAGGGATACGCTTTTTTCGCCGAGCAGAGCGAGGGGTGTGCTCTAGGATTCAAAAAGATAGCCTCCGAAGTTTTTCGGTTTGAGTGATTATCTTTTTGAATCCGGTATTAGCGGTAAAAAACGAGCCCTGGTGGGCTGTTGGCTCGCCAGGGCGGCTGCATTCTTTCCGAGAATCGCTCGAGCCCGGCGTTCTCGCGGGCCAGAGGAAGGGCCAAATGAGCATTAGCCCTTCACCCCGGTCAGCACCACCCCCTCGATAATCTGGCGCTGGAAGAATAAAAACACCAGCAGCACCGGCAGCACCGCCAGGCTGCTGGCGGCCATAATGAGGTTCCAGGCGGTGCCGGCCTCGCCGGAGAAAAGCGCTACCCCCACCGGAATGGTGCGCATCTGGGGGCTTTGCACCACCACCAGAGGCCACAGAAAGGCGTTCCAGTTGCCCAAAAAGGTGAAGATGCCCAGCGCAGCCAGCGCTGGGCGCACCAGCGGGAGGGCCACCCGCCAGAAGACCCCGAACTCACTCAGGCCGTCGATCCGCCCGGCGTCCAGCAGGTCGGTGGGCAGGGTCTGGAAAAACTGCCGCATCAAAAAGACCCCGAAGGCGCTGATCAGGCCAGGAAACAAGAGGCCCCAGTAGGTATCGGTCCAGCCGTAGGTGGTGCTCATCACATACCAGGGGATGACCAGCATCTCGGTGGGCACCATCAGGGTGGAGAGGATCAAGACGAAGACAAAGTTCCGGCCGGGAAAGCGCAGCTTGGCCAGGGTATAGCCCACCAGGGCGTCGAAGAAGAGCACCGAAAGGGTGGTGAGCAGGGCTACGACCAGGCTGTTGAAGAACCAGCGGGGAAACTGGGTTTTGAACAGCACCTCGCGGTAGTTCTCCAGGGTGGGGGCCTGGGGCCAGAACCTCAGGTCGAAAATCTCGGGGAAGGGCTTGAGCGAGGTGAGGAGCATCCAGACGAAGGGAAAAAACATCACCACGCTGCCCAGCACCAGCAGAGTGTAGATGAAAAAGGTAGCCAGATGCCTCATCAGTACTCCACACGCCGCGACAGAAGCCGCAACTGCAAGAGCGTGATGACCAGAATCAGCACGAAGAGCAGCACCGTGATGGCTGCCGCGTAGCCCAGGTTGAGGCGCAGGAAGGCCTGTTGGTAGATGTAGAGGGCCAGGGTCATGGTCGAGCCCAAAGGCCCGCCCTGGTCGTTGAAGTTGAGGTTGACCACCTGGGTGAACAGCTGCAAAAAGCCGATGGTGCCGATCACCGCCGAGAAGACCATCACCGGGTTCAAAAGCGGCAGGGTGATGTGGCGGAAAAGCTGCCAGGAGCTGGCCCCGTCGATGCGGGCAGCCTCGTAGTAGTCGCGGGGGATGTTTTGCAGGCCAGCCAGGAAGAGCACCACCTGGAAGCCCAGGTTCTGCCAGACCACCACCAGGGTTACGGTGGCTAGGGCCTGGGTGGGGCTGGTCAGGAAGGGTTGGGCTGGCAGGCCCAGCCAGCCCAGTATCTCGTTGACGATGCCAAAGTTGGGGGAGAGCATCCAGCTAAACACCCAGGCCACCGCGGCTGCCGGGGTAACGTAGGGGGCGAAGTAGATGGCCCTAAAAACATCGCGCCATCGGGTGATTGCGTTCAGCAGCAGGGCCACCAGAAGCCCCAGCACCAGCTGGGCCGGTACCCCCAGCAGGGTGTAGAGCACGGTATTGCGCAGGGCCTGGCCCAGCCGGGGGTCTTGCAGCATCTCCTGGTAGTGCAGGGGGCCCACGAACACCCGCTGGCCGGGGTCGGCGTGCCAGTTAAACAGCGAGAGCCACAAAGCCTGGAAGGCGGGCCAGATGCGTATGAAGAGGAAAAAGGCCAGAGGGATGGCTAAAAAGGCCAAAGCCCACAGGGCCTCGCGGGTGGCCAACGAGACCCTTCGAGGCCGGATGGGGCTGGCTGGGCGCATGAGGGCCTAGCGCCAGTCTTTCCAGAAGGCGTCCAAAAGCCGCTGCTCCTCGGTGGCGGCCATCCGCCATGACTCCGCCGGGTCTTTGTTTTCCAAAAGCACCCGGTTGATGGCATCGGTCATGACCTTGCGTTGGCCCAGCTCGTCCACGAAGGGGGTGGCCTTGGCGTAGGCCAGCGAGAGGACAAAGGGGCCGTAGACCCGGTCTAAGGTGAGCTGGGGGTCTTTGATCAGATCCTTGCGGGCCGGCAGCTCGCCCACCTTTTCCAGCCAGTAGCGTTGGGTTTCGCTCGAGGTCAGGAATTGCAAGAACTTAATGGAGGCCTCCCGCTTGGCCCCGGTGGCCAGGGGGGTCAGGCCGTGCAGCCAGAAGGAGCCGTAGTTGACCTTGCGGGCCCCAGCCCGCTCGTTGGGCAACTCGGCCACGCCCCAGTTGAAGCGGGCCCCGTTGCGGATGGTGCCGATGGCGAATGAACCATCGATGATCATCCCCACCCGGCCCGCGATGAAGGCGTCGCGGTAGGCGTTGTTGCCAGGGAAGAACTGGTTGCCCAGGGTGCCCACGTTGTGCTTGCGCATCCAGTCGGTGTAGAAGGTGAAGGCCCGCAGGCCCGCGGCATCGCCGTAGAGCACCCGCCGCCCGTCGTCGGAGTAGGGCCGCCCGCCAAACTGCCGCACCAGTACCTCCCGCAGCAGGTGGTGGTCCTGGCCGTCGGGGGCCATGGCGTAGCCCAACTGGGTGTAGCGGTTGCCGTCCCGAACGGTCAGCTTGGCCGCGATGGCGATGAACTCGTCCCAGGTTTTAGGGGGGTTACGGAAGCCGGCAGCGCTGAGCAGGTCGCGGTTGTAGAACAGGGCCAGGGTGCGCACTGCGGTGGGCAGGCCGTAGAGCTTGCCCCCCACCTTGGAGGCCTGGGCGATGGCGGCGAACTCGTTATCCAGCACCTTGGCGAGGTCTTCTGGCAAAGGCTGCAGGTAGCCGGCCTTGACCCAGGTCGGTAGCCAGCCGTAGAAGAGGTTGACCACATCCGGCCCCTGGCCCGCCGGGATGGCCGTGGCCACCTTTTGCTGGTAGGCATCGTAGGGGAAGGTTTCGTGCCGCACCCGGATGCCGGGATTGGCCGCCTCGAAGCGCTTGATCAGTTCGTTGACGGCCTCCACCTTGCTGCGGAAGTCGTACTGCCAGTAGGTGATGGTTACCGGGCTTTGCGCCCAGGCCAGGCCGAACAAAACCAGTAGCGGAACAAGAACTCTTAGCATGGCGTGTCCTCCTCGGGGGGTAGCGGTCGCCTTGGATTATAAGGTGCGCGCGCGGAATGAAGGAAAAGCCAGGAACAATCTAGATGGCCAGCCCCTCGAGGGAGACCCGACCGTGGGCCACTAGCTCGACCTTGCGCCCCTGCTCGCTGGGCAGAAGGCGAATTTCCAGGCTATCGGGGAAGACCTCGGGCCGCCCCCACTCGATGAGCACCAGCCGGGCCTCGGGCAGATAGTCCTCCAGGCCCAGGTGGTATAGCTCGGCCTGGTCGGCCATGCGGTAGGCATCGATGTGCACCAGCAGGCCGGCTGGGGTGGGGTACTCGTGAATCAGGGTGTAGGTGGGGCTGGTCACTTCGCCGCTAAACCCCAGGGCCTGGGCGATGAACCGGACCAGGGTGGTCTTGCCCGCCCCCAAAGGCCCGGTGAGCAGCACCAGCGCCCCTTCGGGCAGGCTTTGTGCCAGCCGCTGGGCCAGGGCTTGGGTGTCCTCGAGGCTTTGCAGATACACCTGCCCAGCTTACCCAAAAGCGCCGGTGGACTGGTACCCAATCGGACGGGGTTGGGGGTGAGATAATGGCCCGGTTATGCCTTCCACCCGAACGGCCTCCATAACGTTCATTTTGATTTCCGTGCTTATCAACGTGATGGGGTTGGGGCTGGTCATCCCCGTGCTGCCCAAGCTGATCGAAACCCTGGCTGGCAGCACCGAGGCCGGAGCCCGGCTCAACGGCCTCTTTTTCGCGGTCTATGCCCTGATGCAGTTCGCCTTTGGCCCCCTTTTGGGCCTCTTATCCGACCGCTATGGCCGTCGTCCGGTGCTGCTGGCTTCGCTGTTGGGCACCGGCATCGACTACCTGATTGCCGCCCTGACCCAGTCCATCTGGGTGCTCTTTTTGGCTCGAGTGGTGGCCGGGGCCCTGGGGGCCAGCCTTTCTACGGCCAACGCCTACATTGCCGACATCTCCCGGCCCGAGGAGCGGGCGCGCAACTTCGGCCTGATTGGGGCGACCTTCGGCATGGGTTTTGTCCTGGGGCCGGTGGTGGGGGGGGTTCTGGGCAACATCGACCTGCGGCTGCCTTTCTACTTTGCGGCCGGGCTGGCCTTCCTCAACTTCCTGTATGGCTACTTTGTGCTGCCCGAGTCGCTCAAGCCGGAAAACCGCAACGTCCAGGCCCGCTCCCTCAACCCCTTCGTGGCCCTGCGGGTTCTGGGCCAGACCCCGGTGCTGCGCGGCCTGACCTTTAGCCTCTCGCTCATCTTCCTGGCCTTTGGGGCCTTGCAAAGCGTCTGGGTGCTTTACACCGCCTATAAGTTTGGTTGGCAGCCTTTGGAGGTAGGCTTTTCCCTCTTTCTGGTGGGGCTGGGCGGGGTGGTGGTGCAGGCCGGCCTGGTCAGGCCGGTGGTGGCCCGGCTGGGCGAGCGCCGGGCGCTGGTGTTGGCCCAGATGGTGGGGATTTTTTCCTTTACCCTGTATGGCCTGGCCACCCAGGGCTGGATGATGTACGCCATCATTGCCCTGGCCGCCCTGAGCAACCTGGGCCAGCCTTTGGTGCAATCCTTCCTAACCCGCGAGGTCTCGCCCCAGCAGCAAGGCGCCTTGCAAGGGGCTTTGGCCGGGGTACAGAGCCTCACCGTGGCCGCTGGGGGGCTGCTGGGCGGGCTTTTGTTCTCGTTGGTGGCTCGAGCGGGGCTTCCTTCCTGGCTGCTGGGCCTGCCCTTTTTTGCCGGGGCCATGCTGTATTTGCTGGCGGCGGCCAACACCTACCGGCTTTTCCGACGCAATAAAGCCCCAGTGGCCGCGGACTAGCCTTTGGCCAAGGCCTGCCGGATGGCTTCGGCATCGGCGGGGCTGTAGCCGTAGAGGGTGATCTCCAGGGTGTCGGGGGCTTTCCGTAGCTCTTCCAGCATGACCTCGAGCACGGCCCCCACCGGCAGCCCTCCCACCCCGGTGCCCAGGAGGGGGAAGGCCACCCGCCGCAGGTTGTGCTGCAGGGCCAGGTCTAGCGCGGCTTTGGTGGCGCTCTGCACGCTTTGCAGGGTGGCCGGCTGGTCCCCCAGGACTGCGGCGTGGATCACGTAGCGCACGGCAAGCTGGCCCGCCCCGGTCAGGGCGGCCTGGCCGACCTGGATGGGCCCGTGGCGGTCGCACTCCTCCTGGATGCTGGGGCCGCCTTTGCGCCGGATGGCCCCAGCCACCCCGGCCCCCAGAACCAGGTGGTTGTTGGCGGCGTTCACAATGGCGTCGCCCACGAACTCGGTGATGTCGCCCTGGGCTACTTGGATGCGGGCCATGGGGGTATTGTATGCCGGAGGGCTAAAGGCTGTAGCGGGTGTAGGGGTTTTCGTGCGGGGGGCCGTCGGAGACCCACATCTCCCGGGTGCCCAGGTTCATAATCACCGAGACGATGGTGCGGTAGGGCTCGCCCAGGGCGTACTCTTCCGCGCTGGCGGTACGGCAGACCGCATAGGGAGCCCCTTCGCGGTCGGAGAGGGCGGCCTGGAGGTCTTGCAGGCCGGGTTTTTTTACCTGGGAGAGCCGCTTTTGCAGGCGTTCGGCCCGGTGCTGCGAGCGGTCGAGCCACTCGATAGGGGGTACCTCGATGCCGAAGCGCTCGGGGGCGATGTAGTGGTTGGCGTGCACCAGCCAGCGTGGGTCTTCCCAGCGGGCCACCCCCTGGGGCGAGACCTCGAGGTCCACCGCTTTATCCCCCTGGCCCAGCAGGAAGTTGCCCGACTGAGTGCGGGGGGGGGTTAGGACGGCAGCCTCGGCTTCGGCCAGGGTTTTCTGCCGTAGTGCTTGGTAGGTGCGCAGGTGGAAGGGCGGGCCCAGCTTAGCCCAGTCGTCGCCGAGCGAGATCAGCCCGTTGATGCACAGCCCCAGCCCGTGGTTGTTAAGGCCAATCTTGCCACCGAAGATGCCCGCCTCGGTAAAGGCCAGAACCTGGGTGCCGTCGGGCTCGGTGATGTGCTGCAGGGCCCCCTGTACCCCTTCCATCCAGTCCCAGTTCTGGCCCA
>FWPV01003028.1_pt1 | contig 39222 bp, 40 predicted proteins | sample 2228371 | NCBI WGS metagenome assembly FWPV01 (sample SAMEA103939776, study PRJEB20133) | metagenome
TTTTGTTAATTTGTAGATATCTAAACGTAGTTGATAAGACCTTTGCCAAACTTTAAAGTCTTTGTAATTCTAAAGCATTTCCCTCGAATCCCTGACTCCTTGACCCCTCGAATCCTCATAATCTTACCAACTTTTTTGGAGATGATCCATTTTTTTGGTTCCCTTATTGTACCAAATACTTGTTATCCGTTATTAGTATAAAAACATAATTTTTACGGAGACGGACAACCGACACAAAACACGATTTCTTTTTGAGCGACGATCACCTACTTTGCTATGATTAGTTTGCTATAATTAGATATTATGAAAAAAGATAATTCGATACGACTCACCTCAAATCTTCATAAAGAGTTGTGTTCCAAAATAACTATCAACGATAAAGAATTTCTTATTGTAACAGAATACCTCGGATTAGAAAGCAACATCGTGACCACAAAAATTTATATCGATGGCAAAATAGTATCTTCAAAGAATACCAAATATAAAAACGCCGTTAGATTTTCTGCGACAGATAAAAAACTTATTGAATTTATGCAAACTCATCATGATGCAGTCATAAACTCGCTGAAGGTGAGTCACATTGGAAAAGAAAAAACTCCTTCTGAATATTTAGAAGATGTAAAGATCTATCTGAAAAAGAAGGATTTTAAAAAAGCACTTGGTGAACTCTCTATTTCTCTGAAATATTACCCTGATGATCCCCTTCTTCTTTCATACTATGGGTGTCTTGAGGCCATTCTGAATAAAAACCATACTTATGGAACTCAAATCTGTTTAAAGGCAATCGAAAAATTAAATGAAAAGATGTCTTTTGGTCAGGAATTCTTTTATCCAACTTTATACCTTAATATGGGCAGGGCATATCTTGCATCAGGAAATAAAAAGAAAGCAGTTGATGCATTTCAGAAAGGACTTGTTTATGACAGTGAAAATAAAGATTTGATACAGGAAATAAAAAAATTGGGTGTAAGGAGAAAGCCAGCTATATCATTTCTTCCTCGAACTCACCCCATAAATAAATATATTGGGATTATACTTCATACATTAAAAGTTAATTCTTAAGTTTTGCAGATTTAAATTTTCAATAATTGGGCGTCCGAATATAAAAAGTTCATAACTACTATTCATACCGAGTTCGTCGATTGCGTAATTACGAATTTTTATATCTTTTATCAGGATTTTATATAATATATCAATATGCCTTTCTTTATCTTTTCCGCTTGATATTTTCCTCATCAGCTTATCAATTTTGGTATAGGAACATTCTCGTTCGTGAATACGTATTACTTGCAGAATAGGGTCATTCTTATTGATTATATCCTCACGAATTAAGGTATTCTTACCTATAATAGATATTATGTCCGACGTATCCCAACATTTGAGCAAACGGCATTCAACAAAACGGTGTTCATAAATGCTACATGAAGCGTCTTTATCATTATAAAAGTAACATGTCCAATCCTTTCCTTTACCTTTTACTTTAACCAATTCCTGTTTAACTGGTTCTAATTTGTTATTTATAGGATTTATGGCAACCTCACCTTTTCTGATAGTAACAAGATGCTGATGACCTACGTATCCGTTAATAAGTATTGTTTTATCCTCATGATGCAAAATAGGCCCACCTTTTTTACAACATGTCCCGCACCGGATACATTTATCAATCTTATTACTTTCTTTTTGCATCAAAGAGTGGAATACCATTTACCCATCTGTAATTCAAATGCATTTTGGGTTAACCCAAAAAAAATTGAAATTTTTAGGTTAATTATCAAGCATCCTTTTAAGGCGACTTATTCTTTCTTCTAAATCTTGTACACCCGTAAAACTGTCCTCCGTCATTGCAACGAGCAAGTCATTTTGAAGAACATATAACAGTTGTTCGCCAAACCCTTTTTCAACACATATGTTGTCAATCGACTCCTGATCTGTTAGACCCCTTTCCCTTGCGGTTATTTCAGCAAATTCATGGGCAATTATACCTGTTGTCATTTCGTCGTCTACCCTATAAAGAACAGAGATTCCATATAACTCTTTATCGCTTTTATATATAAACTCAGGTTTAAATCCAAGTATTTTTTCGAATTCATCTATCTTTAAAGCCCAACTCTTTGAAAAGACAATTAGGTCGAGATAGGGTTTAATAAGCGAAACGCTATCTTTGATTTCAGTAAACTTTTCTCTTATCTGCATAAAAAGCGATAACGTTTTATCTTCCATTTTATAAATTTGCTTTTTGTAAAAGAAATTGTTAGTTGTTCTGGAGTTCTTTATACTTAGATAGTTGCTCTTGGAGTTCCTCTATCTGCTCCTTTAATTCTATCATTCTTAGTTCTCTACCCACTGCCATATCATAAAAGTCTTCAAGTTCTTTTATTCTCTTATTAATCTCTGCCTCTGTCTTCTTCCTCTCTGTAATATCACGATAAATCCCATAAACTCCCACGAGTTCATCTTCAATAAAAATTGGTTGGCATCGTAGTAATACATCGAATTCTCTACCTTCTTTATTTTTACGCCGTGTTTCAATTTCTACAGTTTCACCCTTCCCAACACGTTGAGTAAGAAAAGCTCCTTCATCCGAAAGATAATCTGGCACTATTAATTCATCTATGAATCTTCCGACCGCTTCTTCATGAGTATATCCGAACAGCCTTGTGAACTCTTTATTAATAAGCGAAATCCTACCTTTAATATCACCAACTACAATCGCGTCAGGGGAACTTTGGAATAGTTGTTCAAAATAAGTTCTCTCTACAATTATGCGCCTTTCATAGGCCTTGCGCTGTGTAATATCTCTACAGACGCAAAATACCAACTTCTGCCCACCTATTTCGGCGCCATTTGTGCTGATTTCCACATCATAAAGGGTTCCGTCTTTTCGGCGGTGAATCGTTTCGAAGTGATCTCCAGATGCATCTATACTACGAATCATTTGTAGCAGTTGCTCCTGTGACCATTTCGCATCCCAATCCCAGACTTGCAATTGATGAACTTCTTCAATGGAATAACCCAGCATCTCAGCAAATTTCCTGTTTGACTCATATACCTTTCCATTTTGGTCAAGGATAACAATTCCATCTCTGGATTGATCCATTAAGATGCGTCTTCTATTTGCCTCCTCCTCGAACTTTTTTTCGATAAGTTTTCTCTCTGTAATGTCGAGTCCAACTACGATAAAGCCTTCAACATTTCCATCCTTATCAAAGTAAGGAGTATAGGTTACAAGGCCATATGATATTTCACCATTAGGCATCTTAACAGGGTTCTCAAACCTTACCCTTTCACCTGATAGAGCCCTTTTTACATAAGGCTCAACACGTTTAAATACAGTCTCACCTAACACTTCCCGCATAGTTTTTCCAACAACCTTCTCTCGTGGAACGCCGAAGATACGTTCATAGTCCTTACTTGCGTACAAATAACGAAGGTTTTTATCAACATTAGAGACCAAACCCGGAATATTATCTACGATGATCGAAAGTTGTTGCTCACGTTTAGATAACTTCTCTATGAGTGATTGGTAGAGCTCTTTACTATCTTTTTGAGCCTTCAATCTTTTAGTACCATGTTTTTCTGTCTTGTTAAGTGATTTCACTATCCCTAAAATACATTGTCCGGATTGCTAAGCAAAATAATGCTATAATATACCACAATTTTTGTGAAATACACAGATAAACTCTAATAGTGTTTTTTAAGCTCTATAAGAACCTGTTTAGCAACCGATTTAAGGGTTTCAAAAACACCTTTTCCCGTAATCGCAACGGCCTCAAACCATGGGGTATTGCGATGATTTAGAACTTTGTTCATTTCTTCAAGGGGAACGATATTTGGAAGGTCTCTTTTATTATACTGGATAGTAAAGGGAAGTTTTTCGAGTTCATATCCCTGCTCAGCAAGGTTTATCTTGAGATCGTCAAGACTTTCTATGTTGGATTCCATCCTTTCAATCTGACTATCTGCAACGAAGACCACACCATCAACTCCTTTAAGGATTAATTTCCTGCTGGCAGCATAAAAGACTTGTCCTGGAACTGTATAGAGATGAAACCTTATTCTAAAACCTTTGATGTCTCCGAGTGCTAAAGGAAGAAAGTCAAAAAAAAGGGTTCTTTCAGTCTCTGTTGCAAGGGAAATAAGTTTTCCTTTTTGTTCAGGATTGGTGCGTTTATAAATATATTGAAGGTTTGTGGTCTTGCCACAAAGTCCTGGTCCGTAATAAACAATTTTACAATTTATCTCTCGTGAAGAGTAATTTATAAAGGACACTTAATGTGCACCTACCTGAAGAGATTATCAATGTCTTCATCGGTGATTTCAGCAAATATAGACTCTTCTAACTTGCCTTCCCTCTTATCTTTTTCGACCTTCATAGTAATTTCATCGAATATTTTTATTAATGAATCAGTAGCTTTTTTTACGCGCAACCTAACAAGACCTAAAGATGATCTATGATCAAATATAACTACCAGTATAACCCGTTGCCCGATAAGCGATATATGGATATTGTCTTTTTCTCCCTCGTGAAAGAGGATGGTAAATTCCCTTTCTCCCAGAAGTCTTGCTATTCCACCGGTTGCAGCAATATTGCCTGCCGTAAGAGAGGCTAAAGAAGTAGTGTCTATGTCCCTTGTTTCACCTGCTGATGCTATGAGCTGACCATTTTTATCTACTAAGAAAACGACCTTAGCGTTTGACTGGCGATGGAGCTTATGGAGTTCCTCATCTATTTTCTGGAACTCCTCTTCATACATAATAAGATCAGATCCTGTCATTGTCTTAAACCTATCATATTTTTACTTTAATATCAAGAAGTGAACATCATTTCTTCTTTTTGTAACCTTTCCCATTCCTTATCAACATCTTCCTGGAATTTTTTGATTATCCATTCATTCTCTGGTCTAAATAGGTGTTTAAATCTGCCCTGTGGTCTTAAAAAGTCCTCAACAGGTCTCTTCTCTTTTGGTCTGAAGGTAATTTTAGTAACCCCATTTTCTACTTCGTAAAGGGGCCAGTAACAGGTTTCTACCGCGAGTCGACTAAGCATTATGGAATCATCTGTCCTGGATCGCCACCCTCTATTACACGGTGATATTATATTCATAAATTTTGGACCTTTAATGTCTAAGGCTTTTCTAACCTTCTTCATTAAGTCCATCCAGTGGCTCGGAGATGCCTGAGCAACATAAGGGATATTATGGGCCGCCATAATTCTGGTAAGGTTCTTTCTCGGTTCAGTCTTCCCGGGAATTACGCTCCCCGCAGGCCTCGTTGTTGTATCTGCACCAAGTGGTGTAGCGCTTGAGCGTTGAATACCTGTATTCATATACGCTCCATTATCATAGCAAATATAAAGCATATCATGGCCGCGTTCCATTGCGCCCGAAAGACTTTGAAGTCCTATATCATATGTGCCACCGTCTCCACCAAATGCAATAAATTTTATTTCCCTATTGATCTTCCCCTGCTTTTTTAAGGCGCGATACATTGTTTCAACCCCTGATATAGTGGCAGCCGCGTTCTCAAAGGCATTATGAATCCATGGAATCTTCCATGCAGTATAATCAGAAATACAACTTGAGACCTCAAGGCATCCTGTTGCTGTGGATGCTATAACAGGATAGTCCGAAGCCATAAGCACCATTTTTATTACAGTTGGTGCTCCACATCCTGCACACATCCTGTGTCCTGATGATATTAATATATCCTTCTTCGAAAGTTCTTTAAGGGTTATTATCTTCGCCATTTTATTCTCTCACTCCTATATATTCTTTATATATTTTAATTTTGCCGGTTTCCATTATTTCAATTAGTTCATTAATTACGTGTTCTGCATGTTCGGGCAGATAGTCTCTACCTCCAAGTCCATATATCTTATTGATAAGCATTGGCTTTTTATCATAAGGATATAGGCTTGTTGCTATCTCAAGGAATAATTGTCCAAATGAACCACCGAATGCATCCGACCTGTCAAGTACACAAACTGCCTTTAAATGTTTAAGTGCTTCTCCAACTTCTACATAAGGGAACGGCCTGAATAGTCGGGGTTTTAAAAGCCCAACCTTTATTCCTCTTTCCCTGAAACCATCTATTACGTCTTTTGTTGTCCCAGCAGCAGAGTTAAGGATTACAACTCCTATCTCTGCATCATCAAGCAGATAAGAATCGAATAAACCATATCTTCTGCCCGATATCTTTTCATATTCTTCTGCAATCTCTAAAACAACTCCCGCAACCTTTGAAGCTACTGCATCCTGGGCCTTTCTATATTCCATATAATAATCTGGAAGTATTAAAGGACCGTAACTGAGTGGATGTTCGATATCAAGTAATGGGTTTACCTGAACGAATTCACCAACAAACCGTTGAACTTCTTCGTCTTCAAGATACTCAATCCTGCTTATAGAATGACCTATTATAAAGCCATCATAACATATCATCACAGGAAGCCTTATATCGAGGTGTTCACCTATACGAAATGCCTGTATTGTATTATCATAAGCTTCCTGCGCATTCTCTGACCATAGCTGTATCCATCCTGAATCCCTTGCTCCCATGGCATCTGAATGATCACAATGGATATTTATAGGGGCTGAAAGCGCTCTATTAACAACAGGCATAATTATGGGGAGTCTTAATCCAGAAGCAATAAACAATATCTCCCACATTAGCGCGAGTCCTTGTGACGAAGTGGCAGTCGCTACTCTTCCACCTGCCGCCGATGCACCTACGCACGCACTCATCGCACTATGTTCGCTTTCAACAAGAATAAGTTCTGTTTTGACCTGTCCATTCGAAACGAAGCTCGAAAATCTTTGCATTAATTCAGTTTGAGGAGTAATGGGATATGCAGCACAGACATCCGGATTTACCTGCCTCAAGGCATTGGCAACCCCTTCATTTCCTGTTGCAGCAACTGTCTTTGCCATCTATTTTCCCTCCTCAACCATTATGATCGCCTTATTGCCCTTCCTGCCGGGACATTCAAGGGCACATATCCCGCAACCTTTACAAAAGTCGTAATCAAATTCGCCCCTTTTTCCATCTTTTACCTTTATAGCCATATCAGGACAATAAAGCCAACAAAATAAACATTGTATACAATTTTCTTCTTTCCATATGGGTCTAAAAGCCCTCCAGGAGCCTGTCTTAAATTCTACAGCGTTCCCTGCTTCTAAAATTACAGCGCCGGGTGTTACCTCTTTCCATCCTTTTAACTTCATCCCTCTCTTACCTCCTCATACCCTCTCTTTGCTGCTTCGAGATTGCCCTCGATTATTTTCTGAGAAAACTTTTTGCCAAAACTGTTTTTAATGTCATTTAATAGATGTTCGAGACTCACAAGATTTGTTACTTTGCATATAGCGCCAAGCATAGGAGAATTTGGTAAAGCCCTCCCTATACAATCCAGCGCTATTTTAGTAGCATCAACAGTATATACCTTTTGAGTAGGTTTTGCCTTTAGTTTTTCTCTTATCTCGGAGGGATCTTTAGATGTATTAACAACGAATATTGCATCGTCGATAGCACCATCGGTTACATCGACACTGTCGAGCAAAGTGGGATCAACAACACTTACCACCTTCGGTTGGAGTACAGGGCAATGCATTCTTATCACTTTTGAACTTATTCTATTATAAGCTCGTAAGGGTGCCCCTGCCCTTTCGGGCCCGTATTCAGGGAATGCCTGAACATATCTTCCACCACTTAAACAGGCATCAGCAAGCACTTTTGCCGCTGTAACAGTTCCCTGTCCACCTCTCCCATGCCATCTAATTTCAATGAATTCAGCCATTTTATCTCCTCCAGAGGAAATTAACAACTAATTTTAGTCAATTGTTATTTTATTTTTCAAGTTTACCTCAATTTTAAATATCTAAAACCAAAAGCAAAATTTTGAAATATACATAACAATAGAAATTAAATTAAACCGTGTATTATGTTATATTTAGTTTATGATTCATACAATTTTAGTAGTCGAAGATGATAAAAAGATAGCTCGGATTGTAAAAGTTTATCTTGAAAATGAAGGGTTCAGAGTAGTTGCTGTAGAAAATGCAAAAGATGCGATAGACTTTGTGCTGAAAGAGCCACCATCCCTCGTGATACTTGACCTAATGCTTCCTGATAAGAGCGGCGAAGAATTATCTCAGGAATTAAAAGATATTGGCGACTTTCCAATAATCATGCTTACTGCAAAATCTTCTGAGGAGGAACGGGTTGCAGGTTTTGCATTGGGTGCAGATGATTACATAGTAAAACCGTTCAGTCCAAGAGAAATGGTTGCAAGGGTAAAGGCTGTTATTAAAAGAGCACAAAAGAAAGACATTCCTTATGGAGAACGGATGAGCTTTAATAATGGCATTCTTGTAATAGATTCCCGGAGCTATGAGGTCAAGAAAAAAGGTATTCCCTTAACCCTAACACCAACCGAATTTAAGATCGTTTCTGTACTTGCTGGCTCACCAGGAAAAGTTTTTACGCGAAGTGAAATTGTAGAATATGCATTGGGATATAAATTTGAAGGATATGAAAGGAGCATTGACGCACATATAAAGAATATTAGGCAAAAGATCGAGGATGATCCGAAAAATCCCCAATTTATACACACAATTTATGGAGTTGGATATAAATTTAATGGGAAGATAGATGTTAAAAAGTCTATGGACTAAATTTCTCATCCTGTTACTTTTTGTTTCAGCGATTTCCCTTTCAGCAGCCTTTTTACTTCGTGAACTAATAATAAACGACTTCCAGGAATATCTTGAAGGTGTAAGAGAAGATAGAATTTATAAAATAATGGCAAGCTTGGAAGGTTCTTATGAAAAGTACTCTGGATGGAACGAAGATCGACTGAAAGAGAATATTATTTGGGCACTATTGCTTGGATACGAAGTCATAATTAGAGATACGCAGAATCGGGAAATAATGAATACAAAGAGGGCAATAGAGTCTCTTTCTCCATTAATGAAAAAAAGGATATTAGCCCTCTCGGATATATCTTTTGGTGAAATCCAAAATGGCACTGCATTTACAATCTATCCTCTTTTTTTGGGAGGAGAGAATATCGGATATATAGAGGCAAGGTTGATATCATCTTTTGAGGGTCAGGCTAAGGAAAGTATTTTTCTGAAAAGATCAAATAGATTTTTAATTATATCAATATTCGCCCTTGGCGGTATTTCTATTTTGCTCAGCTTTATTTTTTCGAAAAGACTTACAGAACCCATAAAAAAGCTTACCAGTGCCGCAAAAGACATTAGTGAAGGTAAGATTAAGAGCAGGGTATCATTTTCGGGCACGGATGAAATAGCCGAATTAGCCAAAACATTTAACCTGATGGCTAATAATCTTGAAGTGCAGCAATCATTAAGAAAAAAAATGACCTCTAATATCGCACATGAACTCAGAACACCTTTAACCTCAATACAGGGCGAACTTGAAGGAATGATAGATGGTCTAATAAAAGTGGATAAAGAAAGGCTTTTATCCCTTTATGAAGAGGCAGGAAGACTTAAAACTATCATCGAAGGAATAGAAGAACTGTCAAGGGCAGAAGCCAGCGTCTTAGAAATAAGAAAACAGCCAATTAAGATAAACTCTTTCCTGAATAATATAAAAGATAGATTTGAAATTTTATTCAGGGAAAAAGGCGTTAAATTAGAACTCGAGGCTCACGAAGACCTCGTTATTTATGCAGATCCTGACAGGCTGAGTCAGGTTATAATTAATCTCTTAAGTAATGCATTAAAAGCCGAAAAAGAAGGAGGAATTGTTCGGATAAAAGCTGGACTGATAAATACTGATTTTTTTATAGAAATTCGAGATACAGGACACGGTATAAAAAAGGAGGACATCCCATTTATATTTGAAAGATTTTATAAGGCCTCAGAAGGAGGTCTTGGACTCGGATTAACTATATCAAAAGAACTTGTAGAGGCACATAACGGCAGGATTGAAGTCGAGAGCGAATATGGTAAGGGCACTACATTCAGGGTTTATATCCCGAATTCACAATCTTTTCATAATTCCTTCGTGTTCCCTTCATAATGGATTGGTATTCTAAAAGATAAATTAAAATAATAAATAAGGAGGTGAAAGAGATTGAAGAAAGGGATCTGGATAGGGTTGATTTTGGCAGTAAGTTTGGTTTTGATTGCTACAGCATATGCACATTTTCCAGGGAAAGGTTATGGCAGCGGATGGTTTTGCAATGCAGACACGGATATAGAAAGTGTCGAGAAGTTCCAGAGAGACACTCTACCTTTAAGAGATGAACTCATTTCAAAGCGATTCGAAATAAGGAAAGAATTTAGCAAAGAAAAACCCGACCTTAATAGGGTCGCAACCCTCGAGAAGGAGATTGTTGATCTCAAAACAAAAATACGAAAGAAAGCAGAAGAGGCAGGACTTCCTGCATGGAAAGATGGTAAAATAGGCTATGGTAAAATGCTGGGCAAGGGTTTAAGAGGAGCAGGATGTCGGGGACCAAGAGGTTGGTAAAAGACATGGGGGCTTACAACCCCCATGTTAGATATATTTCTGTTTATTATAATCATATGTTCATTATCAAAAAATATCTGTCGTTATTAATATTATTTTTTTTAGTCCTTCCACATTTTGATTTCTGTTATGCACAACATAAGAATCGGGAAAGACTCGAATGCCAACCAGTATATGGTGATTACTGGAAGAGTAAAAGATGGGGATGGTACGGCGCAAAAAGGACGGTGAAAACGCCTGAGGAGGCGAAAGAAATACTCGAAAAGGTCTTTATCAATCAGCGAGATGTAAAGATCGGTGAAATAAGAGAACATCCCGGATTTTTTGAAGCAGATATTATCAATACAAAGGGAATACGCATAGACCTAATTATAATTGACAAAAGATCAGGGAGAATAAGGTCAGTTTATTAACTCGAGGCTAACATTTTAAGAATGGCCGATTCTTTTTCTACATCACCTATTAAACGATAACAAGTAGCTGCATATTTAAGAGCCTCTACCGATTTAGGGAATCTTAGAAAATGCTTTAATGCCTCTTCAAATCTTCCGAGATTCATATAACTTACGCCAATGCATGTACCAAGTGACTCGCTTTCTGGAAATCTATTAATTCCTTCAATGAGTATCTCGATCGATTCCTCATATTTGTGTTCCTTTTGTAAAAGAATACCCAAGCCCAGATAAGCCCGTTGATTTGGGGAATATGATAACGACCTTACATAGAGTTTTTTGGCTACTTCTTCCCTGTTTGGAATAGTCTCCATTATTGAATATTCACCATGACTGAATGTCATAGCAAGTCTAGATAAAAAGTCAGCATGGCTTTGATAAAGATCACTTCTTTCCTCGAGTTTAACGGACATAGCGAAGTCTGGAAGATATTTATAATATTCAGTTCTGAGCCTTTGTCCAAACATAAGAATCATTTCCCGACTTAATTGTGGGTCTGTTTCGAAGTACATTATATCTTCTACCCTGCTTAACCATATGTCGTCGTCAATTTTTTTTCTTCGTTTAAGATCATCATATAAAGCAGTCCCCGGGAAAATATCCAGTATGTAGAAAATAATACTCAATGGTTTTATCTTATGAATTAAATCTATAGTTTCTTGAATGGTTTCCCAATTTTCTCCTGGTGAACCATATATAAAATAAGCACGAGCAAGAATCCCATATTTATGGGTGAGTTCAAATGCCCTCATAATATCTTCAGTCTTAATCCTCTTATTTAATACGTTCCTTATTTTCTCAGAACCACTCTCCACACCATAGCTGATTTGAATACACCCTGCCTTTCTCATCCAATAAAGCAGTTCTTCATCAATATAATTTACTCGTGAGATTGCAAACCAAGTAATTTTTAAATCTTTTTCGATAATTTTTTTACATATCTCTATTACCCGTTCCTTCCTCATTGTGAAAGTGTCATCAGATATATAGAAAAAGGTAATACCTTTGCTATAAAGCTGTTCCAGTTGAGCGACAAAATATTCAGGTGAATGAAATCTTACCCTTCTACCCCAGAATCGTGGAGACCCACAGAATGTGCAATCAGCAGGACAACCTCGAGAAGAAGATAGGTGCTGAAACTCAAAATATTTTGATGGCATTGGTAAAGTATCAAGGTTATGGATAAGCTCTGCATTATCTGTTTTTATAATTTTGTTCTCCTTACGGAAAGCAATGCCTTTGATCTCGCTTATCTTTTCATAACTACCTTCGTCAAAGCACTGTATTAGTTTCAAAAAAGTATACTCTCCCTCGCCTAAAACTATATAGTCTATTTCTTTGAAATATGTTAAAAGATGTTCCCATAGAAAAGTAGCTCCAATGCCTCCAAAAATAACCTTTACCTCAGGAAGAATTCTTTTCGCAATCCTGGCGATATCTATGCCTCCCCAGCGATTCGCATGAACAATAGAAAAGCCTATCACATCAGGCTTCTTTTCTTTGAGTTCTTCTTCAATTATATGGGGTGTCTTGTTAATTTCATGCCAGTTCCATATTTCAACATCATATTTATTTTCCTTAAGAAGTGCACCAATGTAATATAAACCTATTGGGACAACGCTTACATCTTCTGTTTTAACCCTTTGGTCGAGGAAGTAGGGATATATAAGTATTATTTTCACAATAATGCTCCCTCACTCAAAAATGCAGATATTACTCAAAAGAGATTAGTGTTTTGTTACCGTTGTCCGTGTCCGTAAAAGTTATGTAATGAAGGTATCCAAAATTAATTCTTTTGAACCACATGCGCTATATAAATCATTTTTAAGGTTAATTTTTATTTGAAAAATTGCTGATTTTAGGTACACTAAATTATCTTATATAGATTTTACAATATATATTTATCCTGAGTAAGCTCTTCAGGTAAAAAGGATAAAAAAATGAAGATTATAAAAATAATCTCAATTCTAATAATCGTTTTTTATTTTTTATTTTACATAGTTCTTCAAGACGGAGATGCAAAAAAAGGTAAATTACTATTCAGTAATCCATCCCTTGCGGGAGGAACAATGGGTTATTCATGTGCATCGTGCCATCCAGATGGTAAAGGTTTGGATGAAGCTACCGACAAAAAGGCATTTAATCTTGCTGGAAAAAAACAAAATAGCATCGAGGAAGCTATAAATGTTTGCATCACGAATTCACTCAAAGGGCAGGCACTCGATCCTGAATCGAAAGAGATGAAAGATCTTATTGCCTATATCAAGTCTTTAAGAAAAAAATAGCAAGACGAATATCTTTTCGAAAAATTAAAAACAAAATGCAATCGAACAATACAAATGTTGTAAAAAAATTTATTTTTCGATTGTTCAGTGAGTCACATACTCGTTATTAGTTAATCGTTATCCTTTATTAGACCCTATTATTCATAAAAAATTTGGAAGATGAGTATTTGGCGGTTAAATTCTTTCGGAGAGAATTTTCCGCGTAGGCTTGATGAACATCGAGCCGAAAAAAAGGGGTTCTCGAAAAAATCTAATACTTTTGGGGTAGCAGTTGAGCAACAATGCTACATCCGCCAAATACCTGTAAATTAATGAATAAAGTAGGTTATTATAAAAACACAATCTTTACGGATACATAAAACGAGCTTCTTTTTGATAAAAGTCTGCATTATTCGGTTTAAGATCTCAACCAATCAAAAGATCGTAGTTGGAACATATTGGTGAGTCCCTTCCACTATTTCCACCCCGGCTTTTTCTTTCATTGCTCCTAATAAGTCATCCTTCTTTTTGCAAAATTTCATTATACAAGTCCCAAGATGTATAGCATCTACACTTTCATTCAATGCCGATAGTTGCATCTTTAATAAACCTAAGCTAAGCAGCACCCTGTTTTTATTACCTTCACAGTCACCGCATTCAACTATTCCTACTATTTCTGCATCTTTATCCTTGTATCTTGCAAACTCTCCGTCTTTCCTATTAAAAGCAACTAAGCATTTTGAATCCGCAGGACATAAATTTTTGTCCCGAATCATTTGGCAAGAAACAATGGCTATCTTTTTCATTTTTAAAACCTCCTTTTCATTCAATTTGCTCTCAAGACCAGATATTTAACATAAGTTTAATATTTACAAGAATTATTTTAACTCAGAAGTACAATAAGCACATCGGGTTGCCTTTATCGCCACAGTTGACAGACAATATGGACACTCTTTGGTTGCTGGTATAGTAGAAGGAGCTTCCTTCTGTCTCTTGAGTCTGTTAATATTTCTGATAAGAATAAAAACCGCAAATGCAACAATCAAAAAATTAATAATAGTATTTATAAATAACCCAAAATTAATCGTAACCGCACCTGCTGCTTTTGCTATTTCGGGTGAAGCATAAGGACCAGGAACAGAACCTTCCTTTAAGACAATTAACAAATTTGAAAAATCAGTTTTCCCTAAAAGAAGACCAATAGGAGGCATTAAAATATCTGCTACAAGAGAATTGATTATCGTACCAAAAGCAGCTCCAATGATTATTCCTACAGCCATGTCAACAACATTACCACGCATTGCAAATTCCTTGAATTCTTTAAACATAAATATCACCTCTGCTTTTTTGTTTATAATTATTATACCGCGTGCAAATCTAATTGCAAATTAAAGAATATTTTAGATGTGGCTCTCCTTTCATATCTATGTAATGTTAGTATTTTATAAATCATCTTTTGTTTGAAATTTTTAAATCGGAACTAAAGCTTGTCATACATGCGGGATGAACATTAACTCCGTGTTTTATTACACTAAGGGATCGAAAAATAAATTTTTTCGTAACTTCACATTATTCTAACTGCAGTTGGGGTTAGTGCGGAAAATTCTTTAACCTATTGGTGGACGGTAGGGGATTCGAACCCCCGACTTCCACGTTGCGAACGTGGCGCTCTCCCAACTGAGCTAACCGCCCTTTATAAGTTATTATAAACCATAAACCCTTTTGAAAAATCATTATCTCCCCCAAAAAATTCAATTAGAATAAAACAGAATTTCCATGTTATTAAAGAAATTTGATGCTATAATTTTTAAAGAATTTATATAATAAAAGAGGTTTATAAAATTTTAATAAATAATATTAACTTATATTTGCAAATGAAAGAAAAATAAGATTATAATTATCACAAAGTTTTATTAGAGTAAGCAGGAGACATGGGCAGGAGGATCGGAGTTTATATATGTAGTTGTGGAACTAACATATCTGATAATTTAGACATCGACCACTTAAGAGAATTCTCTGCAGGCTTGGATAATGTTAATTATGTAAAGACACATAGGTTGTTATGTTCTGAAGAGGGGAAGAATTTTTTAAGTAACGATATTATTGAAGAAAAGCCTGAAAGAATAGTAATTGCTGCCTGTTCACCAAAAGAACACGAAAAAACCTTCAGAAATATTCTACGGAGTGTTGGATTTAATCCCTATATTTTCCAAATGGTAAATATAAGAGAACAAGTTGCGTGGTCTACCTCTGATAAAATTAAAGCAACGGAAAAGGCAAAAGCATATCTAAGAGCAGCAACCAAAAGAGTTTGTCTTCAAGAACCCCTTGAGAAAAAAGAAATGGAATGTAACACGGATGTTCTTATTATAGGAGCAGGTCCTGCAGGAATGGAAGCTGCCCTTTTACTTGCGAATTCAGGAAGAAGGGTGTACTTAGTCGAAAAAAATTCTTTTATAGGTGGCAAGGTTGCAAGGTATGAAGAGGTCTTTCCAAAAATGGAATGTGCATCGTGCATGCTGGAGCCAATGATGGATGAAGTTTTACACCATGAAAATATAGAGTTGTTTCTCTGCAGTGAAGTTTATGAGGTTTTGGGATTTCTTGGTAACTTTTTAGTAAAAATCAAGAAAAAAGCTGCTTATGTGGATAAGGAGAGATGTCTTGGCTGTGGTGCATGCTATGAACCATGTCCCATAACAGTTAAAAACGAGTTCGATTATAATTTGAGCGATCGGAAGGCCATATACGTCCCTTATACTGGTGCGCTACCAAATGTCCCTGTGATTGACGAGTCAAAATGTTTAAGATTTAAAGGCAAAGATATTGATATTTGCAAAGAGGCATTTGATTTAGGACTTATAACAAAAGAAGAATATGAAATGTTCAGGGTACAGGATTGTTCTGCCTGTAAAAAGGCATGTCCTTTTGAAGCAATTAATTTCGATGCTAAAGAAGAGAGCATAGAAAGATATGTTGGAGGGATAATTATTGCAACAGGATTTGAACTTTTTGATCCCTCTGCTATACCTGAATTAGGATATGGCAAAATACCAGAAGTTTATACAAGTCTTGAATTCGAAAGATTGTTATCTCAGACAGGTCCAACCGGTGGAAACCTTCTTATGAAGAATTCTAAGGAGCCAGAATCGATCGCTATATTACATTGCATTGGAAGCCGTAATAAAAAATTTAAAGATTATTGTTCTGGTATCTGCTGTCTTTATGCATTAAAATTTGCCCACATGATAGAAAAGAAATTACCGTCTGCAAAAATATATGAGATATATGCTGATTGGTGCGTACCGGGAAAAGAGAACCAGGCTTTTCTTGATTCTGTCAAATATGGAAAAAATATTAACTTAATTAGGACGCCGCTACCAGTCGATGTTCAATTAAGGCAGAATGCTGAAAAGATTGAGTTGTCCTGTATAGATGTTGCTACTGGGAAAAGAGAATTTACTGTTGATATGGTAATACTCTGTCCTGCTATGATAGCCGCTAAAGATAACCGTCTTTTATCAGATATGCTTTCAGTCGCGATAGACAGGGAGGGGTTCTTTATAGAAGGACATTCAAAACTTGCTCCTGTCAGCACCAATGTGGAGGGAATTTACATTGCAGGATGTGCGCAGGGACCTAAGGATATCCAAAGTACAATCGCGCAAGGAGCTGCTGCGGCCGGACAGATTCTTTCTGTTCTCGTTACAGGCAGAAAGCTCGAACTTGAAGAAACGACTGCTGAAATAGACAAAGAAGCTTGTTCAGGATGCATGATATGCATAGGTCTCTGTCCATACAAAGCTATATATTTTGACAAACCAAATAAGGTTGCTGCAATTAATGAAGTTTTATGCAAGGGTTGCGGTACCTGTGCTGCAGCATGTCCGAGTGGTGCTATCAATAGCAAACATTTTACTACTCAGCAGATATTTGCTGAGATTGAAGAGGTGTTAAAATAGAAAATTTTGAACCCAAGATAGTCGGTTTTTTATGTAATTGGTGTTCTTACGCAGGTGCAGACGCTGCGGGTAATGCTCGAAAGACATACGCACCTCACGTAAAAGTTATCAGGCTAATGTGCACGGGTAGAATTGATCCCCAGTTTATTCTGAAGGCATTTAGCTCCGGTGCTGATGGTGTAATCATATTGGGTTGTCATCCAGGGGATTGCCACTATAAAGAAGGAAATTACAAAGCTCTACGAAGATATTACCTTTTAAGGAAGCTACTAAAACAATTTGGAATTGAAGAAGAGAGATTGAAGCTCGACTGGGTATCTGCAAGTGAATCCGATAAATTTGTCCTTACAATAAACAAAATGGTCGAAACTATAAAAAGTTTAGGACCGTTGAAAAAATTATCTACTTCACTAAAAAGTATGAAAGATTTGCAGGAGATCGAGATTGGATAAACCAAAAGTTGCCTTTTATTGGTGTGCGTCGTGTGGGGGATGTGAAGAAGCAGTCGTAGATCTGGCAGAAGATATTCTAAAAATTACAGAAGTGGTTGATATTGTCTTATGGCCTGTGGCTCTTGATTTCAAAATTAAAGATGTCGAGAAACTGCAGGATAATGAAATAGCAGTCAGTTTTATTAATGGTGCGGTGAGGACCGGAGAACAGGAAGAAATTTCTAAACTTCTTAGAAAAAAATCAGAATTGATTGTTGCCTTTGGATCATGTGCACACATCGGCGGGATTCCAGGTCTTGCAAATTTTGTAGATCGTGAAAAGATCTTCACGTGGGTTTATAAAAGTGCTCCCTCTGTTGTAAAAACCAATAGAATATTCCCACAGGAAAGAGTAGATGTACCTGAGGGTGAATTAAGGCTCCCTGAATTTTACGACACTGTGTATACATTAGATCAAATTATAGATGTAGATTACTATATACCAGGCTGTGCGCCACCACCTGATATTATTATGAAAGCAGTAGAAGCCATATTATCGAATAATCTTCCAGAGAAGGGAACTGTCCTAGCACCGGACAGGGCTTTATGTGATACATGCAAGAGGAGGGATACAAAACCAGAAAAAGCAACAATAAAAGAAATTAAGAGGGTTTATCAAATAAAGATGGATCCTGAAAGGTGTTTTTTGGATCAGGGTATTATCTGCCTTGGCCCTGCCACACGTGACGGCTGTGGTGAACGCTGTATTAATGCCAATATGCCATGCCGAGGATGTTTCGGGCCTACAAGCAGGGTTATTGATCAAGGTGCAAAGTTCCTTTCTGCCCTGGCATCTATTATAGACTCCAATGACGAAGATGAAATAGTAAAAATTATAGATTCAATTGTTGACCCTGCAGGCATTTTTTATTATTATTCATTGCCCTCATCAATGCTTAAAAGAAAATTAATTTAGGTATATTTCTATAAAATGAAGAAAAGAATCACTATAGATCCTATAACAAGGCTTGAAGGCCATGGAAAAATCGAAATCTTTCTTAATGAGAATGGAGATGTTGAGAAAACGTATTTACAAATACCCGAATTAAGAGGATTCGAAGTATTTTGTGTCGGTCGTCCTGCTGAAGAAATGCCGAGATTGACTCCTACGATCTGTGGAGTTTGCCCCACGGCCCATCATATCTGCTCTGCAAAAGCACTTGATGACCTTTTTAAGGTCGAGCCAACACCACCTGCTAAAAAAATAAGAGAGCTTATGTATTCTGCGTTTATGCTTGAAGACCATTTACTGCATTTTTTCTTCCTTGGTGGACCAGATTTTGTAGTAGGCCCTTCTTCATCCCCTACTGAAAGAAATATTCTGGGCGTAATTTCAAAAGTTGGACTTGAGGTTGCGGGTAAAGTAATTAAAATGAGAAAGGAGTGCCGTGAAGTTATAACACTTATTGGCGGTAGGGTAATTCATCCTGTATGTGGCCTTCCGGGCGGAGTCTCTAAACCTCTTTCTGAGAATGACAGGGAGATAATAAGAAAAGTTGCAGAAAACGGTGTCGAGTTCGCTAAATTTGCGTTGAAAATTTTTGAAGATATTATATTAAAAAATCAGGATTATGTTGATCTCATACTTGGAGATATTTACCGGCATGAAACATATTATATGGGATTAGTAGACAAAAAAAATAAAGTGAATTTTTATGATGGTGATATTCGTGTTTGCGACCCGTTGGGCAACGAATTTGTGAGATTTAAGGCCACCGATTATCTAAACCATATAGAGGAACATGTTGAGCCATGGAGTTATATCAAATTCCCTTATCTTAAAAAAGTCGGGTGGAAAGGTTTCGTTGATGGTATTGATAGCGGAATATACAGGGTTGCACCTCTTGCCAGATTGAATGTAGCAGATGGAATGGCTACACCTCTTGCACAAATAGAGTATGAAAAGATGTATAAAATACTCGGTGGAAAACCAGTACATCATACTTTAGGGTTCCATTGGGCGAGGTTGATAGAAGCACTATACGCTGCTGAACGAATGCTTGAACTCGCAAATGACAAAGAGATTACCGACCCAAATGTAAGAAATATCCCTACCGCAATACCGCATGAAGGGATAGGAGTAGTCGAAGCACCTCGTGGTACACTTTTACATCATTATAAGACCGACAAAAATGGGATTTTGGAGGAAGTAAATCTCATTGTCGCAACATTAAATAACTCAGCAGCGATTTCTATGTCTATTGAAAAAGCAGCCAGAAGTTTAATAAAGAAAGGTGAGGTTTCAGATGGTCTTCTAAATATGGTTGAAATGGCTTTTCGGGCATACGACCCATGTTTTGCTTGTGCTACACATTGTATTAAATGGAAAGATCTTTTTTCTATAAACATTCGTAATGTTAACGGCGAAATTGTTAAAACTTTATAAAGATTAAAGGACTAAAATTTTTTATGAACCTTTATTTATTGAGGAGGTAAAACCTATGGCAACAGTAAACTTAGATTGTTTGGGGCTAAAATGTCCTCAACCTGTACTAAAGATTGCTGCAAAATCTGCTGAATTAAAACCCGGTGATGTTCTCGAGGTAATTGCAGATTGTCCTACCTTTGAAAAGGATGTGAGGCAATGGTGCGATAGGACAAAGAAAACCCTTCTTTGGATAAGGGAAGAGGAAGGAGGAAAAAAACGCTGTCAGATTCAATTTTAGTCTTTTTTAAAATATAACAGAGGAATACTTTATGAATATGTTTAAAAATTTATCGATAGGGAAAAAGTTCCTTTTGAGTTTTGGATTTGTCTTCTTAATTATAGTAGTTCTAGGTATCTTCTGGCATCGTGGGGTTCAAAAGATAAAGGAAATCGAGAACAAGAAAAACGAACTAATAGAATTAAAAGAAAAATTAAGGGAGATGCAGTTAATCCATTACAGGTGGGTATTGGACCTGCGAGAAGCTGTGAGAGAACGCCGGCATTTTACAGGTGAGCTAAATCCAAAGAAGTGCATATTTGGAGAGTGGTACTACTCTCATAATCTATCATATCCCGAATTAAAAGACCTTTTTAAGGCCTTAGAAATCCCTCATGAGAAACTACATCGAGCAGGAGCCGCAGTGGTTGAGGCAATGGCAAGAGGAGATTACAAAGAGGCAGAAAGACTATCTTTACAGACACGGCAGGAACTCCTTCCCGAGCTTATGAGGATTTACGATCCTTTTTTAGCCGGTATAGGGAAAGTATATGAAAGATATAAGTTAGAATCAGAAAGGTCTGTAAAGAAACAGGGGATTATTTCAAGAAGCATATTATTTCTCTCATTGATAGCTGTTTTAATCTTAGGAGTTGTTCTTACAAGAGGAATAGTAAATCCACTAAAAAGGGTTACGGATACAGCTAACAAGATTGCGGAAGGTCAGATATTAGATATATCGCATCAAAAGATGTATGAACATACCAATAATGAAATCATGCAAATGGAAAATGCATTTGCTAAAATGGCTATTTCATTAAACGAATTATCAGAAACAGCCGACCGAATAGCTTCAGGGGATCTGGAAGCCTCTGTCAGGATAAGATCCGAAAAAGATGTCCTCGGAAATGCTATCGCAAAGATGGTAGAAAATCTTAAAAAGAGTTTAGAGGATTTACATAATAATTCTATGAATCTTGCATTGGGGATGAGTGATTATTTCAGTGTAATTTCAGAATTTGCGCTTGGTAATCTCGATGTAAAGGCATCAGAAGACACAGGAGATGATTTATTAAATCAACTCGGAAAAGTTACAAATAATATGATTGCTGAATATAAAAAATTGGCAGAGTGTATCGATGAAGTAAGGAAAGGCAATCTTGATGTAAAAGTCCATATACGTTCTGAAAAAGATTCCTTATCTATTGGGTTTGATCACATGCTCGAACATCTTAGCAAAACATCAGAAGAGTTGCACACGACCTCTATGAACCTTGCTATGGGATTAACAGATTATTTTTATATTCTCCAACAGGTTGCAGCAGGCAATCTAACCGTAACAGCAAATGAAGACACTGGAGATGACTTATTGAATCAACTCGGAAAGGCTACGAACTCAATGATAGCTTCACTAAAGGAAATGACCTTTAGAATCAGGGAACAGGCGGATTTCCTTGCACATTCAGCAAATGCTTTAGCCTCTGTCTCAAAACAATCAACAAAGGCATTATCTGAACTTTCGGCCGCTATCTCCATGATGTCGAAGGCCACTTCGTCAGTTGCGGAAAGTTCTCAAGAAGCATCTTTTGCAACTCATGTAGCCAATGAATCGGCCCAAAAAGGGAAGGAGTTGATAATGAATCTTGCACAAAAAACCAAAATATTACAGACAACAACAGATGAGACAGTTAATGCGATGAGGAGTCTGTCAAAACGCTCTTCCGAAATAGGGAATATTGTAAATGTTATGACAAAAATCGCATTTCAGACAAATCTATTATCGTTAAATGCAGCAATTGAAGCAGCAAGAGCAGGAGAGTCAGGTCACGGCTTTGCTGTAGTAGCTGACGAGATACGAAAACTCGCAGAAAATTCAGCTAACTCTGCACGGGAAATAGCAAGGATCATCAGCGAAGTCCAGAAAGAAACCGAAGAGGCAATGTCTTCTACGCAAAATGCTAAGAGGGAAATGGAGTCAGGCATTGCGTTAATAGAAGAGGTAAGTCAGCAGTTTACGGGTATAGCCTCCCAGGTAGAAAACATTGCAAAACAGATAGAAACTATAGCAGCATCCGCTGCAGAAACCGCATCCTCTGCTTCAGAAGCATCGGCTTCGGCTGAGGAACAAACTGCTGCAATCGAAGAACTTGCAGCATCAGCCACACAACTATCAAGCACAGCGGACATCCTCAAGGAAACGACTGCGAGATTTCAAGTATAGTAAAATACTATAATAAAATAATGCAGAAGTTGATTAAAGGATTAATACAAAAAACCGAAAGGAAGATAGTGCTTGTTGTTCTTGATGGGCTTGGTGGCCTGCCAGTTAACGGAAGGACAGAACTTGAAATAGCGAATAAACCAAACCTCGATTCAATTGCTAAGAAGTCCGCATGTGGTCTCCATATCCCTGTATCAATGGGAATAACTCCTGGTAGTGGTCCCGGCCATCTCTCCCTGTTCGGATACGACCCCGTTGAATGGCAGATAGGAAGGGGTGTTCTCGAAGCACTGGGCCTCGGGTTGGAACTCAAAAAAACGGATATTGCAATTCGTGTAAATTATGCAACTATCGAGAATGGAATTGTCAAGGACAGACGCGCGGGACGTATTCCAACAGAAGAAAGCAGAAAGATTACCGAAAAATTGCAAAGACATATAAAAAAGATAGACAAAGTTGAAATAATCTTTGCACCGGGTATGGAACACAGATTCGCTGTTGTGTTAAGATTTCCAAAGCCTCTACCACAAGGCTCAGCTGCGATAAAAGATACAGACCCTCAAAAAGAAGGCAGAGCACCCCTTAGTGTGATTGCTGAAACACCAGAAGCCAAAAGAGTTGCAAAGATTGTTGAAACTTTAATATCAAAAATTAAGGAGATAATAAAAAAAGAGTCAAAAGCAAACTTTGTACTTTTAAGAGGTTTTTCTCAAGTACCTGATATACCACATTTCGAAGAAATATATGGGCTCAGGGCTTTGTGCATTGCCACATATCCGATGTATCGTGGTCTTGCAAAACTTATTGGAATGAATGCGCCTTCAGTAATAGGAGATATAAGAGAAGAGGTAGATTTTCTTAAAAAGAATTATGGTAATTATGACTTTTTCTTTTTGCATATTAAGAAGATCGATTCATATGGTGAAGATGGTAACTTTGAGGGAAAGGCTTTAAAGATTGAGGAGTTTGATAAAATCTTACCGGAAATATTATCACTTAATCCTGATGTATTGATTATTACAGGCGATCATTCAACACCGTCGATCCTTAAAGCACACAGTTGGCATCCTGTTCCTATCCTCTTAAAATCTCCCTTTGTATTGGGGGGATTATGTAATGCGTTTACTGAGCGCGAATGCCTTAAAGGTGAATTGGGTATTTTCCCTACATCCAATCTAATGGCATTAGCCCTTTCGAATGCAGGGAGACTCAAGAAATTTGGAGCGTAATTCCTTTATTGAAGGCCAATCATCGTCCTTCCGCCTTATCGACACCCATTGCCATCTTGAGATGGATGTCTTTGATAGGGATAGAGAAAAAGTGATTAAAAGGGCAAGAGATTCAGGTGTAGAAGCTATAATCACTATAAGTTCTGATTTCGAAAGTAATCTCAAGGCCGTAGAACTCTCTTGCAACTATGATTTTATCTATTCTTCAATTGGTATTCACCCTCATGATGCCAAAGACTTTTCTGAATATATCTTTAATAAAATAAAAGCTCTAAGAGAGAAAACTAATAAAATAGTAGCAATAGGAGAAATAGGTCTTGATTATCATTACGATAACTCTCCTCGAAGTATACAAAGAGAAGTGTTTATCAAACAATTAAGATATGCAAAAGAAGAGGGTCTACCGGTGATTATCCATAGCAGAGATGCCAAAAATGATACACTCAACATCGTAAAAGACGCAGATATAAGAAAAGGTGTTTTTCATTGTTTTTCGGGTGATATTGATATGGCAGAAAAGGTCATATCAATGGGGTTTTTCATCTCGATTGCAGGGCCTGTTACATTCAAAAATGCGAGGCGCCTGCGAGAAGTTGCAAAGATAATACCCGATGAATATTTGCTCATTGAAACAGATGCACCATACTTAACACCAGAACCTTTGAGGGGAAGAAGAAATGAACCTTCTTATCTTTTCTATACTGCCAAAACTATAGCTGAAATAAGAGGGATAAGTCTTGAAGATTTATCAAGGATAACAACGCTTAATGCAAAACGACTTTTTGGGATAGGAGTAATACCTGAAAAAGGTGAAATTGCCTATAAAATAAGAAATACTTTATATCTCAATGTTACCAACAGATGTACAAACAGTTGCACATTTTGTATAAGATTCCACACGGATTATGTAAAAGGTCACAATCTGAGGCTCACGGTAGAGCCGTCTGAAGAAGACCTTAAGAATGCAATCGGTGACCCTCGAAAATATAAAGAAATCGTCTTTTGTGGCTATGGAGAACCTCTCCTCAGGCTCGATCTTGTCAAAAATGTTGCTTCATGGATAAAAGACAATAACGGAAAGGTAAGAATAAATACAAACGGTCACGGCAACTTAATACATGGTAGGAATATCCTACTCGAATTGAAAGGTATCGTTGATAGCATCTCGATAAGCCTTGATGCACAAGATGAAGAAACATATAACAAAATTTGCAAACCTATTTTTAAAGATGCCTTTAGTGGTGTTTTATCTTTTATCGAAGAAGCAAAAAAAAATATCCCTGAAGTTACAGTTACAGTTGTCACGGTTAAGGATGTTAATATTCAGAAATGTAAAGAGATTGCGGAAAGATTGGGGGTAAGGTTCAGGGTCAGGAAACTTGATGTGGTTGGTTGAACAAAAAAATTCATATGGTCATTTCGGGGATAGAAAAAGCATGGGATATACTAAAAGATCTTCATCCAGAAACCATTTGCAAAAATTCCTTAGTAAAATTTGATGAAGGAAATAGTTGCTACATATTAAGGTCGTTTTGTGCAGAATTCTGTATAAACCCATGGAAAAAGATTATCAAAAGCTTGACAGCATCGGGACAAGAAATTATTAATAAACATAATTATTTTTTTATCTTCTCCTCTCTTTGGTATTTAATTAATGCAAAGGATATTCCGTTAACAGGAAGACATATAAAGCCAGAAAATCTTAAGGGTGGAGATTTGTTTTTTAGAGGTACCCATAAATTGCCCTTAGATAAACTCGCCGAAAAATTTCAAAGTCACAAAGAAGCTTTTTTAAATAAAGGCAAGGAATTAGGCGGCGAGATCTTGCATTATGGAGATGCTTCATTAAAACTTGCCCCGATGCCAAGGATTCCTGTTATTCTAATTTTATGGATTAAAGACGAAGAATTCCCTGCACGGGCAGATTTACTCATTGACTCTTCATGTGAACTCCAGATGCCACTCGATATTATATGGTCGATATCTATGTTGAGTGTACTCATAATGTTATGAGTCAGAAACTGAAGGAAAAAATTGATTATCTTCTCTCAAAGGAAAAAGGCACTATTTTTAAAGACCCGGGTGGTAAGATAAACATTGTCCTTGTATATCCAAATAGTTACCATGTTGGGATGTCAAATCTTGGGGTACAGGGTATTTATGGTCTTTTAAATAGTATGAATGATGTGGTTTGCGAGCGCGCTTTTCTCCCTGACTATGGTGATATTGATGAATATTTACGGACTGATACGGAACTTTTTTCGATGGAGTCGAAGAGGCCATTAACTCGTTTCGATATAATTGCCTTTTCAGTCTCTTTCGAAAATGACTATCCCAATATCTTAAAGATACTTAAACTGGCAAAAATACCTTTCAGGAGTTCGGACAGGGGATTTTATCACCCCCTGATAATTATGGGTGGAGCATGCGCCTTTTTCAATCCAGAACCTGTTGCTGACTTTTTTGATTTGTGTTTCATAGGTGAAGCAGAAGAGATGCTTATAGATTTTCTAAATATTTACAGATCCTCATCGAATAAGATAGACCTGCTTCATAAAGCAACTTTAATCGAAGGTATTTATGTCCCGCAATTTTATAACATAATTTATGATTCCGATGGAAAGATATTAAAAAGAGAAAGTGTGAAGGATGTTCCTCATATAATCAAACGGCGATTTATAAAAGACCTTTCCAAATCAAGAATCAGATCAACGATCATAACATCCGAGACAGAATTCTCTGAAATGTATTTAATAGAATTAATGAGAGGATGTCCATGGAATTGCAGGTTTTGTGTGTCCAGTAAAATATATTATCCACCTCGAAAAAAAGACTTTGGTGTAATAAAGGACGAGATAAGTCTTGCAAAGGATAAAACAAATAGAATAGGTCTTATAGGGTCTTCGCTTACAGACTACCCATTTATAACTAAAATACTCCGATTGGATGGTGTTAATTTTTCAATCACCTCTTTACGGGCGAGTGAAAAAAGTGGAGAGTTGATTGGCCTAATAAAAAACCATAAGAGTGTTTCTATTGCACCCGAAGCAGGTACGGAAAGATTAAGAAAGGTAATTAATAAAAAAATTTCGGATGAAGATATATTTAATACCGCTGAGTTACTTTTCTCTAATGGTGTAGAAACACTCAGGCTTTATTTTATGGTTGGATTACCAACAGAAACTGAAGAAGATATTGAAGGTATAATACATCTTGTAAAAAAAATAGCTGATATTCCCAAAAGAGCCAATATAACTCTCAGTATAAGTACTTTTGTCCCAAAACCATTTACACCATTTCAATGGCATCCCATGGAAAAACAGAGTGCAGTCAAAAGAAGGTTAAAAAGCATAAAAAAAAATCTACAGATTTTGCGCGCTGTCAAGGTTTTTCATGATGTCCCAAAATATTCCTATATGCAGGGGGTGTTTTCACAGGGAGATAGAAGGGTATCAAAGATAATAGAGGAAATGACAAAAACCGAGGACTGGATTAAAGCATCTGAAGTCGCAGACATTGATATGAACTTTTATATTTTTAGGGAAAAGGAATTCCATGAAAATTTACCATGGGACTTTATTAATAATGGAATAAGCAAAGAAATATTATGGGAGGAGTATAAAAAAGCACTTTCATATGTTTAACCCCAAAATGCAATTTGGAGTTTGAGATATTTCCTTTCGTTTAGAGATGACTTCATTAAATTCCTATGATAGTATATTTCGATGTATGGATACGCTTCTTGAAAATATTAAAAATGTATTTAGAAAAATTTCGTCTGCTGCAATACGGTCGGGGCGGAGTCCCTTTGATATAAAACTTGTTGCAGTAACAAAAACCGTAAGTATAGAAACGATAAAAGAGGCGATAGATTTAGGTCTAAGGGTTTTCGGGGAGAATAAGGTGCAAGAAGCTAAAGAAAAAATTTCAAATATCACATCCGAATTCTCAACCTCACAAATAGAATGGCATCTAATAGGGCATTTACAAAAAAATAAAGCAAAGATTGCTGTTGAGCTTTTCGATCTTATTCAAACTATTGACTCAATAGAACTTGCAAAATTAGTGAACAAATATGCCGAAAAAAAGGGGAAAATACAGCGAGTATTAATACAGGTAAAACTTTCAGAAGAAGAGACAAAACATGGGGTATTAAAAGAAAATTTATTGGACCTAATAAAAGCCGTAGTAGAAATGAAAAATATTAAACTCGAAGGTCTTATGACAATGCCCCCCTTTTTTGATGATCCCGAAAGAACAAGACCTTATTTTAAGGAATTGAGACGATTGAGAGATCACGCTGAGCATTTAGGATATAGACTTCCCGAACTTTCTATGGGAATGACGAATGATTTTGAGGTTGCAATATTAGAAGGCTCAACAATGGTCAGAATAGGCACAGCAATATTTGGGGAAAGGAGAGAAAAATGAAATGATTGGATTTATTGGTGGCGGAAATATGGCAGAAGCTATGATAAAAGGAATGTTAAAAAGTAATATAAAAGATATTATGGTATCTGAACCCAGAAGTGATAGGCTGTTGTATCTAAAAAATACATATAATATTAAAACTACACCTGATAATAAAGAACTGGTTAGAAATTGTAATATCTTGATTATTGCAGTAAAACCACAGAATATCGAAGAAGTTACTGCTGAAATCTCAAATTTAATTTCAAAAAATCACATAATTATTTCTATCGCAGCAGGGGTACCGCTGTCATACCTCACCTCAAAACTTAAAACTTCAAGGATTATCCGTGTAATGCCTAACACCCCTGCTGTAGTACAGGAGGGCGTTTCGGTACTTTCCATGTGTGAATGCATTCATGACAGAGAAATCGGTATCGTGAAAGAGATATTTATGTCGATTGGAAGGGTTTTGATATTGCCAGAAAAATATATGGATGCCGTTACTGCACTCTCTGGAAGCGGACCTGCTTTTTTCGCGCTATTTGTTGAACACATGATACAAGGAGGTATTGAGATAGGGTTAAGCAAGGATACATCTTCTGAACTCGCGATTCAGACATTCATTGGAACAGCAAAGTTGCTCGAAAGCGGAATTTCTCCGGAAAAGATTCGAATCATGGTCACATCTCCTGGCGGGACAACGGAAGCAGGCCTTAAGGTTTTTGAGGAAAGAGGTTTCAAAGATCTTGTATTAAAGGTTCTTTTAGCGGCCAAAAAAAGGTCAGAAGATCTTGGGAAAAAGTTTTAGCAGTATTATAGTATATTAAAAGGCAGGAGGTATAATGTTTATTTTCGCGAACTTACTTATTGCTTTAGCTAATATAGCGGATATTTTGCTCACTGTATATATGTGGATAATTATTATTACAGCATTGATAAGCTGGGTTAATCCTGATCCTTACAATCCCATTGTGAGGTTCCTGCATGCGATTACGGAACCTGTTTTAAGACCAATTCGGAGAATAATCGGAACAAGATTGGCTATTATAGATATATCGCCTATGATCGTAATACTTGCTATCTTATTTGTAAAATATTTCTTTATAAAATCATTAATAGAGTTTGCCTACAAATTGAAAGGAGGCATTATTTTATGAGAATAACACCGCTTGATATTCAGCAAAAACAATTCCCTATGAAGTTCAGGGGTTTTGATGTAGAAGAGGTGTATGCGTTTCTCGAGATAATCCGAGAAGAGATGGAAGATCTCTTGCGGGAGAATGCTACTCTTAAAGAAACTATTCAAAGGCTGGAAAGCCAAGTGAGAGAGTATAGAGATATGGAAACAACTTTAAGAGAAACCCTTTTAACAGCCCAGCAGATGGTGGAAGATTATAAAACAAACGCAAGAAAGGAAGCAGAACTAATAGTAAAAGAAGCAGAACTAAGGGCAGACTCCTTGATTAAGGAGGCACAGGAAAAGGTAATAAAAATTCATGAAGATATAGTTGACTTAAAAGGAATAAGGAGACATTTTAAGGAAGAACTAAAAAGAATGATAGAAAATCATTTAAAAATGATAGAGTTTGATAAAGAGCGTGAGGAGGAAGAGGGAGGGCTAAAAACCGAATGAAATATAATGCCCTTAAAGGTATTCACGATATCCTCCCTCCCGACATTTACATCTGGCAAAAGGTTGAAAAAACCGCAAAAGATATATTTTCAACATATGGCTTTCATGAAATAAAACCTCCTATTATGGAATCAACAGAGATCTTTATAAGAAGTATTGGTGAAACTACGGACATTGTTGAAAAAGAGATGTATACTTTTAGAGACAAAGCGGGAAGATATATTACTCTTCGTCCAGAGGGCACTGCGCCTGTCGTGAGGTCATATGTAGAAAATCATTTATATAATTTGCCATCTCCTCAAAAGTTTTTTTATTATGGCCCGATGTTTCGCTACGAAAGACCTCAGGCAGGCAGGTTCAGACAGTTTTATCAGATCGGCGCGGAAGCCTTCGGCGTTTTGGATCCAAAAATTGATTCGGAAATTCTTGCGATGTTAAAATTTTTCTTTGAAAAGCTTGAGATCGAAAATCTTAGATTTGAAGTCAATTCTATAGGATGTGAACATTGCAGACCTGCTTATAAAAAGGCCCTTTTAAATTTTTTTTCAGACAAAATTAATTCATTCTGCCCAGACTGTAAGAGAAGGTTCGAACTCAACCCCCTGAGGATCCTCGACTGTAAAGTAAATGCATGCATTCAATTAAGAAATGGCAGTCCGAAAATCATAGAATTCCTTTGCAAAAATTGCAGAGAACATTTCGAAAAATTTATATCATTTATCGAACTCCTTAATATCCCATACTTAATAAACCCTAATATGGTAAGAGGCCTCGATTACTATACAAGAACTACGTTTGAGATAACATGTGATCAACTGGGTGCACAAAGTGCAATTGCTGCGGGAGGCCGTTATGATAGACTCGTAGAAGAATTTGGCGGACCACCAACACCTGCCATCGGCTTTGCTGCCGGAATGGAAAGGATCACATCACTGATAAAATCTTCGTGTAATTATAATATTCCCCATCTAAAAGTGTTTATTGCAGTCATTGGAAGCCATGCTGAAAAAAAAGGTCTTATAATGGCCAGTTCCCTGAGAAAACATGGTATATGGGCAGAAATAGGGTACGAAGGACAGTCTTTGAAAGGCCAACTAAGAAAAGCTAATAGACTATCTGCTGAGTATGTCTTGATAATAGGAGATGAGGAAATAAATTCGGGTAAAGTGAAATGGAAACGTCTTTCAGATGGAAAACAAGGAGAACTATCCTTCGACGAAATAAATAATTTTTTTATATCTCCTTAATGATGCACTTTTTATATGTAATAAATCATTTTGTGTATAATATGTAGAATATGAAGTGTAGAGAGTGCGGTGGCAATATAAGATTGTCAATCGGCTGAAGAATAGTGGTGTTAAGCTGCACGGAGTGCGGCAAATCTTATCCCATTAAAGAATATATTGAAGATATAGATGATGAGATATGGGAACATATTTCACTACGTCCTTGTGATAGGGCATAGGGGGAATAATAATGAAAAAACTTTTCCTTTCAATACTATCTTTAGTTTTAATAATATGTTTTTTATCAACGTCTGTATATCCGTCTGAAACCGTAAAAGAAGATTCGTTCTTTAAAACAAGCCTTCATTATACGACAAGAGGCATGGCATATTGGTATTCTAAAACAAATGGTGGATTAGAAGCCCTTACAGGTATCCCCTATGAAAGTTCCAAACTCGACTGTCTTAATTGCCATGTTAATTCTTGTGATCGATGTCATAAGATACAAGTAAACAACAAGTTTTTTTATTCTACAAAGTCCGCTAAAGAACAGGAGATTTGTCTTTCATGTCATAAAAGAGAAAAAGCTATAAAAAATATTGACATGATTGCCAATAAACAAGATATTCATATTTCCAAAGGAATGCAGTGCATGGATTGCCATACTTCAAGAGATATTCACGGTGATGGTATTAGATACGAATCTATGAAACAGTTGGGTGCTTTAGATCCAAAGTGTGAAACATGCCATGATTCTATAAATCCTACTACATCTCACAAGATACATAAAGAAAAACTTGACTGTAAAGCATGTCATGTAAGGCACGTAGTAAGCTGTTCAAATTGTCATTTCGGGATGCTTGTAGATAAACAGAAGCGAGTTGATATAAAACTTTCAAATTGGCTATTTTTAATGAATTATAATGGGAAGGTTACATCTGCAAATATGCAGAATTTCGTTGTACCTGATAATGAGGGTTTTAAAACATTCATTTTATTCGCACCACAAAATAGTCATTCGATTATGAAAGAGGGTAGAAAATGCAATGGTTGTCACGGGACGGATATAGTCAAAGAAATTCAGAAAGGTAAAATAACTATTACTTGGGTTGAAGATGGAGAGACTAAAAATATTAATGGAGTCATCCCGGTTGTAGACGATGTGGAATACGAAACAGTTTATCAAGATTATAAAGATGGGAAGTGGATAGTTATTAAAAACTCCCCTAAAGCAATGCTTCAGTATGCGGGTTACGGTTCACCACTTACACCAGAACAATTAAGGAAAATGGCAATACCAATGAATCGATAAACTCAAATTCTACCCTGCCGTTTTAAATCATCTAAAATTTCTTTGATTTTTGGCAATGCCTCAAGTGCTGCCTTTTCGCCTTCGAGAATAGCTTCATGTCTTTTTGAAAAATCCGCACTTCCTATGTATCCCACCCTTGGTCTTATTACTACATCTGCTTTTGAAAGCTGCACCTCTGCAAGTTTTGAATACATTATGTTTATTGCCTGTAATATGGTCTCAATTGTTCCGGCAGGAACCGAAGATTCAACATCACCACTTATATCTACTGCAATTACAACATCAGCTCCAAATCTTCTTGCTACCTCAACTGCTACTGGACTTACAACACCGCCGTCCACATATATCCGTCCTGAAATATTAACAGGTCTGAAAATACCTGGTATCGAACAGCTTGCTCGAACCGCTATGCCTGTGTTGCCTCGACCAAACACTACCTCTCTCCCATTTTGAATATCAGTGGCAACAGCATAAAATGGGATTTTTAATTTTTCGATGGGTTTATTTCTAAGCATCCTATTTACAAAATTTTCTAGTTTCTCGCCCTTAATAAAACCATTATCTGGTATTGTCAAATCTATAATATCATCCCTTTTTATATCAAACGAAAGCTCTTGAAGCTTAAAGGCGTCAAAACCATACGCGTAAAGAGCACCCACAAGACTCCCTGCGCTCGTACCCACTATCATATGAATCGGTATCTTATTTGACTCAAGAATTTTCAGTACCCCAACATGTGCAAAACCTTTCGACGCCCCGGCACCCAGTACAACCGCTATTTTGACTGGTTTGGGCGGTGGTTGAATCTCCTTCGGGGCACACGAAAATAGGAAGACAAACAGAAAAAAGATTGTAATCGATATTTTTTTCATTTCTGAATTTTAGGTAACTTTATTCATAAATCCATAAGCACTTGTCAGATGCAGTATTTTCGCTCAACTTGTCCTGGCTAAATAAAATTTTTAAATTATCTTAACATATTATAAAAACAGAAACTATTACAAATGATATAAAATTTATGTTATGACTATAGTTAAAGCAAAAAACCTCACAAAATACTATGATTCTCTCATTGCAGTTAATAATATAAATTTTGAAATATTAAAAGGTGAATGCTTTGGCTTTTTAGGACCTAATGGAGCGGGTAAGACAACAGTAATGCGTATCATTCATTGCTATTTACCCCCGAGTTCAGGTGAAATACAGGTATTCGGTCTGGATGTAACAAAAAATCCAAGCATCATAAAATCGCGTATCGGTGTTATGCCACAGGATGATAATCTCGACCCGGATTTGACTGTACTCGAAAACCTGATAGTATATGCCCGCTATTTTAATATAAGAAAGAGAATCTCTTTGACACTTTCTTGGGATTTATTGGAATTTGTAGGATTAAAAGAAAAAGCGAATGTAAATATAAAAAATCTTTCAGGAGGGATGAAGAGAAGATTAATACTTGCGAGGTCATTAATTAATAATCCAGAATTGTTAATCCTTGACGAACCCACAACAGGTCTTGATCCACATAGTAGACGCAGCGTATGGGAAAAGCTCAATCATCTCAAAGAGAAGGATACTACACTTATTTTAACAACCCATTACATGGAAGAAGCAGAAAAGATTTGTGATAGGGTTGCGATTATGGATTCGGGGAAAATAGTGGCAATCGATACCCCGTCGAACCTTTCAGCCATTCACGGGGGGAATCTTGAGGAGGTATATTTAAAGCTGACAGGTCGAAGGCTTATCGAAGAGGTCTAAGGGATGAAAATTAAGCGTGCATTTAGAGTATGGCAGAGAAACTTTACGGTATATACCAAATTATATAAGTCAAGTTTTGCACTAAATTTTGTTGAGCCTTTACTTTATCTTGCAGCTTTAGGATTAGGATTGGGTGCATTTGTAAATGAAATAAATGGTATGCCGTATATAAATTTTATTGCACCGGGAATTATTGCTTCATCCTCAATGTTTGCAGCTATTTATGAATGCACATATGGAACATATATCAGAATGACTTATCAGAAAACATTTGATGCAATCCTTGCAACTCCTATAAACCTTGATGATCTTATAGCAGGAGAACTTATGTGGGGTGCCACAAAGAGTGTAATCTATGGTACAACCATTATTATTGTTATTTCAATATTTGGACTTGTTGATTCAGCGCTGATTATATTAGCCATACCTGTCTTATTTATAACAGGACTTATTTTCTCGGAAATATCCGTCATTTTCACAGCAATTATTCCTGGGATCGATTCTTTTAATTATTTCTATACACTTTTTATGACCCCGATGTTTCTATTTTCAGGTATCTTTTTCCCATTGGATAATCTACCCCCCATAGTTTCTAAGATTGCATTTTTTACACCTCTGTACCATCTTGTAAACGTATGCAGGGGATTTTCTTCAGGTCGCATCTTTACGGTTATTGATGATTTGTTATGGATTTTTGCTGTGGTGTTATTACTTGCTCCCTATCCATTCAGATTAATGAAACGACGTATTATTAAATAAAAGTTTATTCAGATTCTACAGAATCTTTACTTACCATTTTCAACAGATCATCATGGGAAATCGTTTTTATCTTGAGTTCATGAGCTTTTTTGAATTTGGAACCAGGGTTTTCGCCGACAATAACATAATCAGTTTTTTTAGATACCGAGGATGATACATGCCCGCCATGTCTTTCTATAAATTCCTCAATTTCATTTCTTGGTTTTGGCAGAGTTCCTGTAATAACAAATGTAAGACCTTCAAGAGGTTTCTTAATTCTCTCCCTTTCTTTAAAATCTGGATTTGAAACCCTGAGTCCAAGAGATTTCAATACATTGAGTGTACGAAGATTTTCGGGGTCATTAAAAAAATCTGACACAGACTTAGCTATCTTTTCCCCTATTTGTTTGATCTCCATTATCTTGTCTGGTTTTATGTTAAATAGGTCTTCAAGTTTTTCGAAATTCTTTGCAAGCAATTTTGAAGCATATTCACCAACATGGAGTATTCCAAGTGCATAAAGAAATCTGGCAAGGGTTGTGTGTTTACTTTTTTCGATTGCATCTATTAAATTTTGTGCAGATTTTTCCGCAAATCTTGGTAAAGTTAAAAGATCTTCTTTTTTTAACTTATATAGATCAATAAAACTATGGATTAAACCTTTTGAATAAAGGAGTTCTACATTTTTTTCACCAAGTCCTTCGATATCCATAGCTCCTCTTGATGCAAAGTGTTTAATCTTTTCTTTAACCTGTGCAGGGCAGTTTAATCCTATGCATCTGACAGCTACTTCCCCTTCTTCTCTTACGACTTTAGAGCCGCACACCGGACATTTTTCAGGTATAGGAAAAGATTTTTCTCTACCTGTCCTTTTTTCTTTTATTACCATGACAACATGTGGAATAACATCGCCGGCTCTTTCTACTACAACAGTATCACCTACTTTTATGTCCTTTCTCTGTATTTCATCCCAGTTATGTAACGTAGAACGTGAAACTGTCACACCACCTATCCTTACAGGTTCCAATATTGCCACAGGAGTAATTATTCCCGTACGCCCAACACTGGGTATAACCTCCCTAATTTTTGTAGTACCTTGATGAGCGGGAAATTTATAAGCTATAGCCCATCTCGGCTCTCTTGTCTTAATCCCAAGAAGTTTTTGTAAACTAAAGTCATTTACTTTAATAACAGCTCCGTCCGTCTCAAATGGAAAATTTCTCCGATTTTCCTCAATTTCTTTGACAGCCTCTATAACATTACCCACACCTTTAACAAGCCTCACAATGGGGGGAATTGGAAATCTCGCCTTTTTAAGCCATTTTATAAGTTCCCATTGATTTTTAAATTCTATACCTTTCACAAAGCCAATGCCATAGCACGATAAGTGGAGCTTTCGGGTAGCCGTAACAGAAGGATCAAGTTGTCTTACAGACCCAGCGGCAGCGTTTCTCGGATTAGCAAAAAGCGGTTCACCTTTCTGCTCTTTTTCTTTATTGAGTTTTTCAAAATCTTCGATATTCATATAAACTTCACCCCGAATATCTATAACTTCGGGAATGTCATGAATGCCCTCGATTTTCAGAGGTACTGACCTTATAGTTTTTATATTTTGTGTGACATCTTCACCCTCATACCCATCACCCCTTGTAGAAGCTCTCGATAAAAGGCCGTTCGTATAAGTTAATTCAATAGCAAGGCCATCATATTTTGGCTCAACCGTATATTCAATATCATCATTAGAGCCGATAAATCTTTTTATCCTTTTATCAAATTCTGCGATTTCGTCATAAGAAAAGGCATTATCAAGTGATAACATAGGCTCAGTATGTTTAACCTTTTCAAATTTGTCGAGCGGGGGTGCACCCACCCTTTGCGTAGGTGAATCAGGTAGGACATATTTATATTTTTCTTCAAGTTCCTTTAGATGACGATAAAGTCGGTCGTATTCCTCATCAGAAATGACAGGTGAATCTAAAACATAATATCTATAGCAATGATAATTTAATTCCTTGACAAGTCTTTCTATCTCTTTTTTTATATCTTCAGGTACACTACTTTTCATTTAGACATTTCTTAACTATTTCGAGCAAAAACATTAATGCCATGAAAGAGGCTTTCTCTTTATTTTCTTCTCTATTTCCTATCAGTCTTAATTCTTTTATAAATGTCTTTCCCTTCTTGCTGACAGCAATGTAGATAAGACCCTTCTCTTTATCTTCAAGCACATCAGGTCCAAGATTACCCGTAGTAGAGAGAGTAAAATCAGCGTTAGTTAACATTCTTGTCTTTTCTGCCATCTCCTTTGCTGTTTCTTTACTCACAAGTCCATATTTTTTAATGATATCAGATGATACACCTAAAATCTTTTTTTTAGCCTCCGCAGAATATGAAACTACACCTGCCTCAAAAAAGTTACTTGCACCTGGTAAGCTGGTTATATAGTGGCTTATAAGTCCACCAGTACATGATTCGGCAACCGCAAGTTTTATTCTTTTTTTCTTAAAAAATTCATGAATTGTCTCTATGATCTTTAATATCTCTTCGTTCATATTCTTAGGATAGGTTTTAAAAATGTTGTGAAGCTTCCAAACTAAAGTCGGGGCTTCACTTTAAGGGGCGTGGCCCCTGACACTCCCGAAAGGATTTTTATTTCCTTTAGGGATTCAAAGGGGCAGGCCCCTTTTAGTTTTACGAAAACTACCCTGCACTTCATCTCTGACCGAAGATCGAAGCATTATGGCAGTTTTCATAAAAATATGGCAACAGCAAATAAAAAATTCTCTTGAATAATTATATTATTTTATAACTTCTGATTAAAGAACAAATTTTTTATGTCTCTTCTTCAGGACAATCATCTATTTTACAGTTCTGACAATCTTTTTCGTCTTTAGGACATTTATCGAGCTTCTCCTCTTTTTTAAAAATTTCTTTCAGATGGTCTTTCTTTTCTTTTATCTCCATATTTAATCTCACTTTTACCCCCACTTCTTATTCTCAAACTCCTGAAAGGATCTTTATTTACTTCGGCGATTCACAGGGGCTTGACCCTTTATATTTTATTAAAAGTTGAAAAAATGAACGACTGAAAAAATAAATCCTTTCGAGAGATTGAAAGTTATACCCTAAAAAGTGAAGCCCAATTTAATTTTGAAGCTTCACTGTCCTCAAAAGTTTAATATTTTCATTAATCATGTCTGATTCGTTAATTTCGAGAATAACTGATATATCTTTTTTACGATTTAGAAGTTCTTTAAGCGCTGATACTTCCCTGCACTCAGGTGTAAGCGGCCAGTGATCTGTAAGGCCTTTACGCCAGCCATTATTTCTATGCATATGGACATAATGAATTTTTTCTATTTCTTCTTTAACAAGCGTTTTCACGTACTCAACGGAATTAATTCCCGCAGCTTCTACATGTCCTATGTCAAGTGTAATCGAGTCAGCAAAATTCTGCCAAAACCATCTCGCGTCTTTTGTATCAGTGGCATTCTCGAATGAAACATGGGTAATTGATTTCAATTCTCTAAGTAGCCCTCTAAATTTCTTTTTGTGCGCTCCAGAAATTCTATTTCCGTCGGGCATCTTCTCATCGTGCAAAATTAGGCCAAGATCAGACCACTGAGCAAGAAGCATAAGGCAGGTAAACATTTCTTTATTTAAAATGAAATATCCAACTGGATGGATTACATAACGAATTCCCTTTCTTTTACAAAGATCGACACACGCCTTGGCTATGGATAAATTCTCCTTTAGTCCATAATATATGGAGATCTGAATTAAATCAATATCCCAATTACAAACCTCCTCAGGTGAAAGAACCCGCGTACCGATAATCATAATTTTTTATTTTACCCGATTTACACTATACTGATAAACAGTTAGCTTTTTCAGCCGATGATATTTTTGTGTTGGAAATCTTTTATCCTCAGAATTGTAAATACTCAATATAGAATAATTACAAATACCCACGATCCGCTAAAACATTATCCTCAATTTATTTAGTATCTATTGAAGACCATAAATCTTGAAATTTAAAAAAATTGATAAATTATCTGTAATTCGAAATGCATCATTTGAGTTAACACGAAAATCGCATTTTTGGTTAAAAGATGTGATGTAAATTACAAATTTTTTTTTGAAATTTTTATTTAATGAAATAAAGAAATATAAGAGAGTTTGAATATGGAAAATGTTGTCTTTTTATTAAAAGAAAATTTATATGCTAGCATTGCACTCATTGTACTGGTACTTCTGTTACTCTATAAAAAACCAAAACTTTTTTTAGCAGCTTTCCTGCTCGTGGTAATCCTCGGCAGCACTGCTTATATTATTGTGAATGTTTCCTCCAAAGGCATAATTTACAAAAAAG
>FWPV01003029.1_pt1 | contig 39207 bp, 36 predicted proteins | sample 2228371 | NCBI WGS metagenome assembly FWPV01 (sample SAMEA103939776, study PRJEB20133) | metagenome
GTTATAGTGGACCCCGAATTCTAGACAGCAGAAACGGGGTACGATAGGTACATGCCACGCAAGACTTACTCGCCGGCCTTCAAGGCCAAAGCAGTGCTGGCCCTGCTCCAAGAAGACCAGACCTTCGGGCAGGTGGCGGCCGCCTTCGGGGTCCATCCCAACCAACTGCGCCGCTGGAAAGAGCACGCCCTGGAGCATCTGCCCGACCTCTTTGCCGGCGACAGCCCCCAGGCGCTGGCCAAGCAGGCCGAGCAGGAGGCCCACCAGGAACAGCTCTACGCCGAGATCGGACGGTTGACCACGCAGCTTACGTGGTTGAAAAAAAAAGCTGGTGTCGAGTCACTCCCCGGCTGAGCGCCGCGCGATGATTGAGCCGGGTCTGCCCGACCTGCCGGTCACGGTCCAGAGCGAACTGCTGAGCGTCAGCCGCGCCAGCTGGTACTACCGACCGGTGGGGCCCTCGGCCTTCGAGGTCGCCGTCAAGCACAAGATTGACGAGATCTACACCGACTGGCCAATCTACGGCTCGCGCAAGATCACGTTCGAGCTGACCCAGGCGGGCTTTGCGGTCAATCGCAAACGGGTGCAGCGCTACATGCGCGAGATGGGCATCTGGGGGATCGTCCCTGGTCCCCATCTGAGCCGGCGGGCGCGCCAGGAGCACCAAGTCTTCCCCTACCTGCTGCGGGGGCTGAGCATCGAGCGGCCCAATCAGGTGTGGGGAATTGACCTGACCTACATCCGGCTGAGCGGCGGCTGGCTCTATTTAGTCGCGATTTTGGACTGGTTCTCCCGTTTCGTGCTGGCCTGGGAGCTGGACCAGACGCTGGAGCTGCCCTTCGTGCTTACCGCCATGCGCCAAGCCCTGGGGACGGCTACGCCGGAGATCTGCAACAGCGATCAGGGCAGCCATTTCACCAGCCCGCAGTGGGTCGAGCTCTTGCAGGGCGCCGAGGTGCAGATCAGTATGGACGGCAAGGGCCGGGCGGCGGATAATATCTTTGTCGAGCGACTGTGGCGGTCGGTCAAGTACGAGGAAGTCTATCGGAACGACTACCGCAGCCCGCGAGAAGCTCGCCAGGGCTTGCGCGAGTACTTTGACTTCTACAACTACCGGCGGCCGCACCAGGCGCTGGGCAATCGCACCCCGGCCGCAGTGCACGGCGTTGTCTGGCAGCCGCAGAGCCTCCTGCCCGGCTTCCTGGCGATGTAGCCAGGTCCCAGTGGCTGCCGCTGAGCAGGTCGGAGGGCGGCGGTGGCGAAGGAAAGGGCGGTGGCCATACGGTCACCCTGCGACAAGTGAGGGATTGCGTTTATCGCATTGGGGCCACCAGGTAGCGGGCCCGGAGGGGGCAGGTGGCGGTCCCTACCCCCACCTGGCGGCCCCCGCCGCGGTGCTCGGGTCGCACGCCTGCGTTGCCCTATCCCCCGGGCGGGCAACACAGATTGTAGCACAGGGCCGCGTCGGGCCCAAGGGGCCCCGAGAGGCTACCTTAAACAAGGCACCTTTGGTGTCTTGACAATGGGGTCCACCTCAGGTATGGTCATGATCCCCAGGAGAGTGAAGCGTGGTGCGAACCAGACTGAGAGTGTTGCTGGTGGCGCTGCTGGTGCTGGCGGTGCTGGCCGTCGTCGGCACTCAGTGTGCCAGGAGTTCCGCAAGCCCGGTGGGCACATGGACGAAGTCCGGCGAGGGACTGGGACCCACGAGCATGACGCTGAACCAGGACGGGAGCTGCACCGCGCAGTTTTCGGGAACCAACCGCCGTGAGTTCTGGTGGGAAGTCAGGGACAACCGGCTGATCATCAGCTCATCCAGCGGCCAGGCGATCTCAGCGAAGTTCAGAGTGAGCGGTGACACGCTAACGCTGCAGGGCCCGACCGGCGACGTCGCCTACAGGCGGGTCGGCTCCCAATAGGGCGATGAAGCGGGGGTCTCCGCGCAGGGAGTCTACGTCCTGGTCACGCTGCAGAAGACAGGGCGATCCGCGCACAGGAACCAGCGAAGACGACGCGGGACGCACACTGTTGTCCGGTACCGCCGTACCCAATGCGCGCCGCTCGCGGCACGTAACCAGAGAGGGTGAGCCGCAATGCATTCGAGACGACTAGTCCTACTGCTGGCGCCGCTGACGTTACTGCTGGTGGCGGGTTCCGCGATTCAGTGCGGGAAAGCCGCATCGGGACTGGTGGGGACGTGGGAGAACTCCAGCGGGGGTCTCGGGCCGACCAAGATTACCATCAATCAAGACGGCACCTGCATCACCGAACACGGGACAGTGCCCTACCGGCTCATATGGGAGGCGCAAGGGGACGAACTCACCCTCAACGGCTCCGGCGGTCAGACGACCAAGATGAAGTTTGTGGTGAAAGGGGACACGCTGGTACTGCGCGACGCTCATCATGAGAACAGCTACAAGCGGGCGGGCAAGTAGGGGCGTGGCGACGGGCGCCGGGGAACCTGTCACGTCGTCTCAAGCAGGGCGCGAAAGCGCGGGTCCCCTCTCAGTGGATCCACGTCCTGGTCCCGCTTGAGGATGTTTCGGACTCTGTCGCCGCCTTTGTCTACCGCCTCCTGCAGCCGTGCGAGCGCCGCCTCGTGGTCGCCGCGCGCCAGGGCAATACAGGCCAGGTTGTAGTAAGCGCCCGGGTAGTTCGGGTCGAAGCGCAGGGCCTCATGGCACTGGGTCTGGGCTTCCTCCAGTCGCCCCACCCCGGTATAGGCTCCGGCTCGGAAGACGTGCACTAGCACCCCGCGGGCGCCGCGGGCCAAGGCCGCGTCCAGCTCCGCTCCGCTTTCCTCCCACCTGCCCATCCGCAGAAGCGCGAAACCCTTCCCCAGATGTCCATAGGCCAGGGAGTCGTCCACGGCGATCAGGCGCTCGGCAACCGCCAGGCACTGCTCGGTATCGCCCCGGTACATATGCGCCTCGAGCAGCATGGCCAGCGCCCAGACGTTGTGCGGATCGGCCTCGGCGCAGGCCCGCAGACGCTTGAGGGCGCGGGTGTCGCGCGAGGCCGCCATGGTCCGAAAGGATTCGCAGGCCTTGACCTCGTAGAGCGGCCAGCCCTGGGCCATGCCTTGGAACTCCTGCCGCCCCAGGTACTCACACTCCTGCTCGAGGCCCAGTTCCAGCAGGTATTTGTGGGTGGTCTGGCTGAGGAGAATCTTCGAGAATCGCCCGCGCCGGGAGCACTCTTCCACTCGCTTGGCGATGCTGATGTTGAAGCCTTCCAGGATGGTCTCGGGAGGGGAGTCACCTACCGGCGGTGGGCGGCGAGTCTCCACTACCACCCCGGTATGGATACCGACCCCGACCTCCAGGGGCGGCTTGCCCTCACCCATGCGCCGGGCGTTGGCGCGAGAGAGCAGCCAGCCGACTTTCACCTCCGCGGCAACGGTCAGGGCCCCGGTGATGTCCTGGCGCATGTCGCCGGAGTGGAAGAGCACGCACAGCTCATCGCCGCGGACGGAAACATCGCCGGGCGCGAGACGGCAGAGGTCGCGCTCGGCGCACAGTGCTACCGCGGCCCTTGCCACCTCGTGCCACTCGCGCAGGACTCTCTCATAGGCCAGGGCGTCGAGGTAGTTGGCCAGTTCCAGCGAACCGACGATGTCGGCGAAGAGGATGGTCGCCGTCAAGCGACGAACGGGGGCGCTGTCTGGCAACTGGGACTTGACCATGCAAGCCCTCCCTGCCTGCAAGCCTTTGGACAGACCGGATAGGTTTTGTCTTGCGTCGGACGGCGGCCCAAGCCACCTGTACGGGCCCCATTGGTCACTATGCGGCTACGGACCTCTCTTCCCCGTGGTCCACGCTCCTCCCTGCAGGCGCCACAGCCTTTCAGTGCCAGAAGTGCCTCATGCCGCTGAACACCATCGCGATCCCGTGCTCATCGGCGGCGGCGATGACCTCGGCGTCAGCCTTGGAGCCGCCCGGCTGCAGAATGGCCGCCGCGCCAGTGGCGGCCGCTGCGTCCAAGCCGTCGCGAGCCGGGAACATCGCGTCAGAGGCGAGGCAGGAGCCGGCGGCGCGCTTGCCCGCCTTGCGAGCGGCGATTACGCAGGAGTCAAAGCGGCTCATCTGCCCCGCTCCGCACCCGACCAGCCGCGTGCCCTGCACCAGCACGATGGCGTTACTCTTCACGTGCTTGGCGATCCGGTCGGCGAACAGTAGTGAGCGAAGCTGCTCCGGCGTCGGGGCCTTCTTCGTGACGACCTGGAGATCCGCCTCGGTGACGAAGTCGAGGTCCGGGGTCTGCACCACCAGCCCGCCGGGGATCTTCTTGAGGTCCAAGTCGCGGTTGCGCCCCTCCGGGCAGAAGTCTTCCAGGACCATAACGCGGAGGTTCTTGTGTCGCTTGAGCAGTCTGAGCGCCTCCGGCTCATAGCCCGGCGCGATGATCGCCTCGACGAAGGCGCTGATGATGTTGGACTCAGTATCACCCGACTCCTCGCGGTAGCGAGGGGCGATGACGCTCTCCAGGAACTCCTGGTTGCCGATCAGCTCCGCGGTGGCCCGATCTACTATCCGGTTGAGGCCGATGACTCCTCCGAACGCGGAGATGGGGTCCGCCGACCAAGCGTCGACAAAGGCCTGCTGGAGCGTGGAGGCGCTGGCTGCACCGCAAGGGGTCAGGTGCTTGATGATGATGGCCGTGGGCTCGAAGAAGTCACGGGCCGCCTCGAGCGCCGCGGTCAAGTCGAGGTAGTTGTTGAAGGAAAGCTCGCGCTCGCCGTGCAGCTTGACGGCCTGAGCCAGGCCGGGCTCGGGCGCGTCGATCTGAGCATAGAGTGCCGCCGCCTGGTGCGGGTTCTCACCATAGCGCAGGTCCGCGCCCTGCTTCACGTACCAAGGGGCAAAGTACTCGGGGAAGACGCTCTTTTCCGCAGCGAAGGCCTGGGAGAGCCAGGTGGCGATGGCTGCGTCGTATTGGCCAGTGTGAGCGAAGACCTCCAGAGCCAGCTGCCGGCGGGTCTGCTCGGAGACCTCCCCACCCGAGGCGCGCATCTCCTGGAGGACCGATTCGTAGCGCGCCGGGTTGCAGATCACGGTGACGGCCGCGAAGTTCTTGGCGGCCGAACGCAGCATGGTCGGTCCACCAATGTCAATGTTCTCTACCGCGTCCTCCAAGGTCACATCGGGCCGGGCAACGGTCTGGCGGAAGGGGTAGAGATTGACGCAAACCAGGTCAATCATCTCGATGCCGTGCGCGGCGGCCTGGGCCAGGTGCTCGGGGATGTCCCGCCGCGCCAGCAGCCCGCCGTGGATCTTGGGATGGAGGGTCTTGACGCGGCCCTCCATCATCTCGGGGAAGCCGGTATAGTCCTCGACGGCGGTAACCTCGATGCCGGCCTCTTCCAGGGCACGCTTGGTCCCGCCGGTGGAGAGGATGCTCACCCCCATCTCCCGCAGCCCGCGGGCGAAATCGACCAGGCCGGTCTTGTCGGAGACGCTGAGCAAAGCGAGCTTGATCTGAGGCATGGTTTTACCCTCCACAGGTGAGAGAAGGCCGATCAGGGGGACGGCGAGGCAAATTATAGCGGGGGGGAGGGGGGAAGTCAAAATGGCGCCAGGGGATAGATGGTTCAACGCGCGCCGGTCAGAGTTCGGTCGTTGTGCGGAAGGGTTTACGGTCAGCGCGGCACAACAACTGGACGGCTTGCCGCCCGGTGAGGGCCGCAAGCACCGTACCAGTAAAAGGGGCCGTCCACTGTCCGACCATGTAGAAGCTGTCCAGGCCCGGCAACGTCAGGATAGCCGGTGAACGCATGTTGTCGGGCGTAATATACCAGCCGTCGGGTGAGCCCTGCCAGTTGCCGGTGTAGCGGCGGTACGTGATCGGAGTGGGCACGTCCACCACTTCCACGTCCGCGGCCAGTCCGGGCCAGCGCTGGTCCAGGGCCGCAATGGTTTCGTCGGCGATACGCCGCTTCTCCGCTTCGTAGGCCGGCCGGTCCTCGTGAAGCCTCTCCCAGTAGTCGTACTCGGTATCGTACCACACCTCAACCGCCGTCTTGCCGGGCGGCGCGGAACTGGGGTCGAAGCCGTGATGGATGAAGCTCAGCCAGGGGAATTCCCTCTCCCCTACCCTGATGGGACGGCCAACTCGGAAGGTCAGGCGGCAGGGCTCCTGGGACATGTCGCGCGCTACGCCGAGCATGACGTGGACGATGGGCTTCACCACCATCCACTCGCGGTAGCGCTCGCGCAACTCATCGCTGAGATAGCGGCCGCCCAGCAGGTCGAAGAGCAGCGTGTGCCCGTCGGCCGCCCAAATGACCACGTCCGCTCGCCGCTCCGTACCGTCCTCCAGACGGACGCCGCAGGCTCGGTCGCTCTCGATGATCAGCTCTTTGACCTGGCTGCGGCAGTGCAACTCGCCTCCCAGGCGCTGGAGGCGATCGGCGATGTCGTTGACCACCTGCTGCGATCCACCGATCGGCACCCCAGCCTCGGCCACCGCGGAGGTGAGGAAGCCCGTCATTCCCATCATGGGGAAGCCGGGCATGGGCCAGCCCGGCCGGTCCACCAGGAAGCGAATTGCCTCGCGCAGGAAGGGATCCTGGAACTGTGCAGCAAACTCCTGCAGGGTCATCTTGCCGTATCGCCTGAAGGTGTCCAGGAGCGGCAGCACGCCAAAGAGCATCTTCAGCGAGTGCCAGGCGCCGGACATGCCGGGCGCGTCCAGCGACACCAGGCCCATGACGCCCTTGCCCCCGGACAGGCGGAGGAGCTCGCGTATGCGCGCGGCATCACCCGGCGAGAGTGCCAGCAGTTGCTCCTGCAGCTGCCGCTTGTCTACCCGGAAGTCCAGGCTCTTCTCGCCGCTTTCCACGCGGAGGGGCAGGTCGTGGTAGACAAAGCGGCGATTCTGCACCGCGCCCAGTTCGCGCCACATCTGGTGGAAGGGTCCGGACCTGGAGCCGACCAGCATGTGCATGCTGATGTCCCAGGTGTAGCCTTGACGGGTCCACGCGGTGCACAGCCCTCCCGGAATGCTGTGCATCTCGAGAACGGTCGCCTGGTAATCATTCATCCGCGCATAACATCCCGCAGACAATCCTGCAATCCCGCCGCCGACAATGAGGACGGACTTTGCCATGAGGCTCCTCTCCATCCCAGGAGATGACGACAGACTACTCAGCGGTCAGCCCGAGGCAGAACAAAGACGGGGCGCGCCCGTAGGGGCCAGGCCTAGCCTATCTCCACCATCCTCTGCACCGCCCGCCGCGCCCGAACGGCGATGTCCTCCGGTACGGTGATCTCGCCGGTCATCTCCCGCAGGCAGGCCACCACCTTGGGCAGTGTGGTCATCTTCATATTGGGGCAGATGGCAGTGCCCACGCCGTAGTACTTCTTCTGTGGGTGTTCCTTCTCCAGCCGGTACAGCATCCCCACCTCGGTAATGACGATGATCTCCTCCGCCTCGGTCTCGCCGGCGAATTTGACCATGCCACTGGTGGAGCGCACCGCGTCGGCCAGGGCCAGGATGTCGGGCGGGCACTCAGGATGGGCCACCACCACCGCCTGCGGGTGTTCCTGCTTGAGCGCGAGTACCTCCTCCGGCTTGATGGCGATATGAGTGGGGCAAAAGCCGGGATAGCGGATGATCTCCTTCTCAGGGACCTGCTTGGCGACCCAGTCGGCCAGGTACTGGTCGGGGACGAAGATGATGCGATCCTCGGGGAGGGAGCGGACGACCGCGGGAGCATTGGCCGAGGTGCAGCAGATGTCCGACTCAGCCTTGACCGCGGCGGTGGTATTGACGTAGGACACCACCGGCGCGGCGGAGTACTGGTGCTTGAACTCGCGCAGGCGCTCCGGGGTGACCATATCGGCCATGGGGCAGCCGGCGCGGGGCTCCGGCATGAGCACGGTCTTGTCCGGGGAGAGCAGCTTGGCCGTCTCAGCCATGAAATGCACGCCGCAGAAGACGATGACCTCCGCGTCGGTGGCGGCAGCCTGGCGACTCAGGCCCAGCGAGTCGCCCCAGAAGTCGGCTACGTCTTGTACCTCGGGCAGTTGGTAGTTGTGTACCAAGATGACCGCCCGGCGCTCCGCGCGGAGAGTCTTCAGTTCCGCGCGCAGTTCGGCGGGTGTGTCTGCGCTTTGGCCCATTGTCTTCACCTCCACTTGTGCGGCCTGACTACGGAGGGTTCGGCGAGCCGCGGGAAGTATCCTTCCCTCCGTGTCTTTCCGACCATGCGCCGCCCGCGGCGCTACTCGGGGGAGAGGCAACCGGTGCACTTGGCAAGATTCGCCGGCGGTCTGGGGGTAGCCTGTCGCTCCGCGGCGGTTCGTGCTATAATCCGCCGCACACCACGGAGAGACTGATCCCCTTTGGACTACCGCCGCCGCTGGCAACAAACTCGGCTGCGCCGGACGCGCCGGCGCGTGGGCCTACTGCTGGCCGGACTGCTGGCAGCTGGGCTGGTGGTGCTTTTCGTTCCCTACATCCGCCACACAGGGGCGGTGTGGACGTACACGCCACCGCGACCGGGGCGGGTTCACTTCGCGGTGGAGGGAGGGGATCTGTGCGCGGTATGGGACACAGGCCGCCTGGTGGCGCTGGACGCGGCTTCCGGCCAGGAGCGACCTCACAGCGAGTTCAAGCGCGCTTTCCCCTTCCTGGCACCGCCGCTGGTGGTCTCCGGGCGAGTGCTGGTAGGCTCCGACGACGGTCGCCTGCGCTGCCTGGAGCTGGATTCGGCCCGGCCGCTGTGGGAGCATCGTACCGGCGGAGCGATTCGGGCGCAGCCGGTGCGGGCCGATAATCAGGTCTTATTCGGCTCCGACGACGGCTACCTGTACTGTGTGGATTTCGGTACCGGAACGCGCTTGTGGCGGACCTACTGTGGAGGCGCTGTCGGGACGGCGATAGCCGTGAGCGGGGAGCAGGCGGTAGTGGGCACCGTGGGCTACGGTATCGCCGGCATCAGCCTGGAGGCCCCCACCGAGGGAACCGCGGCGTCCCCCCCGGACCTGACAGCGCCAGAGCGATGGCGATGGGGACTGGCAGTGGCGGCGCCGGTGCTCTCGCCGCCCGTGGTCTATGCGGAGGGCAGGGCTGCGGTAGGTACGGACGAGGGAACGCTGTACCTGCTGGCCGCGGCGGACGGACGCGTGTTGAGCCAGGCACGGATGAGTGGGCTGCTGCGCTGTGCGCCGACCGTCGTGGGCACCCGACTGGTGGTTGCGGACTCGACCGGGGAGGTCCGAGCCCTGGCAGCAGACGGGACTCTCGTCTGGTCCCGCAGGATCCCCGGCCCGCCCACGGTGGGGCCGGTGGCAACGGAGAGCGCCATCTACCTGGGTACAGCGCGGGGGAGAGTTATGGCTCTGCGCGCCCAGGATGGGGGCACCCTATGGCGACGTGCCCTGCCGAGGCCCGCAGCAGGCTCCCTGGCACTCACCCCGGACCTGGTCGTGGTGGGGTTAGACGACGGGCGCCTTTGTGCTTACCGCCGACCCGAGAGCGAATGACGGGAGGGGTGTGATTGGGGGTTGGTGCGGGCAAGCGGGACTTCCGGTGAGGCCTCGGACGAGCTTGCGCTCCTTCATTCATCACTTATCAATTCCCCATGTCTCTCTCCCGCCGCAACTTCTATCTGGGTCTGGTCAATGGCTCCGTTACCATGCTGGGCATGGCCCTGCTGGACTCGGGCACCGTGCTCACCGCCTTCGTCGTCCAGCTCATGGGCGGCAAGGTGATTTGGGTCGGACTGCTAGTGTCGCTGTACGCGTGCTCGATGCAGCTTCCTGTGACGCTGCTGGCCAACCGACTGGAGACGGTTCGTCGGCGTCTACCCTACTACTGGATCTCCGCCATAGTGCGCACCGTGTGCTGGCTGGTGTTGGGGCTGGTGCTGGTCTTCGGCGAGGGGCTATCTCCACTGGCGCTGTTTCTGCTGGTTGGCAGCCTACTGTTGGTCTGGGGGATCGGGTTGGGGGTGGGCGTGATTCCCTTCTGGAGCGTGGTGAGCGACACTATCCCGCCCAACTGGCGCGGGCGCTACTTCGGCATCCGCCAGTTTGCGGGGGGGCTGCTGTGCGTGGGGGCGGGCATCTACGTGCGACACATGCTGGGACCGGGAAGTGGTCTGGTGTTCCCGCGCAACTACGGGGTACTGGCCCTGTGGGCGACGGTGGCGATGGCGATAGGGGTGGCGGCCTTCTGCGCGAACGAGGAACCGCCGGCGGTGACCCAGAAGCGCCTGGTAGGCCTGGGATTCCAGCTCCGGCGAGGACCCCGGGCCTTCCGCCGGGATCCGAACTACCGCCGTCTGCTGCGGGCGATTATCGGCTACGGCTTGGCCATGTCCCTGGTGGGGCCCTTCATCGTGCCGTATGGGCTCAAGCATCTGCATCTCAGCGTGGGCGCAGTCGGCATCTTCCTGATCGCCCGGCAGGTAGCCTTCAGCGTATCGTCGTTCGTGTGGAGCTACATCTCCGACGCGCGGGGTAACCGCCTGTTGATGATCATCACCTCCTCGCTGGCGTTGCTGGTACCGTTGGCCATGCTGTTCGCCCCGCTGGTTCCGGTCGGGGCAACAATAGCGCTGGCGAGCTGGACGGTGCCGGCTCCGGTCGGCTACCTGACGGCGGTCTTTGTGCTCCTGGGCTTGGCGACGGGAGGTCTGGAACTGGGGTACAACAACTACCTGCTGGAGGTCGCCCCGCCCCGCAAACGCTCCACCTATATTGGCTTCCTCTCCACCATTAACCTGGTGCTGGCCTGGGCGCCGCTGGCCGGGGCGCTGCTCATCGGCGGCGCCGACCGCTATCTGCTGGGCTTCGCCCTGAGCGTCGTGGCGGCGGCGATCTGCCTTTACAACGTAGTGAGGCTGGGTGAGGTGCGGGAGGAGAACGGGGGGGCATAGGGAATAGGGGGCGAGCAACGCTTAGTACAAGGAGCGAGGTTCACGAAGTGATGCACCAATTCTCCGGAATCCCCAACTACCCCGGCGGTCGCTCCGAGGCGCGTCATGCCTTCCGGGAAGCGCTGGCTGCACCGCTGCATGATCGGTCGCTGCGCAAGGAGGGCGCAGTGGCGCCGGAGGGGGCAGTGGAGGTAGGCTCTTCCCTCACCTTACCGCCCGACGCCGGAGAGCAGACCCGCACTGCCTGCGCCGATTTCGCCAAGTTCATGGCCGTCTGCATGGGAGGGGCGGGCGAGACGCCCGCCCTACCAGGAGTCTCCCTCCACCTCGCGCCCGGTCTCCCTCCCGAGGGTCACCGTCTGGAAGTCGGGGCAGAGTCCATCACCCTCACCGCCTCTGACGAGTCTGGTCTGCAGTACGGGCTGTATGAGCTGGAGGACCGCATGATCGACGCGGGGGGGCCCTGGCTGCAACCGGGGACCGTCGAGGGTGCGCCCTTCCTGGAGACCCGCATCCTGCGGTCCTTCTTTTCGCCGTTCTATCTGAACGAGTTGCTCGACGACGTTGACTACTACCCCGAGGAGTACCTCAACCGCCTCGCCCATCACCGGGTGAACGGCGTCTGGATGCACGTGGTCCTGCGCGAGGCGGTGCCCTCGGAGATCTTCTCGGGGTTCGGCGAGAAGTCGGAGCAGATGCTGACCAAGCTCCGCAGCGTGGTGGAGAAGGCGGCGCGGTACGGGATCAAGGTGTACCTGTACTTCAACGAGCCGCGGGCCGTGCCGCAGACAGACTCGTTCTGGGAGCAGCACCCGGAGGTCAAGGGCGCGCGGTCCGACGGCTGGTCCAAGACCTTCGCCCTGTGCACCAGCGTGCCCCGGATCCTGGAGTGGCTGACCGAGGCCAGCCGCCGCCTGTTCACCGAGGTCCCCGGTCTGGGCGGGGCCTTCCTCATTACCGCCTCTGAGCACCACACCAACTGCTTCTCGCACGTGGGTCGCAGGACGGGTGATGAGAGCGACTCCCACTTTGCCGCGAGCATCAGCTGCCCGCGTTGCTCCCGACGGACGCCGGAGGAAGTGGTGGACGAGGTGGTGGAGGCCATCGCCCGGGGCATCCACCAAGCGGCGCCGGAGGCGAAGGTTATCGCCTGGGATTGGTCCTGGTCCATGCTCTGGGGGGAGGATACCACCGACCGGATCATCGCGGGGCTGCCGCAGGACTGCATCCTGATGTGCGACTACGAGCGTGGCGACGAGAAGACCATCCTGGGCAAGACCATCTGGATTGACGAGTATGCGCTCTCGCTGGTGGGCCCGTCCAAGCGGATGCGCCGCTGCGAGGAGGCGGCAAGGAAGCGCGGCTTGCCGATCTACGTGAAGCTGCAGTTTCTGGCGACGCATGAGCTGGCCGACGTTCCCTGGACGCCGATGCCGACCATCGTCTACGACAAGTTCTCCGGCATGCAGCGACATGGGGTGACCGGAATGCTGGGCTGCTGGATCTTCGGCAACTACCCCGGAATGATGACCCACTTCGCGGGGCAGGTGTACTTCGGGGCACAGCCGGAGCATCGCCGAGCGCGTGTAGAGTGGTTGGCCCGGCGCTATTTCGGGCCAGAGGCCGCGGCGGACGTGCTAGAGGCGTGGGAGTGGTTTGCCTCAGCCTGGGACTATTATCCCTTCTACATCCCCCTGCTCTACAACGGTCCGCACGTGCAGGGCCCGGCTTTCCCCTGGTTCCTGGAGCCGATTCATCGGCCCGTGCCCGGCAACTACCTGGCCAATCAGGTACCGGGCGACAACATGCTCTCCCAGATTCTGGACGGAGAGGTGCTGTGGTTCGACGCCTGCTTGGGGGAGATACTGGAGCACTGGGCCCAGGGTGTGCGGGCCTTGGAGGCGGCGCTGGGCAAGATCGCGCAGCCGACTTTCGAGCAGCAGCAGGAATACGGACTGGTGCGCTGCTGCTACCACCAGTTGCTCACGCTGCGGCTCACGACGCGCTTCTACGTAGAGCGAGAGTTCCTGCTGCGCAGCGACGACATGGAGGAGCGCAGGGCCATTCTCAAGCGGCTACAGGGATACATCCGCGAGGAGATCGTGAACGCGGAGGCGTGTCTGCCGTTCGTGGAGGCCGACTCGCGGCTGGGGTGGCACTCGGAGGTCTTCGACTACCAGTTCACGCCGGAGGCCATTCGGGAGCGGGTGGCGAACTTGCGCGAGATGGCGGAGGGAACGATTCCGACGTGGCTGACGACCGACAAGGGGCTGGTTCCGCCGCAGCCATACGAGGAGAAGATGAGCGAGGAGGCGTTCCGGGCGATCAGGGAGAGACTGGGAGAGGTGGACCTGGTGCGGGGGCTATACCCAGAGCAATAACGGAGGAATCCACGATGTCAAGGTTTGCCATCCCCGACAGCGAATTTGCCGCGCGCCTGAGCAAGGTGCAGGAGCGGGTCCAGGCCGAGGGGCTGGACGCGCTCGTCGTGCACTCGCACGAGGCGGACTTTGCCAATGTTCGCTACCTGTCTAACTACTGGCCCATCTTCGAGACGGCCGGCGTGATTGTCCCCGCCGAGGGCGAGGCGGCGCTGGTCATCGGGCCGGAGTCCATGACCTTCGCCCGCGACCGGAGCAAGATTCAGAACATCAAACGGATCCTGGAGTATCGCGAATCGGCCGAGCCGGATTATCCGGGCGTGGAACTGGACACCTTCAGCTCCATCTTTGCCGAAATGAGTGTAACCCCCAACCGCATCGGTATTGCCGGGATGAGCCTGATGCCGGTGACCATCTACCAGGCGCTGGTGCGGGACTGCCCCAACGCGGAGATCGTCAAAGCCGACGACATCGTGGTGGATCTGCGAATCATCAAGAGCGAGGCGGAGCTGAACTGCCTGCGCGAGGCCTTCCGCGTCTCTACGGTGGCGCTGGACCAGGTCCTGGCGGAGATTCGGCCCGGCCTGAGCGAGCAGCAGGTGGTGGGCATCGCCCAGCGGGCCATGTACGAGAACGGCGCGGAGTATGAGGGGCATCCGACCTATGTCCTCTCCGGCATCGCCAGCACCCACGCCATCGGCCGGCCCAGCCCGCGGGTGCTGCAGAAGGGCGACTACGTGCAGCTCAACATCGGCGCGCGGGTGGAGGGCTACTCGGCGAGCGTGGGCCTGCCGCTATGCCTGGGGAAGATGACCGACGAGCAGCGGCGGGTGACGCAGGTGGGCCTGGACGCACACTTCAAGACGATAGAGTGGATGCGCGCGGGCGTCCCGGCCCGGGAAGTCGTGCTCAAGTTCGAGGACTACGTCCGCGCGGCGGGATGTGGGGAAAACCTGCTGTACGGCCCCTGCCACGGTTTGGGGATGATGGAAGTGGAGCGGCCCTGGATGGAGTCCAGTTCCGAGTACCTCCTAGAGCCGAACATGACCTTCCAGGTGGACACCTTCCTGTACGGTCAGACCTTCGGCCTGCGCTGGGAGAACGGGGCGCGGATCACGGAGACCGGGGTGGAAGTGTTCTCGGATAAGCAGTTTGAGGTGCTGGAGTTGGAGTGAGGGCGGGGGAGGCGAGATCATGTCTGCACCCATCACCGTCATCCTCGGGCTCGATGTTGAGACCGATGTGGGCAGTTGGTACAACACCTACGAGGGCATGGTGCACGCCACGCCCTTGCTGCTGGACCTGTTCCGGGAGAAGAGCGTGACGGGGACCTTCTTCGTCACCGGGCATGCGGCGCAGGAGCACCCGGAAGTGGTACGGGCCATTGCCGAGGCCGGGCATGAGGTCGGCTGCCATTCGCTCTACCATGAGACGGTCGGCGAGCCCCTCTTCCCTATCCCCGGCGTGACCCCGCTGCTGCCGGAGGAGGTGGAGCACCGGCTGGAGGTGGCCACCAACCTGGTCGCCGCCGCCCTCCGCTCGGCACCCCCTCTCCCGCAGGGAGAGGGGGCAGGGGGCGAGGCTCCCCGCCCCGTCTCCTTCCGCTGCCCGCGTCTGTTCGGGGGGACGCAAGTAGTCCGGGCGCTGGACAACCTGGGGTACGTGGCCGACGCGAGTTACCCGCTGTACTTCTACCAGGAGCGCCTGACACCGTACCATCCCAGCGCCGAGGATTGGACGCAGGAAGGCGACCTGCGGCTGCTGGAGATCCCCAACTTCGCCGACCTGACCCTCGAGAGCCGCGACCCGTACGGACGCGACCGCGATCAGTGGCCGCTATTCCGCACCGAGAGCGCCGAGGCGCTGTTGAAACACGTGGACAACTTCATCGGCTATGTGCGGGAGCGGGGCGTGCCGCCGGTGCTGTGCTTCTACTTCCACCCCTGGGAGTTCCTGCCCCAGGCGGAGAGCATGTACCTGGGTGAGGGCACGGTGGTACCGGAGCCGTTTCTCATCAAGAACTGCGGCCCTTACGCGCTGGAGCAGTTCGGGCTGCTGATCGAGGGCCTGCAGGCGCGGGGCGGGAAGTTCACGACCTGCCGGGCCATGGCGGAGGAGTGGGGGTAGCCGGGGCGAGCGCGCCCGCGTGGCGCGGCGGAGAGAGCCGTACGCATGCGCATCCTTGCTGTCGGCGCTCATCCGGATGACGTGGAGGTTTACTGCGGAGGCACACTGACCAAGTGCGCGCTACGCGGCGATCAGACGTACATGCTCGCCTGCACCGACGGCGGCGGCGGTCACCAACTGATCCCGCCCGAGGAGCTGGTGCCCATCCGCGCCGGAGAGGCCCAGGCAGCCGCCGCCGCGCTGGGGGCACGACTCCTGATGGTCAACGAGCCGGACGGCGCACTGTTCGCCGGGGCCGACTCGCGTCGCAGAATCTGCGAGGTATTCGCGCAGCTCCGCCCCGACCTGGTCCTAGCCCATCCGCCTTCCGATTACCACCCCGACCACCGTGCCGCCGCGGCACTGGCAGAGGCAGTCTGTGCCTTGAGCCGTACACCGCTGCTGTACATGGATACCCCGGGCGCGGTAGACTTTGCCCCCGATCTGTATGTGGAACTGACCGACGAAGCCCTGGACCGAAAGCTGCGGGCGGTGGCCTGCCACCGCAGCCAGGTGGACTGGCTGCGGCACCATGATGGAATTGACCTGGTGGAGTGGGTGCGGGCCGCCACGCACGCCCGCGGCCTGCACTGCGGGGTGGAATACGCCGAAGCCTTCCGCCTGGCGCCGGGCACGGGCATGCTCCGGGCTGCAGCCCTCCTGCCCTGAGCACGCGGCGGTTGGCTCCCCCAGTCCTCTACTTCACCAGCCGGAGAGCGAAGGGGTAGCGGTAGTCCTGGCCGTTGTTCACCGCGATCGCGGCCATGATGCAGTAGATCAGGTCCACGATCCCTACCGCGATCATCACGAAGAAGCCGATGATCACTATGCTGAGGATGCCTCCGGCGATGAGGCCGATGAGCATGGTGATCTGAAAGTTGAGCGCTTCCTGGGCCTGCTTTTTGGCAAAGGGCTTCTCATTGGCGGTCAGGTAGATGATGAGTGGGCCAAGCCAGCCGGTGACCAGGCCGAGGATGTGGGCCAGCAAGGCCAGGGACTTCTCGTCGCCGGCGCCTACGGGCGGGGCCTGCGGAGGGTAAGCGGGAGGCGGAGTCTGCGGGGGTACGGCAGGAGGCGGCACTTGCGGGCTATCGCTCATGGTCGTCATCCTTCCTGCGAGTGAAGTGTACGCACACTACTGCCAGTATTCGCGGTCCCGACTGTGAATCCTCTATCGGCGGGGGGGCCAGTCACTCTTGAACTCGCAATGCCCCGCCTCGTGCGCTTCCCAGCTGCCGCCGTAGCCCGGCGGCGGGCAGACATTGGTCGTGAGCATGGCGAACGGCCCACTGCCCATGTGGTGCCACTTGGCGTGACCGTCGAGGAAAAGGAAGTTCTTGCCGTCGTTGTGCGGGGTCCGCGTGGTGTCGGTTGGATACTTCTGCTGCATCCCCATCTGGTAGAACGATTCCATCGCCGCGTCCGGCCACCAGCCCAGAGGGTAAGCGCCCTTCTCCACCAGCAGCACAGTATCCACGGAGTTGGGCGGCTCGGCGGTGTAGATGCCGGAGACGTACCGGGGCATGGCGTAGGCGCGTTTGGGTCCGGCCGGGGTTGGCGGCGTGCCCCCGCTGGCGTTCTCATAGGGGTTGGCGGCGCAAGAAAAGATTTGGTCGTTCTTGACGTAAGGGTCGAGGGCCACGTCCCAAGTATGGCAGGGATGGGCGGGATTCGGCATGGGATCGCCCTCTAGTGACCACAGAGGCAGGCACATGTCGTAGTCGGAGGCATAGCCGAGCATAGCCACCCCGAGTTGCTTGATATTGGACAGGCACTGCGTCTGCTGCCCCTTGGCCCGCGCCCGTGCGAAGACGGGGAAGAGGATCCCGGCCAAGATGGCGATGATGGCGATGACCACCAAGAGCTCGATGAGAGTGAAGCCGCGCCGCACGCCGGTCACCGGTACCGCCTCCCTCGGAGAAGGACTCGTGCATAATGAGTGTACCCCGCAGGGCGCTATCTTAGTCGTCAGTCCGCCACCACGGTCCACTGGCGCAGGTAGGTGTCGGCCAGGCGCACGAACTTGACGTGCCCGTCCACGTAGCCGACATTGAAGGCGTGGCTCTGGTAGTCTTCGGGTGCCGCGCCCGTATGTCGCATGCCGTTGACCCGACTGGCCAGCATCTCCAGGGCATCGCCGGCGTTGGGGATCTGGCGGCCGATGGTCTCCGGGTCGGGGATGCCGGGGTCCTGGCGGCCGTCTTCGGCCAGCATGATGGTCCCCGAGGGGTCCTCGAACTCCGTCAGGCTCCGCCCGCCCGCTCCGAACTCAGTAGCGCCGTCGGAGGCGGAGGCGTACCCGTAGGAGTAGGTGGTGATGTCGAAGTGAGTCCCGCCAGGGTAAGTGGCGAGGTGTTGAGTGGAGGAGGGACAGTTGAAGACTTGGAGGTTCTTGACGTAGGGAAAGATCAGGTCGGCCCAGCGGGGGCCGTCCGCGCCGGCATAACCGAAGCAGCCGCGGTAGCCCCATCCGTGGCTATAGGGCGGGAGCAACTGGTCATAGTCGTCCGCGTACATGAGCATGGCCAGCGCGATCTGCTTGAAGTTGCTGGCACAGGCGCTCTTGCGGGCCTGCTCCCTGGCGCGGGCGAAGACGGGGAAGAGGATTGCGGCCAGGATCGCGATGATCGCAATCACGACGAGGAGCTCAATGAGGGTAAAGCCGCGGGCTCGCACGATGGGCGCCTCCTCGGACTCCCCCCGTAGTGTCCCCGTTCTTCAGACGGTTGCGCCCGCAGGGCGATTCCCGTCAGTATCCGCGGGAAGGCATCGAGGTAGAAGGTGAGGGCTGCAGGGCTGCGTTCAGGCAGCCGCGCTGCGCTTGGGCCACGCGCTCCAGCAGTTCCGCACCAATGCGATCGCGAGCCGCCGCCGTCTTCCCCTCCCAGCGCATGACCAACTCGGCCCCGGTGTTGGAGGCGCGAATCAGGGCCCAGCCGTCGGCGAACTGGATGCGAGCTCCGTCCACTTCCGACATGGGGTACCGGCCGCGGTAGGTGGCCGCCACCTGCTCGGCTACCTGGAACTTGGTCTCATCGGAGCACTCCACCCGTTCCTCCGGCGCGGTGTAGTAGACAGGCAGGGAGTCCACGCTCTGCTTCATGGTCTCGCCCGAAGCCGCCAAGGACTTGAGCAGGCGGGCGGCGGCAAAAGCAGCGTCGTCATACTTGATGTACTCATTACCGAAGTAGCAGTGACCGCTGCTCTCGAAGCCCAACGGAGCGCCGACCTCCGCCATGCCTGCCAGGATATAGGGATAGCCGCAGGCAGTCATCTTGACCCTCCCGCCATGCGCCTCCACATCATCAAGCAGAGCTTGCGAGCAACGGACCTCGGTGACGATGGTGGCCGGTCCCGACCTCAGAATCTCGCGGCACAGGGGAGTAACATAGCGGTCCGGCCAGATTAGTTCGCCCTCGTGGTCGGCGACAGCGATGCGGTCACCATCTGCGTCCACGGCAATACCCAGGTCTGCGCCGGTCTCTCGCACCCGGGCCGCGCACTTGGCGATGCCCTCTACAGTCATCGGATCGGGAGGCCGGTTGGGGAAGTTGCCGTCCGGCTCCTCGAACATGGGGTAGACTTCGCAGCCCAGATGCAGCAACAGCCGCTTGGCGTTGAAGACGCCACAGCCGTTGCCGAGGTCCAGGACTACTCGCAACCCCTTGGCTCCGTCGCGGGGTAGCTGGCTCTCGGCCGCCGCGAAGTAGTCCGGCCAGATGTCGCGCTGCTCATAGGACCCTGCGCCGCTGAGGAAGTCTCCCCGCAGGGTAGCCTCGTGCAGGATCTGCAGGTCCTCGCCGAAGAAAGGGCCTGAACCTCGGCGTACTTTGAGACCGTTGAACTGGGGCGGCTTGTGCGAAGCCGTGACGCCCAGGCCGCCGTCGGCGTGATAGCAGTCAATGGCGAAATACACTACCGGGGTGGGGCACTGGCCGATGTCGAGCACTTGGCAACCGCACGCTTGCAGACCCTCGGCGGCAGCCGTAGCCAGTTCGGCGGAGGAGTGCCGCAGATCCCGGCCCAGTACCAGGCGGGCCGGTCGCCCCAGGCTCCGACTGAGCAGGCTGCCATAGGCGCGGGCGATGCTGCGGACCACCTGGGGGGTGATGTGCGTGCCTACTTCGCCCCGAATGTCGTAGGCACGGAAGATGTCGGGCGAGATGTTCATAGGCAAGCCTCGCAATCGGGATTCGGTTAGAGAAGACGGCCTGCGCCGGGCCGGGGTTCAAACAGCGAAGGCCCGGGGGCAATTCGGCAGGGGAGGAGAGCAAACCTGCTGAAACCGTCTGCGCGGTGACGGACGACGAGTAAGAACGGCTCAAGGCCAGAGACTAGTGCATCCGACGGGCGCCGACGTAGCGAGAGGCGTAATAGGACTCGTCCAGGCCAGTGATCTTGACCCCACTGCCGGGGTTGGCGGCGTGGATAAAGCGGCCGCCGCCAATGTAGAAGCCGACATGAGAGATCCCGGAGCGATAGGTGTCGCGGAAGAAGACCACGTCGCCCGGCTCGATTTCGTCGCGGCTAACCGGGCGGCCCTGGCGAAAGAGGCCCGGACAGGTGCGCCCTGCGGAGATGCCGTGCCGCCCCAGTACATACTGCACCAGCCCGGAGCAGTCAAAGCCACCGGGGCTTTCCCCGCCGCGCACATAGGGGTGCCCCAGGTACTTCATGGCTGTGTGCACAATAGCGCGCCCCCCCTCGCTGCCGCCCGAAGCGCCGCCCGTGGGAATCTGCTCCAGACTGGGTGCACAGGAGCCGGTGCTGCCTACTTCGTTGCCGCCGCGGGCCGAGCGTGTTCCCCGGGTATCAATTAGCCAAGAGCCGACCCAGCCAATCTCCCGATTGTCCATCGCTACCTTGTACCAGTCGCCCTTGAGGCCGACGATGATCACCTGAGTGGACAGGGCCAGGGTTCCGACGCGGGGGTAGTTCTCGCCCGGACCGCTGCGCAGGTTGATAGAGGGCCGCGCTACCCAACCGATCTTGACTTCCTCCTCCTGTCCATCCACTACTTTGGTGAATTCCTTGCCCGGCGGGGAGAAGTCCATCACCCACCCGGCCACCCAGCCGGTCTCACCGCTCTCGGTCTTGATCTTGCACCACTGGCCGTCCAGCGCCGTGACTGTGACCTTCTCGCGCTTGGGCAGCTGGAACTTGACGTTCCGGTCCAGGCCCGGCCCTTCTCGCACGTTGCAGGAGTCCTCATCAATCCAGGCAGTCAGCGTGCTGAAACGACTCTTGCCGGCGCTGGGGAAGTCGGCGGGGGCGGCGGGAACCGGGGCGGCACTGCTGTTGGGCGGCTTGAGGTAGTCGCGGTGGACCCAACCGGTGGCTCCGTTGTTGACCTTGACCTTGGCCCAGTTCGGCTGGCGCTCCAGAACCCAGACCGTCTGTCCCTCCCGGACGCGCGCAATCAGGTCGTAATGCACGCCGGGGCCCTTGCGCAGGTTAACGACTTCGCCGTCAATGAAGGCCTTAGGCGGATCGGGCGCTTCCGCTGCTAGGCGGCGGCCGGTGCTGACGTCGCTAGTCACCACGCTCGCCGACAGCCAGCCGGTGCCTCCGGGAGTCTTGCAGCGCAACCAGTCGCCCTGACGTTCCAGCACGTAGAGCTTGGTGCCGCGATCGAGGGTGCCGTAGCGTGCGTAGCCTAGACCGGGGCCGCTGCGCACGTTGGCGTTGCTGACGGACACCCAGACCGGAGGATTGGCGCCGTTGCCGGCACTGGCAGAGGAGGAGCCGTTGCCCGCCTGTGCGGCCAGTTCCCGACCTTTGCTGTGAGAGAACTGCAGGAGGTCTTCGCGAATCCAGCCCCACTTGCCGGAGCTGGTCTTGCCTCCGGCCCAGCCGCTCGCGAACTTGATGACGAAGAATTTCTCGCCTTTGGTGACTTGGGCGACGACGGGGGAGGAGGTGCTAGGGGACTTACGCACATTGGCGGTGGCCGGAATGACCCAGGCGGTGCGGGTCTCCGCGATGGCGCCCGACGCCAACAACCCCACCCACAGAATTAGCAGGACGCCGAGCCCCCCTCGGCGCCTCGCTGACCGGCGTGCCCCGATTTGCCTTCGCATGACGGGGGGATTATACCCAACCCGCAAGGGGCAAGTCAACCCGAGAAGGCGCAAGCTCGCCCGCAGGGCGTGGTTCGCGCCCTCCCACCTCTACTCCAGGAAGCAGATCGCCCGCTGCTGCTGGGCGTCGGCTACTACCTGGACCCTGGCTCCACCCGTCAGGGCCGGGACGTCAATCACAGTTATGTACTCCGCGTAGCGCCCGTGGTCGGGGAGCAGCTCCGTGAGAGCGTTGGGGGACTCGCGGAAGAAGGCTTCATTGAAAGTCGCCGCCGGGTCATCGGGGTAGACGGCCAGGAAGACGGTGTCGGACTCCACCAGATCCTGGAAGAAGTGAGTGCCGAAAGAGAGCTCGGGCATCTGGCCGGCGGCCTCGCGCGCGATCTCGACCAGCACGGCGGCGTTGTCAATGTCGGCATATCCGACATTGACCCCAAGTTCGAGGTTATTGCTACCCCAACGCCCCGGACCCATCAGGAGCAAACCGCCGGATTCCACCAAGGGGTGCTCGTTGATACGCCCGACCACCCGCCCCAGAGAGCGCTTGAGGTCCGGATCGCGCAGCGCGGCATAGGCCTGAGGATCCACATAGACCACGTAGCGCAGGTTGCGCACCACCCCCCCGCGGATCATCTTATCGGAACGGAACAGGGTCCGCTCAGGGGCGGTGGGGACGGGCACCGTCTCGGTGGAGCCGGGGACGATCAGCGGACGGCACTGCAGCAAGTTGATGCGTACCCGCCCCTCCCCCTCGATGGAGGCGGTGAATTCAGTGTCCACCGGCCGACCGTAGGCCGTCTCCAGCCGCGCCAGCATGGCACCCAGCAGCTTGACAAATTCGGTGCGCCGAATGAGATTGTTGCAGGTCACCACCCAATCCTCCGGCTTGCCCTCCAGGAACCCGCTGTGAGGGTCGCGAACCTCTCCATCGCGCAGCACCGACACTAGGTAGCGCAGGGGTAGATGATGCTCCCCGGCGAAGATCTCCTCCAGAGGCAGGGTCACTAGGGCGTTGGCCTGCAAGTCCAGCACGTCGGCCTGATGTTGGGAATACTTGACTACCTCCAGACCCACTTCCGGACGCAGGGCCGGATTGCTCACCGCGATCATGCGCGGATAGTCGCCACCGACCCGGTCCACGGCCCGGGTGCCCAGGCCCAGGACCAGCCGGATCATGCCCTGAGCAGGGTCAATGCGTTCGTTCCAGGCGTACAGGTTGTGGGAAAAGCCTACCCCAGCCAGCGGGGGGAAGAACAGCCGACCGTGGGGTCGCCCGGAGACACGCTGGACCAGGATGGCCATCTGCTCGTCGGACTCGGCCAGTCCCCGGCGGCGGCGGTAAGAGAGAGCATCAGGGTTGATGGCACTGGCGTAGACAAGCTTTACCGCTCGCAGGAAAGCCTCCATCCGCTGTTCCGGGTCGCCCTGGTTGGCGCAGAACTCGCTGCGATACTTGCCGGCGAAGGCGTTGCCGATGGAGTCCTCCAGGAGGCTGGAGGAGCGCACAATGATGGGCGCCTGGCCGAAGTAGTCCAGCAGGCCGGCGAACTGGTCCAAGATGCGGGCCGGGAAGCTGCCGGCCAGGAAGCGCTGCTCCACTTCGGCGAACTCCTCGCGGGAGAGTGAGGAGGCGCGGGTCATCTGTAGGCGGAGGCGAAACAGGTTGTTGTGGACCAGAAAAGTGAAGAAGACGTCCGAACCGATATAGAAAGAATCGTGCTCCTCCAGGACGGTCGTGAAGTCGAAGTCATCTTCCGGCGCCTGGCTCTCCAGGATGCGCCGGGCGAGCAACATCCCGGCCGCCTTGCCACCGATGCGCCCGGATCCGACCATGCGATCGCGGATGGCCAGCAGGTCGCTCAGGCGGAAGTAGCGGTCGGCCAGCTCGGAGAATTGGGGATGCGCTCCGATCAGCATCCGGGTCAGTTCTTGCTTGAGCGCCGACAGCTCCGGGTTGGCGGCGAGCTCGTCGTTCGGCACCTCGCGATAGGGTGCCAGCCGCCGGTAGACCGACTCCCAGGGCGCGATGGAATCCCCGCCCATCTCCAACGGCGAGCGGCGCGCCGAAGCGGCCACCTCCGCCGCATCACCGCTCTGAAAGATCGGCGCCCAGTGCTCGCCCGTCACCTCGTGGGGCAGGAACATCTGCGGCGAGTAGCGGTCCCACACCTTGAGCGGGTGCAGGTACATGCGACCCTTGACGTGGTAGATGTCGAGCAGCAACTGGGTGGTGTCCCGGATGCGGGCGACGGCGCTGTGCGCATGCTGGCCGCGGGTGAGGGCAAAGTAGGTGATGGTGTCCAGCTCAAACAGGAAGGGACAAGTGACCTGGAAGAGGTTGGCCAGTAGCTCGTCGGTAGCCCATTCCTCGGCCAGGGCGGAGAGGCTGTCAAAGACGTACCAGACCTCCCGGCCGCGTTCTTCGATCAGGTCATGCACCGCGCGGCTGAAGGCGTCAAAGCCCTGGCCAGGGTCTACCTCGACGATCTCCAGGCCGTCGCGCGGGGCCAGCACCGGCGGATGGGGGGCAAAGCGCAGGTAGACCACGCGCCGGCCCTCGGCCAGGCCCTGGTCGGCGAAGGGCTGAGCGAAGTAGCGGTAGTCGTCGAGGCTATCCACCTGCCAGACGACATTGTCGCCGAGGCGGAGGCCCTGGATGACCTCGTCGAGCGCGGGAATGCCGGAGTGGAGAGGGAAAGACTCCATGGGAGGGCATTATAGCGGGGAAGGGGTGAATGATAAATGGTAAGCGACGGTTGATGAATGTGAGAGGGGATTCGGAATTTGGGGCTGGTGCGCAGGCCGCCGCGCCTCTCCCCCCTCTCCCGCGCCTGCGGCTTGGGAGAGGGGGAGCAACTGAGAGTCGCGGCTGCCGACGGCTGTTGCGCCGTCGTTTGGCTGGCGTTCCGACTGCCGTTCAGCCCTTCTCCCCCAGCCACGGCATCATGGCCCGCAGTTCGCCGCCGACCTCCTCCAGCAGCGTCTCGCTCGCCTGCCGGTTGAGGGCGTTGTAGACGGGGCGGCCGGTCATGTTCTCCACGATCCATTCCTTGGCGAACTCGCCGTTCTGGATCTCCTCCAGAATCGCCCACATCTCGTCCACGGTGTCCTCGGTGATGATGCGGGGCCCGCGGGTGAGGTCGCCGTACTCGGCGGTGTCGGAGACGCCTTTGCGCATCCCCTGGATGCCGCCCTTCCAGATCAGGTCCACGATCAGCTTGAGCTCGTGGAGCACCTCGAAGTAGGCGATCTCCGGCTGATACCCGGCCTCGACCAGCACGTCAAAGCCCGCCTGAATCAGGGCCGACACGCCGCCGCAGAGCACGACCTGCTCGCCGAAGAGATCCGTCTCGGTCTCCTCGGAGAAGGTGGTCTCCACCACGCCGGCGCGGGTGGCGCGAATGGCTTTGGCGTAAGCCAGGGCGTAGTCCTTGGCCTTGCCGGTGTAGTCCTGATAGACGGCGATCAGCGAGGGGACGCCGACTTCTTTGACGTACATCTCGCGCACCAGGGCGCCCGGCCCCTTGGGGGCGACCATAAAGACATCCACGTCCGGCGGGGGCACGATCTGGTTGTAGTGAATGTTGAAGCCGTGGGAGAAGATCAGGCCGTTACCCGCCTGCAGGTTCGGCGCGATCAGGTCGCGGTAGACCATCGCCTGCACGTGATCCTGGGTAAGGATCTGGATGAAGTCGGCGGCTTTGGCGGCTTCGGCGGTCTGCCAGACCTCCCAGCCGTCGGCGACAGCACGGTCATAGTTCTTGGTTCCGGGCATCTCGGCGATGATTACGTCCACGCCGGAATCACGCAGGCACAGGCTCTGCGCCCCGCCCTGGATGCCGTAGCCGATGATGGCTACTTTCTTGCCTTCCAGGAGGGACAGATCGGCATCGTCGTCATAGTACATCTTGGCCATACAAAAGACTCCCTTCACAAGTCACGGTTAGCGCAGGCTACCCAGCCTGCGCCTGTGAGACGTCAGCAGGTTGAGGCCATACTGTATACCGGCAGAGGGGGGTTGTCAACCGAGTTGAGCGGCCTGTCGGGGCGGGTGTTCCGGCCCGTTGACTACACTTGCGCACCGGCGAGACACCGGTGCCACCAGACGCAGGCCTGGAAGTCTGCGCTACCCCGAGGGCTACCTCGGCTTGGCGATGATCTCCCGCACCCGCAGGTCGAAGAACTTGTTGGAGAAGGCGGGTTGGACAACCAGCGCCGTATCGCAGCCCTCGCCGCTGCCGGCGATGGAGATGACCTCCTCGCCCATGTCCAGCAGGCCCGCATCCGCCGCCATGAGCACGTCCTCCACCGCCACCTTGGTTCCCTGCGAGAAGGTATAGTAGGTGTGGGCGATGACGTGCGACATGGGCAGGGCGCCCTTGTCCACCAGAGCGGCGTCAAGGGCGCCCATCAGGCCGTGGGGACCGGTGAAGAAGGTCACGCCCTTGGCCTCGGCCCGGGCGACCAGATCCGGGTCCGGCCCGGCATAGACCTCCCAAAAGGAGCGGGCCAGGTGAATCCCGATGACCTTGCCCTGGCCACCCAGGATCTCCGCCGCCTGTAGCGCAGTGCGTCCAGTGCTGGAGGCGACCACGAACTGGCGAAGGCCCAGCTGTTCGGCCCGGGCCAGAGCCGCTCGCAGGGTGGCCTCGGTGTTGGCCAGACCGGGCTCCTCAAACAGAAGTGTGGTTACGACTGCCATCTTCTCTCTCCTCCTTCGGCGCCCAGGCCCAGCGGAAGAGCAGGCCGAGGCTGAAGCCGAGCCCCAGGAAGACCAGGACGTCGGCAGCGATCACGCCCGGCCGATACAAGCCCACGTACCGGGCCGCCGGATCGATGCGTACGCTCCACAGATAAGCGGGCCAAGCCAGAGCCACTGCCGCTCCTGCCATGACTAGCGCAAACCCTCGACGCGCCCAGCGCCGATCACGCCGCAGGAGCGTCCCCAGGACTCCTATGAGCGCACCGGCCAGAAGCAGCGCCCCGCCTGCCACCCAAACAGCCGGCCCGAACTGGTCTACCGTCACTAGCTGGCGCATGGGAGAAATCAGCCAACCTTCCGAAGCGTCTTCTTCACCGAGAGGTGGGCAAATCCCTGCTCAGCAGAAGGAGAACGCACGCGGGAGGCGAAAGAGTTCTTACCTCAGTCCAGGAGCCCCAGGCACGTCCAAGTACGGAGGAAGTTGGATGCATCGCACAATGCTCTTGTTCGTCGTGCTGCCGGCCCTGTTCCTGGCTGCAGGCTGCCAACGCTCACAGCCACCCACAGTCACAGCGGTAGCTCCACCGCCTGCTTCAGCGGCGCCGGAGGCCGTCACGCCTGAAGCGGCGCCTAGCAGGCCCGAGGTCACTCCACCGGGGGGTGCGACGCCGGGCACGCCGGGCGCTCCGGCCAAGCCGGTGGCTCCCCCGACTCCGCCTGCTTCGGCGTCCGCGCCTGCTCCCGCGCCGGCTGCAACGGCGAGCGGGTCCATGGCGCCGATCCTGGCCGCGCGCAAACAGCTGAAGAGCTACGAGATGACCATGCCCGGCCGGGAAGGTCGCGAGCGGGTCACGGCCATCAAACTCAAGGACGGCAAGCTGGTGCGCATGCGCTCGGAGACGCCCAACGGGTTCATGCTGGTGATGGTCGACAAGCAGGTCACCTACTTGGTGGATACCCGAGCCCAAACGGCCTGGAAGCGGCCGATGGAAGAGCGGCGCGGCGGTCTCGGGTTCGGGGGCCGCTTTGACCCGGAAGCGATTGCGGCGCTCAAGCCCAAGGTCAGCGCTGCGAAGCTGGATAGTCTCGACTGTTGGCTGGTTGAGTGGACTGATCGGGAGCAGACCCGACAGGTCTGGGTGGACAGGCAGTATGGATTGCCTCGCCAGTTTCAGACTCCACAGGGGCTTATAAAGCCGACCTACCATAAGATCAACGCCGTGCCCGACAGTAGCTTTGAGTTGCCAAGCGGGCTGACGGTCAGGGAGGCTCCGGCCGGTCGAGGAGGCTGGGGACCGGGAGCAGGGCCTCCGGGAGGACCCGGGGGTCCCGGAGGACCAGGCGGCCGGGGCAGCCGGACAGAAGGCGGAGGCCGAGACGGCAACCGAGGACGCGGCCCCTCGGAGAGTCCTCCTCAGTCCGAGGGGGCCAGCAACCCAGACAGTTAGCCCGGCGCCATGGCCGAGTGCTCAGCGAGGCACGCTGAACACCAGCCTCTGAAGCCCTGCCGGCCGTCCGGTAGTTGTTGCTAGAAGCAGGGGAGGGGCATCCCTACATTCATCGCAAGCATGACTGGGACCAATAGTACGTTCCAGCGTCTGCTGGCTCCTGCGAGATTCATGGCCCGAAGGTCCCCCGTCGGGGGGACCGCGAGGAAGGTGACTGTCATGTCGTGCAAGTTGTACGGGCTATCGGTACTGCTGACTCTGGCCGGGCTGCTGGCGCTCGCCGCCGGTTGCCCGCGGACGCCACCCCCGACGCCACCTCCCGTGGTCCCGGGGACTTCCCCTCCCGGCCCACCCTCCGTGTCCGGCACGGAACCGGGAGTACCACCAACCACGGTCACTCCAACCGTCCCGACCGGAGAGATGGGAGAGATCGTCACGGCGCACAACAAGGTCACGAGCTACCAGGTGACCACCGCGGTTGGCGGCAAGCCCGGTCTGAAGGCGGACGTCAAGCTGGACCGGGGCAAGGTCGCGGCCATGCGGGTGAAGGTGGCGCAGGGGTATGCGCTGGTGCTGCCTGGTGAGCAATCGATGTACTTGCTGGACACCAAGGCAAAGACGGCGGCCAAGCTCTCCTTCGGCAAGAAGGCTCAGGGCTACATGGGGAAGCTGCCCAGTCCCATGGCCCTGGTCACCAAGCAGCCCCGGATCACTGCTTCCAGGCTGGGGACCGTGGACTGCTGGCTGTTGGAGTGGACCGGCGCCAAGGGCGAGAAAGTACAGATGTGGATGGACAAGCAGTTTGGTCTGCCGCAGAAGTCCCAGCATGGCACCCTGATCACCAAGTTCACGTACGCGAACATCAACAAGGTGCCGGAGAGCACCTTTGCGGTGCCCCAGGGCTACAAGGTCAAGGAGATGGAGGTAGGAGCACCGGCCGCCGGAGCGGCTCCCAACCTTCCCACGCCTTCTCCCGCGGCCCATCCGGGTCCGAGTCCGGCACCGGGCGCAGCGGCTGCTCCGGCAACCGGGAGCACCCCGACAGCGCCAGTCGCACCCATCGCCAAGCCGCCGGTGGCTAAGCCACCTCCAGCCGACAAACCTAACACAGCCCCGGGGCTAACCCCGGCGCCGTAGATTGGCCCGGTATCGGGCTGATCCTCTGACTTCGTGCCGCCGCTCTTGAGCTACTGCTCAGCCGCTCCAAAGGAGGAGTATCGGATGACACCTCTCGTACGATTCGTCGTTTTCGCTCCGTTGGCAGCAGCGCTGATAGCCCTGGTAGGTTGTCCGCAGCGCGGTCAGCAGCCGGTAGCTCCGGCGGGACAGTCCGCCGTCACTTCCGGAGGCACCCCCGCGGCCTCCGGTCCCGGCGGCGAGCGTCCCTCGCCGGCGACGGGCAGAGACACTGGTCCCGGCGCGGAGCTGGCCGCCAAGCAGGCGGCGATCAAGAGCTACATCATGACCATGGTGATTGACGGCAAGCCCATGGGTAAGCAATACCTCAAGTACGAGAAGGGCCAGGCAGTGCGCATCAAGAGCGTCATGAGCGCCGACGACCCTTCCGGCGGCTACATGCTGTTCATGACCGACAAGAAGGTCAATTACATCGTCAACCCCAGAGAGAAGACCGCTATCAAGATCAGCGGAGGGGAGGCAGAGGCCCCTGGAGTCGCCGGCCCCGGCACGGGGGAGTCGCCTCCCGTGCCGGATCTGAAGGACCTGGAGGCGCAGGCCCCGCAGTGGGCCACCGAGACGGTGGACGGCGAGGAATGCTGGAAAGTGGAGATGTCCGCGGGGGCGGTAGGCGCTTCGGGAGTGTGGATAGACAAGAAGTACGGTCTGCCGCGGCAGATGAAGGCTGGAAACAAGCTGATTAAGTACAAGTATGACAAGATCAACGCGGTGCCGGACAGCGAATTTGAGCTGCCGCCGGGGACCAAGGTAACGGAGGGCATGCCCGGGATGCCCAAGATGCCGGGCGGCTAGCGGCGCGGCGGGGGTGGCAGGAGGAATCCAGGACGCTCCGAGGAGGGTGTTGATGAGAGCGGCGCTTGTCTGTTGGGTGCTGGGAGCGGTTTCCCTGACACCGGTCGGAGCGAGTGTGGTCGTGAGCGAGGGCGCCTTGTGTAAAGACGTGGCTTTGCAGGTCGGGCAGGAGCTGCACCTGGCGCTGGGGGCCAATCCGACTACTGGATACAGGTGGCGTTGCGCGTGGGCGCCTGCGGAGTGCCTGCGAATGATTCGGGATGAGTACGTGGCGGCGTCCGGCGAGGGGCAGGTAGGCAGCGGCGGGACCCAGCACTACACGCTGGTCGCCGTGACGCGGGGAGCCTGCCGCGTGGACCTGCAATACGCCCGGCCCTGGGCTGGGGGAGAAGGCGAAACGCCGCGTAGCCTGCACGTGGTCGTCTCCGGCAACGACACTCCTTCGCCGCCGGTAGCGCTTACCGAGGCGGACTGTGTGCCCAACACAGCGGTGGCGCCGGGGGATTACCTTGCGGTGATGCTGGTCGAGAACCCAACCACCGGGTTCTCGTGGCGGACGTGGTGGACGCCGGAGGAGGCCCTGCGCAAGCTGCATGACCGTTACCTACTGCCACCCGGACCGGTCATGCCCGGCCGGGGTGGAAGGCACCGGTGGGTATTTAAGGCCCTGGCGCCCGGCACGGCGGTGGTCTACTTCCAGAACCGGCAGCCGTGGAGTGGCGGAGAACAGGACCTTCCCCGGCTGCTAGTCTTACAGGTGACGGAGGGCTGAGTCGGCCCTCGTCGGGCACTCGTCCCTGACGCGCTGCGGACAGGCGAGGGCCGTCTTGCTTACACAGCGTGGTTCTACTGCGGGAGCGACGCAGAGAGGAACTCCGCCACCACCCTCCCGAACGCCTCCAGGATGCCCTCCCACTGTCTCCGCCCGTATTCCTCGTTCATTCCATTGCGCGGGTCGAGAGCGTCGAAGCTCGGCCAGAGGCTCTCATACTCCGCATTGTAGCCCTCGGTCTCAGTGAGGTAGGGATGTCCCAGATAAGCAGGGACCAGAGCGGGAGGCGGGGGCAGGAGTTCGGGATGGACCGTTGCCGGTTGCGCGACCATGGTGAGCGAGCCTTCGAATTTGTCGGCGTGGATCCAGTGGTTCTGCAGGAGCGGTTCGGTCTCTTTGGCCGCCTCAATGTAGAACCAGGTCAGGGTGTGCGCCGGCGGACCCAGGGAACTGCGCCGACCCACATTCGCTCGGTAAGTCTCCTCCGCGCGCCGGCAGGGGTCGGGATTGGGGCCGTGACCGGGGAGCAGAATGATCCGGCGGAAGCCGTACAGGTGGATAGACAGCAGCGTCCGGGCGATCAGTTCGACGAAAGATTCTTGCTGCTCTGCCAGCGAAAAGGGCAAAGGCTCCTCAGGTAGCGGCCCGTCGTCAGGCTGGGTGGGGCACTGATAGCCGCAAGTGCCGTCCTCGTTCTGCAGGGGGAAGGCGGCGAGAAAGGCTTCGGGGACCTGCATCTCCTTCGCGTAGGAGTGGCGCCACTCCAGACGGCACTCTTGTAGGTGGTAGCGGACGTCGCCGTAGTAGAGCGGCGGGAAGGCGACCCCGCCGAAGCGCGCGGCGGCTTGCTCGGCCAGGTAGGCCACCGTCATGTAGTCGGTGCCGAAGGGCATGTGGGGGCCGTGCCACTCCAGCGAGCCAACCGGCAGGTAGGCCAGGTTGCACTCCTCGCGCCGGGCGACGACCTCGCCGGGCACCATCCGGTCAAAGCGGACTTCGGGCATGGGGAGACCTCCCGGTCGTCGGAACACCCCTAATCCTTGAGCGCCTCGAGATTCTCGCACACCTTGTTGATCGCCTCCAGGATGAGCCGCATATCCCGCTCGTCGCAAGGCGGCGACAGGTGTCCTTGGGCCAAGCAGAACTCCCGCTGGGCCAGGCGCTCGCTCACCGGCAGGTCCCCCTCGGAGTAGACTGGCGGATTCTGCACGTGCGGGCAGAGGAAGGGGCAGCCCTTGCCGTAGAGGTTGCGCTCCTGGAAGATGGTGCGCAGATGCAGCGGACCACCGGCCTGGATCGGCTTGCTCTCCGGCGCGAAGCGGTAGTTGGCGTCCATCACGTAGGCCACCGCATAGACGCCCTCGGCGTTCAGCGCCGCCAGGAAGCGATCGCGAGACACTCCGGCCGCCTCGGCATCCCATAGACAGGTGTAGTAATGGTAGACGTGCTTGCAGCCGGGCCGGACGTAGGGAGGGGTAATATACGGGTTGTCGGCCAGCGTCTCGGTGAGGTACTCGCAGTTACGAATGCGGGCGTCGGTACGCACGTCCGCGTCCATTAACTGCGCCATGGCGTCCAGGCCCACCGCGCGCATGTTGTCTCCCGTCCCGCCCATCGAGGCATAGCGCAGCACCTCCGGGTCCGTCGCCAAGCCCTGGATGACAGTCGGATGCTGTCCGGCCAGCAGGCCTCGCTCATAGAGCCGGCGGTCGTTGGTCAGGTACGCCCCGCCCCCGGTGCTGGAGTAGATGGGCTTGCCCGACCAGGAGAAGGCGGTCAGGTGTGCGATATTGCCGACCTTGACACCGTCAATCTCGGCGGTGGAGGCCTGGCAAGCGTCCTCGATGACCAGCAGACCATGCTCTTCGGCCAGCGCCATGAGCTCGGGAATCGGCGCGGGATGGCCGTAGAAGTCCACCGGCAGAATCGCTTTCGTCTGGGGCGTGATCTTCCGGCGGCAGTCCTCCACGTCCATGGTGAAGGTGCGGGGGTCCACGTCCACAAAGACGGGCACGGCGTTGACGCGCAGGATCGCCCCGGCGGTGGCGACCCAGGTGAAGGCCACGGTCAGCACCTCATCGCCCGGGCCACACCCGGCCGCAAAGAGCGAGGAGATAAGCGCGGCGGTGCCGGAGGAGACGCACTTGGCGTAGCGCGCGCCGGTGTATTCGCAGAGGGCCTTCTCCAGTCCCTGTTCGCTCCAGGAGGAGCGCAGGTCACGTCCGGGACCGATCGTCGGCTCCCCACCAAAGAGAGCGAGCGTGGAGCGAGGGGAGTTGGGCATGGAGAGCCTCCTGGAGTGGTGATGTGCAGAAGAGGGTTCGGCGCAGCGAGCAGCAGGTCCTTCTCGGCGGGTTCTTACTCCGGCCACAGGCCGGGAGACCGGTGTCCGTAACGAGAGGCGACTCCGGCAGGAGATTGCGATACTCCGCACGAATACAGCGCCCATGACTACCGACCTCTCCCCTCGCGAAATTATCAAACGCGTCATTCACTTCCAGGACCCGCCACGGGTGGGGCTTTACTTCGGGCGCTTCGGTGTGGACGATACGGTGGATGTCTTTGACTTCCACATCCGCGACGAACACAACGTGGACCCCTGGGGTATTCAGTGGACTGTCCACCCGGACTTCCCCTCCCTGGGCCAGGTCAAGGAGCATCCGGTCAAGGCGGCCGAGGATGTAGAGAAGCTGAGCCCTCCCGACCCGAAGTTCTACGCGGAGAAAGTTCGCCTGGCTCTGGGGAATCTCACCCCTGAGCAGCGGGGGAAGTACCGTTTTATCGCCACCTCCTCCGGCATCTGGGAAGTCTCGCGCTATCTGCGGGGCATGGCCGAGCTGATGGAGGACATGGTACTCAACCCAGAGGTGGTGGACGCGGTGGCTGGCTACTGCACCGATTTCTGGGTGGCTTTCGTGCAGGAGATCGCGCCGCTGCGAGAGGAGATAGACGCCATCTGGATGTTCGACGACTGGGGCACCCAGACCGAGATCATGATCAGCCGGCCGATGTGGCAGCGCTACTTCGGACCGCAGTATCGGCGCATCACCGACGCCGCGCACGAGCTGGGAATTGACTTCTGGCTGCACTCCTGCGGACGGGTGACCAACCTGATCGAGGACTTCATCGAGGTGGGGATGGATCTGATCAACCCCTACCAGAGCGCCACTTGCGGATATGAGGAGGTGGCCGAACGCTACGCGGGGCGAGTCGCCTTTATGACGACTGTGGACTCCCAGTCCACTTTGACCAGAGGCACGCCGGAACAGTGTGCGGCCGAGGCCCGTCGCTTGGCCGAGTGGGGCACTGCCCACGGGGGGTTGATCGTCGGCAGCTACAGTTACGACACTCCTGAGGAAAACGAGCGGGCGGTGTTTCGTTACTTCACGGGGACGACGCCGGAGGAGTTCCTGAAGATTTAGGCTCACCGCAGGGGGGGCTGACCGGAGAGGACGCGGACGGGTCAGCCTTGGGCAGGCGGTCGGCCAGCTCCCGCGCGGTTAGGCCCCGTACCTGGATTGTTTTCTCCCTGGCCTTTGCCCCAGCCACTACTTCGAGGTCGCTCGGCCTGACGCCGAGTTCCGCGGCCAGGAATTTGAGCAGCGCCTCGTTAGCCGCACCCTCCACCGGCGGAGCCTGCAGGCGCACGACCAGCGCCTCCCCCCGCCGACCGGCCCATCCCGTCCTGCGAGCCCGCGGGATAACCCGGATCTTGAGTTGCAGGGGCTCGGAAGGCAGGGGAGCGCCTGGCGCTTGCCTGCTTGGCTGCAGGGGGCGTCTGCGCGAAGCGCTCACAACGCCATCACCGCCAGCATGGTGAAGAAGACGAGAGTGTTGTGCAGAGCGTGAACGACCATGCAGGGCAGGAGCGAGCGGGTGTTCTCATAGAGCAGCGCCAGGGCATAGCCGAGGGCAATGACCAGCAGGGCGGCCGCGCTGGGAGTAGGAAGATGGGCGCCGGTGAAAGCAAGAGCGCTAATCAGAGCCGCCCAGCCCGGCGAGAAGGAGCGCCGCAGGCCGGGGTAAAGAAAGCCGCGGAACAGTATCTCCTCGGCGACGGGGGCTAACACGCACACCAGCACGAAATATGTCGCATAGGCACCCAGGCTCTCGCCGCCCCGGAAGAAGACGTTGGAGACCGACAGGTAATGGTGTACGGCGTAGGAGGCGGCGGGAGTGAGCAGGAAGAGGAGCAGCGCGTAGGTGCGCAGGGCCGGGCGGAGAGTGCCGCCGAGGGGCAGGCTTCGCACACCGAGCATGCGCCAGGGGTACGGTTGCCCGGCCCGCCGCCAAGCCATGGCCAGCGCTGCCCCCATGTACAGACAGTAGGCGGAGAGCAGTAGCAGAGCCGGCAGCATGCCTCCCTGGCGGCCGACACCGCGAGTCCAGGGCAACACGCTCAGGCCGACACTCACCAGCACCATCAGAAAGACTGCCACGGCAAAGACCTCCGTGGCTTCCCACAGCCCCCAGGGCACGCGCAGGGGTGCCCGCCAGCGCCGCGTCGGGAGGGTGAAGATCCGCTGCCCCAGCCAGACCAGTGCTGTCAGCGCACCGGCCAGTACCAGGGCCCCGGTCACGACTTCCAGCGCTACCAGGATCAAGCCAAAGCGGTTCAGGTGGGCGCGCCAGACAGCGCGGGCCCGTGCGGCGTCCGGGGTGGAGCCGACCACCTCATATAAGTCCACCGCCACCAGCTCCCGCAGCCAGCGCGGGCAGTCGCCCAGCGAACCCAACAGCGGGACCAGGCCGGCCCGGTCGTGAGGATCTTCCGCATACAGGCGGACCAGGCCCCAGTACACGTGGTAGCGGGCGGTGTCCATCTCGCCGGCGCGCCGCAGCATCTCGCGGCCTTGCTCCCGGTAGCCGGCGCGGGAGTAGATGATGCCGAGCCGCAGCGCCGCGTCCGGATCGGGCACTGACCCAAGCGCCCGACGCTCCCAGACACTCATTCCCCGCTGGCTGAGCAGGTAGCCCGCGTACCAGGCAATGTCCGGGTTCTGCTTGGACTGCTGCTGCACGAACTCGCCGGCGCGGTAGAGCAAGTCCCCGGCCAGCACAGCGTCAGCGGCTTGGCGAGGTCGAGGCGCGCGCTCTACGAACCCCGGACGGGAAGCGAGGCCCAGCAGTACTCCAGTCAGTACGACCAGGGCCAGCAGCACCAGCAGGCGAGACCACGAGGAGGCGGGCTCGGTTGAGCGATGGCGATGGACCATGCGCGAACCCCAGCACACGATACAGATGGGAGCAGGTGGGGTACGGCTTGCCCCCATCTGCCTTTCTCTGCGCCGGAATCAGGTCAGTAACCTTCGTGCCCTGATGCTCACAGCCCGCCCAGTAACCGGAACACGACCCGGCGCACGATGGCGAGCAGAAGCCAGAGGGCCAGGGGCGAGAAGTCGAAGCCGCTGCGTCCCGTCAGGGGGGACAGCGCCGCACGAATCGGCCGAAGCAAAGGCTCGGTGAGGGTGTAGCAAAAGCCGTACACAGCCGCCCAGGCGGTCTGGCCGTAGCGAGGCGGCAGCCAGGAGCCGATGACACGGATCAGGATGATGAGAATGTAGACCTCGAACGCCAGGTCAATCAGGCGGAGCAAGCCGAAGCCGGGCATGGAACCTCCTCAGCGCGGACACAACAAGGCGCGGCGCAGCGACTCCTGGGCTGCGAGTGAAATGCCACCCAGGTCCGGCGTCTCGGCGCAGCCGGCAGCGACTGGCCGGGCCAGTAATCGGGTGCGACGCATGATCCGTCGTCCGCCCCAATGCACATGTCGGCCTTCCCCGAGCGCCTCAAAGCCTGCGGTCAGGTGCGCCAGGAGCGAGACCACATTGTCCACCGCTGTCTGGCTATATAGATGCGTGTAGTCCTGCGCTGCCAACCAATCAATCAACCAGTGCAGACCACCGGTAAACAGCCCTTGGCCGCGATAGCGCTCTCGGGTGAAGGCGCCAAAGAGATACGCGCAGCGCTGCCCTTCGGTCGCCCAGTCCACATCCGCGGGCAACTCCGCCTGGCCTAGTCTCACGAACTCCCAGAAAGCCAGCCCCTCCTCCGCGCCGAGGCTGTAGACGACCAGATCGGCGCTCTGCAGCCGACGCAGGGACGACTTGCGCTCAGCAACAGGGAGGTTCTCTAGATAGGCGTAGACCTCCTGCGGCGATCCGACACGATAGGGCAACGGTACGGGCAGTCTTTGGCCGCCCGCTAGACGCGGGATGTACGCGCGGAGAACGATGGTGGAGTCGAACCGGGGGATCAGGTAGCGCAGAGGCCGCCGGCGCCGGGAGGAGGGGGGCAACGGAGCTGACGCGGGGGTACTAGTTGTGCTTCCTGCCGAGCTCATCATCTCCTTGCTCCGGGCCGATGCGGCGAAGATGCTTCTCTCCGGACCTGAGGGCTCCCCGGTTCTCTCTACTTCTTCCCCAACTCCTCCGATCGGGCGGCGGCAGCCCGCACGGCCTGCGAAGCGGCCGCGCGCAGATTACCTGCCTCCAGTGCTGTCAACCCGGCCGCGGTGGTGCCGGCAGGAGAGGTGACCAGGTCTTTTAGCAGGGCGGGGCTGCCGTTCTCCAGCACCCAGCGCCCAGTGCCGACCAGGACCTGTGCCGCCAGCTCCAGGGCTAGCGCGCGGGGCAACCCGGCCGCTACCGCTCCGTCGGCCAGGGCCTCGCAGAAGACCGCAGCGAAGGCCGGTCCGCTGCCGGATAGGCCCGTCACGGCGTCCAGGAGTCGCTCCTCCACCCGACGCACTAACCCCACACTGCCCAGCATCGCGTCCACGATGCCCAGGTGTACGGAAGTGACCCCCGGACCGGGTGCATAGGCGGAGGCGCTCTCTTGCACTGTGCAGAGGAGATTGGGCATCACTCGCACGACGGGAATGCCCTCGCCCAGCAACTCCTGCAGTCGAGCCAGTCTCACGCCGGCGGCGATGGAGATGACCAGCTGCCCCGGCCGGAGGACACCGTGCAGGGACGACAGCAAGTCGGGCAGTACCTGGGGCTTGACGGCCAGTAGAACGGTCCGGGCGCGCTGGACAAGATCTCGAGCGTCCCCCGCAGCGCTGACTCCCAACTCGCGACTCGCCACCTCACGCCGCTGTTCGTCCACTTCCCAGATGAGAACTTGATCGGGCCGCAACCGACCGCGCTCCAGGATGCCCCGCAGCAGCGCCGATCCCATGGCACCGACACCAATCAGGCCCAGTTCATAAGCGTCGGGGGACGAAGACATGGCAAGTTGCTTTGTTAGCCCCCAGGCCGAAGGGCAGACCAACAGGGGAGCGAGGCGTGGTCTTCAGAGCTCGGCCAGGCTTTCCTCTCGGTCACTCTCGAAACGGTCTCGGCCCTGCCGCGAGGGGTCGAGCACCAGCTTTTCCACAGGCATATCAAAGGGGGCGCAGATGTACACCCACGAGCCGACCTTGCGCATGTAGCCGTTCAGGCCGTAGGTTACACCCCCTAAGAAGTCGCGGATACGCCGCGCCTCATTCTTCTCCACGCCCTCCAGGTTGAGTACGATGGGGTTTTGGCGCTTGATTTCATCCGCTACGGAGACGGCATCGTCGAGACTGCGCGGCTCGGCGCGCACGATGGGGCAGTTGACGTTGTCGGTGGTGCGGGGGAACTCGATGAGGTCCTGGTCGGGGCCATAGTAGGAATCTTCTGAGGTGAGGTGCCCACCGCGGCGCCGACTCCGGTCGCGGTCCGGCGCGAGGCCGACCCAGTCGAGAGCCTGTGCGATGAAGCTCTTGGACATGTGTTGCTCCCTCCCGGTTGTGTGATTGAGGCTGCGATCGGTGCGATGATCAAAGCGATACTATTCAGGAAGACGCCCTTTCCGGACGTGGCCCAAACAAGACCTTCCCCAGGCGCACCAACGTCGCTCCCTCCTCTGCGGCGACTTCGTAGTCGCCGCTCATCCCCATGGAGAGGTGACGCATGGCTCCGGGCGGCAAGTTGGCCGCCAACAACTCGGCCAGCGCCGCCAGTGCTTGGAAGTGGGGGCGGCTGGCCTCCGGGTCGTGGCTATAGGGGGGCATACACATCAGCCCCTGCAGCTCCAGGTGGGGCAACTGCGCGACCTCGGCGGCCAAGGCGCCGACCTGGGCAGGCGCTACGCCCGTCTTGCTGTCTTCCCCGGCAATGTTGACTTCGAGGAGCACGGGCTGGCGCCGCTCGGCGCGTGCCGCCTGCCTGTCTATCTCCTGCGCCAAGCGCAGGCTATCGAGCGAGTGGATCAGGGCCACCCCGGGCACCACATACTTGACCTTGTTGCGCTGCAGGTGGCCTATAATGTGCCATGATACGGACAAACCACCCTGCCTGTCAATAGCCGTTCGTTTGGCCAGCAGCTCCTGAACGTAGTTCTCCCCCAAGTCAGTGACCCCCGCTGCCAGAACGGCGGCCACTTCCTGCACAGTGCGCGTCTTGGTGGCTGCAATGAGGGTAACCTCCGTGATCGAGCGCCCGCTACGCGCACAAGCGGACGCCAGTCGCTCCCGAACGGCTTGGACACGCTCGACGATGGTCATGGGGAAAAGGGGGGCGCAAGGCGGACGCCACTCCGTGCCAGCACGCCGCACCGCCAGTCAAACCGATTGGGTGCTGCGGAGACACGAGGCGCGCCGCCTTTACTCGGTCTTCTCTTCTTCCTCTTCGGCGGGCGCGGCTGCCGCAGCCGGCGCCATCATGGGCATCGCGCCCATCGCCATCGGGGCCGCCGCCTCGACGCCCCACGCCTCTTCGAGCATCTTCTTCAGCTCAGCGGCTTCCATGACCGTCA
>FWPV01003031.1_pt1 | contig 39200 bp, 28 predicted proteins | sample 2228371 | NCBI WGS metagenome assembly FWPV01 (sample SAMEA103939776, study PRJEB20133) | metagenome
GTACAGGGTGTTCGGCTGGCGTTTGTTTCCACATCTACGTCGGGACCACTGCTGGCAGAGCGCCTGGTGGGCAAATTCCAGGCGGTGCATCATTATCAGCGCGGCGCGCAGTATGTCAACCTGGGTTATCTGCCTGGCGGCCCGGCAGGCATTGCGGCCTTTGCGGCTGCGCCAACCAGCGCCATCCAATATAGCGTGGATAGCGCGCGCGCCTGGGAGACGGAGGCGCTTGCTGGTGTGGCAGCGCTGGATGATTTTGCTGCTGTGCTGGTTGTTACCGATAGTGTAGATGCCGGGCGCGCCTGGGTAGAGCAGGCTGGCCCAGCGCTTGCGCAAGCACCGCTCATCATGTCTATTAGCGCCCAGTCCGAACCCCTCATTCGTCCCTATTACGATGCCGGGCAGGTTAAAGGATTGGTGACCGGTCTGGTCGGCGGCGCAGCCTACGAACAAATTATTGGCAAACCCGGTCTTGGACGCCAGTATTGGGACGCATTTAGCGGCGGCTTTCTGCTTGCCGAGATTTTCATCGTCTTTGGCAGCCTGTGGGGTCTTTTTGCCGCCTTGCGCGCACGCCGCAATCAACGCCAGCATGAAGACGAGGCAACCGCATGAATGCAGACACATTAGATCTCGTCACCGGCATTGTCAGTTTCATTTTTACGCTGATGATTTTCAGCTATCTGATAGGCGACAACCCGCTGTTTCGTATGGCTATTCACATTTTCATTGGCGTTTCAGCGGGTTATGCAGTCGTTGTGGCGATTTATCAGGTCATCTTGCCCAGCCTGGTTATGCCCCTGGTTGTTGGCAGTACAGAAGAACGAATTGTGCTGGCCTTTCCATTGCTGCTTAGCCTGCTTTTGTTGCTTAAACTCTCTCCTGGCGCGGCGCGCCTGGGCAACCCTGCTTCGGCTTATCTGGTAGGCGCAGGGGCGGCCGTGGCGATTGTAGGCGCTGTTACTGGCACGCTTGTTCCGCAAGTGCTGGCTTCGATAACCCAATTTGAAACCGATGCGCCCAATGCGTTGGAACGTATTTTTGAAGGCAGCATTGTGCTGGTTGGCACGGTCTCTACGCTGGCGTTCTTTCATTTTGGCGTGGGCGGCAAAAGCGCCCGCCGCAATCCGTTGATTGGTTTGCTGGCGTTTTTGGGTCAGGTCTTTATTGGCGTTGCTTTTGGGGTACTTTTTGCTGGGGCCTATGCGGCCGCCATCACGGCTCTGATTGAACGCATACAGTCCATCCTAAACTTCATAACCAGTTTCTTCTAATCTGTCCCTATGCCCACCTCGCTCATTGAAGGTTACTCGCTGCTTGCTATTGATATCGGCTCGACCACCACCCGCGCCATCTATTTCGATGTGGTAGAAGAGCGCTATCGTTTTATTGGCATGGGGCAATCGCCCACAACAGTTGGCGCACCGTACCGAGATGCTGGAATTGGCGTGCGCCAGGCAATTGCCAACCTGCAAGACCTGGTGGGGCGGCCTTTTTTGGATGACGAGCAGCGCCTGATTATGCCTTCTTCTCCCGAAGCGGGGGCGGGCGTAGATATGGTCGTGGGTACCCTTTCGGCGGGGCCGGTTTTGAAGGTTGCCCTGGTCGGTTTGCTTGAAGATGTCTCGCTGGCCAGCGCCCAGCAGTTGGTTCGTTCCACGTATGGACGTGTGGTCGAAACGATTGGTCTGAACGACCGCCGCAAACCGCACGAGCAAATTGACAGCGTCACCCGCCACATGCCCGATGTGGTCATCTTCTCTGGCGGCACCGAAGGCGGCGCAACCCGCTCGGTGCAAAAACTGCTGGAGATGGTTGGGCTAACCTGCTATGTTACCCCAGCCGAAAAACGCCCCGCTATTTTGTATGCAGGCAATAGCAAACTGGCCGATGAAGTGAAAAAATCGCTGCGCGGTCTTTCGCCTGCAGTGCACATCAGCCCGAATATTCGCCCCTCGCTGGATGTAGAAGATACCAACCCTGCCTTGCGCACCCTGGCAACCATTTACGCCGAATCGCGCCGTCGCCAGGTTAACGGCGTGGAGGAACTAAATGGTTGGACGGGCGGCGTATTGCTGCCCACTGCCTACGCGCGCGGACGTATGATTCGCTTTTTGGGTAAATTGCTTCAAGAGGATGCCCGCGGCGTTTTGGGAATTGATGTAGGCGCATCGTCTGTGACCGTTGCGACTTCTTTTGAGGGCGGGCTTAACCTGGGTGTGATGCCTTACCTAGGGCTGGGTGAACCCCTACAGCACTTTGCAAAACATACCAGCCTGCCAGAGATTATGCGCTGGCTGCCAATTGACCTGCCCGAATCGGCCATTCGCGATTATCTGTACCAAAAATCCCTCTACCCGGCCACTGTTCCGGGCACGCAAGAGGATTTGGTCATTGAACAAGCCCTGGCGCGCCAGGTATTGCAAGCGGCCATGCGCAACGCACTGCGCAATGTGCCCAAAAAATTCATGCCTCGCGCCGGGTTGTTGCCGAATTTCGAGCCGATTATTGCCAGCGGGGCAGTTTTTGCTGATGCCCCCACACATGGACAAAGCCTGATGATGTTGTTGGATGCCTTACAGCCCGCAGGGGTTACCCGCCTGGTGCTCGACAAAAGCGACCTGTTACCCGCACTGGGTGCAGCCGCCGAACGCAACACCATTTTGCCGGTGCATGTGATTGAATCCTGGCCGTTTACCACGCTTTCGACGGTGATTTCACCCATCAGTTTTGCGAATTATGGCGCGCCCATTGTGCGGGTACGTATCATTCACGCCGATGGCAGCGAAACCAAAACCGAGATAAAGCAAGGCGGCTTTGAAGTTTTGCCGCTCACCGCCGGGCGCGTCTCGCGCCTGGAACTGCAGCCAATTGGACGGACTGACCTGGGACAGGGCTTTGGCCGCCCGGTTAAACTGGAGGCGGCGGGCGGTGTGATTGGCGTGGTGGTGGATGCACGCGGTCGTCCCCTTCAATTGCCGCCCGACCCGGTGCGTCGCCGTGAGTTGATGAAAAAATGGCTCTGGACGGTGGGAGGTTAACATGCTGGCGCCTGTAACGCATATTCTGCCTGTGACCACCATCACACGCGTGCGCATGTTGCCTATCCGCGGCGAAGTCACTGTGCGCGTTGGACAGAAAGTGGCTGCAACCGATACTGTTGCCGAGGCGGTTATTCCACGTGGGCATATTGTGATTGATGTTGCCCGCGAATTAGACGAGACGCCAGAGCATGTGGAAAAATTGATAAAAGTCAAACGCGGTGACGCGCTGGAAAAAGACGATGTAATTGCCGAAATAAGCGGCTTGGGCGGGCGCGAAGTGCTAGCGCCTGCCGCCGGGCGCGTGACGGCTGTGGGCGGCGGCAAAGTGTTGCTGCAAACCGGTCAAACCAGCATTAGTATCAAAGCCGGTCTGGCCGGGGTGGTGACTTCAGTGATGAACAACCGCGGCGCAGTTATTTCGGCCACGGGGGTTCTGGTGCAAGGGGTATGGGGTAATGGGCATGTGGATAGCGGCGTGCTCTTCAGCTTGTGCGAAAAGCCCACCGATACACTGCACCCCGATCAATTGGATGTGAGCATGCGCGGCGCGGTCATATTAGCCGGTCACCTGGATAGCCAGAAGGCGCTCAACATCGCTGCTGATTTACCGCTGCGGGGGCTTATTCTCTCCAGCATTGCGCCGGATCTGTTGCCCGCGGCTGAACAGGTGCGTTTTCCAATCATTGTTCTGGAAGGCTTTGGCAAGCACCCCATGACTCTGACTGCCCATCGTTTGCTGACCACCAACGTCAAACGCGAGGTGTCCCTGAATGCTGAACCGTACAACCGTCTGGAAGGTACACGCCCAGAGATTGTGATTCCCTTGCCTGCCGGCGCCGACATTCCCGAACCGCCAGAGACGCTTCCCCTGGCTGTAGGGCAAACCGTGCGCTTGCTGCGCGCGCCGCATCAGGGCGCAACGGGCAGCATTGTAGCTATTCGGCCTGGTTTATCACAAATGCCTAATGGGTTGCGTGTACCGGCCGCCAGCGTCAAAGTTGAGTCTGGAGAAACCATTTTGGTACCATTGGTTAATCTTGAAGTGCTGGCATAGGCGTATAATATAAAAAATCTGAGGAGAACAGCCATGACATTCCCATTCACTAACGATGACGAACAGGATGATGCCTTTCGCGAACCCCAATATGGCGGGTTTCTGTCTGACGATGAACAACCGCCATTTGCAGAAGAGGCGGTAGCCGAGGACGAAGCCGAAGAAGAAGAGGGCGAATCGGGCAATAACCGCACGTTTCTGATTGCGGCGGGGGTAATTGGCGGGCTTATTCTTCTTTCGCTAATCTGCATGGCGGCGTATGCGCTTGTTTTCCTGCCCCAGCAACAGGCTGCCCGCGAGGCGCAGCAGGCCCAAATCAATTTGCAGAATACCCAGGTCGCCGCGGCGTTTACCTCTACGGCGCAGGTGTTACTGTTTACGCCCACGCTGCCCCCGGCGACCGAAACGCCCATTCCTACCAGTACCAATACGCCGGTTGTGGCAGAGGCAACGGCAACCCCGCTGCCCGATACGCCAACCCCAGAGCCAATTACCGCTACGGTGGCGGCAGCATATACCCAGGCCGCTCTGATGGAAAAAACGCTTGTACCTACGGCAGAAGGCATTTCGACTGCCTTTGCGGCAGTTACGGCCGTACCCGATACGGGCTTTATTGATGATGTAGGTTTGCCAGGCATGGTCATTATGGCGGCTGTGCTTATGGCTGTTATTTTCCTGGCGCGCAGGCTGCGCTCGTAGGTAGGGTTTCAAACATATCAAAAAACTCCCGGTGCTAAGCCGGGAGTTTTTTGATATTTGCACAGGTGAAAGAGGTTACACAACGCTTTCGGCAACTTGTTTGCCAAAGTCCAGCAGTGCTTTTACCATGGCCGGGTTGCGTCCTTCAGCATACACACGCAGTACCGGCTCGGTGCCCGATGGGCGGATAAGCAGCCAGGAGTCATCGCTCATAATGTATTTCACGCCGTCCAGGCTGCTTACTTCGCTTACCTTTTCTTCGCCAATGGCGGCAGGGGCGTTTTTCACCAGCATATCTACCATTTCACGTTTGGCTACCGGGCGGCTCAGGCGCAGGTCGGCGCGCTCGTAATGCGCGGGCCCCACATCGGACAGCAAGTCATCTACCAACTCGCCCAGCGATTTGCGCGCTTCGGCGATGATTTCGACCAGCAGCAAGCCCATAATGGGGCCGTCGCCTTCGGGGATGTGTCCCTTGAATGAAATGCCGCCCGATTCTTCGCCGCCGATGAGCACATCTTCGGACATCATGTAGTCAGCAATGTGGTTAAAGCCTACCGGGGTTTCGTACACTTTCAGTCCATAGCGGTTGGCCAGGCGGTCAATCATGCGCGTTGTAGATACGGTGCGCACCACTGCGCCGCGCCAGCCGCGTTTTTCTACAAGATACCGTAACGCCAGCGCCATAATTTTGTGCGGGTCAACAAAGCGGCCGCGCTCGTCCATGGCGCCAATCCGGTCGGCGTCGCCATCGGTGGCCAGCCCAAAATTGCCCATGCCCGCGCCTATTGCTCCGGCCAGGGGGGTGAGGTATTTGGCAATCGGTTCGGGGTGAACGCCGCCAAAGCCGGGATTCATTTCGCCGCGAATTTCGGTGATTTCGCAGCCTGTGCCGTGCAGAAAGGACTTAATCGTACCGCGCCCTGAGCCGTACATCGAATCGACCACAAAGCGCTGCGGGTTGTCGGCGATGATGTCGGTGTTGATGAGGGTGCGCAGGTGGTCAAAGTAGGCGGGGAGGGGATTGAATTTTTGGATGAGGTCCATAGCGCGGGCGCGGTCGAAGTCCATCAGGTTGGGGCCGCGGGCGCGTTCTTCGTTATCGTTGATGTACACTTCAACCCGGCGGCATTGTTCGGGCAGGGCCGAACCGCCATAGGCTGCTTTGAGTTTGACGCCGTTGTAGCGCGGCGCATTGTGCGAGGCAGTGATCATCACCCCGCCAGCCGCGCGATGATGCTTGACGGCGTAGGAAATAGCCGGGGTAGGGGCATCGGCCTGTGCGAGCAGCACGGTAAAGCCGTTGGCAGCCAGCACGCGGGCTACTTCTCCGGCGTAGCGGTCGGAGAGAAAGCGGGTATCGAAGCCAACCACGAATTTGCGCGGGTCATAGTCATCGGTGCTGCGCCAGTGTTCTGAGGCGGCCGCATCGGCAATGGCCTGGGCAACCATGCGCAGGTTACTAAAAGTAAAGGTGTCTGAGATGACGGCGCGCCAGCCGTCGGTGCCAAAGTGAATGGGCATGCAAATACTCCAGAAAGGGAATGGGGCTGCCGCGGGGCAGCCAGCAATTTGTTAGGGGGTAGATGTGGGCTGGTAGGTGGGTACAGCGGGGGTGGCTATGGAGAGGGCGTTTTGCACGACCCAGCCTTCGATGTTGCGCCCTTCGCCTATCAAGGCGATGATGCGCACCCAGACAACGCGCTCGATTTCTTTGACGTCGGGCAGTACCTGTACCAGAATGCCGTTTTGTAGGCTGGTGATTGCCGGGCTGTCGTAACCTGGTCCTTTGCGTATGATGACGCCGTCGCCGCCTGCCACAGCAATGCGGGCATAGACGGGGGTGGGTTCGGGGGTGATGGTGCTGGTGGGCGTTTCGGTGGGTGGGATGAATAGGGTGGGTGTGGCGGTTTGGGTGGCTGGGCGCGGCGTGGATGTAGCGGGCGGCGGGGTAGGCGTGGATGTAGATTCGGCTGCGATAACGGCGGTGGGGGTTTCGGGGAGGGGGGTGTCGGTTGGGGTTGCGCTGGGCGCGAGGGTGGGCGGCAAGCCAGGCAGGGCCAGCTGGTTGCTCAGGGCGGCGCCAATTCCGCTAATGCCCAAAAAGGATACCAGCCCAATGAGCAGAACGGTGGTGGTGAAGGTGTACCCGGCAAAGGTGAGCGGTCGAAAACCCATGATGAAAAAGGTGATGATACCCAGCAGGGCAGCGATGGCCAGGTGAATGCCAAAGACCAGCATGCCATCCGGCCATAACCCGGCCTGCCCAACGCCCAGCCCAAACCCGGCGGCGCTGAGCGGCAGGTAGAGTTCGTAGGTAAGCATGACGCTGGGCAGCAGGGGTTTTTCTTCGGAGCGGACGAAGGAAGCCACCAGCAGTACTGCGCCCACTGCCAGCACGAACAGGTCGGGCCACCACAGGCGGCTGTGGTAGAAGGCCTGGTCGAGTACGCGCGGCATAAAGATGCGCGCTGCCAGACCAGCAATGACGGCTGCGCCAAAGACGATGAATCCGCCCAGGAGAAAGCCAAGCAGGGATTGGAAAAAGTAGCGCCCCGAACCGGTGACGGTGGCCAGCGCAACGCCTACCCAGGGGGTAAGGATGGGGGCAAGCAGGGCAGCGAAGATGAGCAGGGCTTGCGCGTTTACCAGAAAGCCCAACCCCATTACTGCGCCTGCCAGGGCAGAGAAGATGAAAAATTCGTAGGTGGGGTAAGCCCGCCTGGCCATGTTTTCCATAAATTCGGCACGCGCGCCTAATTCGGGGCGTACCAATATGGCGCGCCGTCTGCGGCGGCTGCGCAGGCGCGGTGAAGGCAGGTGGGGGGCTTCTTCGGGCAGGCGAATGGGTTGGTCGAGGAAAGGCGGCAGGTCGCCGGGTGTTTCGCTGGCGGGCCGTTCTTCTTCGGGCGGGGTGGGGGTGGGCGGCAGGGTCATTTGCGGAGGGTGGCAATCAGGCGTAGGGGTTTTTCGAGCAGGTCGAGGGCATCAGCGATAGAAGGGGCAAGCAGGTCGGCGGCGAGCAGGGTTTCGATGGCCAGCCCTTCGGTGGAAAGGACGGCGATGCCAATGGCCGATTGTTTGAGCATGTGAGCATCGTTGGCGCCTTGCCCTATGCTGATGACCGTTTCGCGCCCCAGGCGCTGTACATAGTCTGCTTTTTGGGCGGCTTCGTTGCCGGGGGGCAGGCGGTGGGCGTGTAGCCCCAGCGCCTGGTCAATGCTATCCTGGCGGTTGTGGGTATTGGCGGTGAGTAGATGAATTTGCAGGCGGTCGCGCAGGGTGTTAATGCGACGGGCCACGCCTTCGATGAGAATGCCATCGGTTGCCAGGGTGCCGTTGACGTCTAGCACCAGGTGATGCAGGCTCAGGTTGCCGCGCCCAGGGATGGTGATTTCGATCATTGGCGTTTATTATACTTTAGCGGTTTGTTTTTTGCGCTGGTGTGTTATTCGGGCGCGCCAAACAGGATGAGCAACAGGTTTTGGTTGGTAAAGCGTGGTGCTTCGCCAGGGGCGGCGCCAGGGATGAATTGCCCCAGGGTGTAGCCGCCTGCCAGGGGGATGTCTGTCCCTAACACGTCGCGCAGGGCAGCGATTTCGGCGCCGGGGGTAGATTGCAGCAGGGTTTGCCAGGCGGTATCTACCAGTACCAGCCCAAAGAAGGGCGTGGCGCCGTTGAGCGCTTGCAGGGCTTGCATGGCGGCGTTGCGCGCGGCATCCAGGCAGGCATCGGGGCTGCCCACCATCAGGTAAACGTCGGCGCCATCGCGTATGGGGGCGTTGAGGCGCAAGGAGCCGTCGGCTTCGATGCGCAGTGGGGCGCGAATGAGCAGTTCTTTGTTTGTGTTGCCTTGTTCGATGCCTAGCGGGTAGATGTGCGCCAGGGTGTTGAGGGGTGGGAAGGCCCAATTGCGTGCTGGGTAGCCAAAGATTTGGGCATACGTTTCGGAAGCGGGGCGGCCATCGAGGGTGCGCAGCCAGAAGCCACGCGAGCGAGTGACGCGAAACCGATACCCGCTAGGCAGCCAGCCATGCCCATATGCGGCGGTTACTTGAAATGGCCCGCGCAAAAAGGCTGCGCCCAGGCTGCCTGTGCCGGTTTGTGAGCCTATTGCCTGGTAAGAGAGGCTGTTTGTGGTATCGCCGCTGGCTAAACCACCCAAAAAGTTGATGTTGCCTGGTAAGGCGGCGCAAAATTCGGCGGCGTTGCCGTTGAAGCCATCGCCTAGGCCCAGCACCAGTTGGGCAGGGGTTTGTTCGTATTTGAGCAGTTGGGTGAGTTTGAGGGCGGTTTCTTCAGCGCTTTGGGCGTAGGTAGGGAACCAGTGCGACTCGGCCCGAAAGTCGCTGCCGCCTAGCAGGGCAACGACTACGCTGTGCAGGTGTTGCCCATCATGTGTGAGCCCGGCTGTGGCGCTAAAGCCGATCACTGGTACGCTGCCCAGTATGCTGGCTGCGCCGCTGATTACTTGTTGGGCCTCCTGGCGGTAGGGAATGATGATAATGGCCAGCCCTACTGGCTGGTTGCCCATCTGGTTGAGGGCCTGGTGTGCGGCTTGTAAGCCTGCTTCACGGGCTTCGATGGATTGGGCGTATCCTACAGCGGCTATGATGCTCATAGGTTAGTTCTCCGCAATGGGTACGGTAAAGTGGAAAGTGGTTCCTTTGCGGAACTCGCTTTCGAACCAGATTTTTCCACCTTGCATTTCGACCAGGCTTTTGGTGATGTTAAGCCCAAGCCCGGTGCCGGGTGATTCGCGGGCTTTTTGGTCGTCTGAGCGGAAGAAGCGCTGGAAGATTTTGCGCTGGTCTTCGGGTGAAATGCCAATGCCGTTATCTTGAACCCAGATGTGCACCACTTCCGGCGGGCCTTGCGGGTCCCACAGGTTGGCTGTTTTTTCGGCGTGGACCACGATTTCTCCGCCTTCGGGGGTGTATTTGTGGGCGTTGCTTACCAGGTTGGTGAGCACCTGCGCCACGCGGACGCGGTCGGCCCAAATGTTGGGTAGGTTGGGGCGCAATTCGACCCGAATGGTTTGCTTTTTGTCTTCGATTTGGCGGTTGGTTGAGCGGACGACGTCATCTATGATGTCTGCAACGTTGAGCGATTTGAATTCCAGGCGCAGGCGTCCGGCTTCGATTTTTGCGTTGTCGTTCAGGTCAGAGACCAGGGTGGACATGCGCTCAACGTTAGAGCGGATGGTGCTGAGGAAGTTGCTCTGCATTTCGTTGATTTGACCCACTGCCCCGGCGGCCAGCAACTCGGTGTAGCCTTTGATGGAGGTCATGGGGTTTTTGAGTTCGTGGGCCACGAAGGAGACGAAATCGCTCTTGGCAACGCTGGCGGCCTGGACTTCGGCATAGAGTTGGGCGTTGGCGATGGCGATGGCGGCGTGGTCGGCCAGGCGGCTGAGGAAGTCTTGCGCGTCAGTTTGCAGGGCGTCGGGTTGGGTGCTTTCGAGCAGGAACAAGCCGATGGTGTTGGCTTCGCGGCGGATGGGCACAGCCAGTTGTACGCGCGCGCCGGGCAAGAAGGCCTGGGTGGGGTCGTTTTCTTCCAGCATGATGCGCATGGGTTGTCCGCTGGAGAGTACCTGTTGCAGGGTGGGGTGCGAAAGCGGAATGAGATTTTGCTGGTAGCGCTGCATGACTTGGCCAAGCCCTTGTTCGGCGATGAGTTGGATGCCGTTTTCGTACACGGCGCCAATGAAGCCTGCGCTGGCGTTTGAGCGGCGCATGGCCCATTCGAGGGTGATGCGCATGGCACGGTCTACTTCCAGGCTGGCGTTCAGTTCGCGGTCAATGCGCTGCATGACCGAAAGTTCTTCGACGCGGGCGGCCAGTTCCTGGTCGGTAAGGGTGTAGAGGCGTGCATTTTCGATTGCGACGGCGGCTTGCCCGGCAAAGGCGGTGAGCAGGGTTTCATCTTCTTCGGTAAAGGGCAGCCCGCCGCGTTTGTTGATGATTTCGATGACGCCAATGACGCGGTCTTTTACTTCCAAGGGCACGGCCAGCAAGGCGCGGGTCTGGAAGCCTGTTTGCTGGTCGGGGTTTGAGTTCCATTGGGTGGATTGTTGGGCTTCGTTGACGATGATGGATTTGCGGGTGGTGACCACGCGCCCAACAATGCCTGCGCCGGGCGGCAGACGCTGTCCTACCAGGTTGCTTGCTACCGGCCCAACCGTGACGCGGAAGACCAGTTCACCGGTTTGTTCATCTACCAGGAAGAGGCTGCCTGCTTCCGAGCCGAGGATGCTGACGGCGCTATCCAGGATGTTTTGCAGCAGGGGTTCGAGGTCGAGGGTAGAGGCAAGTTGGCGGGCGATGATGTTGAGGGTGCTTAACTGTTGGGCGCGGCGCTCGGTCTCTTGCAGCAGGCGCGATTTGACGATGGCCCCGGCGGCCTGGTCGGCAATGGCTTGCAGCAGTTCGATTTGGGCGTTGGTGTACACCACGTTGGGGTTATCTGTTCCAACGCTCATCGCGCCGATGGTTTCTACCCCGGCGTTGAGCGGTACGCCCACCCATGCGGCAATGCTCTTAAGCGGCGAAGCCACGCCCAGTAATTGACATTCGCGCTGAAAGTCGGTGGTGTGAATGATTTTGCGCTGGGCAATCACTTCTTGTTCCAGGGTGGTTTTGAGCGTAAGCGCTTTGTTTTCCTGTTCTACCAGGCGGTCGTTATTTTCCAGGCAAAAGGCATGGTAGTAATAGCCGCCGGTTTTGCTGTAGAGTGTGAGGTGAAAGTAGTTGCCCGAAATAATTTGCATGGTTTGGGCGTAGATGAGTTCGAGCACGTCGTCGAAGTTGAGCGTGATGTTAATGCCCTGCGCAATGCGCGCCAGGGCGTTCAATTCTTGCACGCGTCGTTCCATTGCACTGATGGTTTGCGAGCGCGCCAGGGCGACGGCGGCCTGGTCTGTAATCGAATCCAGAAATTCCAGGTCTTGCCCGGTGTAGTTTTCGCCAGAAAGGCGCTCGCCCATTGCCAGCCAGCCAATAAGCCGCTGCGGGCCGGGCAGCGGAACGAACAGGCTTGCGCCCAAAAGCGATAGGCGCGTGCGTTCGTTTTCCAGTTCGGCAGAAATTTGCGTTTCGTCAATAAAAACGGGTGCGTCTTCGCGCGATAAGAGCCGCACCAGCGGGCTGTTGCTGCCAAAGCGGATGTCGCTGCTGCGGCGGCCGCTCTCATCGGCAGTGGCGGTGTATTGGTCGTTGATTGGGTCGTAAATAAAAATGTGCAGGTGCGCAGGCAGAATGGCGGTTTTGATGTTTTCGCGCAGGGCGGCGATGATGCTGCTGACGCTGTTGAGTGTGGTGACCGCGCGGGAGAACTCTTGTATGCGGCGCTGGTAGGCGCGCTGCCCGCGAAAGAACACGCTGTCAATCCATTCCTGTAACCGCTGTCTGATGGGTAGAAGCAGCAAGACGGAATAAAAAACCGCAAGCGCAATCAATAGCGGGCTTTCTATGGGAAAGGCCTGGCTAAATACCAGGTTGACGCCTATGGCGATGAGCATGTATCCGCCAATGGCCAGCATTGAAAGCAGCGCATATAACACGCTGCGGCTGATGACATAGTCGGTGCGCAACATGCGGTAGCGTGTGACGGTATAACCGGTCATGATTGGGAAGATGATCACCGGCATCATCAGCAGGGGGGTAAAGGCTTGCCGCCCCAAAATGTTCAGAATAAACCACAAAGTAATTGGAACAAAGCCCAACGTACCAACCAGAATAGTGTTGGCCTGCCGCCGAACAATAGCGGATTCGGAAAGGACACGCCGATATACGATTGTCCCCATAAACACCAGCCCGCCTGCCCCGGCCAGAACGTATCCGTTGCGCCAGGCGCTGGCATAGGCCAGCGGGTTTTCGCGGTTAGCCATGGATATCCAGATATGCGCAATAATGCCTGTTGCAAGAATATATCCCAGCCACTGAATGTAACGGTTGTTGCGCACCAGGCGTGATTCTTGTGGAAATACCATAGCCAGGTGGATGAGCGTTGCGCCCATAAGTGGAATGGATGCAGCCCAGACGGGGGCTAATACACTGGTTGTGATGCTCTCGGCATACGCGCCCGATGCAATTGCTGCCGAGGCGGCAAACGCAGCAAATGCCAGCCCTGCGGTTTCGTTGCGCCGCAGGTTGAAAATCCAAAACCCGCTTGCCAGAAAAACCAGCCCAAGCAGGTAAGGCAGAACCAAAAAGGTAATCTGGTCATTTAGTCCAAAGCGGCTGAGGGTGACCTGAAATGTTTGTTGTTCGCCTTGCGGTGTGCGCATGCGCACGGGGATGGTTTCGCCAGGGAAATATTGGCGCAGTTCAGCCAGCATCTGCCGCGGGGTGCTGACCGGCCGTCCGTTCACCTCCAGCAGTTGGTAGCCAAACCCCACGCCCTGGCTGGCCAAGTTCCAACCGGGGGTTTGGCTTTGCGGCGTGGCGCTGTTAACCACCAGGTTGTAGTCAAACAGCGCGCCAGTGAATGGCGTTTGAACAAACTCTGCTGCCAGCAAAACCGTAACGATCAAAATGACCGCGCCTGCAATCTGGTAACCCAAGACCAGCGTGCGAATCCATTGGCGGGGTGAAAGGAGATTTGTCTGGGTTTTGTTCATAGCGCCCTCGTCCTGGCAGGTGAGAGGTTGGGTTAAATATCCAGGTTGCGTACTTTTTTGGCGTGGGTTTGGATGAACTTGCGGCGCGGGTCTACTGCGTCACCCATCAGCATGTCGAAGGTGCGGTCGGCTTCGGCCGCATCTTCGACGGTGACGAGCAGCAGGGTGCGGTTGGCCGGGTTCATGGTGGTTTCCCACAGTTGTTCGGGGTTCATTTCACCCAGACCTTTGTAGCGTTGCAGAGAGGCTTTTTCGGCGCCTGCGCCCAATTCTTTTAGAATGCGGTCTTTGTCTGCGTCGGTGTAGGCGTAGCGCACGGTGTTTTTGTAAGCAATGCGGTACAGTGGCGGTTGGGCAATGTAAAGGTGTCCTTCTTCGATAAGCGGCTGCATATAGCGGAAGAAGAAGGTGAGCAGCAGGGTGCGGATGTGGCTGCCATCTACATCTGCGTCGGTCATAATGACCACGCGCCCATAGCGCAGCCCGCTCAGGTCAAAGTTATCGCCTACGCCAGTGCCCAGGGCCGAGATGAGCGCCTTGACTTCGTTGTTGCCCAAAATTTTATCCAGCCGGGCGCGTTCGGTGTTGAGGATTTTGCCGCGCAGCGGCAGAATAGCCTGAAAGTGTCGGTCGCGTCCTTGTTTGGCCGAGCCGCCTGCCGAATCGCCTTCGACGATGTACAGTTCCGTTTTGCTTGAGTCGCGTTCCGAGCAGTCGGCTAGTTTGCCGGGCAGGGTCAGGCTTTCCAGCGCGGATTTGCGAATAACCAGGTCGCGGGCTTTGCGGGCGGCATCGCGCGCGCGGGCCGAGGTGAGGCACTTGGCAATAATGGCTTTAGCAGCCTGGGGATTTTCTTCTAAAAAGGAGTAGAAGGCTTCGCCTACCACCTGTTGGGTGTAGGTTTGCACTTCTGGGTTCATCAGTTTTACTTTGGTCTGCGACTCAAATTGCGGGTCGGGGTGTTTGACGCTGACGATGGCGGTCAGACCTTCGCGGGTGTCGTCGCCAGAAAAGTTGGGGTCGGCATCTTTGAGCAGCCCGTTTTTGCGTGCATAGTCGTTTATGACGCGCGTCAGGGCGCTGCGCAGACCGGTCATGTGCGTACCGCCATCAATGGTGTTGATGGTGTTGGCAAACGAGTAAACAGATTCGGTAAACGCGTCGGTATATTGGATGGCTGCTTCGATGCCAATGCCTTCGATGTTTTTCTCTACATACACAACCGGGTGCAGGGTTTCTCGGTTGCGGTTGAGGTAGCGCACAAATGAGGTGATGCCGCCCTCGAAGTAGAAGTTCATCTCGCGGTTGGTGCGTTCGTCGCTGAAGTGGATTTGCACCCCGCGGGTGACAAACGCCATTTCGCGAAAGCGCTGCGCCAGCGTGTCGAATCGGTAGTCAATCTGATCTTTGAAAATTTCCGGGTCAAATTTGAAGGTGGTCTTGGTGCCGGTTTCGCCTTCTTTGGCTTTACCGATTTCTTTGACAGGTTCTTTGGGATAGCCGCGCTCGAAGCGTTGGAAGTACACCTTGCCGTTGCGGCGCACCTCTACTTCGCACCATTCCGAAAGCGCATTAACCGCCGAAACACCCACGCCGTGCAGACCGCCCGATACTTTGTACCCCCCGCCGCCGAACTTACCGCCAGCGTGCAGGGTGGTCATCACCACTGTAAGCGCCGAAACTTTCTTTTCTGGGTGAATATCTACGGGAATACCGCGTCCGTTATCCTGCACGGTGACGCTGCTATCGGCATGGATGGTGATTTCAATGCGCGTGCAGGCCCCGGCCAGGGCTTCATCTATCGAGTTATCTACCACCTCATAAACGAGGTGATGCAAGGCCTTAATATCTGTGCCGCCAACATACATGCCGGGGCGGCGGCGGACGGCTTCTAGCCCTTCGAGAACCTGGATGCTGTTTGCATCGTAATGTGCGGGTTGAACCACGGAAAATACCTCCAAAAAAGTTATGCCTGCGCCGATGGTGAGGGCGTTTGGATTTTCAAACGATCCAGCATGACTTGCAGCCAGGCGTTCATATCGCGGTAGTAAATGAATCCCCCCGCAGCCAGCGCTGTGCCGATGTAGGCATGACCCAAAATGCCTACGGCTAATAGCCAGGAGGTTTCATCGGGAATGCGCCACAGGTACGATAACCCCTGGTAAAGGACAAACATAATGAGCATAAACAGGACGCTGACCGGAAAAGTAAAGCGCACCAGTTTAATTGACTGCATAAGCGAGCGCAGCGCATTATATCCATATACAAACACGCCATGCGCCGAAAAATAAACTGGCACGAGCGTTCCAACAAGCATAAACAGCGCCAAAAACGCCACAAATTGCGCCAGCCCCAGGTTGATGAGCGCCAGCAGGGTGAGGACAATCATGATGGGGATGAGCAAGATGATGTAAACGACGCCATAACCCAGCATAATGAAGCAGGCGTGTACAACGCTCCAGACCATATTTTTGAGCGAAAGTGGGTTTTGTTGTGGCTGCAAGGTGATGTGCGCTACCCAGCGCAGGTAAATGGCGCCCAGTACGAATCCGGTGAGAATCACCAGCGCATAAATGAGCATGAATTGACCCACCGACTCAACCTGCCATTCTGGCGCGCGGCCCAGGGGGGTGTTTTCTGGGGCAATGCCTGCTACCAGGCTGGGTACGCCAATGGGAAATGTGTTCATCAGGCTAAGCACATTGAACCGCGCCACGGCAACAGTCCAGATCTCTTGCATTTGTTGGAGCACGTCGGCTTCAAGCAGTCCTTCTTCGCTCAGGGTTGCCCAGCTGGCAATCATGGGCTGCAAGAGGGTCTGAACCCGCACATGCGGCCCCAGCCAAAGCAAACCATCGAGCAAGACCGGTAAAAGAATGACGTAAATGTGACGGGCAACAGCCTCGAATCCGCTGCTGATTGAGGTAAATAACCCCGGCGGGGGCAAAGGGTCCGTTAAGCGTTGGGCTGACATATTGCGTGATTCTACCACAGCGCCCCCTGATGCTTGTTTCGATGTCATAACAGACGCTGCGTGTAGTGCACTTGGCCGTCTTGTTTGCCAAAGGTAAAATGTCAGGCATGTTAGAGCAGCGTTACTTGCCAGAAAGCGACCGGGTCAGTGTACTTGTTGGGGTTATTTTGCTGGCGTATGCACTTATGCGCTTTATTGCCTTGCCCGAATATCGCCTGGAGACGATGATTGGCAGCCGCGAATTGGTCTTTACGCTGGATTTTGATGTGATTGCGGCTTTCATTATTGCAGGGCTAACCGCAACCGGCGCCGATTGGTTGTTGCGCAGTCACCCGGCTTTTCGCGGCCTGGCAGTGGAATATTGGCTGTTGCCTGCGCTTACAGCCTGGGTGCTTGGCATTGTGCTTGCTTCGCTGCCGGGTGGGTTGGATTGGTGGCTGGCTTTTGCTTTTGCAGGGGTGCTGATTACTGTGGTGTTGTTTGCCGAATACATTGCGCTCGACCCTGGCGATGTGCGCTATGGCCTGGCAGTGGCCGGGCTGACGGGATTGTCGTTTGCGCTTTTTCTCATTCTCACGATTGCATTGCGTTTTACAGGAGTGCGGCTGTTTTTGCAATTGCCGGTGATTGTCGTTGCTGCAGGACTGGTGAGTTTACGCACCATGCACTTGCGCATGGGCGGGCGCTGGGAATTTGGTTGGATGCTGGGCATCGCTTTGGTTGCGATGCAATTGGGCGTGGCCTGGCATTATTTGCCAGTGACGCCTATTCAGTTTGGGTTGTTTATGATTGGACCAATTTACGCGCTGACAGGGTTGGCAATTAACACTTATGAGGGGCTTTCACTGCAGCGTGCATGGATTGAATTGTCTATCACGTCAGGTATTTTTTGGGTCCTGGCTGCATTGTCTGGCTAAGTCTTTGGCGCAGCTGGGGGTGCAACTTCTGCTATGCTTATGTGTTTCCAAATATGACCAAAACAAGGAGGATTGTTAAGGATGCAGATATTGCTCGACCTTGGCTTAGGATTGCTTGGCTATTTGATAGGCTCTATTCCCTTTGGGCTTATCATCGTTAAGTTGCGCACGGGGAAAGATATTCGTCAGGTAGAAAGCGGCCGCACCGGCGGCACCAATGCCATGCGCGCTGCTGGATTTTTCGCCGGGCTGATGACCGCGCTGCTGGATATTCTCAAAGGGGCAGCGGCAGTCTGGTTGGCGCGCGCGGTGGGGGGCAGCAACCTGGCCCTTATGCTTGCGCCATTGGGCGCTATTTTGGGGCATAACTACTCCATCTTCCTGGCCGAGCGCGACGCCCAGGGGCGCTGGCGCTTGCGCGGTGGCGCGGGCGGCGCGCCTTGCCTGGGCGGCGCCCTGGGGCTTTGGCCCCCGGCGGCGGGGATTGTCTTGCTGGTGGGGGTGCTGGTCTTTTTTGGGTCGGGTTATGCGTCGCTTACCACCATCAGCGTGGGGCTGGTTTCGCTGATTATTTTTGCCGTGCGGGCCGCCATGGGGCTTTCGCCATGGGAATATGCTGGCTATGGATTGATTGGCCTGGCGCTTTTGCTGTGGGCCTTGCGCCCAAACATCAAGCGCCTGTTTAGCGGGCAAGAGCGCGTGGTGGGCATTAGCCTGCACGGACGGTTGCGGGCGCGCAAGGCGCAGCGTGAGGCCTCTGAAGCCCTGAACGACGTGGAGTAACTTGTTCTGCCGCGTTCAAAAAGAGCCAACCCACCTGGGTTGGCTCTTTTGCTTTACTCGTCCGAGTCGTCAATTCCTTTTTCGCTGGCTTGCTTGTAGAGCGCGCGCAAATTGCGTTGATGCAGCGCTTCGGCCAGCCCGCCCAAATAGACGCGGCTCTTTCCGCATGATTCGATGCTCACTTCTTCCAGATATTCATCGGCCGATTTGCGTCGAATGGCAGTGCGCACGGCTTTTTTGAGCGCGGAAAGGTAGGCCAGGTTCTCTTTGACGGCGCTTTCAATTTCGCCTCGTAAAATAATGTCGCCATGCCCCTGAATGATGTTTTCCAGTCCCATGCGCCCAATGCGCTTGATAGAAGCCGCAATTTCATTAATGTTGCCATCAACAATGTATGGCAGAGGCATAAACGCATCGCCCGAAAACAAGATGCGGTCTTCTTCAACCAGCACGGCAATACCATCGGGGCTGTGACCCGTTGCCGGAAAAATGTTCAGGTTTTTCTTGCCCACCCGCAAATTTATCTCGCCCTCTTCAAACGTCAGGTGCGGCAAAACAATTTTTACCTGGCGAAAGGCCGCATTTTGCTTGCGTGTGGCTTCCAGCGACGGGATGCCCTTTTCCTTTAGCAATTGGCGGCACAGAGAATGCGAAATGATTGTGGCCCCAGGGAAGAAACAATTGCCCCAGGTATGGTCGGCATGGTAATGTGTATTGATGATGTAGCGAATCGGTACGCCTAATTCGTGCTCAACAAATTCACGAATCGCCAGCGTCTCTTCGGGCAGGGCCAGGGTATCAATCAAAACCGCCCATTGCGGCCCTGCCACAATGCCAGCGGTTACCTGTGCATAAACCTCACTTTGAAACCAGAAAACATTTTCTGAAACGCGTTCGCGATGCATAAAATCCCTCAGGGTATGGATGGCATAAATCTAGCATATTTGCAAGCGAAAATCAAGTTTGCACCCATTATCAGACCTCTGACATAAAGAAAACGCATTGTCAACCGTAAAAGCGCACAATGCGCTGAGGTTTTGAAGAGGATTTATACCTATGTATGGCGGTAAACGCCCGATCTTTTGTCGAATTGTGGCAACGACGCCGTTAAGTTCGCCAGTTTTATATCCCCGTTGCGGTCTTAAGTCGCTGTGCAGATTCTTGAAACGAACCTGTATTTGCCAGCGGCTTGATTGGTCATTTAGGCCATGATACACTCTAAAAGGTATGAGCGCAGATATTCTTTTGGTGACATCTCAACCCGCCTTAGGCGATTCCGTGCGCAGCATGCTGCCGCCCGGCAAGTTCACCCTGCATGTCACCGCCGATTTCAGCCAGGCCATTCGCGTGGTGCGCCAGACGGGCTGTTCGCTGGCTTTGCTGGATGCCGCCCTCGAAGAGATAGATATTTCTGTTCAAGATGTTGCTTACGCCCTTAAGCAGTTGAACGGCGATATTCAGATCGTCCTCCTTGGCGAAAGCCATCTCACCACGCAATTCAGCCATCTTTCTCCCCGCGCTGTACTCAACTTGCCGCTGCAGCCTGCTCAACTTAACGCCCTGCTGGGGCAGATTTTTCTGCCAGAACCCGCCCCTGCGTCACAAGCGAGCCTGGCTGCCCAGTCTATGCCCTGGCTGAGCGATGTGCACCGCGCAGCCCAGCACCTTACCCGCCTTACACTCGAATCATCGGCCCAGGCGGCGCTCATTACCAACAACAACGCCCTATGGGCGTATGCCGGTCAGTTATCTCAGGCGGCGGCAAATGAACTGACCCAAATGGTGCAACGCTATTGGGATTGGCGCAGCGATAGCGACCTGTTGCGCTTTGTGCGCCTGAGCGCTACCGAACGCTCGCACATGCTGTATGCCACGCGCCTTTCTACCAGCATGATTTTGGCGCTGGTTTTCGATGGCGAAACGCCCTTTAGCACTATTCGCTCGCAGGCCGGGCGGCTGGCTGCTTCGCTTTCTGCCGCGCCAGAGACCAGCGACGAGAAATCGGACACCGACCCCCACCCGCTGACAGATACCGGCCCAAACGACCTGCGCAATTATCCGCACATTAGCAGCCTGCTCCACGACGTACCGCCGCCGAATCCGAACTTTGAAAGCGCCCAGCCTGCGCCATCTGCCCCTGGCAGCCCTGGCGTTCAGTCTGAATTTGCCCCCGCCCTCGCCCAGAATGCACGCGCCGCGCTCGAAGCATCGCCTGCTTCACCACTTAATGAGCAAGCCATTCGCAACAAAATAACCCCCGAAGCGCCCGTGGCTGCCCCCTTGCCCGACCCCCAGGCGCTCATCGAAACCCGCCGCACCGTTTTACCCGATGACCTGGCCGTTACCCGCAAGCAGGTCGCCACGCCACCCGAACCTGACCCGCAATCTCTGGCCGAAACACGCGCTCAATCCGTTCAACCTGGCGCCGAGCAACACCCCGGCGAGGATACCGGCGTAAGCCGCCTGGTGCTGGAGCCCACCTCGGCGGGGCTTTACAACCTGAATTTTGCCTGCCTGCTTATTCCGCGCTTTGATTCACATCACCTGGTGGGCGACCTGGCCGACCGCCTGGGCGAGTGGGTGCCGCAATTGTGCATCGCTTTTGGCTGGCGGCTGGAATATATCTCCATTCGCCCCACCTACCTGCAGTGGGTCGTCAACGTACCTCCGGCTTGTTCGCCCAACGCGGTCATCAAGCAAATCCGTGAGCACACCTCGGCGCGCATCTTCAAAGAATTTCCGCGTTTTCGCAGCGATAACGTCTCGGATGACTTCTGGGCGCCGGGCTATCTCATCATGGGGGGCTCACAGCCGCACCCGCCCAAATACGTCAGAGATTTTATTCAGCAAACCCGCAAACGTCAGGGGCTTATCAAATAAATCTTGCGCTAATCTACGCAGACTTGCTGCCCTTTGTGCGCCGCCTGTGCATTTTGCTTGGCGGCGCAAACCAACCCCAAAGTAGCAGCGCGCTCAGCGCAACCATGGGATACATTCACGACTCGCTCGATTTTTCACCCAACCCATAAACAGGAGTTTTCATGTCGCCTACCCTGTATCTGATAGACGGCCATGCCCTGGCCTACCGCACCTATTTTGCGCTCACCTCGGCCAGCGGCGGACGTTGGAGCACCAGCAGCGGCGAACCAACTGCTGGGGTCTTTGGTTTTGCCAGCGTATTGCTGCGCCTGTACGAGCAGGATAAACCAGACTACCTGGCCGTAGCCTTCGACACGGGCAAAACCTTCCGTGACGATATGTTCCCCGAATACAAGGCCACCCGCGCCAAAATGCCCGACGACCTGCGCACCCAAATGGAGCGCATTCGCCAACTGGTAGATGCCTTCAACATTCCGCGCCTGGAAATGGAAGGCTACGAAGCCGATGACGTGCTCGGCACGATAGCCAAAAAAGCTGCCGCCGATGGGTTGAACGTCAAAATCATCACCGGCGACCGCGACCTGCTGCAACTGGTTGGCGAGCGCATCATCGTCAACTTGCCGGGCGGCAAACTTGCCGACGCCAAAGACTATGCCACCGCGCAGGCCGTCAAGGAATACTTTGGCGTGCGCCCCGAACAAGTGCCCGACTACAAAGGCCTGGTAGGCGACCCCAGCGATAACATCCCCGGTGTGCGCGGCATTGGCGAAAAAACCGCCCAGGCGCTTTTTGAAACCTACGCCACGCTCGACGATATTTACGCCCACCTGGACGACCTGAAAGCAACCGTAAAAACCAAATTGCTGGAACAAAAAGAGATGGCCTACCTCAGCCGCGACCTGGCCACCATTCGCACCAACTTGCCTGTCGCGCTGGACTTAACCCAGGCCCACACCGATCACTACGACCCGGATGCCGTCGAGGCTCTCTTTCGCGAACTGGAATTTCGCTCGCTGCTCCCGCGTCTGGCGGCCCTGCGCCCCAAAACGGATTCTTCCCTCGCGGCCGCGGCGGCCCCAGCCCCAGCACCCATTTACACCCAAAAGGCCGGGCAGCAGTTGGCGCTCTTCGACGCCACGCCAACCACCATTCAGGTGACGCAGCCCACAGGCAAAATTCATGTCCGCGTGGCCGATTCGCCCGAAGCGCTGGACGAACTGGCGCGCGTGCTTCAATCGGCGCAGGTGATTGCCTTCGACACCGAGACCACCTCGACCGATGAGATGACGGCCGGGTTGGTGGGCATTGCCCTGGCAACGGAAACCGGCCGCGGGTGGTATGTTCCGGTGGGGCATGCGGCCGGGGCGCAGTTGCCGCTGCCCCAGGTGGTAGATGCCCTGCGCGGGCCGCTGACCGATCCCAATATCCCCAAAATTGGGCACAACATCAAATACGATTACATCATGCTGCTGCGTAACGGCATCCGCGTTGCGCCGTTGGCGTTTGATACCATGCTGGCGCAGTGGATTTTAGACCCGGCCTCGCGCCGCCTGGGGCTAAAAGATATGGCCGCAGACCGCCTGGGCGAAGAAATGACCCACATCGAAGATCTGATTGGCAAGGGCAAAAACCAGGTTTCGATGGACATGGTGGATATTGGCGCAGCCGCCGCTTATGCCGCAGCCGACGCTGAAACCACCCTGCGCCTCTACTACCTGCTGCACCGCGACCTGGAACGCAGCGGCGATTTGAACCTGCTAAACGAGATTGAAATGCCCCTCACGCCTGTGCTGGCCGACATGGAAATGACCGGCGTGCTGCTCGACCTGCCCTTTTTTGCCCAAATGTCGGCCGAACTGGGGCGGCGCATGAGCGAGATTGAAACCGAAATTTACCGCCTGGTGGGGCGCACCTTCAATGTCAATTCTACCCAGCAACTTTCAGATGTGCTGTTCAAAACCCTGGGGTTAGAGCCGCCCGACCGCACCCGCAAAACCGCCAGCGGGCATTATTCCACCGCAGCCGACGTGCTGGAAAACCTGAGCGGCAAGCACCCCGTGGTAGACCTGGTGCTGGAACACCGCGAATTGGCCAAACTAAAATCTACCTACGTGGATGCGCTGCCCCCGGTGGTGGATGCTAACGGGCGCGTGCATACCTCCTACAGCCAGACCGGTTCGGTGACCGGTCGGCTTTCGTCGAACAACCCCAATTTGCAAAATATTCCCACCCGCACCGAGATCGGGCGGCGGGTGCGCAACGGATTCATCGCTGCGCCGGGGCATGTGCTGCTTTCGGTGGACTATTCTCAGGTAGAGTTGCGCATTGTCGCCCACATGGCTGGCGACCAGGCCATGCTGGAGGCTTTTCGGCATGGGCAGGATATTCACGCTACCACTGCTGCGGCAATTTACAACGTGCCGCTGGCCCAGGTGACCAAAGAGATGCGCCGTCATGCCAAGGCCATCAACTTTGGGCTTATCTACGGCATGTCGGCCTTTGGTCTGACGCGCTCGACCGAACTGACGTTGGCCGAAGCCGAGGAGTTCGTCAAGGCATATTTCCGGCAGTTTCCGGGCGTTAAGCGCTACCTGGATACGATTCGCCATCAGGCCGCCGAAACGGGTTATGTGCAAACCCTGTTGGGGCGCAAGCGTTACTTCCCGGCCCTTAAGGGGACGATGAACCCGCAAATGCGTAGCCGCGAAGAGCGCGAAGCCATCAATGCGCCCATTCAGGGCACAGCCGCCGACATTATGAAAATTGCCATGATTCGCATTCCACCTGCTTTGCAATCGGCCGGGTTGGCAGCCAAAGTGTTGCTGCAAGTGCACGACGAGCTGATGCTGGAATGTCCTCAATCCGAACTGGAGCAAACCGCACGCCTGGTGCGCGATGTGATGGAAAACGCCTACCCGCTCAGCATTCCGCTTTCTACCGAAGCGCGCTTTGGCAAAAGTTGGGGCGAAATGCAGGTGCTGGAGTAAAATAGACACCAAACCGTCATACGCCGCGCTTTAGCCCCAAACCAAGTGAGAGAAACGATATGCCCGGTCGAGAAGATGTTTTTCAAAAAGCGATGAACGAAGGCCACTCGGCTGCCTGGGACCAGGAGTGGGAACGCGCCGAAGCAGCCTATCGCAAAGCCTTGCAGGAGTTTCCAAACAACCCCAAGGCGCTGGCCAACCTGGGGTTGGCGTTGTACCAGCAGCAAAAATTTGAAGAAGCCCTCAAGGTTTACATGGGGGTAGCGCGGCTAACGCCCGAAGACCCGCTGCCAATTGAAAAAGTAGCCCAAATTTCTGAACGGCTGGGTAACCTCAAACAGGCCATAGACGCCGCCCTGGTGGCTGCCGACCTGTACCTGAAACTGCGCGAACCAGAAAAAGCCATCGAAAACTGGCTGCGCGTCACCAGCCTGAACCCGGAGCATCTCACCGCCCATTCGCGCCTGGCCATGGTGCACGAAAAAATGGGCCAGCCCAAACAGGCTGTTACCGAATTTATTGCAGTTGCCAGCCTGTTGCAGCGCGCCGGCAACCCGCAAAAAGCCGCCGAGTTAATTGAACACGCCCTCAAACTGGACCCCAACAGCGCCGAGGCCCGTCAGGCCCAGGGGCTTATCAAGACCGGGCAGCTGCTGCCCAAACCGGTACGCGCCAAGGGCGCGACCGGCCCCTTGCGGGTGGCGCAGGTCAAAGCAGCAGACCCCAAAAAGTCCGCTGGCAGCGATGACGATCCCATCTCTGCCGCCCGCAAAAAAGCGTTAGCCACCCTGGCCGACATCTTGTTCGAAATGACTGACGAAAGCCCCGAAGCCCAGCAGCGCCGCGGGCTGCAAGCCATCATGAAAGGCACGGGCATGCTCTCGCAGCAAAGCGACCAGACCAAAATCATGCTGCACCTGAGCATTGCCATTGACGCCCAAACCAAAAACAACGAAGCCCAAGCCGCCGAAGAACTGGAGCACGCCCTGGAAACCGGGCTGAAACACCCGGCGCTCTATTTCGACCTCGGTTACCTGCGCTCAAAAACAGACCGCCTGGAGAGCGCTCATCGCTTTTTGCAACAGTGTCTTAAACACGAAGATTACGGACTGGCCGCCCGCCTGTTGAGCGGCGACATCCTGGCCCGGCTTGGACGCCACAAAGAAGCCGCCATTGACTATCTGGAAGCGCTCAAAATGGCCGATGCCCTGGTTGTTCCGCCAGACCAGTCAGATGTCATTCGTCAGTTATACGAGCCGCTCATCGAGGCCCAATCGCGCGAAGAAGATGAAACCCGGCAAAAGCAGCTGTGCAAAAATGTGCACGACCTGCTCATGAAGCCCGGCTGGCGGCAGAGTATTTTGAAAGCCCGCGAGCAATTGCCCAAATCGGAAGGCGGCCCCTTGCCCCTGGCCGAGATTCTCATTCAGGCCCAAAGCAGCCAGGTGTTGGAAGCAATGAACACCATCAACCACCTGGCGCGCATTGGGCGTTTACGCTCGGCAATGGATGAAGCCTACCACGCCCTAACCTACGCACCCACCTACCTGCCGCTGCATACGCTGATGGGAGAATTGCTCATCCGCGAAGAGCGCATCCCCGATGCCCTTACCAAGTTCTCGGTGGTTGCCCATGCCTATAGCGTGCGCGGCGAGCCGGGGCAGGCCATCAACCTCTACCGCCGCATTTTGCAGCTTGCCCCCATGGACCTGGCAGCGCGCACCCTGCTGATTGAGCAATTGACTGCGCGCGGCCAGCAAGACGAAGCCATTGCCGAGTACATCGAATTAGCCGATACCTACTATCGCCTGGCCGAGTTAGACATGGCTCGCAAAACCTATACCACCGCCCTGCGCCTGGCCCAGCAACCCAACGCCGACCGCACCTGGAGCATTCGCATCCTGGGCCGCATGGCAGATATTGACATGCAGCGTTTAGATTGGAAATCGGCGTTGCGGGTGTATGAGCAATTGCGCACACTCAAGCCAGATGACGAGAACATCCGCCGCAATCTTATAGACCTCAACTTCCGTCTGTTTCAGGCGCCCCAGGCCATTGCCGAACTGGAGGGTTACGTCTCGTACCTGGAAACCAATCGGCAGAGCGAGAAAGCGCTGGCTTTTGTGCAAAGCCTGGTGGATGAAGAGCCCAGTCGCGTTGAATTACGCCGCGTGCTGGCGGCGCTCTATCAGCGCATGGGGAATATCGAAAAGGCCGTCGAACAACTGGATATGGTGGGCAACGCCCTTATGGACGCCGGTGACCGCGATGGCACCATTGAAATCATCACATCCATTCTGACGCTTAACCCACCCAATGCTGACCAGTACCGCCAGGTGTTACAAAGCCTGCAAGCCGGTTGATTGGCGCAACGATGAAAATGAAAAGAGACTCCCTCGCCGCTAGGGAGTCTCTTTTCATTTTTGTGCCGGGCGGGTTACATTTCTCCTGCGGCCTGTTTCATCAGTTGCTCAATTTCCAGCGGCGCGCCTTTGCTTTCATCGCGCTTCAGGAAAATAGCATCAAACTCACATTTACTTGTGCACACCCCGCAGCCCATACATTTTTCCTGGTTGACGGTATTGATGCCGTCTTTCACTTCTAATGCGCCAAACTGACAGTAATCGGTGCAGTTACCACACCCCAGGCACAGACTTTCATCAATCTCAGCCACATAGCCCGAAGAAGCCAGCATGGGCACGCCATTGCGCTGCGCCTGCATGGCCCCGCAGCAGCACGAGCAGCAGTTGCAGATGGCGTAAAAGCGTTGCAGCATGGCATCCTTGAAAAAAACATGGTGCACATGCCCGCGCTCGTCCTCTGCCTTCAAAATTTCTGCGGCTTCTTCGGCAGAAATCCAGCGCGCTTTATCTGGATGGTGCTCTACAACAAAACTGGCAAACGGCTCGCCGACAATCAGGCAAACATCCAATGGCAGGCACGGGTTTTTGCGCGCCACCCGGCACGGGCAGTTAAGCGCCACAATGTGGTCTGGATGCTGCAAAATAAGCGCCCGCGCCCGCTTATAGGGGATGACCTGCTCCAGGTCTGGCACGCTGATTGGCTCATTGACCATCACCAGGCGGGTGGCTGTTTCCAGCGGGGTCACCTTGCCGTGATAGGTATCGGCAAAATTCATTTGCGCTTCAGGCGGCGATTTCTTTTTGCGGCGCACCGTCCACTGGCCAAACAGCGCACCCAGTGGGGCCAGGCGCTTTGCCCAGGGGTGCTCGCCAATTGCAATGCCAATATACAGGTATGGCCAGCGCGCGTAAAGATAGCCATGCAGCAAGTCGAATAGCGAATAATCGGGCGTCTTGCGCGCTTCTTGAACAAACGACCTGGTAGAGGGCTTGACCAGCCAGTTTCTCAGTTTCATCGCTTACTCCATTTCCCTGGCTAAAGAATAAAATAAATTGCCACACCAAAACAATAGACGAATGTCCCATTCCTGGGTGATTTCCGTTATAAAATTTGAATACCGAATCAGAAAGGAGCGTCCTGTGCCCAACACCAAGCCTCGTTTCATTACAGCAGAAGATCTCTACCATCTGCAAGTACTCACCAGCCCACAAATTTCCCCCGATGGACGGCATGTGGCCTACCGTGTGCAGCGCGTAGATAAAAAGACCGAGAAAAAATATGCCAACCTGTGGGTTGTGCCCACTGTGGGCGGCGCGCCGCGTCAGTTTACGCGCGGCGACCAAAACGATGGCGCGCCTGTATGGTCGCCAGATGGCAAGACAATTGCCTTCCTCTCCAACCGGGGCGACCCAGAAAACCCGCCCCAAATTTACCTCATCCCCTTCGATGGCGGCGAAGCCTATAAACTGACCCACATTGACGGCGAAATCCACACCATTACCTGGTCGCCTGACGGCAAAAAACTGCTCTGCGCCGTGCGCAAACTGGACCCCGATGCCCTGGAGCGCCAAAAAGACGAGCAAAAGAAAAAACTGGGCGTAGTTGCCCGCCACTACGACCGCGTATTTTTCAAACTGGATGGCTACGGATATCTGCCGCGCGAACGCACCCACCTGTGGCTGGTAGATGTACACAGCGGCAAAGCCCGGCAACTAACCGATCACCCGGTTTTTGACGAAAGCCAACCCGCTTTTTCGCCCGATGGCAAGACCATTGTCTTTGTCTCCAACCGCAGCGATGACCCCGATATGCACCCCGACCGCGACGACCTGTTCCTCATGCCCACGTCGGGCGGCCCGCTGCAAAAGTTGGACACCCCCACCGGGCCCAAAAGTTTCCCGGTCTTTTCTCCCAATGGGCAGTTCATCGCTTATTACGGACGCGAAGGCGAGGGGCAGTGGTATCGCAACACCAGCCTGTGGATTGTGCCCGTCTCTGGCGGCCCGGCCCGCGACCTGTTGGCCGGAAAAGACCTGCATGTAGGCGCCGACTGCATTGCCGACCTGAACGCCGTCGAAACGGTTGCGCCAGTCTGGTCTAATGATGAGCGCGCTATCTACTTCCAGGCGGGCTGGCATGGATCGTCGCTGCTCAAGCGGGTAGATGTTGCCACCGGCGATGTCACCGACATTGTCGGAGAAGGCGGCGCAGTGGGCGTCTTCTCGCTTGATAAAGCCCAGTCGAAGGTGGCCTACTTCTTTGGGCAAATGAACGACCCAGGGCAGGTGTATATCCGCGACCTGAGCGATGGTCAAACCACCCGCCATCTCACCCATATCAACCGCGAGATACTGGAATCGGTGACCCTCTCCAGAGTAGAAGAAGTCTGGTTCAAAGGCCCCGATGGCAACGACCTGCAAGGCTGGATTATGTTCCCGCCCGATTTCGACCCCAAAAAGAAGTACCCCTCAATTCTGGAAATTCATGGCGGGCCGCAAACGCAATATGGCAAGTTCTTTATGCACGAATTTTATTATTTTGCAGCGCGCGGCTATGTGGTCTATTTTTGCAACCCGCGCGGCGGACGCGGCTATGGCGAGGCCCACACCGCGGCGATTTGGGGCGCCTGGGGCACCAAAGACTATGACGATTTGATGGCCTTCGCCGACCTGATGTCCCAAAAACCCTACATTGATACCACCCGCATGGGCGTCACTGGCGGCTCGTATGGCGGCTATATGACCGTCTGGATTGTTGGGCATACCGAGCGCTTCAGGGCAGCGGTCACGCAGCGCTGCGTGAGCAACTTCATTAGCATGTGGGGGTCCAGCGACTTCAACTGGATTTTCCAGGAGCCAGTGCAGGCCGATGCGCCTTTCCGCGACTTTGACAAGTTCTGGGATCGCTCGCCCATCAAGTACATTGGCAATTGCAAAACCCCCATGAAAGTGCTGCACTCCGAGCAAGACCATCGCTGCCCCATCGAACAGGGCGAACAAGTATATGTTGCGCTTAAACGCCTAGGCGTAGATACCGAATTCGTGCGCTTTCCCGACTCGCCGCACGGGTTGTCGCGCGTAGGTCGCACCGATCGCCGCATTGCCCGCCTGAATCACATCATCGGCTGGATGGATAAGTACCTGCAAGTATGAACTGGCACAAAACCACCCTGGATATTCCCACCCGCGGCAAGGGGCTGTACGCCTTCGATGCCCAGGTGAATGCTCAATTGCAGGCCTGGAACGTGCGCGAGGGGCTATGTTTTCTTTACTGCCCGCACACCAGCGCCTCGCTGCTCATCAGCGAAAACTATGACCCCACCGCAAAAGCTGACCTGGCGGGCTTTATGGAGCGCCTGGCCCCCGAAAACGATACCTGGTACACCCACGACCTGGAAGGCCCCGATGACGCCACCTCGCACATCCGCGCCATGCTCACCGATGTCAGCATCACTATCCCCATAGATGATGGGCGGCTTGGGTTGGGCACATGGCAGGGTGTGTTTCTGTTTGAGCATCGCCGCAGCCCGCATCGGCGGCGGGTTCAGGTGCGGGTGCTGAGTGTGGATTAAGAAAAAAAACGTCCCGGAGTCCAAACCGGGACGTTTTGCTTTCAGACCAATGCTCTAGTGTTCGTGCTCGCCGTCTGAGTGAACGTGGCCGTGGTCGAGTTCTTCTTCGGTGGGTTCGCGCAGTCCCACAATTTTTACGCGAAAGTGGAGTTCTTTTCCAGCCAGCGGGTGATTGAAATCGAGCCGCACCACTTCATCGGTGATTTCATCAATGCGCGCATACATGGCATTGCCGTTGGGGTCTTGCACTTGCAATTCCAACCCCAATTCCAGCGGAATATTGGCCGGGAATTCGTTGCGCGGAACTTCGATGTAAGCATCTGGGTCGCTTTCGCCATAGCCATCGGCTGGAGATACGATGACCTCTTTGCTCTCGCCTACTTCCATGCCAGCAAGTTCGCGTTCCAGTCCGGGAATGATGTTACCCGCGCCGTGCAGATATTCTAAAGGTTCGCGTCCTTCAGACGAGTCAATCTTTTCACCGTTGACATGCAGGGTGTAATCCATCGAGACAACCCGCCCTGCCTGTACTTTTTTGTTTTCGTCGCTCATAATTTTTCCTTCCTTTTCTTAATCCGGTTTACTGTATTCTACCCCCAAAAGGCTGCACTTTCATTTGAATTTTGTCGGAAAACCTGATTTTATTGTGGCGCAACAGTTGTCCCATCAATTGGGTGGTGGTAGGGAATCATGAGCAGAAAGCCGAGGGCAATCAGGCTTTGGCCAATTTCTACACCGCGTGCCTGCCACACCCCAAAAAACGGGACGACATCAGGTAAGGGGTGGCTGCCCATGCCAAAGACATCGGCCATGCCTGCAAAGACACACACCACATAGCCGGTAGCCACCAGGCGCAAACCGATATCGGCCAGAATAGAGCGTTGTCCATTACGCCACTGCGCTGCCAGGCTGATGTAGCCGCCAATGCAGATGATGGCTAAACCCACAAGAAAGACACCAATTTGTACAAAGCCTACTACCGGGCTGCGGTCGAGGCCAAGCCAATCGGGCTTGGCGCCAATGACAAAGATGAGCAAACCGAGGAGGGTGACGATGATTCCGTTGCGGCTGCGCGCCGGGCTGGGTGCAGGGTTTGAAAGGGGAGTTTCCTGGGTCATGGTTTAATTGGGCAGGGTTTTACGCAGGTGATTGATCCAGTTGCCGCCAAAGATGGCATCTATATCTGCTTCAGTATACCCGCGCTGCGCCAACAATGGGGCAATCAAATGCAGGTCGGCAATTGTATCCAGCCCATCGGGCAGGTGCTGTCGCCCAAACCCGCCATCGAAGTCGGTGCCAAAGCCAACGTGATGCGCATCGCCTGCGCGCTGACAGATGTGGTCAATTTGAGCTGCTACTTTATCCAGCGGCACTAAGCTGCGCGGGTCGCTGTTTTTCCAGTTCCATACCAAAAAGCGGTTAAACGGCACAATGCCAATGACACCATCGCGTTCTAAAATGCCGTCAATAATGTCATCGGGAATGGCGCGGTTGCCTTCGGCGTGTGGGATGATGTCGAAGGCGTTGGAATGGCTGGCGATGATGGGCCCGTCATACCGGTCAAGGGCTTCACGGGCGGCGGCCCAGTCCATGTGGCTTAAGTCGAGCGTAAAGCCCAGGTCGGACATGGCGTCCAGCAGGGCGCGTCCTTCGGATGTGAGCGGGCCAGGTTCGCGCGTGCCGCCGCAAAAGCGTGTTCCGGCCCAGGCAGGGCCAATGATTCGCACGCCGCGTTCCCACCATTCGTCCAGTTCGTCCACGCGCCGCACGGCTTCGGCGCATTCCATAAGCGGAATCAATCCTACCGGGCGGCTCTTTTCGTGGGGGTTGGGGTCGCTCCAGGCAAAAAGAATTGCTTGCAGGGCAGGTTGGTTATATACCAGGCGGAATTTATCGGGGTGGGCGTCGGTCAGGCGGTAGTATGCGTCCAGTTGGTGGCTGTACACCCGGTAGGCCGAATCGGGGTCGCTAAAGCGTTGGGTATCCCATTCTCCCATGGCGAAGCGCTGCGGGGTGGCAAACAGGGTAGCAAAGATGAGGGCCACGTTGCCGCGCTGGTAGTCGGGCCAGCCCAGGGTGCTGTCGCCATTTACCTGGGCAATCCAGGGCTGGCTGGCTTCGCGCTGGCGGGTTTCGGCGGCGGCGCGGGTGTAGTCTCGCCCAAAGGTGAGCATGTTCCAGGCCAGGTCTTGGTGTGCATCTACGATTAGTCGCATAAGGTGTCCAAAAAAAGAGCGCACCTGGCGGTGCGCTCCCTTGTTCAATTTTCCGCTCAGGCTTCCGGTTCGTCTTCGTCTTCGTGTTCGTATTCGGCAGCCAGGGCTTTCATATCCAGGTCGGTGTAGGCGGCTGAGTCCACCTTGCGCAGCGAGAGGCCGATGCGGCGCTGTTCGGCGTCAATGCGGATGATACGCAGGGTGACCGAGTCGCCTTCTTTGAGCACTTCTTTGGGGTGCTCAATGCGGTTTTCGCTGACTTCGGAGATGTGAATGAGACCTTCGATGTCGCCTTCAAGACGGGCAAACGCGCCAAATTTGGTCAGGCGGGTGATAGTGCCTTCGACAAGTTGCCCAACCTTAAAATGGCTGACCTTTTCGCGCCAGGGGTCTTCTTGCAGAGCGCGCATAGAAAGCCCAATGCGTTTCTTTTCGCGGTCAATGCTGATGATTTTGACCTTGACTTCCTGTCCAACTTCCAGCACTTCGCTGGGGTGCTGCACGCGGTCCCAGGAAATTTCGGAAAGGTGCACCAGACCGTCGGCGCCGTTGATGTTGACGAAGGCGCCAAAGTCTGCCAGGCTGGTAACGCGCCCGGTGCGTACTTCGCCTTCTTGCAAATCTTCGATGATGCGTTCTTTGACCGATTGGCGGGTTTCGGGCGTGGCGGCGCGCTCGGAGAGGATGAGGCGGCGGCGCTCGCGGTCTACTTCGATGACGCGCACGATGATGGGGTCGCCGACCATTTTGGCCCAGCGCTGGTCAGGGGTGTCGCCCTGGGCGGCGTTGCGGCGAGAGAGGGTAATTTGCGAGGCAGGCACAAAACCGCGCAGGCCATGCACGGGAACGATTAGCCCGCCTTTGTTGTAGCCTTCAATTTTGCCTTCATAGTCCTCATCGTTGGCGACCATTTTCTCTACCAGGTCCCAGCCCAGTTGTTCCTGGGCGCGGGTGTAGGAAAGCAACACGTTGCCGTTTTGGTCTTCGGGGTTGAGGACGTATACGTTGATTTCTTGCCCGACCTGCAATTGTGCCCGCTCTGCCGGGTCAATGGCTTCCAGTTCGCGTCCGGTGATGACACCTTCGGATTTGGCGCCAACACTGACGAGAATCTGACCGGGGGAAATGCTGGCAATTACCCCTTTGCGGATTTCGCCCTGGCTGGGGAATTCCAGCCCGGCGTCGTGCGCTTGCATGAGCGCTTCCATATCCATTGATTCGTTATTATCGGACTGAGCGCTGTTTTGTTCGCGGCCCTCCTGCCCGATCAGGGCATTTTCTTGTTCCATCATCGGTAACAAACTCCAAATTGAAATATTGCAAAGATTATAAAGGCTATTGGTAGGGCTGACAACCCCTATGCGGCTTTGTCGGGGCTTTCTTCTAATCATGCACTTTCTTGCACCCCGGCCTTTCTGCCAGTGGGGAAGGGTAGGGAATGCGGGTGATTCCCAGCGCCCCAACGAGATTGCGCCTGCTGACCGCCCTAAAGCGGATTATAATAATGACTTATGCCATCCATTTACCCATTTACTGCCATTGTTGGACAAGAGCGCATGAAACGTGCGCTGATTCTAAACGCGGTGGACACCCGCATTGGCGGCGTGCTCATCCGCGGTGAACGCGGCACGGCAAAATCTACCGCTGCGCGCGCTTTGGCGGCCCTGCTGCCCAAAGTAAAGGTGGTGCGCGATTGCCGTTTTGGCTGTGACCCGGATTCGCCCAGCACCTTTTGCACCGAGTGCAAAGAGCGCGCTCAGGTTTCGCCTGAACTGCCCTTCGAGTGGCGGCCCATCCCTTTCATTAACCTGCCGGTTTCTGCTACCGAAGACCGCGTAGTAGGCACGCTTGATATTGAGCAGGCTATTCAAAAGGGCGAACGCCGCTTTGAGCCGGGCGTGCTGGCCAGCGCCAACCGTGGTCTGCTCTACATTGATGAAGTCAATTTGCTGGATGACCATGTGGTGGATGTCTTGCTCGATTCGGCGGCGATGGGCATGAACATCGTTGAACGCGAGGGCATTTCCTTTAGCCACCCGGCCCGTTTCATCCTTGTGGGCACCATGAACCCAGAGGAAGGCGACCTGCGCCCGCAATTGCTCGACCGCTTTGCTTTTTCGGTAGATATTACCGGCATCCGTGATGCTCGCGAGCGGGTGATGATTATGGAACGCAACCTGGCCGCCGAAGCCGATGCCGAAGCCTTCAGACAAACCTGGCTGCCCAAAGAGCAGGAACTCTCGCATCAGATTGAGTGTGCCCGTCAGCTGGTTAGCAAAGTCACCTATACCAAACGCGACCTGCTCTCGATTGCCGCATTAACCGCCTCTTTGAACGTAGATGGTCATCGCGCCGATCTGGTTATCCTGAAGGGCGCGCGCGCTCAGGCGGCCTTTGAGGGGCGCACGGCCATTACCGACCACGATATTGCCCTGGCGGCCGAGCTGGCCCTGCCGCACCGCATCAAACGTGGGCCGTTCTACCAGGCCGAATTTACCGCCGCCCAATTGCAAGAGCGCATTGAGCAACTGGTTGGACAGCAAGCCGAAGGCACGCCCACCGAAAGTGAGCAAATGCCTCAGGAAGGCGCGCAGGAAAAAAAAAGTCGGTCTTAGAAGATAACATGCAGCAAAGCCCTGAGCAGCAGGGCGCCCCCGAACCCGCCCGTCAGGACGTGTTCGCCTCTACCAATGCCAACTGGTGGGAAGGCGGACAAAAGGTCAGGACGGGCGAAGTGTTTGACCCCCGCAAACTCGAAACCAAACTGGATAAACTCACTCGCCGTCGGGCCGGGCGGCGCTCGCGCACCCGCACCGACCGAAAACGCGGGCGGTATATCTTTGCACGCCCTGCCAACGGCAAAACCAGCGACATCGCCTTCGATGCTACCATTCGCGCCGCGGCGCCCTTTCAGCAGCGCCGCGCCGAAAAACGTAAGCAGGTGGCTTTTGCAATTGAAACAGCCGACCTGCAGCGCAAGGTGCGCGTAAAGACCATGGCCAACCTGGTGCTCTTTCTGGTAGATGCCTCGTGGTCTATGGCTGTGGCCGAACGGATGAATGCCACCAAAGGCGCTATCCTCTCTTTGCTGACTGATGCCTATCAGCGCCGCGACCGTGTGGGCTTGATTGTCTTTCAAAAAGACCGCGCAACGCTGGTGCTGCCGCCTACCAACAGCGTGCAGTTGGCGCAGCGCGCCCTGGCCGACATCCCCGTAGGCGGCAAAACACCCCTGGCGGCCGGGCTGCTGATGGCGCTGGATGTGCTCACCCAGGAAAAGCGAACCCACCCGGACGTTGAGCCGCTGCTGATTGTGCTCACCGACGGCGCGGGCAATGTCTCGATTGGCTCGCTGCCGCCTCAGGAAGAGGCCTACCACTTTGCCGAACTAATCGCCAAAGAGAAGGTCAAGTCGGTGGTTATCAACATGGAGCATGCTGCTTTCGACCAGGGATTAGCCAAGCAACTGGCCGACCATTTGGAAGCCCCCTGCTATAGCCTGAATGAACTGAAAGCCGAAAACCTGTACCATGCTGTCCGGCAAGAGATGGCATCGCGCTAACTGGATGACAACCCCATGACCGATTCCAGCCCCGCCACGCAAACTGGCCTTGACCTGTTGAATATGGCCGACCTTTCACCGCTGCAAAAGGCCATTTTGCGCATTGTGCTGCGCAAGGTGCGCATCAGCGAGCCCGATTTGATCACCGCCCTCAACGCACTGGATTGGGAGCAAGCGCCCAAATACGCCGAAATCATGGACGCCCTGGAGGATATGGTCAACCGGACTTACCTGAGCCGGGCCGCTGCGCAGGGGGTGTTTTACTATGGCCCCAACCTGCAGCGCAAACAGGGCATGCGTTCGATGGATATTGTGCTATCCAGCCGGGCTGGGGGATCCATGTTTACCATGTGGCAGGCTTTGCAAACCCTGAGCGAAGGCGAGCCCGATAAAAGCGGATGGGGCGGCGCATTAAGCGACCTGGGCGCAAAACTGGGGCAATTCGTCCAGCAGCGGGTGGGGGCGCAGGCGGTTATCGTGCTGATGGTGATGCTCTCAGCAGGCAACCGCTTCATCCTCAGCGCGCTGGACGTGGTTGCGACCGGCGGCATTATTGGCGAACTGGGCGCCGAGCAAATTCCCTGGGTGACGTTGATTGAAATGCTGGTGAGCGTGCTGGTTTCTGGCATATACCTGAATGTGATTGACCACTTGCCGCGCGTACGCATGATGAAACTGCTGTTGGGCATTTTTGCTGTCATTTATCTACTCTCGGCGGGGGTGTTTGTTGCGCTCAAAGCCCTTCTGCCTGTACAGGTAGGTGTGGTGTACCCGCTCATTTACCTGTTTCGCTCGCAGCAGATGTTGATTTTCCCAATTGTTTACTGGAACCTGGCCAGCAGCCTTTATAGCATGTCGGCAGCCCGGCGGGTGTTTCCGTTTTTTGTGGCGGCCGATACGGTTGGCAGCCTGTTGGGTTACAGCCTGTTTAGCCTGCCACAAATGCTGGGGCTGCCCAAACTGGTAGATAGCGCCAATGCCGATGCCCTTTTGCTGGTTAGCGTTGCGTTGATTTTGTTCAGCATTGGGCTGGTGCAGGTGCTGCTCAAAGAGCCCGCCGCGCAGGAAGTGTCTGCTGCCCAGCGCCCCTCACTGCTCAAAAATTTGCGCGATGGATTTCATCTCATTGCTGAGGTCAAATTGTTCCGCTATCTATCGCTGACGGTGGCGCTGGTGTGGATGACCTTTTCGCTGTTGGGCTATCATTTTTATGTGGTGCTGGGCAACACCGGCAACTACGCGGCCAACTACAGCCTGTATGCCATCGTTTCCACCCTGGTATTTTTGGCGCTGCAACTGCGCGCAACCGGCTTCTTCATGAAGCGTGTTTCCACCCGCAGCGCGTTCATTGCTTTGCCGGTCAGCATGGCGCTTCTGACCATTCCGGCGTTTCTTTTCCCTGGTTTGTGGAGCGGATTGGCGGTTTATTTCATTGCCAATGCGGTCTATAATGCCTGGGATGCGCCCTCATTCAACACCCTGCAAGGACTCATCCCCGAAGAGCGGCGCGGGCTGGTCGTCACGATGGTCAGCAACTATTCTTACGCGCTGGGGTCGGTGGTAGGCAGCCTGGCGGTGGGGTTGCTGGTCTGGCTGCCGCGCTGGGTTCCGTCCATCGCGCTCAGCGAAGCCCAAATCACCACCGCTTACCTGGGGCTGGCGCTGCTTTCTGCGCTGGGCGGGGGATGGGCAGCCTGGTTGGTGCGGCGGCACTACGAGGAGAGCATGCTCTCCTGGCGGCTGACGCGCCGCGCGCGGGCGGCCAGCGTGCTGGATAAACTGGAATTCTGAAATCACCCCCCGGCGCGCCCGGCGTCACTTGTCAGGCGCGCTGCTTTTGGGTATCCTTACCCTGGGAGCACCCGGGTCCCGGTGGGCCTCGCGGTCTTCAAAACCGTTGTTGGGCTGCGTTGCAGTCCTGGGTGGGTTCGACTCCCATGCGCTCCCGCCTCCTTTTTTTGCAAGCGGAGAAATCCTTGCCAGTGCAGCCGTGTACCCATCTGGCGCGCACGCGCCCAAAGGCTTGCCCCCACGCTCTACTTTCCACCTCTTCTCCCTTACTCCTCACGCTTCACTCTTTACTCCTCCCATGACCCTCCCCGAACCCGAAACCCTGACCGCGCTTGTGGATAAAATCCTGCGCATTGACGACTTCACCCTGGGCAACGAAAAAGACAAATTCGTTGTACGCTACCGCGGCCAGCTGCGCATCGACTCGATGACCGCCTACGACCAGCTAGCCGACGCCGTAGCCCCCTACAAACTCACCCCACTTTTTCGCGTGGATGAACAGGATGGACGCCACCTCATCTACCTTATGCCGGGCGTCGTCAGCCCAGAGATTGGCAACATCAAACTCAACATTGCCCTGCTCATTCTCACCATCATCAGCGTCATGATGGCCGGTATGACCATCAACGAACCGCTGCCCTCAGACGGGTGGGGCGTGCTGGTTGTGCTGGCGCGCAACATCCTTAGTGGTTGGCCGTTTGCCCTGGCGCTCATGTCCATTTTGCTGGCGCACGAGTTTGGGCATTACCTGGTGGGGCGCAAAAACAAGACCCCGGTCAGCCTGCCCTATTTCATCCCGCTCCCGTTTGTGGGGCTGCTGGGCACTATGGGCGCGTTTATTAACATGAAGGCCCCGCCGCGCAACCGCCGCGCCCTGTTCGATATTGGTATTGCTGGCCCACTGGCCGGGCTGGTAGTAGCCATTCCGGTGCTCATCATTGGGCTGAATCTTTCCACCGTCGAAACCCTTGCCGACGTGGTGCATCCCTCCCGCGCCATTGCCGAACGCTACTGCGCTGACCCACAGCCCGCCCCCGGCGGCTACACCTGCATTGGCGATAACCTGATGGAAGGCAACTCGCTGCTCTACCTGGGGCTAAAGTACCTGGTCAAGGGCGAATTGCTGCCCGCCCCGCCCGCTTACGACGGCTCACCGCTGCTGTACTGGCTGCGCTACTTCTTCACGGGCAGCCCGGTGCCCCTGGGCGGGCGAGATGTCATCATTCACCCGGTGGCCCTGGCAGGCTGGGCTGGGCTGCTCGTTACTGCGCTCAACCTCATCCCGGCCGGGCAACTGGATGGCGGGCATGTGGCCTACGTCTTGCTGGGCAAGCGCGTGCGCAACTTTTTCTGGGTCATTATCGTCATCCTGGGGGTTTTGGGCATTTTCTGGAGCGGCTGGTGGTTGTGGGCCGGCATTCTGTTCTTTTTGGGGCGCGGGCATGCCGAACCGCTCGACACCATTACCGAACTCGACCCAACCCGCCGCCGCCTGGGCTGGCTGATGCTAGTTGTTTTCATTCTGGTCTTTACCCCCGTGCCGTTTGCGGTTTTTTAGGATGCCGAGACAGATGCGCCCTCAAATTGCCCTGCTTACCCTGGGGCTTATCCTGTCCCTGGTTTTGAGCGCCTGCGCCTCGCCTGACCCTGATGCGGGCGCCACACCCCCCGGCCCCACGCGCCCCGCGGCTACCCCCACCGCCCGCCCCACCCCCCTCCCCCCCCCCCCGCCGCC
>FWPV01003032.1_pt1 | contig 39195 bp, 36 predicted proteins | sample 2228371 | NCBI WGS metagenome assembly FWPV01 (sample SAMEA103939776, study PRJEB20133) | metagenome
TGCGGGGTGTAGGGTGCGGGGTGCGGGGTGCGGGGTGCGGGGTGTAGGGTGCGGGGTGTAGGGAACGCATTGCATGCGTTCCGCTTTAGGAGGTATTTATGTCCAAAAACAGGATTATCATGCATATTGATGTAAACTCGGCCTTTCTGTCATGGCAGGCCGTTTATAACATACAGTGCGGTGAAAAAACTGACCTGCGGGAAATACCTTCTGCCGTAGGAGGCAATCAGGCAGATCGACATGGCATCATATTAGCTAAAAGTACGCCGGCAAAAAAGTATGGAATCGAAACAGGCGAAGTCATATGGCAGGCAAAGCAGAAATGCCCCGGATTAGTAATTGTACCGCCAAATTATTATTTATACATGAAATGCAGCAATACATTATATGATCTTATGAAGGGGTACTCTCCGGTACTCCAGCGATTTTCAATAGATGAGATGTTCCTGGATTACACAGGCTTGGAACCCCACTTTGGTGATCCGGTAACAGCAGCTCACCTGATTAAAGACCATATTCATAGAGAGCTTGGCTTTACAGTCAATATTGGCATTTCACATAATAAGCTTTTAGCGAAGGTAGCCGGAGATTTAAAAAAGCCGGACATGGTCCACACGCTCTGGCGGTCGGAAATACCTAAAAAAATGTGGCCACTGCCCGTAGGTGACCTATTTATGGTGGGTCGCAAAACCCTAAAGAAATTATTGGATTTAAACATCAGGACTATAGGTGAACTTGCAAATACGGACAGAAAGCTATTACAGATGAAGCTAAAGTCCCACGGGAATTTGATTTGGTGCTATGCAAACGGACTTGATGAAGCATCAGTACATTCAGGTTACTTTCTTCAAATGAAAGGAATTGGAAACAGTACAACAATCCGGTTTGATGTAACAGATTATAAGACAGCTTATAAAGTATTGTTATCATTGACGGAATCAGTTGCATTTCGCCTTAGAGCTGCCAAATCCTGCTGCAGGGTGGTAAGTGTGGAAATCAGAACTTCTGAGCTTAATTCTTATACCCACCAGCGTAGATTGCTTAATGCAACTAATATTACCAACGAAATATATAGGAATGCTGTATCACTATTCAGTGAGGCTTGGAAAGGTGAAAAGATAAGACATCTTGGAGTGAGGGTAACAGATTTGTGCTGCGATGAATACATGCAGGCATCTATATTTGACGAAACAAATGCAGACAAGAAGCAAGCTCTTGATACTGCGATAGATATTATAAGAGAAAAATACGGTAATACCGCAGTAATGCGCGCAGTGTTTGCTGATTATGAGTTTGCACCCATGACTGGTGGTTCCGGAGCAGAGGACTACCCCGTAATGAGCAGTATCCTGTGATAATGCGCATGGCTAAAAGAAGCAATATATATCAGCGAGTACTTATAAGCTTTTGGCTAACAGAATAGAGCGAAGATACGCAGGAAAACCCGTAAGGTTTACGTGATGTAAACCTAGCACATACCAACAGGAGGTTGGGTTTATGTGCGTTAGGATTTTACAAGCATCGAGCTCTAATTCTGTCCAAAAGCTTATATTGTACGAGTCGATATATATTGCTTCTGTTAAGTAAGGCTTCTAACCCTCATATTCATTTTCAAGCATCGACATTATCACCATCGAGCGGTAACCATCCCCATGCTTCTTGCACTCCCTTATTATCCCTTCCTGCACAAAGCCCTCACTAGCGTAAAGGCCTATTGCCATTTCATTGTCTGTATATGCATCCAGCCAAAGTCGGTGATACTTAAGCACCTCGAAGCAATATTTCTTTATAAACCTTACACTTATACGCCCATAGCCCTTCCCCTTATCGGCTATAGCCATACGTCTGAACTCCAGTGAGCAGTCTTCTCCACCGACACCGGCAAGTAATATATAGCCTACAAGCTCGTTGGCAGAAGTATTTATAACCGACAGATGCATTTCATCCATACGGTTTATAGCTTCAACATGCCTTTCTTTCTGCCATACAAATACAAAATCGCTGTTATCCTTCTCTATATTAATTACCAAGTCCAGATACTCCGGCCTGGTGAGGCAAAACATGAGTCCATCCATTTCCATCAAAACGTTTTTCATAGTCTCTTCCCCTCCTACAGATATATTTCTCCCTGCAGTACAACAACAGCATCACCTATAAATTCCAGCCTTCCACCCTCGGTAATCCTTATCAATATCTCCCCGCATCTTTGAGATGCCTGCAGAGCCCTAAGCTCTTTCTTCTCCAGTATTGCCGACCAGTAAGGCGCCAGCACCGTATGGACAGAACCGGTAACCGGATCCTCATTCACACCTACCCAGGGGTTGAAATACCTTGATACAATATCATAGTCGCCCTCTCCTTTTGCAGTCACAGCAACCCCCTTAACGGGAAAACAGCCTTTCACCGATTTCAGCCTTTCAAAGTCCGGCCTCAGGCTTCTAACTTCCTTCTCGCTACGGAGCCTGACTACAAGCTTGCCGGTGTTTTTGCCGTAAACAATATCCTCATATTTTCTAATGCCCATGGCTTCCAGAAGGTCTGAGACAGGACCAGGCTCCTGGGGATCATCCGCAGGAAAGTTCAGGGTAAATCCGCTTGCATGCCTTCGACTCTCAAGCTCTTCGCTCATAGACTTGAACAATATTCTATTACCTTTAAAACCAAGACAGTCAAATATAACCTTGGAGGCTGCAAGAGTTGCATGTCCGCACAAGGGCATCTCTGCCTTCGGCGCAAACCACCTTATGGAATATAATGCAGTTTCTAAGGGAATGTCTCCCTCCAACGTCTGTATAAATGCCGTTTCAGAAAGGTTCATCTCTGCTGCTATATTCAGCATAACGGTCGTCGGAAGGCTGCTATTCACAAGGCAAACGGCAGCAGGATTGCCCTTGCATGCATTACTGGTAAAGGCATCGACCTGATAAACAGATATTTTCAACAAAACCACTCCCGTAATTATGAATACGTATAATTACCTACTTTAATTATATACTATGCGAATAGATTATCAACACAAAAGACATGCTCCATTGGAACATGCCTTTATGTTTTATCTGACGATGACCTTTTCAAACCTCTCTATGACTTTCTTCTCGCCTATTACCTGCATTACCTCATAAAGGTCAGGAGTGTTTTTTCTGTTTGCCACAGCTACCCTTATAGCTCCTGTGACATCCCCTACATGACCTTTGTAGGCCTCCGGATTCTTCTTGAAGGTCTTGACATCCTTGGAGTACCCCATTGCTTCGCAGAATTCCTTTACTCTGTCAAACCACATTTCCTTGGTATCTGTATGTGTGTATACCTTTGCATACTCGCCTATTATCCTCTCAATCTCTTCCTTAGACATTGTTTCAGGGAAGTTGTAGCCACCCTCCACATCTTTTACAAACAACTCATCGAAGAAATAGAAAATACTCGGCTTCACATCCAGCCATTTTGCGAAGTCCTTTCTGGGTTTTTCACCGCCTCTGTCAACATCCAATATTCTCTTTCCATATTGCTCATCTCTGCGAAGAAGCTCTGCAAGCTCAGTATCATATTCCTTTGCCCATTCCAAGGTCGAGTTGTAAACCTCTTCGCCGGACATATATGCAATCAAATCCTTGCTCATATCTGTAAGCTTTACTATGTCAAACATCGCTCCGCTTACGCTCATTCTTTCCAGTTCGATTTTAAAATTGGTATTGGGCTCAGTAGGGTTCTCCCTTCTCCAGTCCTCAAAATTGGAATTTATCAGGTTTACAAGGTATTCGATAACTGAAACACTTGGGAAACCCTGCTCATGATAGAAGCTTACATCTGCCTCCGGATCCTTTCTCTTACTGAGCTTTCTTTTGGAGCTGCCTTCAATCTTCATTACCGGTGATATATGTGCAAAAGAAGGCCTCTCCCATTCAAACATTTCAAAGAGCTGTACGTGCAGAGGCGCTGAGGGCAGCCATTCATCACCTCTAATTACATGAGTGGTTCTCATCAGGTGGTCATCTACTACATGTGCAAAATGATAGGTAGGAAGTCCGTCAGACTTCAGCAGCACCATGTCCTGGTCATTTTCAGGCATTTCCACATCGCCCTTAATAAGATCCTTTAATATAAATCTGCTGTCTGGCTTTTGTGGAGCTTTGACACGCAGTACAAAGGGCTTGCCCTTGGAAAGCTCTTCTTCTACCTGTTCCAGTGTGAAATTCCTATGCACGGCATATTCGCCGTAATAGCCTATCTGCAGCTTGTTCTCTTCCTGATGACTTCTTGTTTTATTCAAATCTTCCTCAGAACAAAAGCAAGGATATGCAAAACCCTTTTCCACCAGCTGCTTTGCAAATACCTTGTATATCCCCACTCTTTCGCTCTGCTTGTATGGGCCATAGCTGCCCTTCTCATCGTCAACGTCTGTCACACCCTCATCAAAGTTGACGCCAAAGCTTGAAAGGGCCTTAACTATATTAGTTACGCCGCCTTCCACCTCTCGCTTTTTATCTGTATCCTCCACCCTCAGGAAAAACACTCCATTGCTCTGATGGGCAAGCCTCTCTGACACAAGAGATGCATATAAGCTTCCCATGTGCACATAGCCTGTAGGGCTGGGGGCAAACCTTGTTACCTTCGCTCCCTCGGTCAGGTTCCTTTTGGGATATAATAACTCAAAATATTGAGGAGCCCTTTCGGTGTCCGGAAATAACAAGTCGGCCAATTTCTTTCTTTCTGTCAAGTCATGCATATAATAAACCGCCTTTCAAATGTACTTATTTCTTTAAGGCTACGTATACCTTTACTGTCCAGTCAGCTTCAACGCCCACTTCTGAGCCTTATACAGTATCCTTTCCTCATCCAGGGTGATAAGATGTCCGCCTTCCATTACCAAGCTGCCGTCTATTATGACCGTCTCCACATCTGCTGAGCTTCCGGAATATACAATAGCTGATTTTATATTGAATTTCGGGTAGTAATGTGCTTTCTCAGTATTCAACACTATAAGGTCTGCAGCACTCCCCACCGTGAGACTTCCCACGTTATCAAACCCCAGAGCCTTGGCTCCCCTTGCCCCAGCCATTCTCATGACCTCATCCACAGGCAAGGCTGTAGGATCGTCTGTGTAAATCTTCTGCAAATAGGTGGCCATTCTCATCTCTTCCAGCATGTCAAGATTATTGTTGCTGGAAGCTCCGTCAGTCCCCAAGCATACATTTATACCCTTCCCCAGCATTTTAACTACTGGTGAGACTCCGCTTGCAAGCTTCATATTGCTTCCCGGATTATGGACTACATTTACCTTGCGGGATGCCAATATATCAATATCCTCATCATCTACAGCAACGCAGTGGGCTGCGACGGTGCTGCCCTTGAGAAGTCCAAGGCCGTCAAGATATTTGACCGGCGAGCTGCCATGCTTCTCAATACAGCCTCTCACCTCTTCCTTTGTCTCTGAAAGATGTATCTGTACAGGTATCCCCTTCTCCCGGGACTTGACCGCAACTTTCCTCAGGTAATCCTCAGAGCAGGTATATACGGAGTGTGGTCCCAGCATCACTTTTATACGCCCATTGGAGCTATTTTGGTATTTGTCGAACAACTCCAGGTTCTCCCGAAGCCTGTAGTCAAGCTCTTCTTCGACCGACTCCCCCTGAAGTCCTCTGGACAGCACAGCCCTCATTCCTGACTGGTCCGTCGCACGAGCGCTGCTTTCCATGAAGAAATACATATCCGAAAAGGTTGTTGTTCCGCCTTTAATCATCTCAACCATGGCAAGAAGACTTGCCCAATACACCGCTTCATCAGTCAGCTTGTCTTCCAGGGGAAATATCTTTGTAAAAAGCCAATCCATAAGCTTCATGTCATCGGCATAGTTCCGAAACAGCGACATGGCAAGATGATTATGTGCATTTACAAAGCCAGGCATCACTGTCCTGCCCTTGCAATCTATCACCTTTTTGTAGCCTGCCTCCAGGTTCTGCTCACAGGGGCCGATATAGTCTATTTTATTCCCGCGTATTCCTACACTGCCTTCCTGTATTATGTCATTGTTTTCATTAAGTGTTATTATCTGCGCATTTTTAAGAAATATATCCATGGCTATTCTCCCCAGCCCTTCAGATATTCCTCCTGCTCCTTTGTAAGCTTATCTATCCTTATTCCCAGAGCATCAAGCTTCATATCGGCAACCTTTTTGTCTATCTCGTCCGGTACCTCATATACCTTGCTCTGAAGCTTCCCCTTGCTCTCACTGATGTACCTTGCACAAAGTGCCTGCAATGCAAAGCTCATATCCATTATCTCAGCAGGGTGACCGTCTCCTGCAGCGAGGTTCACAAGCCTTCCATCCGCAAGAAGGTTTATTATCCTGCCATCCTCCATAACATATCCCATAATGTTATTTCGCATTATTCTCTTCTCTTTGCACATTGACTCAAGCTCCGGCTTCCAGACCTCCACATCAAAGTGACCGGCATTGGAGAGCACCGCTCCGTTCTTCATGACCCTGTAGTGCTTTCCTGTGATAACCTTTGCACAACCGGTGACAGTAACAAAGAAATCCCCTATTGCCGCCGCGTCGTCCATTGACATCACCCTGAAGCCGTCCATATAAGCCTCTATTGCTTTTATCGGGTCAATTTCACATACTATTACATTGGCGCCGAGACCTTTGGCCTTCATAGCAACACCCTTGCCGCACCAGCCATAGCCTACTACCACTACGTTCTTACCGGCAACTATGAGATTGGTCGTCCTCATTATCCCGTCCCATACCGACTGCCCTGTACCGTACCTGTTGTCAAACAAATACTTGCAGTAAGCATCATTAACAGAAATCATAGGGAACTTCAGCAGTCCTTCTCTGTCTCTTGCCTTGAGCCTGAGGACTCCTGTAGTAGTCTCCTCGCTGCCTCCGATTATATTGGGGAGCAGCTCCTGCCTTTCTCCGTGCAGCAGGTGCACCAGGTCACCCCCGTCATCTATGACTATGTCGGGACGGATATCAAGAGCTGCATTCAGATGCTGGTTGTATTCCTCCGTCGTAGCATTATACCAAGCATACACATTAAGTCCATCCTCCACCAGTGCTGCCGCAATATCATCCTGGGTGGAGAGGGGATTGCTTCCTGTAACTGAAACCTCTGCGCCCCCTGCTTTCAACACCTTGGAAAGATATGCGGTTTTTGCTTCAAGATGGATGGACATTACTATTTTCTTACCAGCAAAAGGCTGTTCCTTTATAAATTCCTTCTCAATCGCTGACAACACAGGCATGTAACCTTTTACCCATTCTATTTTCCTATGTCCTGACTCAGCTTTATTAATGTCTCTGATTATACTCTCTCTCATTATCTAACCTCCGTGCTTAATATTATGTTACAGTAGTGGCCTTCCATATATAGCTTATAAATTGGATTTAACTTGTCATTCATATATTTTTTGACTCGTGCTACGTGCCTCGTGGCTCGTGCTTAGGGAAAGTCCTTCGAAGCCTTTACGGACGACCACTGGTCGCCCCTACGCCTGATCCTCGAAACCCCGTAACCTCGTAACCTATAATCAAAAGCCCGACAGGCTGAGCCTATCGAGCCTTAAATACTATTCTTTTACTGTCTTTGACCAAGAATCCTTTAACCCGACTATTCGGTTAAACACCGGCTTCTCTTTTGCAAAGTCCTTGTTGTCCGGGCAGAAATAGCCCATTCTCATGAACTGGTAGCCTGTTCCCAAGGCTGCCTCTGCCAGACTTGGTTCAACCTTGCAGTCAGTAAGCACCTCCAGAGAATTCGGATTCAAATCCTCCTTGTATTCTCTGTCGCCTTCTCCCGGATTAGGTACTGCAAAAAGCTGATCATACAAACGTACCTCCGCATCCAAAGCATGTGCAGCAGATATCCAATGGATTGTTCCTTTTACCTTGCGTCCGTCAGGGGAATTTCCGCCTTTGGAAGCCGGATCATAGGTACAGTGTACTTCTGTAATCTCTCCTGTCTGCGAATCTTTTACAACACTTTCGCATTTTACGAAGTAGGCGCTCTTAAGCCTGACCTCTCCGCCGGGATACAGCCTGAAATATTTCTTTGGCGGGTCCTCCATGAAATCCTCCTTCTCAATAAAAATCTCCCGTGAAAAGGATACTTTCCGTGTGCCGCTGCTAGGATCTTCCGGATTAATCTCCACATCAAAGTCTTCTACCTGATTCTCCGGATAGTTATCTATAATAACCTTTAAAGGACGCAATACTGCCATCACACGATCTGCTTTCTTATTCAGGTCTTCCCTTATGCAATGCTCAAGAAGCGCATAATCGACAGTACTATTTGTCTTAGCTATACCAATCTTATCACAAAAGCTTTTAATTGCGGCAGCAGTGTAGCCTCTTCTTCTCAAACCGCATAATGTTGGCATTCTGGGGTCATCCCATCCCTTGACAACACCGGTCTCTACCAGTTCCCTCAAATACCGCTTGCTCATAACGGTATAGTTTAGAGCAAGCCTGGCAAACTCAATCTGTCTTGGACGCTTCTCTGTCTCACATTCATTTACAACCCAATTGTACAGTGGTCGGTGATCCTCATATTCCAACGAGCAGAGTGAATGGGTAATGCCTTCCAGTGCGTCGGAAAGCGGATGCTGGAAATCGTACATGGGATAAATGCACCACTGATCTCCGGTTCTATGATGGTGTGACTTCAATATCCTATATATTACGGGATCTCTCATGTTGAGATTGGGCGAAGCCATATCAATCTTGGCACGAAGGGTTCTTGCACCTTCAGGAAACTCTCCTGCCCGCATCCCTCTGAACAGTTCAAGATTTTCCTCAACAGTCCTGTCTCTAAATGGGCTGTTTTTCCCTGCTTCAGTAGGTGTGCCTCTATATTCTCTTACCTCTTGCTGATTTAAGTCACAGACATATGCCTTGCCTTTTTTTATAAGGAATTCCGCAAATCCATAAAGCTTTTCAAAATAATCCGATGCATAGAAAAGTCGATCCTCCCAGTCAAATCCAAGCCACTTGATGTCTTCCATGATAGATTCCACGTATTCCACATCTTCCTTGATGGGATTGGTGTCATCAAACCTTAAGTTGCAGAATCCGCGATATTTTTCCGCCGTACTGAAATTGATGTACAGGGCTTTGCAATGTCCTATATGTAGATAACCGTTTGGTTCGGGAGGAAAACGGGTATGTACCCTGTCATATACTTTTTCCTCCAGGTCCTTATCGATAAAGTCATGTATAAAGTTCGAATATACCTTAGACTCATTATCAGCCTGATCGATATTTCCCGAAATAATCTTATCAACATTTTCACTCATTGAATCTCTACCTCCTACCCCTTTGTGTCTACACTATTAATATGTTGAATATTATACTACATTTGATACTAATTTCCAAGTCTCAGAGCCTTGCCCTCCAAAACCACGCACTTGGAGCCACGTGCCACGAGCCAAGACCCCAATCTTTCTGCTATACAGCATTATATTCTCCCTTTTTAACATAGGTAATGCATATGAATGCCAGCAGGAAGAAGCACAATGCCAGTATGAAAAGCACCCCATACCCTACAAGGTCAATAAGCTTTCCGAAAAGCGGCGGCCCAAGAATGGCTGACATCGAAGAAAACAAATAGTACAGACCTGTGTAAGCCCCTATTTTATTATCAGTTGTCATTTCCACTACCATAGGATAGGAGTTAATATTTACAAAAGCCCAGAATATGCCGCCTATGAGCATAAGTCCTCTGATTATGGTAATATCCTTGGAAAAAAGTATTGCAGCAAATACTATCATCAGTCCAATAAGCCCTATCTTTATCGTTTTCTTCCTGCCTATCCTTGTAGCTATAAAGCCGCTGGGTATAGCAAATATCAGGAAGGAGAAGGAGAAAAACCCCAAGGTAAGTGCAGCAGCGCTTTCCTTTATCCCAAGATGCTTGACTCCATAAAGGGTAAACAGCGCTTCAATTCCCTGATAGCCTATGAACCAGAAAAAAATCGCAAACAATATGAACAAAGCGCTCTTGTCCTTATCAGTCAGTATTTCCTTAAAAGCCGATATAATTCCTGAGCTTTCCTTATCTTCCAGTGCCGGTGCTGATGGTTCCTTTATTGTCTTATAAAGTATAAATATTGCAAGTATCATTAATAGGGATGTACCCATAAAAGGCATGTGCCTATCGTAATCGTAGATTCTGGAGCCTACAAAATAAGCCAACAGCGCACCGAAGCCACCCATAAAGTTTATTATGCCATTAGCCTTGCTTCTAAGGGGAGATGGCGTCAAATCCGGCATAAGTGCTATGGTAGGAGCCCTATATATGCTCATTGATATATTGAAGCACATCACTATAACTATGAGGCTTACAAGGCTGAACTCATAGGGTATCAAGGAGAAAAAGGCAGCGGATACGGGTATGCCTATAAGCAGATAAGGCATCCTTCTGCCGTATTTTGTATTTGTTCTGTCGCTCAATGCACCAAAGAAGGGCTGAAGCGTTATCGCGGCTATGTTGTCAAAGGTCATAATCAAACCGATAATAAAAGCACTGCTTATGTATTTGTTAAGGAATATCGGTACAAAGGAATTATAGAGGGACCAAGTAATGCTTATACAGAAAAAACCCAAACCCAGTAAAAAAGTATTTGTATAATTCACCTTGTTGTTGTTCAATTTGAGCACTCCCCTCTTTATTTTTTCAAAGCCTTCAGTATCCTATCGGGATAATTGGTTATTATACCGTCAACGCCCATTTCCACAAGCTCTGACGATATCTTCGGATCATTTACAGTGAAAACATTTATAATATGACCTCTCGCTTTAAGCTCTTTGGAAATCGCAGGCACCAGGGCCATGTAAAATGGATGGGCGCACTCGCAGCCCAAGGACTTCATGTAGTTCCAAGGCTCAAAAAGCCCCTCCATATATAATGCCCCCGTTTTGACAGAAGGGTTTATATCCTTGCACGCCTTTATTGAGTAGTGATTGAAGGAAGAGACTATAACTTTTGCCTCAAGTCCGAAAGCCGCCACCTCAGACATAACCTTCTCCTCTATTCCGGGGTATTGCACTATTCCGCTTTTTATCTCAATATTCAGGAGCAGTCCGGTAGCTTTTACCAGCTTAAGCAGCTCAGAAAGCTGCGGTACCCTTTCATTCCTGAATTTCTTATCAAACCAACTCCCCGAATCCAATTCCCTTATCTCATCATAATTCAAATCCTTTATGTAGCCTTTCCCGTTGGTAGTCCTATCCAAGGTTTCATCATGACATATAACAAGCCTTCCATCCCTTGTCATTTGTACATCGCACTCTATACCGCTGCTGACCAGCTCCACGGCCATTTTGAAGGCTGCCATGGTGTTTTCCGGTGCATAGCCCGAAGCCCCCCTGTGCGCATATACAAGAGCCCCTGCATCAGCTGCAAAGATACTTGACAATCCAATCACCCCTGATTAAGAATTCATACCTCATATCCAAACATTTTGGACCATAAGTCTATTATGCCTTTTGTTCCTGTTCAAGTTCCTCAAATTCTTCAGCAATTCTGGCAAACTTCTCAATTTTCTTCTGTACGTTGTAATACACTGTATTTTCAGGATAATTTCCATTCTCATCCCTACTTCCTGCGGTCACATCAGTAAGAATTTCTACGCCCTCATCTATGCTCCTGACCGGATATACATGGAACTTGCCCTCCCTGACAGCTTCAATAATCTCATCCTTCAACATAAGGTTGACGACATTCTGCCATGGTATTATGACTCCCTCATTCCCTTTTAAGCCCCTGGCCTTGCAGGTCTGGAAGAAGCCCTCTATCTTTTCGTTCACTCCGCCTATGGGCTGTATCTCACCTCTTTGATTAACCGAGCCGGTTACTGCAATATGCTGATTTATAGGCAGTTCAGCCAAGCTTGATAACAATGCGTACAGCTCGGTGCTGGAAGCACTGTCCCCTTCAATGCCATCATAAAGCTGTTCAAAGCAAATGCTGGCTGAAATCGTAAGAGGGAAATCCTGGGCAAACTTGTTGCCAAGGTAGCCTGTAAGTATCAGCACTCCTTTATCATGTATGCTGCCGCTCATTTCAACTTCCCGCTCAATATTGACTATCCCTTTCTCTCCGGCATAGGTAACCACCGTTATCCTGCTGGGCTTTCCAAAGGTATAGTCGCCAAAATCCATAACCGAAAGTCCGTTAACCTGCCCTATGACCTTTTCTTCAGTAGAGATGAGCACCACGCCCGTATCAATCAGCTCCTGCATCTTCTCCTCTATCCTGTTTGAACGGTACACCTTCTGTTCAATGGCCTTCTTCACATGGCTGGCGGAGGCTATTTGCTCCCCTGCTATTCTTGCCCATGCATCAGCCTCATATAGTATTTCAACTATGTCGTTGAATCTGGTAGAAAGCTTATCCTTATGCTCTGCCAGCCTCCTGCTGTATTCTATTACAGCTGCCACAGCGGATTTGTCGAAGTGCATAAGTCCTTTATTCTCGCAGTGAGCACTTATGAAACTGGCATACTTCATGCAGTTTTCCTTGCTGCTGCTCATATCTATGTCAAAGTCGGCCTTAATCTTGAAAAGCTTCCTGAAGTCCTCATCATAGGTATATAGGGTTTGATACACATATGAGCTTCCTATAAGTATAACCTTTACATTCAGCGGTATCGGCTCCGGTTTTATACCTCCGGATACGATGCCCGCCACAGAAAATATATTTTCAATAGTAATGTCCCCGGTTTTTATGGCCCTTTTTATGCCTTCCCAGCTTTCAGGATTCCTCAGCAGGTCGGACATGTTGATTATTATATAGCCTCCATTGGCTTGGTGAAGTGAGCCTGCCTTAATTTTGGTAAAGTCTGTTGTAACTACGCCCATATTGCTGTCATACTCGATTTTACCCAGAAGATTGTAGTATTTAGGATTTGATTCCAAAATGACAGGGGCACCTTTTGTATCCCTGTTGTCTACCACCAGGTTCACCTGGTATTTTATTGTAAAGTCCTTCTCTCTTATCCTTTCAACCAGGTCAAGCTTGTCAATATTGCCAGACTCCAGGTTTCTGAAATCCTCTATGTTGTGTATTATATCCCTCTGAACAGCCTGAAGGTATTCAATCACATTCTTTAACTGCCCGAACTTATCTTTAAGCTCCATTACCGGCTGCTCTACAGCAAGAAGAGCTATCTTTGTCTCCAGATGCTCAATCTTATCTTTTGCCGCCTTTTCTATCTCTTTTATACGCTTCATAATCTCTAAAAGCCTTGTCTGGACCATGAAGGAATTGTCCTCTATCTTCTTCCTGTCCTCAGGGCGCATCTCCATATAGTCCTTATCCTCCATTGGTTTTCCGCCCTGAAGGGGAATAGTCATAAGCCCTTGCTCGCTCTTCTTTATCATAAAGCCCTGCTCCTGCGCAAATACATTGAAGGACTCCATATACTCCGAGCTTTTTCCCTGATACTCCTGCACGATCTGACTCTTCTGCTTTTCATACTCTTCGCCTTCAAAGGCCTTGGGCACCTTTACCTTAAGCTCTTTAACAAGCCTCTTCATGTCCTTTTGCAGTCTGTACCCCATTCCGGCCGGGAGGTTTATACATAAGGGTTTGTCGGGGTTTATGAAATTATACACATAGCACCAATCATCAGGAACCTTTTCATTTGCTGCTATCCTGCTTATAATGGATTTGGTGTAGCTGTTTCTTCCTGTACCTGTTATCCCAGACACATATATATTATAGCTGGCTCTTTTGATTGCAAGCCCGAATTCCATTGCTGCAGCCGCCCTGCCCTGCCCGATTATACCATCCAACGGATTCAAATCCGCCGTAGTCTCAAAACCAAATTCAGTATAATCAATCTTATTGCTTAATTCTTCCGGAGCCAACTCCTTAAATTTTCCCATGCAGCACTCTCCTCTCGAAATACGTTTTAAAGGGCTAAATAATTAATAACATTATATTATATTAAGTTCTATAATAGTAGTACCATAGCATCCAAGAAAACATATATAAGCTGTGGCTATCTGAACTTTGCGTCAATAAATGCAAGGACTATGAACTTTGGAAGCCTCATGATTCTCATAAATCTCTTGGGCTCCTTTATGAGCCTGTAAAACCATTCCAACCCGGCTTTCTGATAAAATACAGGGGCTCTTTTAGTTCTGCCCGCAAGTATATCCAGACTTCCGCCCACACCCATGGCAATTTTGACCTTTAGCTCTTCCTTGTGGTTATATATGAACCTTTCCTGTTTTGGAGCCCCCAAGGCAACCAACAGTATGTCTACCTTCCGGCTGTTTATGTCCTCAATAATTTTTTTCTCTTCATCACTTTCAAAGTAGCCATTCCTGATACCTGCTATTTTCAGGCCGCTGTAACTCTCAGTAAGCTTTATCGCGGCTTCTTCAGCTACACCCTCCTTGCCTCCGAGAAGATATATGCTTCTGCCCTGGGAATCAGCTGTCTCCATAAGCCGTATCATCAAATCATAGCCTGCGACCCTCTCTTTCACAGGAGCGCCGTAGAACCTTGAAGCGATGACAACGCCTATTCCATCAGGGACTACAAGCTGTCCGCTGTTCAGTATGCCCTCAAATTCCCTGTCCTTGACGGCATCCAGCAGTATCTCACTGTTCGGCGTGAAAACCATGCTGCACATATCCATTCCAAGATATTCCGCCAACATACCCGCTGCTTCATCCATATTGACTTTGTCTATCTCTACTCCTACTATTTCAACCTTTTCTCTCATACAACACCAATCCTCAATCCTGTGTTTTGATTCTTTGTATTATCCTAAATAATATTATAACATAGCACAATTATTTATAAACAAGGTTTATCTCTATACAAAATGGGAAAAGCTTTTCGTACTTTTGTTTCCTTAGTGTATTCGCGGAAATTTAATATAATCCTTTTAAAATCTTTTCCGCGGTCTATAATTATACCTGAAGAGTGCCCCGTCTTAACAGTATAAATTTGGCATAATATCTTACAAAATCTGTACAACAGTGCTATAATGTGAATTGTAATTAACATGCAACATTTGTCACTTTTTAGGTAAATCAACAGCCGCAGCGATTACAGATAGCCTATTTGGTTAACAACTATAAATATACAGTAAGGGGTAGAATGTATTGGAGAAAATATTAATAGAAGGCTCACAGAAGCTTTCCGGCGAGGTCTATATCAGCGGAGCTAAGAATGCAGCAGTGGCAATACTGCCTGCAACAATTCTGGCAGGTTCAGCCTGTACTATAAAAAATCTTCCCATGGTCAAGGATGTCACATATCTTAGAGACATGCTCATACAAATAGGTGGAAAAATCCAAATACTGGACAAAGATAAAATACTCGTAGACGCGACCGGAATCAATACCCATAAAATAGACCTGGAGATTGCGAAGAGAATGAGAGCTTCATACTATTTCCTGGGTGCTCTGCTTGGCAGGTTCAAAAAAGCTGAAGTGCCTTTCCCTGGAGGCTGCGAGATAGGAGTAAGACCTATTGACCTTCATTTGAAGGGTTTGGAGGCTCTCGGCGCCAAAATCAAAATATCCCATGGCCTTATAAAAGCAAAGGCGGATGAGCTGGTAGGAGCCACGATATACCTGGATGTTGTCAGTGTGGGAGCCACCATAAACATAATGCTTGCTGCCTGTTTGGCGAAGGGTACTACTACTATAGAAAACGCGGCAAAGGAGCCTTACATTGTAGATACTGCCAGCTTCCTCAACGCACTGGGCGCCAATATAAAGGGCGCAGGTACCGATGTGATAAAAATCAAGGGGGTTGAATCACTTGGAGGCTGTGAGCACAGCGTAATACCCGACCAGATGGAAGCAGGGACCTATATGATTGCCGCAGCTGCGACAAGAGGTGATGTGCTTATCAAGAATATAATACCGACACACCTTGATGCAGTCTCTGCAAAGCTCAGAGAGATGGGCGTAGAGGTAACCGAATATGAGGATTCCATAAGGGTCAAGTCCGTAGGAAGGCCAAAGTCGGTTAATATAAAAACCATGCCCTATCCGGGTTTCCCCACAGATATGCAGCAGCCTGTAAGCGTCCTTCTTTCTATCGCTGAAGGCACTGGTATCGTAACAGAAAGCATATTCGAGTCCAGATTCAAGTACTTCGATGAGCTGAAAAGGATGGGCGCAAAAATAAAAATGGAAGGCAGGGTGGCAGTAATCGAAGGAGTATCCAAGCTATCAGGTGCCCCTGTCTACGCTACCGACCTCCGGGCAGGCGCTGCAATGGTTGTTGCAGGCTTAACCGCAGAAGGAAAGACAACCATAAGCAATGTAGGATATATTGACAGAGGCTATGAAAGACTTGAGGAAAAACTTATAAATCTAGGTGCAAGGATAAGGCGCATAGATGAAGAATAAACGTTGCCAGAAGATCTTAGGTTTGAATAATATTATGATATATGGCAATAGAATAATATAAGCATGAAAAAGAAGTAAAATCGGAGGCATGATATGCACAAGTACAATATTCTGATAACCACCATGCGCCTTGATATAGGCGGTGCCGAGACTCACATAGTAGAGCTTGCCAAAGGACTTTCCCGGGTCGGCTTCAACGTAGTTGTGGCTTCTACAGGCGGAGTATACGAAAAGGAACTGATTGGCAGCGATATCAAGCTGTATCATGTTCCCTTGGACAACAAGAAGCCGCACAATGTGGTAAAGGCGTACAATCAGCTGAAAAGCATAATAAAAGAAGAGAAAATTGACTTGGTACATGCCCATGCGCGTATCCCCGGGTTCATCTGCGGCCTTCTTCATAAGAAAATGGGATTCCCCTTTGTGACCACAGCCCATGGTACCTGGAAAACAGGCTACGGACTGCGTTATATAACCAATTGGGGTCAGAAGACGGTAGCTGTAAGCGAGGATATCAGAAAATACCTTCTGGACAACTATAAAATTGAAGATAAGGATATCAAAGTCACAATCAACGGTATAGATACTGACAAGTTTTCACCTTCCGTTGATTGCGCTGATGTAATGGCTGAGCTGAAGCTCACTGCTGAAGACAGCAAAATCGTATATATAAGCAGGTTTGACAGTGACAGGAGCTACATAATAAACAAGCTCCTGGAAATCATACCTGAGCTTGCAGAAACAATCCAAAACCTGAAGGTTATAATGGTAGGCAGCGGAAATATTCTAGATATGGTAAAAGAGAGAGCACAAGAGATCAATAGCAGGACCGGTCATAATACAGTTATTGTGGCAGGCTCACGTACCGACATAAACAAGTTCACCGCCCTGGCAGACCTATTTATAGGTTTTGGCCGCTCTTCGCTGGAAGCACTGGCTTCCGGGAGGCCCCTCATACTTGCCGGCAATGTAGGCTATATAGGTATACTGGATGAGCACAGCGTAGATGCGGCCGTCAAATCTAACTTCTCAGGCCGTGGAAATAGCAAAGCAGAGAGTGATATCTTAAAAAACGACATTATAAAGGTACTTCTGCAGATGGGGGTCGAGGAGAGAAACGCATTGGGCGGTTTTGGCCGCAGCTTGATTGAGAACAGCTATTCCGTAACAAGAATGGTACAGGATAACATCGAAGTATACAAGCAGTTGCTGGAGCACAAATAATACAAACTATCTTAAAGGGGACAAACCTATGTATGATGTTATGATATCAGGTTATTACGGATTTAATAACAGCGGTGATGATGCCATTCTGCTGGCTATTATAGATAATCTGAGAAGTATAAAAAAAGATATAAGGATTGTGGTTCTTTCGAAAAGTCCAAAGGATACTGCCAAAAACTACTCGGTGGATTCAATCGACCGCTTCAACCTTTTTGAAGTAATCAGAACAATGAAAAGGACCAAGCTTTTTTTGAACGGTGGCGGAAATCTGATACAGGATGTTACCAGCACGCGCTCACTTATGTATTATCTTACCACAATTTATCTTGCCAAGCTTATAGGCCTTAAGGTCATGCTGTACGCAAACGGAATCGGACCTGTAAGCAGAAGCTCCAACCGTTACTTTACCTCAAGGATAATAAACCTCGTGGATGTCATCACACTCAGGGAGGATGCCTCCAGTCTGGAATTGTCGGCATTGAGCATCAAAAAGCCCGAAATCATCGTCACTGCAGACCCTGCACTTGGACTGGAACCGGCAAGCTCGGAAGAGATACAGCGCATATTCGACCAGGAAGGAATATCTGCCGGTTGCCCACTGATTGGCTTTTCTATGAGGAAGTGGGCAGGCTATGATATATACAGCAATATAATCGCTCAGGCAGCTGATTATCTGGAAGAAAAATATAATGCAAGACCAATATTCATACCGCTGCATTTTCCCTCAGACCTATCAGTGGCTGAGGATATTGCTTCAAAAATGAAGCATGCCCCCTTTATACTGAAGAACAGCTATGGCATAGACAAGACTCTGGGAATTATGAAAAAACTCGATATGGTTTTGGGAATGAGGCTTCATGCTCTTATATATTCAGTAAGCCTTTCAGTACCGGTCATCGGTCTGATATATGACCCCAAGGTGCAGGGCTTCCTGGAATATGTAAAGCAGCCCTCTGCCGGAAATGTGGAGACTCTGGAGTTGAAAAGTCTGAAGAAGCTTATTGATGATGTATGGAGCAATAAGGCCGCTATAGCACAGCAGCTTGAGGAGGGCAACAGGATACTTAAGCAAAAGGCATATGAGAATGCCGAGATAGCAATTGCATTGTTACAGAGACCGTAGGGAACGCATTGTATGCGTTCCGTTGCATTGTATGCGTTCCGTTGCATTGTATGCGTTCCGTTGCATTGTATGCGTTCCGCTGCATTGTATGCGTTCCTCTGCATTGTATGTTTATGTATAATATTCATCAAGTTCCCATTTTAATGGGTTTGTATCGATATATTCCCATATCTTCTTGTATTCCGCTTCGTTGCGAATAATATGGTCATAGTAAGATTTCTGCCAGATTTTCTGTAGGGAACGCATTGTATGCGTTCCCTTTTCTGTAATTTCTCTACATTCCTTTGTTATCGCAGATTTAAATCCTTGTACTATTTTGGGGATTATCAATTTTGTAGGATCATATTCGTTTTGCGGAACGCATGCAATGCGTTCCCTACAAATCATAATAATAATATGTGCATGATTAGGCATAACCACATATTTATCAATAGTTATATACTCATACAATGTACTCATTTTTTCAATATGTTTTTCAACAATATGACCAAATTCATTTAATATAGATATTCCATTTCCAATTGTTCCAAATAAATGTTCTTTGTTATGTGTACATATTGTGATGAAATATGCGCCGTTTTGGCTATAATCATAATTTCTAAGACGCTGTGATTTTCGTTGTGGTAAATTCAAAATATCACCGTCCTTTGTGCGGAACGCATGCAATGCGTTCCCTACTTCTTGCTCAAATTCTTCACATCTACTATTTTCGGTTCCAATATTATCATTCTTGTATCCATGACCTCCTGGGATTCTCTGTTAAGGTCAATTCTTCCGTTTGCCCGGAAACCGTTTTTTGTCTCAACTCCAGGAACCTGTATTGTCACAAGCACATTGAACTTTCCGGGTTTTTCCGCTATCACCATGGTACCGTCAGCCTTTGTAAGCTGATCTGTTGCGGGGAGAATCTCCTTGTTCATTATCTTCCCCATGGGGGTATCGGTTTTCACATGATAGATATTCGCTCCGATTTCTATTGCATCTACCGACTGCTGCCTGACTTCCTCCACCAGAATTTTGTATTCGATGGTATCAAACTTTGCAGCATTCTGATTCTTATCCACCATAAAAAACTTGTAGTACACTCCGCCCATAAGTGCAATAATGAGCAGCAGCACACCTATGTCAATTATACTTATCTTGCCGAACAATCTTCCCTTTTCATCCAACAGCATATCTACCCCTCCTTACTGCCCTATCAATGTAATTTTTGTCACGAAACCCTGATTTGCATATCCTTTGCCTTTTATAGAGAACTTCTTGCCTACCTTAACTTCAGCGCCGCCAATTATTATGTTCGCCGGGGTAATGTTAGCCTTGCCCTCTATTGTTATGACCACATCATATGCATCAGGCACTTCAGCTATAACATATCTGCCGTTTATCAGGTCTTCATTCAGCATTGTTGCTTTTCTGAATACCTTACTCACCACCGTGCCAAGCTCATTTCCTCTAACGTTGTCTCTTATGGGGTCACCGGCGGTTATCGCATCTACAAAGTCCTTATTGACGTTGGTTATCTCAAAATCATACACTACCTTGCTTGTTTCGACTACCTGCTTGTCAGCTCCACCAAAGAATGCAAAATATACTCCTCCTGCGATTGCTATGATAAGCAGCACTATCAGCAGATCAACTATGTTTACTTTACCGAATAACCTGCCTTTTCCATCTATTAAAGCCATAATGCTCACCTTATTCCCTTTCCTTTTTCTTAATGACAGTATCATACAGCTCTTCAATACCTCTTGCCATTGCATCAGCTGTAAAGTTTTGGGCTACCAGCTCCCTGCCCTTTTCCCCCATGGTTTTTCTAAGCTCAGGGTCCCGGATCAGCTTGAGTATAGCATCTGCCAGCAGGGTCGAATCCCCGGCGGTTACGAGAAGTCCGTTATATCCGTCCTTTATCACCTCTGGTATGCCCCCTATATTTGTCCCTACAGAAGGCTTTCCGACACACATACCCTCGATAATTGAAAGGCAAAGTGCCTCAGATAAAGAAGAAATCACATTGACATCTATTATATTAAGTATTTCATAAATATTATCTATAAAGCCCGTGAAAACAACTCGATCCGCGGGCCCCTGCTGCGCCACCAGGTCCTTAAGCTCCTGCTCTTTGGGACCTGTGCCCGCTATCACGAACTTCACATTAGCATTGTCCCGGGAAATAATCTCAGCTGCATCTATAAAGTGCTTATGCCCTTTGACCTGTGTAAGCCGGGCTACAATTCCCACAACTATCTCCTCTGCTGTAATCCCCCAGCTTTGTCTGACCCGATCCCGTTCTTCATCGTCAAGCTCTTTGACCTGGCTTATTCCGCCATATATCACTGAGATTCTGCTTTCAGACACTCCATTATCAGCCATATTCTGCTTTACAGCAGTCGATACGGCTATTATGCTGTCACTTAGCAAAGTGTTCACGCAAGCACCTGCAAGCTTCTTTATGCCGGTTTTCCTGCTATCGATGCAATGCTTTGTATGTATTACTCCCTTCACTCCTGCCAATCTTGCAGCAAGCCTTGCAGACAGTGAAGCATGGGTATGCACTATTTGGGGTCTTTCCTTTCTGAAAATACTGAGCATAAGTCGCACAGCACCCAAATCAAAGGATTTGTCCTTCATACCGTCAACAGGTATAGCTTCGAACCCCAGTTCTTGAACCTTAGCTATAAGAATACTCCCTTGGGGAAGTACAACCTTTATATCATACTTTTCCTTATTTATCGATTTAAGCAGATTCAGCAGCCAGCTTCCTGCTCCGCCTATCTTCATATCACTCAGCACATGTATTACTTTAATCATATATCCAACACCTCGATATCCTTTGTGATAAGGGCCTTGGCTATCATTCCAAAAGCAAGCATGACCCAGAAGGTCAGCAGAACCTTGTTGTTATACCATATATTTTCTACCATACCCTGAGCCAGGTACCCTGCCATACCTGAAGCAATGGCTATCATAAAAGTGGAAATGAATTTATCCTTCGTTCTGTAGAAACCTGAAAGCAACGTCTTATAATAAACTACTATCATGGCAAAAAACGTCAGAAAACCTGCAATACCTGTCTCAATCAGAAGCTGTATATAAATGTTATGTGAGTGATGAGCATATGCAGCATTAAGTGAGTATTTGGGATAAATCAGCTTAAAGGGTTCCAAGACCAGTCCTATTCCTGAAGGCCAATAATCCTGCACAACTTTTAAAGAACCCAACAATACGGAAATCCTGTAAGCGGAAGATGTATCCGAAAGGTTGCCGATACTTGCAAATCTGTTTATTACAGAAGGGGGAAGCACAAAAGGAAGCATTAGCAGACCAATTACGCCGAGAATTATAAATCGCCTATCCCTGAGCACGGCAAATAGAGCGAAAGCCAGCAAAAGCCCAACATATGCACCTCTGGAATAAGTATAGACAAGGCAAGCAAGCATGATGGCAGTGAGACCCAAGGTCAAAAGCTTCGAGAGCCAGCCCTTCTGCCCCCACAGCATGGATATGGCAACAGGTATAATGAGTACCAGGTACTCACCAAGCACATTAGGGTTCTCAAAGGTGGAGCCTACACGAGCCTTTATGTCCTCAAAAAGTGTTGTATCAACCCAGGCTTCAGATGTAGCACCCACTGTTTTCAATTGATATAGTCCATACAGCGATGTAACAGTAGTGGAAAGCACCAGCAATGCCACTATTGTATAAAGCTGCTGTCTGGTCTTGATTGTATTCACCAATATGAAATAAAACAATATGAAGGCTATATGTATTAACAGCGCGAGCATACTGTTATTAGGCGTATAGGAAGTAATGCTGCTATAAAAAAGCACAATTCCGAAAAGCACTACAAAATAATCCAGTACATTAACCCTGAACTTCATGCTCTTATCCCTGAAAAGTCTTATACCATAGGATACAGCAGTCAGTAGAATCAACCCCAGAAGCGCCATGGTCGGAGCAAGGGGGATAAATCCCACAACAGCAAATACTCCTATCTCATATCTCCAAAGCACCAACACAAGGCCGGCAATTGCACCAACTGCTTGAACAAAGATCATTGGCGGCAAAAGGTACCCCAGTATACCTAATATTACTCCCGCTGCTACAGCAGTTATTTCAAAGCTTTTATATTTTATCGTCTGTTCCATCCTTTAATCCCCTTACAATAAAAAAGTCATATGCTATACGTCCGACCGCACTTCCCTCCACCAGGGACTTGACCGGTCTGTTTATGAGAATCATCATTGTACCAAGCATGAATAACACCAATCTCACGATGCCTCTCATATCAATCAGCAGTTCACCATAATTAAATGCAAAGTCCAAAAGTCCTTGGGTAACGGCGAAGGTCAGGAAAAGCAATCCATAAACCCTTGTATTAATATTGAACAAGTCCTCTAATAACATCCTCATTCCACTTAATGCCTTGCTTCCCTCCAGAGTACTGTTTGTCCTATCTGAGAGCTTATCGGAAGAATATTTCAGCAATTTTAAAGGCAATAAGATAATTCTGAGTATCAGGCTTCTCTTCCATGCAATCTCTATATTCCATTCCCTATCAAAGAACCTTAATATGCCACTGCCGGCTGCAAGCTTTCCGAAGCTTTGCCCCATCATGAGCATTACCCGGTAAAACCCACTGCTTTTGTAGTAGATTAGAAGCTTTTCATATATTTTTAACAGTGTTCTGATAATAAAACTATTTTTCATATTTACACTTCCCAACAACTTAACTTTAGATGTACTACAATTTCATCTTATTATAGTATTATTGCCACATAATTGTAAAGTATATTAACCCAAATACAAAAGGGAACGACACAGGGGTCGTTCCCTACACCATAGACCATACATAAATCGCGTAACGCGAAACCATCTCCCCAAACCCTCGCACCTCGAGTCTCGAGTCTGGTGTCTCGTGCTTTGAGAATAGACTCAAAATTTTTAGATCCTTCACTATGTTCAGGATGACATTCCCAAAAAAAGAATATAATAGACTCCACCGTGTGTTCCGTGTTACCCGTTCCCCCGAACCTCGCACCTCGCACCTCGCACCTCGAACCTACTTTAATGTATATGTACCTTTGATTATAAGGAAAGACTTGTCAGCTATGGCTTTAACCCCTCTGCCGTCTCCCCTTGAAGCTATTAGCATGTGGTTCATGACTACTGCCTCAGCATTTTTCAGATCCTTTGCTGAAGTAATATCTGAAAGCCCACCGTTAGCACCATATATAGCAGAAAACTTGCCTGACCTCGGTATTATTTCTGCACCTTCTCCTGCTATAAGGATTTGATTCTTTTGCATCTCCACTACTTCGAACCTGGTGGCTCCACCTGCAGGAGCGTTCTGCATATCTTCCCTCAGCTTTGCAATCTCCTGGCTTTTAAGCTCCAGCTCAGCCTTGAGCTTTGCTATCTCCTGATTCTGTGCTGCATTATCGCCATTTACCTTGTCAATCATACTGTCTATATAATACTTAATCTGCTCTGATTTCTGTTCTACATAGCTCTGTGTGACTATGGGATCCTGGTCTGAACCTGGGGTTACTCCATCTGCAGCGCTGATAATGGCCGCAGAAAGCACCAGAATAACTGCAATTAATAGTACAATGCCTGTTTTGCGACTATTTCTGTTTACCATCCCAATTCTCCTCTTCAATATCATACATTATCATACATTATCATACATTAATGGACAACATTTTCTATCGTGTATATATTTCGCCAAATATCGCAAAACTCCTGTATATATTGCAAATTTGTAAAAGAACTGAAATAAATGCTCCTATTCGTTATAAAAAAGGCTTCTATTGAAGTATTTTAACGACTAAGGAAGCCTTTTATGAAACTCATTTACGGAAAGTGGCACATTAATGAAATTTATACTTTCCTATTCGTTATAAAAAAGGCTTCTATTGGAACATTTTAACATCAAGGAAGCCTTTTATGAAACTCATTTACGGAAAGTGGCACATTAATGAAATTTATACTTTCCTATTCGTTATAAAAAAGGCTTCTAATCTTACTTTTCAGTTGTTCCATTCATTCCGATACCCAATTTTTCAGCCTTCTCAGTACAGCGCTGTATTGCTTCAATGACATGCCCTCTGAAGCCTTTCTTTTCCAAGCTGTAGACTGCTTCTATTGCAGTTCCTCCTGCCGAACAAACACTATCCTTCAACTGCCCTGGATGTTTTCCTGTAACGAGGACCATCTTTGCAGCCCCCAATACAGCCTGAGAAACCATCCTATAAGCCTTGTCACGGGATAGTCCCTTAAGCACTGCCCCATCTGTCAATGCTTCGATAAACATATACACTAATGCAGGAGAAGATGCAGAAACGGCTGTGACCACGTCCAACAATTCTTCATCTATTATTTCAACCAGACCGAAACTGCTGAATATATCATGGATGATTTTCAATTCCTCTTCTGCTACTTGTCCATTGCAGCATAAGGCAGTCATAGCCTCTCCAACAACAGCAGGGATGTTTGGCATGGCCCTCACTACCTTCAACTCTTTCCCAAAGGAAGCCTCAACCGTTCTGATTCTTATGCCCGCAGCTATTGTGACAATAATGGCATCCTTCTTCACATCATTTTTTATTTCTTCTATTACCCCTTTGTACTTGTTAGGCTTGACTGACAATACCAATATATCAGCAAATCGTGCTGCTACCTTGTTATCTGAGGTAGTTTCTATACCGTAATCCTGCTTTATGGCTTCCAGTTTGCAGACAGTACTGTTGCTGGCTGTAATGGAGCCCGGCACAGCGATATTCGAATTCAGCAAACCTGTAATCATCGCCCTTGCCATGTTTCCACACCCAATAAACCCTATTTTCTTATTCATGACAGCTCCTCCTTATAAAAAAAATAAAACCTTTATCCCCAAAAGGGACGAAGGTTATTCGCGATACCACCCAAATTGAACATATATATCCATGATATACATGACCACTCAATGCCTATAACGCTGGCATGCGGACAAACTTTTTATTTGCAGCTCAAAGGTTGGGTTCAAAAGAAATTATCTTGGAAAACCTTTCAGCCGCTGAGTTTTCCTCTCTTATAGAATCTTCCCTTCTACTATTCCTCATCATAGCCTTCTTGATTATTAGAGTTTATTATATATTATGTGATTACTTATGTCAACGAATATATCGCATGAATAATAATTCATTATTTATCTACTCAGTACAGAATCAATTATATCAACAGCCCTGTCAATGTATTCCGCTTCGATGTTCAGCGGCGGCAACAGCCTTACTACATCCGCACCGGCACCAACAAGAAGCAGTCCCTTTTCGATGCATTGGTTGACAAAGCCTTTGGTGTCAATGGAAAGCTGCAGTCCGACAAGTAGTCCCATGCCACGGATATCCTTTATCGAGTCGTGTTTTTCCTTCAAGCCCTGCAGCTTCCCCACTAAGTACTGGCTCATATGTTCAACATTTGTGAGCACCCCATTTTCGGTAAGTTCACCAAGGATTGCAAGAGCTACCGAACAAGCAAGAGGATTGCCGCCGAAGGTTGAGCCATGATCCCCATAGGAGATACTTTCTGCCACCTTCTCCGAAGCAACAACTGCACCAATAGGAAACCCTCCCCCCAATCCTTTTGCCAGGCATACCAGATCCGGTGTGACGCCAAACTTTTCAAAGGCAAAGAGGCTCCCAAGCCTTCCGATTCCACACTGCACTTCGTCAAATATAAGCAAAGCCTCATATTTTTCACAGAGCTGCTTCGCTTCTTCCAAAAATGATTTTTGCGCTGCTATTATGCCGCCTTCTCCCTGAATCGGTTCAACAATAATCGCACAAATATTTGAATTCATTTCTGAACGAAGCTTATCAGTATCATTGAATTCAATACTCTTAACCCCTGGTATTAGCGGCATGAAATCCTTCTGGTACTTCTCCTGCCCTGTCACCGAAAGTGCCCCAAGGGTTCTGCCATGAAAAGAGTTCTTCATATATATAATTTCATGTTTAGCTATTCCACCCTTCAGCTTTCCGTACTTTCTGGCAAATTTGACTGCGGCTTCCACCGCCTCGGTGCCGCTGTTGCAGAAAAATGCTCCTTGAAGTCCGCTAAATTCGCACAACTTCTCAGCCAACTCCATCTGCTGTTCATTCCAATATAGGTTGGACACGTGCATTAGCTTGCAGCTCTGTTCCTGTATGGCTTTTATAATGGTGGGATGGCAATGTCCCAAACAGTTTACCGCTACCCCGGATACAAAGTCTATGTATTCTTTGCCGTTTTTATCATAAATCAAGCATCCTTTACCTTCAACTGCAGTAACATCAAAGCGTGCATAAGTATTTAATATTTTTCCCTTAGACATGTTTTTCTCCCCCTTTTATAATTGTTCCTACCGCCTTGCCCTCAAAAAGCTCCAGCAAAGCGTGAGTCTTCTTTCCGCCTATAAGGCATACTGACTTTACTCCCTTTTCGATAGCATCAGTACAGCACTTCATTTTTGGTATCATCCCTCCGGATATGGCACCGCTCCGAATAAGCTCATCAATTTCCACTGTGCTGATAATGCTTATCAAGCTGTTTCTGTCATTGAAATCACCATATAACCCATCCACATCCGACAAATATATAAGACTGTCTGCGTTAAGTGAAACTCCAATAGCTGCCGCTGCATAATCCGCATTGATATTGTATATATTTCCTTCTCTGTCGCCTCCCACTGGCGAGATAAGCGGAACATATCCCATATTCAGCAAATCGCTGACTATTTTGCTATTGATGGCAGTTACTTCTCCGACAAAGCCTATATCGATCTTTTTACCATCCTCATCCAAATACATCCTTCCAGCTTCTATAAGTCTTCCGTCCCTCCCGCTTATACCTACAGCATCTACTGCTTTGCTGAGCAGCTTAGAGGTCAAATCCTTATTAACCCGGCCAGAAAGTACCATTTCAACGACTTCCATTGCTGCCTCATCCGTTACCCTGAGGCCTTTGACAAATTCGCCTTTAATATCCAGCCTGTTAAGCATTTTATTTATATCCGGCCCTCCGCCGTGTACAATTACAACCTTGGCACCGATATTCCTCAGAACTGCTATATCTTCCATGAATGCATCAGTTGCACCGATATCCGTTGTAATACTTCCACCATATTTTATAACCACTGTCTTACCTTTAAATGACTCAGAAAGCTTTTCAGAAATTCCTTCATAAGCTCCCACCTCCATTTAGCACTCACCTCCAATTCTTAATGCTACCTATTATACATCCTATTGCATTTTTATACAATATTTTTTATGGATTTTTATAATTTCTATTGCATAATTAATCATTTCTTTGTATACTATTGTAGAATAAAAGTATAGAGGTGATTTGTATGGTAAGAGCAGGTATTGTCGGCTCAACAGGTTATGCAGGATATCAACTTTCAGTGATATTATCGCAGCATAAAAATGTTTCTATTGTTTTTTTGTCGTCACACAATTATTCTGATATGAAATTAAGCGATGTATATGGAAATCTTAGAGGGTTTTTGGATAATACATGCATAGATATTCACTCTGTTGAAAACAAGCTTTCAGAAATCGACGTGTTATTTCTCGCACTTCCCCATGGTCAATCCTTTGATCTGGTAGAAAAAGCCCTTTCTGTCGGAGTAAAAGTCATTGATCTTGGTGCCGATTATAGGCTTCGGGACTATAAAGATTATGAAAAGTGGTACGGTGTAACGCATAAGCTCACTAATCACTTGGAGGATGCCGTTTATGGCTTGCCCGAACTAAACCGTGATAGGATTAAAAGCTCGAATCTTGTGGCAAATCCCGGCTGCTACCCTACCGCAAGCATTCTCGCTCTTGCACCTTTAATTCACACAGGCACCATTGATAATACATCAGTCATTATCGATGCAAAATCAGGTGTTTCAGGAGCAGGCAGAAGCGCAAATATCCCATCACTATTTTGTGAATGCGGCGAATCTATTAAGGCATACAGTGTTGCAACTCACAGGCATACACCTGAAATCGAACAGCAGCTTTCCGATGTAGCAGGAGATAAAATCCTCCTCAGCTTCACACCTCATCTGGTGCCAATGAGCAGGGGAATACTTGCAACCTGTTACGGAAATCTCAAGAAAGCTATCTCACAGAATGAACTTTACGACTTGTACAGGAGCTATTACAAAAATGAAAACTTTATAAGAATTACTGAGACCCTGCCTGAAACAAGATATGTGAAAGGCTCGAATATCTGCGACATTGCAGTAAGGGTAGATGAGCGGACAAACAGGGTAATAGCTGTAAGTGCAATCGATAATCTTATAAAAGGGGCTGCCGGACAGGCAGTACAAAACATGAACATTCTTTTCGGCTTTTATGAGCATGAAGGTATAGACATGATACCAAATATATTATAAGGAGGTTTATATTAATGAAGCTTATTAAAGATAAGACCATTACAGATGTGCCATTTTTCAAGGCAAGCGGTGTATTCAGCGGGATAAAGAAAAACGGCAATAAGGATTTATGTGTTATTTACAGTGAAAAAGAGTCAGTTGCTGCCGGTGTTTTTACAACAAATATGGTAAAGGCAGCACCTGTACTCCTGAATATGGAGCATATCCAATCAAAAAACACACAGGCGATTGTTGTAAACAGCGGTAATGCAAATGCCTGCACCGGAAAACAAGGTCAGAAGGATGCAAAAACAATGGCAGAACTTACAGCATCCCTCCTAAATATTACATCTGACTCAGTCCTGGTCGCATCAACCGGAGTCATTGGCGTTCCTCTCCCGATGCACTGCGTTGAATCAGGAATCAAGAATGCATGTGAGAATCTGTCCTATGATGGCGGTAAAGATGCCATTCAAGCAATTATGACTACCGATACATATGCAAAATCTGTCACAGTAGAAGTTGAGCTCGAAGGTAAGAAAGTACTGCTCAGCGGAATTGCAAAGGGTTCAGGCATGATACATCCCAACATGGCTACCATGCTGAGTTTTATAACCACTGATGCGAATATCACAAAGGCCATGCTCCAGGAGGCTTTGTGCGAAAGCGTACAAAAAACTTATAATATGATATCAGTAGATGGGGACACAAGCACAAATGACATGGTAATAATACTGGCTAATGCAGCAGCAGATAACAAACCGATTGACAGCAAGAATTCAAGCTTTGACACCTTCAAAGCAGCCCTTGAGCTCTTGAACACTGAGCTTTCGAAGTTGATTGCCCGTGATGGTGAGGGCGCCACAAAGCTCATCGAGAGCATTGTTACAAATGCCCAATCTGCCGCTGATGCGTGCAAGCTTTCAAAGTCCGTTATCAGCTCATCCTTGGTCAAAGCTGCATTTTTCGGCAATGATGCGAATTGGGGAAGAATCCTGTGCGCACTCGGCTATTCCGGAGGTCAGTTTTCACCGGACAAGGTAGATGTCTTCTTCGAAAGCGAAGCAGGCTGCATACAACTGGTTGCCGATGGAGAACCTCTTCAATTCTGTGAGAAAACTGCTTCCGCAGTTATGGCTGAAGAATATGTGAAAATAAAAATGGATTTGAAGGATGGCAGCTTCGCAGCTACTGCCTGGGGCTGCGATCTTACCTATGACTATGTGAAGATAAACGGCAGCTACAGAAGCTGAAAATTAAAAGCTGGGATGCAGTGCATCCCAGCTTAAAACATGGTGCCAGGGAAAGAACTATTCTTTTCGAAGTCTGGCACTTATTTATTCAAATTTCTCAAGGCTTGAAATGCATTCATATTCGTATTTATATCCAAGTATCTCAAGTGCAAAGCCTGCTGGTATGAACATCTTATTGTTAATAGTCACCGGGGCTTCGCCTATACTCATATTCCGTCTGTTTATAACCGCATTGGCAGAGCCATTATTAAATACGATACTAATATTCCCTTTTGTTATTGTTGCCTGCTTTCTAGCGGTGTCATATTTGCAGCTCGCACCTACGGCCTTGGCAAAGGACTCTGCTGACACGAATATTTTGTTATTAATAACTGCAGGGACATCCGTCAGCTTAATTGCCTTGCTATTAGCCTTAATAATTACAGGTTGTGTTTTTATAGTATAAACCTTTGAAGTCAGTCCATCCTCTGCTATAATATTAATCTTTGCGTCTTTAGAGATATAACCATTACTTGCCGAAACCGTGGCAGCCCCTTGAAGTATTTTTACTATAGAATTCACAGGAACACGAATATTTTTCATAAAGTTCTTTACATGAGTATTTTCAGCTACTCCGCTTATAGTCATATCTTTTTCATTTACAGCATATACTGTTGATTTTATTGATGCATCAGAATTCTTTTCAACATGCAGCGTATATTCAGCATAAGAGCCTTCCTCCGAAATAATAGATAGTATCATACCCTCATGCAATTTACCATCAAAGATTATCGGCCAAATATTCCTCAGATCCAATTCATACCTTGCACCTTCAGGAAGCCTGATACCGGACATCAGTTCTTCGATAAACGTACCAGAGGCAATCCCCCTAATATCCTTTTTTTCATAATCTATCAAGTACTTTTCTGAAGTTGGCTTGGTATCGCTGTTCCTATCTCTACCTATCATTATCGTTCCGTCACTGCCTGCAACGATATAACGTTTTCCATCCCAGAGAATACTGTTCAAATGATTCCCCGTAGGCCGCTCTCCCTTAAGCCAGTTCCTCCCGTCAAAGGAAACCAGAACCATTCCCATTTCCCCTACCGCCACATACTTATTCCCGTTCCATGCTATGGAGGTTACTATATTAACGCCTCCCGCTATAATCGATTCCCATTTCAGACCATCACTTGAAATCAACATTTTCCCATAGTTTCCGCCGGTTATGAATTGCTTGCCGTTCCATACAATAGTATTCGGATAATAGTCCTCTTCTGTGTGCCTTTGAGTCCATACCCGTCCGTCTGTTGATGTAAGTATAGTTCCATTGCTTCCCCCAATCACAAACATACCGTTTCCCCAAGTTATACTCCTGTACTCTATCCCCGGCTCTTTATGAACAGTACTCCATTTTATCCCATCCGTGGATATTAGTATCATTCCATCATACCCGACAGCCACATAAACCTTACCGTTATATGAAATACCCCTTAAATCCCATTTTGCACCGGTTCTCTGTCTGGTCCAAATGCCTCCGTCCTCCGAGGTGTATACGCCTCCACTCTGTCCAACAGCGATATACTTCTTTCCATCCCATAATATATCGAAAAAAATATGCTCACTTCCGGTGTTTACATCAACCCACACATTTCCGTCAGGAGATTTCAAGAATCCATCCCCTATGAACGGGAATGCAATGTACTGTCTGCCATTCCACACCACAGCAGTATAATCCTTTTCCTGCTGAGCACTATTCATTGTCCATGCTGCGCCGTCCTTTGAAATACCGAGTATCCCGCCTTCTCCAACAATAATATAATCCATACCGTTGTACACTATATCATGTAATCCCTGCGGTTTCGTATCCGGGTTTATCTCTGTCCACTTCAGGCCGCCGGCTGATTCAAATATGTAGCTCTCTCCAACAGAGAGAAACCTTTTCCCATCCCAGACAACCGACCTTAAAATGTGGCTTGACCCTGTATTAATACTTGTCCATTTCTTTCCATCAGCAGATACTACAATTGACTCCTTCTTATTTGCACCCACAGCTACAAACACTTGCCCATTCCATGCAACATCATAGAGTTCTCTCGTTACATTAGAAAGTTCTTCATTCCATTTTGCTCCATCGGCAGATGAAAAAACTGCTCCAAAGCTGCCTACGGTAATATAAGTTTTGCCGTTCCAGGCTATTCCATTTATACGGCTGTCCGTTTTCAAAGAGTGTTCTTTCCAAATACCAGCATCCTTTGAAACCATGACAGTGCCATTGTCGCCACCTATAATGAACTCTTCATTTCCCCAAGTTACACATCTCAATCTTATATATTTTTTCGAGTACCTTTTCTCCCACTTAAATCCATCCTTGGAGGTAACAATCGTACCGTTGTCCCCAACAGCAACAAATCTCTCTCCGCTCCATGCCACGCTGTAAAGATTGCTATCAGTTCCGGATACAAGAGTCGTCCAGTCTGAGCCATCCTTGGAGAACCTTATCAGCCCCGCTTCCCCAACTGCAATATAAGTACCATTTCCATAGGTAATGGAATATAACGTATCAGCAGCAAGATTAAGCTTCCTGTCCCAGACAATATCGTCCTTGTATCCGATCTGACCATCAATACTGTTATCAATGGCATATACGTTTAGTACACATAATGACAATATGAATAAAATCAGTATTCTTCGCATATAAACCCTCCTATTTACAAGGTATTAAGACTGCTTGTCAAAAAATACACCTTCTGTATAAATTCTAACATAAGGTGTACATAATGTAAATATTTACCTAATTATATTCTTTTGTTTGGTGCCTGACGCTTGGTTACTTGGTTAAAGCTGAAAATTAAAAGCTGGGATGCAGCGCATTCCAGCTTTTATATGTATATGTACTATGTACCCGCAGTATATTCAATTAATCCGAAGCTTATCTGCAGTGCAACATCCGCCTGCTTCATAAGCTCATCAGACAAGTGGCCTATTCTTTCCTTCAGCCTTTTCTTATCTATTGTCCTTATTTGCTCCAACAGTATGACAGAGTCCTTTGTTATGCCGTAGCTCTCAGCAGCCAGCTCAACATGGGTAGGCAGCTTAGCTTTATTTATCTGTGAGGTTATTGCAGCAACAATAACAGTGGGACTATATTTGTTTCCTATATCATTTTGTATGACCAGCACGGGTCTTACTCCGCCTTGCTCCGATCCTATAACCGGGCTTAAATCGCCATAGAAAATGTCCCCTCTTTTTACAACCACATCATTCACACTCCGCAAGCCTTGTTTCATACCCCATTATTGTCTCGTTATCCGCTGTAAGACCTATTTCTGCTAGTGTAACGTTAATTTCAGACATCTCCAGATATCCACTTTTCATTTTTTCTACTATACTGGTTCTTTTTATCTCACTTATATAAAAACGCATGGCGTTTCTGATGAATTCACTTCTATTGATGCATTCATGACATACCAAGTCATCTATTTCCTTTAAAAGTGTATCTGGCATACAAACAGCAATCTTTTTCGAATCAGCCACACTAGCACCTCCTAAGTTCTTTCAAGACCTATAATAATTGCGGAAAAAACTTATAAGGACTAATTCAAATTTCCGCAATGTATATTAAGGTAGCAGAAGCATGAAAAAGCATTCTTCTTCACATTCTGTATACTCAGTAATATGTATGAACAGAGTATGTCAAATTATGTGTCGGAAATGCACATTTGTACCATATATGATTATACTAACCGCATATACAATATTATATACCAATTCTTACATTGTGCCTACGTGTAATATATGGCAACAGCTTATCCATCTAATCTATAAGATAGTTAAGCACATCGACTATCTTTCCGCCCTTTATATAAACCCTTGGAACTCTCTTGCTTATCATGCATACTATTTCATAGTTTATGGTGCCAAGCTTTTCAGCCAACTCATCAATATGGATAAAATTACCGTTTTGCTTTCCAAAAAGTACTACTTCATCGCCTACTTTTACATCCTCTATGCCGGTAACATCAATCATGCACTGATCCATGCAGATTCTTCCAACCACAGGCACTTTTTTACCTTTTACCAAAGCTTCTGCTTTCCCTGAGAGCATTCTTGTATAGCCATCAGCATAACCGATGGGCAGTGAAGCAATTTTTCTCTTTTCCTCGGCAATAAACCTTCTTCCATAGCTTACACTCTGTCCTGCATCTATTTCCTTAACATGGCTGATTCTGACCTTCAAGGACATTACCTGCCTCAGTTCCAGCTTATCAAGCATAACCTCATCCGAAGGCTTCAACCCGTAGAGCATGATACCTGCTCTGACCATGTTTAAATGCATATCCGGCAAATCTATTATTGTGGCACTGTTTCCGCAGTGTCTCACATTTATTTTGACATTTTCCTTTTCAAGCTCTGCACATATCCAGTTGAATTTTTCATATTGTCCTTCTGTATATGCTTTGTCTACTGCATCAGCTACTGCAAAATGCGTAAATATTCCTTCGATGGCTGCATTAGGCAATTGGCTGATTTTCTTTATAAGCTGCACTGAATCCTTGTCAGGCTGCAAGCCTATTCTTCCCATTCCCGTATCAACCTTTATATGAAGCTTTACTGTCTTGCCGTGTTTGACCGCTTCCTTGGACAGCGCTTCCGCCAGGTCCCAGGAATACACAGCCTGTTCCAAGTCGTTGTATATCACTTCCTCTGCTCTTTCCTTGTCAGTATAGCCTAATACAAGTATGGGCACCTTAAAGCCTGCCCTGCGAAGCTCAATACCTTCATCGAGCACAGCAATTGCAAACCTGTCTGCACCATTGTCCAGAAGAGTTTGTGCTATTTTTTTTGCTCCATGTCCATAACCGTCAGCCTTAATTACCGCAGTTACAAGTGCACCCTTCTGTGCAAGTCTTCGAACCTCCCTCATGTTGTGGGCTAGAGCATCCAGGTCTACCTCCGCCCATGCAGCCCTGATTTTCTTCAGATCGTACATTTTCTTTCATCTCCCGTAATTTCATTGATTAGTGCTTTTTAACACAACATTTTTTTGTATTTCAGGTGTTAAAAATGCACTTCCTTTGTTTGGTGCCTCGCCTGCTCTAGAAGTGATATACTTTAGGAGGCACTATTTCTGTGTGATTTCGAAATCCCCGTCCTTTAAACCGGGATTGTAGACAAAGTTATTATAGTATATTTCAACGTTTGTTTTACCATCATTCCCGTATATTTCTGCCTTTACAGGCATAATGTTCTCCGCATCAAGCCATATCCTTTCAATTCGCATGTAGCTGTTTGGCTCCGGCAGCTCAAATTCCAAAACAACAAGCTCCTTTTCCCCTTCTTTTTCACTGCTTATTTTAATGTTGTCAGTTTTCTTAATATGGTTCATGAAGGAGCCTATGAAGGCATTGTACTCCACTGAGCCTGAGAAGTTCTCGGTTACAAGATATTGGCCTATCCCTGGGTGGTATATGTAAGAGCTGCTTCCGTTATATATGGTCACCTGTCCTTCAAGCTCCTTTGGTGCCAGAACTTCCACCCTGTACTTGTCAGGATTCTTATAGTAATGCTTCAGCTTATATTCCATTGTGCTTTTGTTGTTTGCAACCCTCATTGTCACATCACAGGTGTAAGTTTCCAGCTTTAAAAGCCTCTTGCTCACTTCCTCAAAGTTATTTTTGGGTTTTAGAACTGCACAGCCGGTAAAAACCACACATACAATGATAAGCACAGAAATAACCCTCCGGTACACACCAAGCCCTCCCAATACTTATTGCAGCAGTGCAGAGTGCTCTCCAAACCACCCTATTTGCCTGCTATACTTTTAATTGTATGTGGAATATTTTCTATTATGTCACCTGCCGTAAGTCCATATTCTCCTATTTTGCCTGCAGCAGAGTCCCCTGCAGCTCCATGTATAAACACCCCGCACAGTGCTGCATCAGCCAAATTCAATTTCTGTGCAGCCAGGCCTGCGATTATGCCTGCCAGCACATCCCCCGAGCCTGCAGTTGCCATCCCTGGATTGCCGGTAGGATTTATAAAGGCAGTCCCATCGGGCAGTGCTATTATTGTCCTATAGCCCTTTAAAACCACAATTACGTCATATTCTCTGGCAAACCCTTCTGCATACCTCAGCCTGTCCTTTTGAATATCAGCGCTGCTGCATCCACAAAGCCTTGCCATTTCACCCGGATGGGGAGTTATTACTATTTCCCCCCTGTAGGTTTTGAGAATGCCGGGATTTGATGAAATTGCATTTAATCCATCAGCATCTATAATCATTGGCAGAGTACAGTTCTGAATAACCTCAGTCATTATAGCCCTTATGCTTCCACTGTCTGTCAGACCGGGCCCTATAAGCAGCGTGCTGCTCTTTTTTGCTGTCTCCAAAAGCTGTGGGATACTTTCTTCTGTAAGAATACCTGAGCTCCTGTCTTCCAATCCTTTTGTCATTATCTCCAAAGCATCGGTGCAAATACGGCTTTGCAAGCTGCCCGGAAGTGCAAGAAGTACAATGCCCGCTCCACTTCTTAATGCAGCTCTTGAAGACATTATTCCCGAGCCTTCCATCCCTTTGGAGCACGCCACCACAAGCACACTGCCATAGCTTCCCTTGTGGGTGCTGCAATCTCTTTGAGGCAGCATACCCTCTATCATATCCTGCTCCAACAGGTTCAAATGTAACTCCATGGCATCAATGGCGGCCTTAGGTATGGAAATATCCTTTACCTTCAGGTTACCGCATGCTTTTGGGCCGTCATTTATCAGCAGTCCCGCCTTAGGGATTTGAAAGGTGACAGTATAATCCGCCATTACACAGCCTTCACCGGAAAAACCGGCATCAGCATCCAAGCCTGAGGGTATGTCTACCGATACTACGCAGCCTTTGCTTTCATTCACTCTATCAATTACGTTCTTATACAAGCCTTTCAGTCTGCCGCTAAAACCCGTTCCCAATAGAGCATCAACTATAAGCGGGCTGTCATTTATAAGTCCCTCCAGGAAGTCTGCAGAATCCCCATCAATTGAGTAAACAGGAATGCCTATATGTCTGGCTATTTGGAAATTTGTAAGTGCATCTCCTTTTATTCTCCCGGCTTCTCCACAAATAAGAATATTGACCTTCCAGCCCCTATTGTACAAATGTCTTGCAATCACAAAGCCATCCCCGCCGTTATTCCCTGTGCCGCATAACACCTCTACATGCTTTTCAGACATATGGAGCCTTTCTATCTCTTCCACCACGGCCAGTCCTGCATTTTCCATGAGTACCACGCCAGGTATTCCATATTCTTTAATGGATATTTCGTCTAACCTCTTCATCTGATTGGAAAAGCAAATCTTCAATTACAATGCCCTCCCTTTCTATAGAGACTTCAGCCACTGCTGTAGCTGTAGCGAAGTCCTTGGAGTGGGAAATGGTAACATGTATTATCCCTATTCCGTTATCCTCGATAAACTGTTTGACATTACCCCCAAACCTGACTATGGGCTTTCCTACCGAGCCCCTGAGTATTTCGATGTCCTTCCATTTAAAACCTCTTAGTCCTGTTCCCAGGGCTTTTAGTACAGCTTCCTTGGCAGAAAAGCCTCCTGCGATATGCTGTGCTTTCATGTCCTTTTTCTTATAGTATTCCAGCTCCTGTTCGGTAAATAATCTTTCAATAAACCTGGGGCTTCTTGCTATTGCCTTCTTTATCCTTTTTATTTCAATAATATCAGTTCCTATCCCGAATATCATCCAGTCACCTCCGAATGCAAATGCATGCTCTAATTAGTCTTAATTGTATTTATTCTACACAAAAATACTATATCCTTTCATTATTTTTCTGAATTATTCCAAAAAAACAAAGGCTGGTTCCGCAATAAGCAGAATCAACCCCTCTTAATTCTATTATTCATGTGCCTGAACTATCCAATTATAGAAAGTTTTCATCAAGACTTTCCATTTCGTCTGCCCCGATCATTCCATGAACAAATGAATACAGCTTATTCACCCGTTCTTCCATGTCAACCTTTTTCTGTATGAGTGATGCAAGCTTCTGCCTGATTTCATTTACCTGCTCCTGACACTTCTCAGACTCAGACTTATGCTCCTTGATCAGCTCATAGGATCTTTTTATGGTTTCCTTTAATAGTAATGTATTCTGTGCGTTTACAAGGTCTGGAAGCGTCTCCATCTCTTCTATCAGCTTGGGCATTTTCTGATTGATTTCAATAAGCTCCTTTTCAGTTTCTTCCATTTTGGGCAAGGCCGCTTGATTGTTATTCTCATTAATATCCTTTGATAGATATAATACTTTACTCATTACCAGCTTTTTTCTTTTTTCCAGGCCTCTGAGCTCCGATTCGCATTCCTTCTCCTTTGCGATAAGCTCCTCTAGCCTTGCTATTACTTTCTGCATGCCTCTGGACTTATTATTGGAAAAAAGCTGTATCCACTCCGGTACATAAATCAGTATCGGTATCCTATTTTTCTTTACTATATTATCTTTAAAATCAATATTTTTCATCCGGCGCCCTCTCCATTCAGTACAGCTTTCCCTATCAATAATAATATCGGACAATCTTCTACATTAATTTTACTACAAAACAAAATATAAATATACTTTTTTCACGTAATAGGGAGTACCGTCCATCCGGTACTCCCTAAGCTTATGGCAAACCACTATTACAGCATATTGGGTGAAGATAAGTAGAATTATGCGATATAACTAAAGTTCGTGAAATCACTGGAATGCAAATGAAATATTATTCCGCAGCAGAAGCTCCGCAACCAGAACTTCTAAACTCATTACGGGCAGCATCAAAACTCGCTCCGCTCAAACACTTGATGCTGCTATTC
>FWPV01003035.1_pt1 | contig 39193 bp, 37 predicted proteins | sample 2228371 | NCBI WGS metagenome assembly FWPV01 (sample SAMEA103939776, study PRJEB20133) | metagenome
ATGTTGACCCCAGCCGGCCACATATCAAAGAAATAACGCCTTTTTGAATCTTTTTGTTTTTCATCTAATTCCCTCTATATTTTTTATTTTTTATTATAACAAATTTATTAAAAAAATGTTTAAAAATAGTTCATAAATAGTTCAAAAAGAGTTCTTAAATAGTTCTTTAAAAAGTTATTACTATCTACGAACTATGTTAGAACTAATTTGGAACGTTTTTTACTAATTACTAAAACAGAACATCCGCCTTTGAAAACGGGCATATATTATTAAAAGCACACATTGAACAAATATGCATCTCAGGAGTTGCATCAAATTTCTCATTTTTAATATTGTCTGCTACTTCAAAAATTTTTTCTTCGTACCTTTTTAAGACATCCTGACGAATCTTTTTAGTAACAATTATAGCAGATTCAAGAAAATAAACCCCGATTTCATCAGCTGGTTTATTAAATATTTTATTAAATGCAATTGCATATAGTTTTAACTGATTATAAACATTGGGCGAATCAATTTTTTTCTTTGCTTCATCTATTGAATTCACATCAGATGTCTTGTAATCAAGTATAATTGACCTGCCATCAACTTCATCTATCCTGTCCCACCTCCCTATTATAACAAGTTTTTCTGAGAGTTTAAATTCAAAATTCTTTTCAATGTATTTTGGAATGATATGATTTACTTTTTCCTTTTTATAAAACCGTTCTATGTTTTCAATGCCCTTTTCAAATCTTGCTTTTTCATGTTTTGTAGAAATAAAACCAATTGGTTTCCATAATGATTTAAATATATCTTTTAAATCATCCAGGGATAGTTCTCTTGACTCTTGCCTTGCCTTATAAAATTCTGAAACAACCTTGTGCATTGCCTGCCCATATATTATTTCAGGTTGTTCCCTTATTGGCATTTTTAAAATATGAATTAATTTATATTTAAACGGGCAGGTAATATAATCATCAATCTGATAATTACTTAAAACAACCGTGTCAATCTTTCTTTTTACATCTGTAATTATTGTTTCCCTCTTTTCAAAATATTTAATTTTCTCTTCGGGATTCTTGATTTTTATTGTTGTTTCATCCGGCTCTAAAAAACCTATCTCATTTAAAAAAATACTTATTTTCTTACCAGCAGCACCCTCATATTGTTTAGCGGCAGATAAATATAACGCATCTTTTGCCCTTGTCATTGCAACGTAAAATAATCTACGTTCTTCTTCCCTCTGATATGTTTCCTCATCAACTAAATCATGCATTAATTGTTCTGGCAAAGGCAGAGAAGACAAAGCCCTTATTTTCCCCGGGAATTTATCCTGAATCAGAGCAACTATAAAAACAACTGGAAATTCCAGACCTTTTGCTTTATGTATTGTTGAAACTAAAACAGCGTCATCTTCTGCACTTTGAAACAGATCTGCAGATGGTTTATCTCCTGCCTTTTGTCTTAAATCAATATAATTAACAAAATTTTGTAATGTGTCATACTCTTCATTTACAGAAAACTGTTTTATGATTTCAAAAAATTTTGAAATATTTGCTATTTTTTGCTCTGCTTCTATATTATTTTCTTTCAGCAATTCTTCAAAAATTTTATTTTTTCTTAAAAATTCAAATAAAATTTCACCTGCAGAATATCCATCAGCAGCCAATTTACTATAAAAATCAATGTCGGTTATTAATTTTTTTATCTTTTTTTTATTTTCATCATCCATTATAATTTCTGGATATAAATCTAATTTTGTTAAAAAATCATAAACCGGGATATTATATTCAGCTGCCCGATTTATAATTTTTGACATTACAAATGGGTCAATATCATAATAGGTGGATATGGCGACATCAAATAATGGATTGAATTCAAAAGGAGTAGCAAGCATCCTGCAAAAATTGATGAAAAATTGGACTTCCTTTTTATTATATAAACCTTCATCCCCAGTAAAAGTATATTTTATTCCTCTTCTTTCAAATGTTTTTAAAATTATTTTAGCGTCATTTTTTGCCCGAACCAGCACTGCAAAATCCTTTAATGTATATTTTTTTTCTTTAACAAATCGTTCTATCTCATCTGCAACATAATCAGCTTCCTCAGAATAATTTGAAAAAATGTTTATATTTATAGGCTGCAATTTATGTTTTTGCTTATATTTTGATTCTAATTTTTTTATTACATCCAGTTTATTTTCTAATCTATCAGTATTATTTTGTATGAGTTTATATGCTGCATCAAGAATTATCTGGGCAGAACGGTAATTTGTTTTTAATACAACAACTTTTGCATCTTTATAATAATCCTTAAACCCCATAATATTTGATATAGCAGCGCCCCTGAACCTATATATCATCTGGTCATCGTCTCCAACAACAGTAATATTTTTATATCTATCAGCAATGAGTTTTATAAATTCAAATTGTGCATAATTTGTATCCTGAAATTCATCTATTAAAATATATTTGAAACGCTCCTGATATCTGGCAAGTACTGACTTTTTTTCAAGAAATAAATAATATGGAACCATTATTAAATCGCCATAATCCAGAAGATTTTTTTCTGACTTTAATTCTTCATAAACCGAATAAAAATGTGCAAGTTCTTTATGTTTTTCTGCCAGCTCCGTTTCTTCAGCATTACCTGCTTTATTTAATAAATCATCTGCATATTTTAAATAAACATCTGGTTTAATCAGGTTATCTTTTAATTTTGAAATAAAATCTAAAATTTCTTTAAAATATTTGGCAGGATTATTTAATGGTTTATAGATTTTTAAATTAAATCTATCTATATTTTGAACAACCATAATAATAGCATCAATATCGGTAATTAATTTCCAGTCCGGGGCAATACGTAAATCTGCAAAAGAATCATTTATAATAGAATGTCCAAAAGAATGAAAAGTGGATATATGTGTATCAATCATTCCATATGGCACCAATTCATATACCCTTTTTTCCATTTCATCTGCTGCTTTTTCAGAAAAAGTAAGGGCAAGAATCTGTGATGGCTCTACTATTTTTTCATTTATAAGATGTGCAATTCTTTTGGTTATAACCCTTGTTTTTCCAGTCCCTGCACCGGCAATTACAAGCAAAGGACCTGTTTTGTGTTTTATGGCTTGATCCTGAGCGTCATCTTTTTGCCATACTTCTTCCTGTTCACTTACAACAGGTATCTGTAATCCTGTGGTTTTATCTTCTTTATATTTTCTTTTTCTCATAAATATCCTTTTTTAAATATAAAAACACAATAAGCAAATAATATACCACAATTAATAATTGATTTATTTAAATTAATTATACCTTTTTAAGTGGGGGTGTCAAGTTTTGATAGTCAAAATTTAATTGTTTTTATGATTCTGCTCAATTGCATGTTTTATCATCTTTTGATAAATTTCTGAATATTGCCTTTTGTTTTCCCATATAATTTCAAATATGGTATTTTTAACTACATAATCATCGCTATCAGTCATTTCAACAATTATATGATTCATTTTATTTTTATATATACGCACCAGTCCAACCCGTCTAAAAATCCGAACCGCTTTTTCAATTCTTTCTTCTGATATTTGCAACGCATCTGATAATTGTGATAATGAAAATCCTTCGTATCTTTTTGCTATATTTATATTGAAACACAACAAGGAAAGCATCTCGTAAAATGAAAGAAGCTCTTTTAAATCATTGTTTATTTCATTCATAATACAACTCCATAATGAAATGAACAATAATTTAGACAAAAAAATATCTTTAAAGTTTCGGTTTGTTAATTATATGTAATTTGTAAATAAGGGCGTAAATTTTCATCACTTACTTCTTTTGTATTAATATTGAGCCAGTCATTAACAGAATTATTTTCATTTCCAGATATTAAAATTATACCATAATTATTAATTGTTCCATTTATCCAACCTTTTACAGTTTGATTATCAATAAAAATTACCCAAAAACCTGTTGATGTTATAGTAGCCCCACCTATAAATAAATCATATGTTCCGCCTGATATTGAATTCCAGGTTACAGTTGATTCATTCCATGGTATTGTTAATCTATACGCATCAATTGGTATTGAAGTTGTAGAGGGATTAAATGTAGTTACATTAACAATTAATCTTACATCAGTAACATTTGCATTTTGAGGAATAGAAGTTAAATCAAAATATAAAAGTGTACGTCTTTTTCCACCTATAGTATCCCAGCCAATTGTAGCAAGTGATAATGTCCCATAATTATTATCTGAACCATTTTCAACTATTAAAGCATCCTGGTACTGGCACGAAGCAGGTGTTCCTGTACATTTAATATAAACAGTAACAGGTGTATTTGTAGATGTATATGTTGAAGTTATTGTATATGTTGGAGAATTTGTGATTGTCATAGTTATTGTGGGTGATAAATACGGGGTAAGAGTGGATGTTTCTGTTGGAGTGAAAGATATGGTAACAGTTGATGTTAGCGTATTTGTAGCCTGTGGAATATTGGGTGCCACATTTTCATTTTTTTGACAAGCATAAAAACAAATTAAAATAAATAAAAGTACGAAAATTTTTTTAAGCATAAAATTCCTCCTTTATATTCTATCAGTATTGTCAAAAGTTTTTAGTGTTTTTACCTGAAATTCTTTGTTTTTTTACACTTCCTTTAGAAAAATTGATTATTTCTTGTTTTCTCCCCCTTTAACAAAGGGGGATGGACTAAGGGGGATTTTGTTTTATTAAATCTCTCCTAACCCCTCTTTTTCAAAGAAAGGCAACCACTCCTCTATTTTCCTTTAGAAATTTTAATTTCCTTTTGTTTCCCCCTTTGTAAAAGGGGGATTAATAGAACTTTTTGACATTATCATTCTATTTAGGCAATGCTTTGAAAAGCGCAAGTATTGCCCTGTGAATGGTATGCGGAAATCCGCTGCCGGGCATGAACATAAAAGGACAAAAACCTGTTATAAGCATTGCCCCGGAATTTGCTACAATTGCAAGAGCATATGGATTTGTTACACCTTTCATAATATGTTCATGCATCCATATTTTTTTTATACCTTTTTCCACACATTCTTTTGCTACTTTTTCCTGTTGTTCTGGTGGAACAATAACCAAAACAGCATCCACTTTTCCTGGTATATCGTTTATCGTGGCATAGGCTTGAATACCGTTTATTTCTTTTGTATTGGGATTGACAGGGAGAACATCATATCCCCGTTTTACCAGTTCGGTAAAGATAATATTGCCGTATTTTCTTTTATTCCTTGAAGCTCCAATAACTGCAATCGTCTTAGAATTAAAAAAATTTTCTATATCTTTTTTTCCTATCATATTTTCTCCTTGTAATTTATTACTTTAAGATTATATAATAATACTATATATTTGTCATTATTTATTTTTATTTATTTCAAAAGGTAAAAAAATGATAAGCCCTGAAAAAGTGAATGAATTAAAATTAAGAATGCAGAATCTAAATATATTAGAAAAAGATATAATTGAAAAATTTATTTTATCCGGTAAAAAAGGTGGACAAAAAGCAAATAAATCCCATAATGCTGTATATTTAAAGCACATTCCAACAGGCATTGAAGTAAAATGTAATCAAACAAGGGAGCGTGAATTAAACAGATTTCTGGCAAGAAGATTATTGTGTGAAAAAATAGAAGAATTATTATATGGAACATCAGAGAGATTAAAAAAAATAGAAAAAATCAGGAAACAAAAGGCAAAAAAGAAAAAAAGGCAGAAATCAAAAATGTTCTAAAAGAGTTCAAAAATAGTTCTTAATTAGTTCATAAATAGTTAAAACTATTTTTGAACTATGTTTGAACCAAATCAGAACTATTTATGAACATTTTAAGTAATAATCTTATTTAACAAACATCCCCTGTCCTGCATCCAATGTAATATCAACAATGCCAGCAGGTATAATTCCTAAAATAATTATTGCTGCAGTACAAATTATAAGGACTAAAATAATACTGAATGATAATTTTATTTTATCACCTTCTACTTTTTCGTTTCTTATATATAACTGTTTTAAAATCAAAAGATAATAATATAAAGATAATGTTGAATTAAGTGCTGCTGCAATAACAAGCCATAAATAACCTTTTTGCATGGCAGCATAAAAAAGATAAAATTTACCAACAAATCCGGCCAAAGGCGGGATACCGGCAAGAGATAGTAAAGAAAGCATAAATGTCAGGGCAAGTAAAGGATTTCTCTGGGATAAACTCGCATAATCATAAATACTGCAGGAACCGGTATGTTTTTCTACGCCTGCAACAACAGCAAAAGCAGCTATGTTTGTGAATGTATAAACCAGTATATAAAAAAGCACAGAACTGATTCCAACAACAGATGCTCCAACAAAACCAACTAAAATATAACCAGCCTGAGATATGGTTGAATAAGCAAGTAACCTTTTTATATCCTTTTGCGGTATTGCAATTAAATTCCCTATTGTCATGGTTAAAAACGCAATTACAGAAATGATTGGAACCCATATATAATCAATTTTTAAGAATGTATAAGAAAAAAGCCGAAGCACAAAAATAAATCCTGCTGACTTTGATGCTACTGAAATAAAACCAGTAATTGCAGTTGGCGAGCCATGATACACATCGGGCGTCCATACATGCATGGGAACTGCTGATAATTTAAATGCCGTTCCAAGTATCAATAAAATTATTCCTATAATAAACACAGGATTTATTTCTTGCGAAGAAACATAAATAATTATCTTTTCAAGATATGTTGTCCTGGTAGCACCGTATATAAGCCCGATACCGTATAATAACAAACCGGAAGATATTGCCCCAAGTATTAAATACTTAATACCTGCTTCTAATGAACTATTATCATCTTTATAAATAGCTGATAAAGCGTAAAGAGAAATAGTTGCAAGTTCAAGTCCAATATATAACGTGATTAATTCTTTTGAAGATGCTAAAAACATCATACCAAGAGTAGAAGCGCCTAAAATCATATAATATGCGCCATAATATTTTTCTTTTATTCTAATTGTGGATACAGATAATAAACCAGTTAAAAAAGCACCTGCTAAAAAAACAATCTTTGCGTACCAGGAAACGCTATCATAAACAAATGCACCATAAAATGCCTGTCCTTCCCTTTTATTTAAAATAACAAATATAATAAGTGCCAGTATAATTAGATTAAAAAAGTATCCTGTAAGCCTTTTATTTTTGCTTATAAAATCAATAAGCAATATTAAAATCAAACTAACACCAAGTATCAACTCATCAGCTAATAAAAATAAATTCAAATGCAAACCTCCTGTAAATTTTTGCATTGTAAAAATTTTACTACATACCTGCCAATTTTTGTGATATAGGCAAAACTGCAGAATATATAACTTTCATAAAATGAAAAGGATACATTCCAAACAACACTATAAAAACCATTAATATAAACAAAGATGCGAATTCTGATGTATTCGCATCAGTTAAATCTTTATATTCTTCCATCAGGGGTCCAAAAAACACTATCTGCACAACGCGTAAAACATAAAATGCTGTTATGACTATACTCACCACACATATTAAAGTCACAACAGGATAAATTTTAAACGCACCAATAAATGTGGTTATCTCAGCAACAAATCCGGACAAACCCGGTAGTCCAAGTGAACAAAGTCCGGTTAAAACAAAAAAAGTAGCAAGTTCAGGTATAACCTTTGAAAGTCCACGCATATCAGTTATTATTCTTGTATGCGTCCTTCCATATACCATGCCAACAAGCGCAAAGAAAAGTCCGGTCATTATTCCGTGTGACACCATTTGAAACACAGAACCAGATAAAGCCACAGGATTTTTAGCTGCAGCAATACCAAGTAAAACTATTCCCATATGAGATACACTTGAATATGCAACAATATATTTTAAATCCTTTTGTGCAACTGCACCTGTTGAACCATAAACTATATTTACAACAGTTAATATTGCAACAGCAGGCAACCAGAAATTAGCACCTTCTGGCAATAACCAGACAGCAATAACCAGGCATCCATAAGCTCCTAATTTCATTAAAACCCCTGCATGCAACATTGAAACAGCTGTAGGTGCTGATGCATGGCCATCCGGAGACCAGGTATGAAATGGCCATAGTGCAGCTAAGACACCAAAGCCAAGAAATAATATCGGAAAAAATATTATTTGAAATTCCCTGCTATATTTAAATTTTTCAAGAACATCAAAATCAAATGTATTAAGACCTGTTGCAAAATACAGACCAAGTATTCCTGCTAAAATCAAAGCGCTACCCACCAGAAGGTATAAAGTTAATTTCATTGCAGAATATTCTTTATCCCCTGTTCCCCATATACCAATTAGCAAATACATAGGCAACACAGCAATTTCATAAAATAAAAAAAATAAAAATAAATTATATGTCATGAAAACCCCAAAAACACCTGTAACAAGTATCAATAAAAGCATAAAAAATTCTTTTGCCCTGTATGTGACATCCCATGATGCAAGAATGCCTGCAACAATAACAAAACCTGTAAGTAATACAAGAGCAACATTTATACCATTAACGCCAAGAAAATAATTAATACCTAATGCCGGTATCCACGCTGACTTTTCCACAAACTGCAATCCACCTGTGTTGTAATCATAATTAATAAGTAAAAGTATAGAGAGTAAAAAAGAAATACAAACAGGTATCAATGCAACAATGCGAATTGCTCTGTGATTATTTCCTGGGATAAAAAGCAATAATAAAACTGAAATCAATGGCATTAAATAAATAATTGTAAGAACCGGTATATGTTTTATAAAACTAAAAATTTCCATTTATTTTCCTCCAAGAAGTTTCAATGCATCTGGATTATAGATTGCAAAAACAACAACAATCAGGATAAAACCAGAAAAAATAATCAGAGCATAATTTTGCAGATTTCCGCTTATAGTGAGTCGCAGTTTAGCGCCACCCCACCTGCATAAAAATGCAATTAAATTTACAATTCCATCAACTATATGTCTGTCAAACCACTTCACAAATTCAGATATTGATATAAATATTTTTCTTATTAAAAAAAGATAAATCTCGTCTATATAAAATTTATTTTTTGACATCGTATAAAAAGGTCCTGTTATTTTTTTCATTGTCTCCGGTTTTATTATTTTTATTCCATAAATAACAAATGCAAGGACTATACCTGATAATGCTACAATATTTGAATTCAAAGCAATATTTATATTCATAGCAACTTCATGTGGATGCTCACCCGTATATAAAAAATTATAAATTGATTTTTCCATTCCTGGTATTCCAACAAAACCTGAAACTATGGAAAGTAAAGCTAAAATTATAAGAGGTATTGTCATAACTTTTGGGGATTCGTGTGCGTGTTCATCTTTTAATGAACCTGTGAATGTTACAAAATAAAGTCTGAACATATAAAAAGCAGTTAAAAATGCAGTTATCACAGCAGTATAATATAATATTTTATTTCCTGATTCATACACATTTACAAGAATCTCATCCTTTGACCAGAAGCCGGACAATGGAAAAATTCCTGAGATTGCAAGAGCCGCAATTAAAAAAGTTATTGATGTTACTGGCATTTTTTTATGAAGCCCACCCATTTTCCATATATTATTGGTATGCATTGCATGTATGACACTACCTGCACATAAAAAAAGTAACGCCTTAAAAAACGCATGAGTATATAAATGAAACATCCCTGCTGTATAACCGGAAACCCCAAGAGCTAACATCATATACCCAAGCTGAGACAGAGTAGAATAAGCAAGAACCCTTTTAATATCATCCTGTGTAAGAGCAATGGTAGCAGACAGGAAAGCAGTAAAACAACCAATATATGCAATTATTTTCAATGCATCTGGAGATAATGAAAAAATATCAAATAATCTTGCAACCATAAAAACACCAGCTGCAACCATGGTAGCAGCATGAATCAAAGCAGAAACAGGCGTTGGTCCTTCCATTGCATCTGGCAGCCAGACATGCAATGGAAATTGCCCGCTTTTGCCTACAGCGCCACAGAATAAAAGCAAAATAATAATTGTAAGAAGTCCGGAGTCAATATTGCCTGCTTTTAAATATTTTTCTATTTCAAGAAAATTAAATGTTCCTGCATTATATGTTAAAATCAAAATGCCAAGCAGGAAACCAAAATCTCCAAATCTTGTGACAACAAATGCTTTTTTTGCTGCATCTGCTGCTTCTGGTTTATGATACCAGAAACCAATAAGTAAATATGAACACAAACCAACAAGCTCCCAGAATATATAAAGTTGCAACAGGTTATTTGAAATTACAATGCCTAACATTGAAAAAGAAAAAAGCGATATAAATGCAAAAAACCTTGTAAAACCATCATCTTCATGCATATAACCAATTGAATAAATCTGAACAAGCAAACTTACAGTTGTAACAACAATTAACATTATTGCAGTTAAATTATTTATTAAAATTCCTATACTGATATCAAGTTTACCAAGCTGTAACCATGGTAAATTATATTCTATGAAATGATGCGCATCTGCTTCATTTATTCTTAAATATAAAATAATGCAGGATAAAATAAATGAAATAAAAATACCGGAGATACTGATAATTGCGCTTGTTAAACGTAATTTTGATGTTAAAAATATAATTATTATAAATGATAATAATGGTATTAAAGGAACCATATATCCTGATAAAATAATATTATCCAATTTACATCCTCCATTAATATTTCATAATATTCATTTCATCTGCGTTAACTGTCTGTTTATTTCTATATATAGCTAATATTATTGCAAGGCCTAAAACACTTTCTGCTGCAGCAACGGCAATAATAAAAATTGCAAATAATTCTCCATAAACTTCAATAGGTGTAAAAAATTTTGAAAATGCTACCATATTAATATTTACAGCATTAAATATGAGTTCCAAAGACATCAAAATACCAATGGCATTTCTCCTTGTTAGTATGCCAAAAATGCCTATCCCAAACAAAATAGCTGATAAAACAATATAATGTCCCAGCGTGATCATTTTTCATCCTCCCTGTCCTTTGCCACCAGGACTATTGCTCCTATTAAAGCAGCAAGAAGTAATATAGATACAATTTCAAATGGAATAATAAAATCAGTTAAAAATTTATTACCTATAATTGCAGTGTTATCAACTGTAGCAATAGCACCTCCCTGCAATCTATTAAACCAATCTGTCTTTAATATCGCAAGAACTATAAGAACTATTGCAAGTAAAGACACAATAAATGAAGGAATAATCTGTTTATTAAATTGTGGTATTTCATTACCTGTAATTTTTCGTGTAAGGTTAATAACAAAAATGGTTAAAATAACAACTGCGCCTATGTATATTAAAACCTGAATACCAGCAAGAAAATATGAGTTAAGTAAAACAAAAATACCAGCCACGCCAAATAAAGTGGCAGCTAAATAAAGCGCACTATGAAAAATATTACGAGATGTTACCATTAAAATTGCAGATAAAATTATTAAAAAAGCCATTAAATAAAAAATTACTGATGTCACTATAAATCTCCTTATTCTTCCTGTTTAAATTTTGAGAACCACCATTTCTCTTTTTGCCCTGTTAAAATATACTTTTCAGATACCAGTTCTAATTTTAATTTTTCTTTGTCATATACTGCAAGTTCATACTCATCAGACATTACAATTGCAGCAAACGGACATGCTTCAACACATAAATTACAGAACATACATGTTTGAAGATTATAATAATATTTTGATGCTTTTGGCTTTGGTTTACCATCTTCACCAATCATTTTTTCAACAGTAATTGAATAATTTGGACAGGCTTTTACACATATCATACACGCAGTGCAACGGTTATCGTTTTTTTCTTTATCAACAGGCATAACAAGTCGTCCTCTGAAACGTAAAGGCAATTTTGGTTTCTGTTCTGGATATTGTAAGGTAAATGAAGGTCTGAAAAAATGCTTTAATGTTACAGCAAGTCCTTCACATAAACTTATAAAACCTGTAATAATATTTCTAATATAATTAAACATAATCTTATCCCTGGATTTTTATTATAAATGCAGTAATCAATAGATTTATTAAAGCAATAGGTAAAAGGTATTTCCAGGAAAATTCCATTAAATGGTCAACCCTTATTCTCGGGAAAGACCACCTGATCCACATTAAAAAAGTTACAACAGCATATGTTTTTATGATAAACCAGACAAATGGCGGTAAAAAAGGACCATGCCAGCCACCTAAAAATAGCGTTGTTGCAATTGCGCTGACTATAAACAAATTTGTATATTCTGCAAGAAAGAAAAAAGCAAACTTCATAGCAGAATATTCAGTTATAAAACCAGAAACTAATTCTGATTCTGCTTCTGGCAGGTCAAATGGCGCTCTATTTATCTCAGCATTTGCTGCAATTACAAATAATAAAAATCCAACTGGTTGAATAAAAATAAACCATCTATAACCCGCCTGAGCATTTATGATATCGCTCATCTTCATGGACCCTGCAAGCATTACAACAGTTAAAATTACTATCATACCGGGTATTTCATACGCTACAATTTGAGCGGCTGAACGCATACCACCGATTAATGAATATTTATTATTTGAAGCCCAGCCGCCTGCAAGTATACCAATAACAGCAAGCCCACTAACTGCCATAATATAAAGAATACCAATACTTAAATCTGCAACTATCAGTCCATTACCAAACGGGATTACCAGAAAAGAAAGAAAGGTAGCAAGAAAAACAATACCAGGCGCTACAAAGAATACAACTTTATCAACCTTTGATGGATTAATATCTTCCTTGATTAAAAGTTTAATAGTGTCTGCAACCGTCTGTAAAATCCCGATAGGTCCTACCCTGTTAGGTCCTTTTCTGATTTGAAGTTTTGCAGAAAATTTTCTTTCATAATATATTATCCACAAAGCATTTATTGCGATGAAAACAAAAACAGCAAGTGCAACTATAAATTGAATAATAATATCCAGAACCACAGGTGGAAAATTTAATCCTGTCCAGAACTTATGAAGCCAGTTATAAAACTGTGTAAGCGGCTTTCCTGTATTATACAGTAAATCTTTTAATAAATCCAATCTACACCTCGTTGATTATTCAAAATCATTTTATTAATCATAAATTCTAAATTTCAAATTTTAAATCTTAAATAATGTCTACCTATCAATTTCCGGTATTACCAGATCAAAACTACCCATAATTGCAACAAGATCTGCTATTTTATATCCGATACAAACTTCACGTAAAGCACTTAAATTTGAAAAAGAAGGACTGCGAAATTTTATCCTGTATGGTTTTTCAGAACCATCAGAGACTATATAAACACCAACTTCTCCTCTTGGTCCTTCTACTTTTTCATAGATTTCACCAGGTGCTGGTTTTATTATTTTGGGGACCTTTGCCATAATATCGCCTGATGGTATTCCTTCTATAGCCTGGTTTAAAATTTCAGCGGATTGCCTCATTTCATCCATTCTAACCTTGCATCTGTCCCATGTATCTCCATTTTTACCTGTACATACTTTAAAATTAAATTTTTCATATATGGAATAACCATAAGTTTTTCTTAAATCTATCTCTGCATCTGAACCACGCAATGTTGGTCCTGAAACACCGTAAGATATTGCAATGTCTTTTTTTAAAACACCAATATTTTTTGTCCTTGCAGTGAAAATAACGTTATTTATAAGCAATGCCTCATATTCATCTATATAATCATTAAAATTAGATAAAAACTTTTTTAGTCCATCAATAAAATCCTTTGGCAGGTCATTTTTTACCCCACCTATTCTTAAAGCATTATGTGTAAGTCGTCCTCCGGTTTGTGCCTCTATTAAAGTTATTAGATTTTCTCTTTCTCTGAATGCATACCATATAGGCGTGAGAGCTCCCATATCAATCCCGTATGCAGAGAACCACAAAAGATGGCTCATTATCCTGTTTATTTCAGCTAATATTACCCTGATATATTCAGCTCTTTCTGGAACTTTGATGCCGAGTAATTTTTCTATGGCAAGCGCATAAGCCCAGTTATAATTTACTGCAGAAAGATAATCAAGTCGGTCTGTATATGGCATTATCTGTTCATATTTACGATTTTCACATATTTTTTCAATACTTGAATGAATATATCCTGGGTCAGGTTGAAGGTCAACTACGTATTCTCCATCCATTCTTAAAATAATACGCAAAACTCCATGGGTTGATGGGTGTTGCGGCCCCATTGAAAGAATATATTCATCTGACGTTGTTTTTTCCAATTGAAAATTCCTCTGTGTCATAATTATTCCTCTGGCTTGGGTATTAAATCATCACATTTAAAATCTTTTCTCAAAGGCGCATCCATACCGTCTATCGTAAGCAGTCTTTCTGGATAAGGATGATTAATAAATTTTATACCAAACATCTCAGCAACTTCCCTTTCATGCCATTCAGCAGTTTTATATATATCAGAAACTGTTTCTATTTCAGGTTTATTTCTATCAAGTTTTACCCTGATAACAGCTTTATCCTTTGTCGTGTTTGAATAAATATTATAAACAACTTCAATACAATTATTAGAAATCCAGTCAATTGCAGTTATGAAACTGATCCAGTCAAATAAAAGTTCATCCTTTAAAAATGATAATGTTATTTTTAAATCAGAAAATTTTATTTCAGCATTTAATACACCTATATCTTCCTTTGAATAAACCGGCTCAACTTTTGTTTTTATCTTTTCTAATATTTCCTGGTAATTCATTTTTATTTCCTGAATTTTTGAGTCATTATTTTTTTCTGAAGTTTTATGAATCCATCAAGTAATGCTTCCGGTCTCGGTGGACATCCAGGTATATAAACATCAACAGGTATGATTTTATCCACACCATATACTACGGAATATGAATTATATACAAATGGCCCACCTGATATAGCACAGGCACCCATTGCAAGTACATATTTTGGTTCTGGCATTTGCTCATAAAGTCGCTTTACAATCGGCGCCATTTTTTTTGAAACGGTCCCTGCAACCACCATTACATCAGAGCGCCGTGGAGATGCTGCTGGCACTTCAAAGCCAAACCTTGCCCAATCGGTCTTTGTTGCTCCTGTATGCATCATTTCTATCGCGCAGCAACGCAATCCAAAAGTTACAGTCCATAAAGAATTAGCACGAGAAGCATTAATAATCCATTCAATAGAAGTCATAAAAACAGGAGCACCAGGAATTTTATTTATCAATCTTTCATCAATGCCATTCATTAATCCCATTTCAGTTCTCCTTTATTCCATGCATACACGAGGCCAAAAACAATAATTATTATAAATATTACAGCTTCTATTAATGGAAGCATTCCCTGTATTTTATTAAACACAACTGCCCATGGTAATAAAAAAGCTGCCTCAACTGCAAAAATCACGTATAATAAAGCAAAAATATAAAATTTAAATCTATACCTGATTTGTGCATCGCCAACAGGGTCATTGCCGCATTCATAGGTAGTTAATTTTTCCTGTGTGGGTTTATAAGGCATCAGTATATAGTTAATTATTATTCCACCCGCAACTATTGCTATATTCAAAAAAATAAACATTAAAATATAACCATATTCCATAAAAACTCCTTTAATAATTTCTATTTAAAATATAGTCTGCTATCTTTTCAAGTTGCAATTTATTTTTCTCATTAATAAATTTTATCTTATTCAACTGATTTTTTGCCATCTGAATATACTTTTTTGCAATTAACAATGCTTCATCTATTCCATTATTTTTTTTAATTAAATCTATAAGTGACTTAACCTTTTTTTGTTTAAAATATTTAATAATAAGTTTTTTCTCAACAGCATCTGCATTTTTATAAGCAAGTATAAAAGGCAATGTTACTTTTCCTTCCTTTATGTCAGAACCCGCAGTTTTGCCTAATTTTTTAGAATTTGATGACATATCAAGAACATCATCCTTTATCTGAAAAGCAATTCCTGAATATAATCCATAATTAGACAAAAAATTATTATAACCTTTCCCCGCAACAATCAAACCGCATAAAACACTTGCTCTTATTAATGATGCTGTTTTCTTTTTGATGATGTTAAAATATTCTGTTTCTTTCAAAGAAGTATTATTTTTATTATATATTTCGTCTATTTCACCTTCGCAGATATCTTTAACAGTAATTGAAATCATATTGAATAATTCTGGTAAGTTCCGGGCAAGAATAATTCTATTGACATATGAAAAAAGATAATCACCTGTTAAAACCGATAACTCATAACCAATTCTTTTATTTAATGTTAATTCGCCTCTTCTTTTGTATGAGTTATCTATTATGTCATCATGAATTAAAGTTGCCTGGTGTAAAAGTTCTATTGCAATTGCAGTATTAACAGCTGACAAATTAATTTTGCCGGAAAATGCTTCTGCAACAGTAAGGACCAGCAAACCTCGTATACTTTTGCCGGACAATAATTTAAAATTTTTAAATATATATTTTATACTTTTTTGTTTTATCTTTTTTATAAATAAAAGACCTTTTTTAATTAAACCAAGTTTTTTTTTAATATCCGCATCATCAAACATGTAAAATACCTTTTATAGATTTAGTACATACAGAAAAAAACAAAAATCGTTTGAGAATTTTTTCTCAAACGGCTATATTTTAATATTAAATATATATTTGTCAAGAAAAAACATTTTATAAAATGTTCGCTAAAGACGTTCGCTAAGGATGTTCGCTAAAAACGTTCACTAAAGACGTTTGCTAAGGAAGTTCGGTAAAGACGTTATAACATTATTAATGAACATCGTTTGAGAACATACTTAATGAACATATTTAATTAACATTTTTTACTTATACACCACTGCCCTTATAATCAAATCCACCCTTCTATTTTTTTTTCTTCCTTCCTGTGTTTTATTATCGGCAATTGGTTTTGTTGCGCCATGTCCTTCCACGATTATATATCTCTTTTTAAAACCAAGAACATCTCTTAAAAAGAATTTTAATGCCTGCGCTCTTGCCAGCGATAGGTCTTCCCTTGATTTAAATTTACCGGTATCTTCAACCAGATCAGTATGTCCTGCAATAACAATATCAGCATCCGGATATTTGAGCAATGTATCTTTTATTTTCTTTAATTCATTATATGCTGAAGTTCTAACATGCGATTTACCTTTATCAAAAACAGCATAAGATGAATAAATAATCTTTATTTCACGCGAAATAAAGAATGTTTCTACCGGTTTTGTTTCTGTTTTATTACCATGAATATCATATACAATTAAATTGTATAAAAATGGTTTGCCTGTTTCAAAATATTCACCATTATTATCTTTGCCATCCCAGTCAAAAGTTTGAGGCACATCACCCCGCCAGGATGTTGTAAAAACATGCTTTTTATTTTTACTTAATATTTTAAATTCCCATTTATCAATACCACTTAAATCATAAACAAAAAATTTAAATGTTACTGGCTTTAATAATACTTTCTTTTTATTTTTTATTGTATACGGACCTGCTTCAATCCTCACTTTAGGCGGGGTGGTATCTATCTTAACTTTCTCTTTTGATGATTCTGTCCATCCGGTTTTTTCATACTCAGCTGAAAGTGAAATAAAATACTCGCCATCCACTAATTTTTTATTATCTATCTTTCCATCCCATTCTATAGATTTTATATATTTATTTTTTAATGGAATTGTAATTAAAAGATTATCTTTTGAATCATAAATTTTTATCTGCGCTGCAATGACCCTGGCCGGCTCTCTTATTTCTGGCAATATTATAACCTTATCCATCAACCCATCGTTATTCGGAGAAAAAGTCAAAGGTTCAACCTTTAAATTAACAACAGGAGTTCCAAAATTAATTAATAAAGAAATTGAATGTGATGGCTGGTAATTTTCATATCCCTCATACGCATAATTTATTTCATATTGCCCTAATTTCAATCCAGCACCAAATGTAATATGATTGAAAGCTCCTATTTTATTTCCCGCTCTGATAAATATATTATTATTAAATGTTAATTCGCCACCTATTTTAAAAAGAGCTATTAAATCAGGGCTAAAAGTCACATCAGTGGTAATAATAAATTTTGCCCAGCCAGTATGGATATCATCCGATATACCTATAAGATAGTTTGGTGGTAAAAAAAAATCCACATCATTTGAGATTAATTTATTGCCTGTCCCTGATGCCAGAAAAGCTAATTTAAGTATCTGGTCTGACATAAAAAATTTGGCAATAATCCCCATATCAAGTGTTGAATTAAAATATGATTCTTTTCCCATATTTGATAAATTATATTTATAACACAAACCAAGCGATACAATATCAAATATCTCAACAGATGCGCCAAAAGCTATTTTATTATTGGTGATTCTTTGTAAATTGCTATCATATATAGTCCAGTCAACAGGTGAAAAATCAGTTTGTTCATCTCGCGTAATTTCCGAAAATAAATACGAACCGCCAATCTTTATTTTCCCGAATAAAGGTTCTGTAAAAACTCCACTGATATAACCGGAATGAACCCTGCCCAGCCATAAAGAATAAGCCACCTGTATTTCATGACTTAAAATGGAAGACATACCAGCAGGATTATAATAAAGGCCGTAAGTTCCTGTTGAAATTGAAGTAAATGCTTCAGCCATACCTATTGATTTAGCAAACGGAGCTATCCTTAAAAAAACAGGGGTATATGAATATAAATATAAATTTAATATAAATACGAAAAACAAATTATAGAAAAATATTTTTTTTTTAATATGCATACCAAATTTTCCATTCATTAAAATAATTTACCGAACATCCTTTACATCTTCACATCTTCAGATCTTCGCATTTTTAGATTTTTGTTTTTTTAAATCCGAAGATCTCCAGATGTAAAGTTCTGAAGATTTTCAAATCCGTCAATCAGCATTCTTTTTTGGCATCTCCGCCGAACATTTTTTCCGAACATCTTTTCCGAACATTATTTAATAATATACACTTTCTTCATCTTATCTCCTGCTCTTATTTTATAAACCACATCCATGCCTTCTATTACCTGGCCAAAAACAGTGTATTGTCTGTCAAGAAAAGGAGCAGGAGCAAGGCAGATATAAAACTGACTGCCTGCAGAATCCGGGTCCGCAGCCCGAGCCATTGCAACAGTGCCTGCAATATGTGGATTATTATTAAATTCTGCTTTTATTGTATAACCAGGACCACCTGTTCCATTGCCATAAGGGCAGCCACCCTGAATGACAAATCCAGGTTCATATCTGTGAAAAGTTAAACCATCATAAAAATGTTTTTCTGCTAAATTAATAAAATTTGCAACAGTATTGGGTGCGTCTTTTTCAAAAAATTTAAACTTAATTGTCCCTTTTTCTGTTTCAATCACAGCTATTTTTTCATTTATATTTTCCATGCTGCCTCCTTTACCAACCTTAACGGGCTGCGGTTCGGACTTTTTTGCTGAAGATGATTTAGTTGATTCGCATCCAGATAGCATAATAAGAAAAGATAAAATAAAACAAAGAAATTTAAACTTCATTTTTTTCATCCTCCTTTGCTGAAAGTAATTTTTTAAAATCAAATCCTTCTGTAAAAACAAAAATTAAACCAAGAAAGATAATTGGCAATAAAATCATTGAATGAATTATTATAATATACGCCGTTGCTTCTTCTTTTGGATATGAAAAAAGAAGCATTATACCAACGCCAAAAAACTCAAAAGGACCCACACCGCCTGATGTAGATGGAGCCATAATTGCGAAATTAGCAACAGCCATTATCAGAGCCACAAGCAAAAAACTCATTTTTATATTCATAGCAATCGCCATAAGATAATATGAATAAACATCCAATGTCCACGCCAGTGCAGAAAAGAAAAATACAATCATCATATCTTTAATATTTCTTAAAACTCCAAATCCTTCTATAAAAGTATCTATAAGTCTATTGAATAACTCTGTAACTTTTTTAGGAAATATACTTATTATTTTATGAAAAAAGTTTACTGTTTTTTCCTTTTTATTTATTAAAAAAAAACAAATTATAAAAATCAGTAAAAAAATTATACTACCCACAATTGCAAAGAGAGTAACAGTCTCCTTTATTCCAAACTTACCTCCAAACATATCAAGTGTTAATTGTTCATGAGCTAAAATTTTATAATCATAATGAAAAGCCATATAACCTATTAAAAAATAAATTATCATTACAAGCCCATCAAAGACCCTTTCTATGATAATTGTGGCGAATGTAGATGATTTTGAAATCTGTTTTTTCAATCCTGTGATATAAGCTCTTATAAATTCACCTGCTCTTGCAGGCAATATATTATTAAACATAAAACCCATCACAAGATATGGAAATAATTCTTTGGGTTTTAGTTCTTTTATATGTTTGAGTAAAAAATGCCATCGTATAGCTCTTATATAATATCCCAGAAGATATATGGCAAGAGTTATTAAAAGCAATGATATATTTATTGATTTAATAATTTTAAAAAGTTTTAAAAAATCTATACCGCGAAATACAAAATACAGGCAGATTAATGTTACAAGTAATCCAATCCAGAATCTCTTCTTTTTTAACATTATTTTTTATCCCATTTTTTTATTCTTTTTATATAATACGGACTTAAAACATCAAAAAGTTTCTTTGAAAACTTTTCATATTTTTTAATACCCCATTTATGTAATAAAAATTGAAACATAACTTTTAATGTTTGAAGCCCGTAAATAACTGACCTTAAAAAATTTATTGATGAAGCCTCTTTAAAATACCTTGTAGGAACAGGTATTTCTGAAGTATGAAAATTATTCATCTCCACCTGAGCTATTATCTCTGTATCAAAAACAAAGTCGTCAGAATTAAGCATAAATGGTATTTCTAAAAGACATTTTCTGCTATATGCACGAAAACCTGAATGCAATTCAGAATAATGTTTCCCAAGTATAAAATTTTCAAACATGGTTAGAAGTTTATTGGCAACGTATTTATACAACGGCATCCCACCTTTTAAAGCACCGTGTCCCAACATCCTTGAACCAAGAACAAAATCAGCATGTCCTTCTAGAATAGGTGCGATTAATTCCGGAACAAGTCTGGAATCATATTGATAATCCGGATGAAGCATAACAACAATATCTGCACCGCTCATCAAAGCTTCAATATAGCAAGTTTTTTGATTAGAACCATACCCCCGATTTTGCATATGAACAATAAATTTTAATCCTAATTTTTTCGCTATTTCAACTGTTCTGTCTTTTGAACCATCATCAACAAGAATAACTTTATCAACTATATGTTTGGGCAAATCACGATAAGTTTTTTCAAGTGTTTTTTCTGCATTATAAGCTGGCATAACTACAACTACTTTTTTCTTCTTTTTTTTAATAATATCTTTTTTCATAATTTTATTCCGGTAATAAAACTTCGCTGGGAACAACTTCTTCCTCGGAACTGCCCGGTTTTCTCCACCAGAATTGCATCTTTGAATAATGAATACTTTCATAATATCTTAAAACAACTTTATGTAAACCTTTTGTAAGATATATTTTTCCGGACATTACATGTAAGGCACTGCCTCCGGGATTTTTCACCACCAATTTATCATCAATCATTAAATCCGAATAATCATTTGACTTTGTTATAAAAGTATATTCGCCGGGTATATCTATTTTTATTTTTCCTGTCCATTTTACTGAAAATTTGCCCATAACCGGATCAACGGTCCAGTTAAATAAAATAAAAGGATCAATACGCCGAAATACTGCTGGTTCTTTCCATTCTATTCCATTGTAATAATGACCCATAAGACCATTTTTAACAGGTTTATCCTGCTGCTTTTTTACATCTTCATAAGGCACTTCATAAGTAAAATAAAGGACTTTTTCCTTGAAAAATTTATGTCTGAAATCAGAATATTTACCATTTGGATACATTGATTTAAAAACCGGAACAAGAGGTAAATAATCATCATCAAGTATATATGTAAAATTTTTTTCAACCTTTGCTTTTATTGGAATCCACTCAGATGGAGAAAATTCAACATAATTTTTATAAGGATATGTCGCAAATCTGAAAGTATAACTATTCATCCATGCTGGGTCTATAATTGCAATATATGAATCACCGAGGGAATGGACATATTTTCCCATGCTGTATTCATCAGAAGAAAATTCAGCCCAGCTGCCTGGATTTTTGGCAAACCCATTAAAATATTTATCATAATTTTCATAACCTGTAAAAAATACAATTAACAAAGCGCTTGATAAAAAAATAATTTCTGCTTGTTTTATAAATTGTTGCTTTATAGAATCATAAATGGTCTGGAAACCAATAATTGCCAGAATTAATACCACAGGTATCAAGCCAATTGTCCTGTATGCCTGTGGTGATTCTGTTGATAACAAACCCGCCTGTAACATTGAAATAAAAAAAGAAAACAATAAAAAGTTCAACGGATTAAATAACTTAAATAGCATAATCAAAAAACCTATTACAAAAAATATGCCTGTTGTAAAATCAAGCATTGGTTTTAATGCATAATTATGCCTCGGATTACCATCACCACTCCAGTTAAACATCATAATGGTTCTCCATACATTTTCTATATATAATTTAGTCCAGTGTTTGGGTTGCCCATTTTTTTCAACATATCTGCCACCAATCTCACGTAACATTTCAAGATTAAAAATCGATACTGCTGATTGTCTGCTGGTAAAATATTGGGGATGTTTTATTGCATATTCAAATAAAGGTAATCCAACTATTAAAAATGCAATTAATGCTATCAAGATTTTTTTCCAATTCTTTGTATAGAATTTAAAATCTTTAATTAAAATAAATAACATAAAAATAAAAAATCCAACAGGAATCAGACGGGATGCGAGATAAGTATATAAAGATAATGACGTTACAATACCAAGCAATATAAAATCAAAAAGTTTTTGTTCTTTATAAACACGCCAGGCAAAATATAAACATAAAATAACAAAGAAAACTGTTAGAATGCCTAAAAATCCGATCCGTGAAAAATTTACATGCCACCTTAATACAGCAATTAAAAATGCGCCCAATAAAGCCAATCTGACTCCAAAAATATATCTTAATAAAAAATAAAAAGCAGGGATACATAAAACACCAAAAACAATTGAAACAAGTCGAATCTGTAATACATCTATGCCGAAAAACTTAAAAGATACAGCTACAAAATACATATACATAGCTGCATTTTGAGTGCATCGCTCAATATAAACAGGCAAACTCGTGCCATCCAAGACAACGCCATTCATGATATTTATTGCTTCATTTCCATTCTGCCCCTCGTCCCTGTAACAACCTGCCGGGACTTCATTAATCATATAACTCCTGAAAAAAATACCAATTAAAACTATAACCAATAGAATAATTATTTCTATCTTTTTATCAATTTTTTCATCTTTTCCAATATCAACTCTTTTATTAATAAAAAAAGAAATAATCAAAAATAATGCAGCTATCCCAAAAAAAACAAGTCCTGAAATCAATTTACGATTATCATACATATAGTATTGACCTAAAAAAATAAGGAAAAAAGATATTGCAACAGGATAAAAAGCATTTATTTTATTAAAAAATGATGTTTTTCTTTTAGCCATAATTCACCTCATTTTTCATAAAATCTTCCAACGTACATATTACTATGATGATACCTTACCATATTATATTTTTCTATTGTTAAAGTAAATGTCCAGAATATATTATATAATATAGCAAATAATATCAAGCCCAATAGTAAATTATTTTTTGAAAAAACAGGATTTTTTGACTGCAATAATTCTGTTAAATAAAATATCCCATCCATCCCCGCAAAAATAAATAAAAAGAAAAAAGGAGCAAGAAAAAGAATAGTATCTGTTTTAGTAGAGAAAATAGCAAAAAATTCCATAACAAAAGAAGCTAATGAAATTAAAAATATATATGTTGTAAAAGATATTTTCCTTTCCTTTATTTCATTGGCATAACGCATATATAATGAAATAAAAAAGAAGATAGAAAAAAACGGCGGCATGATTTTTGACCATAAAAAGCCATCTTTAAAAAATGTATTAACAAAAAATGTTTTGGTATTTGACAGTACATTTTCCTCAATAAAAGAAGGTGTAATATTGCCGATAAAAACATATCCACAAAAAACAATACAGAATAATATAAAGCAGGATAAAAATAACAATATTTTCTTTAAGTAATCATCTTTTAATTTTCTTTCGTTTAAGGAAAGTATTAAATAACAAAGAGAAGTTAAACCAAAAATTATACCGGTATAATTCGTAAACAAAAGTAATATTGAAAGTATAAAAGCTGCTGTATAATCTTTCTTTGAAGCATGGAAATAAATATAATATGTGTTTAAAACAAATAAAAATAAAATTAAAATAGCATCAGAACCAGAAAAAACAGCTAAAGCAACAGGAGCGGAAATAATAAAAAACAAAGTTGCTAAAATTGCAAACTTATCCCGCCAGAAATCATTTGCAATTTTATAAAAAACTGTGGAAATAAGCAACATAACAAAAAAAGAAAAAACATATAAAACAGGCACAATATTTAATTTACCAACTATCTTTATCAACAAAGAAACCATAAGCGGATAAAGAAAACCGTTTATCTCTTTTAAACCCGGTATATTCTGTCCAAAATTTGTCCAGTTAAACGCTGCCATTGTTTCTGCCTTAGCAAGAGAATAAAATGAATATATTGAATAAAATGTAAGGTCATTATTTTTATAGAACATTGATACCGCTGAAAGAAATAAAAACACAACAAGAACTGGTATTATTAAGATATTAATTGGGACATCACTGAAAAGTTTAATTTTTGTTTTCATTATTATTTACTCCTCCTTTGTAATATCCAGTAATAAAATGAATTGTATTTTCTTTTATTTGCTTCACTGATTTCAATAGTTACTTTATTTGATTCAACCAGATCTCCGGGGATTATATAAGACAATTCAACAAATCCATCTTCATTTTCCTGTTCCCAGAATCCGGCGTCTTTGTTATCTATAACAACCTTCAATTTTGCTTTTTCTGGCTTAAAAGAACGTCTGACAATTTTCAAATCCCTGCCCGGGCTTAAATTATAAACAACAAATTTTTCACCCCCTATTGTTTCCCTGCCGCCGTCTATTAAAACAATATCTTTATATCTATCCTTTGCTTCTTCAAGCAATGTATCCGGATAATCAGGAACAAAACATGTCCAGATTTTATAATTATGTTTTTTTTCAGATATAAGGTCGCAAACATCAATTTTATCAACAAGAACAAAATCTGGATTATAAAAATCGTTTTTCATAGTATCCCCGCTATTTACTAAATCTGTTTTAAATTTTACACAAACTTCGGGAGAACCGACAACATAATATGGCGGCTCTAAATCAAGATTAAAAGTTACAAGGCGCTTATCAGACAACCCAAAAAATGAATATCTCTCATAGTTAAACCAGCCTAAATGTATCATAAAATAATCAGGTTTTACCCTTTCCAGTCGTTCATAAACTCCTGCCAGTCCATGTCTGAATACCTCTGCCTGACCATTTGTTACAAGCCCGACAAGGTCATATATCTTTGCATCTGAAAAAAATGTTATTGCACCAATATCATTTATTGCAATTCTTGCATCTTTGGGGAGATTTTCTTTTATCCACTTTCCTGCCGCGATTGACTGGTTTTTTATATCCCTGCAATCCTTACCAAAATTTATAATATTTGCAATAATTGTAAAAAAGTTAAAGAGTAATAACAAGAAAATAACCGCAAAATAAAAGTTAACTTTATCTTTCTTCAAATTCAAATTTAATCCTGATAATAAGTTAAATAATCCATATATAAATACAGTATTAAAAATAATCATAAAAGGCATAGCATATCTGTAATTATGGACAGTAAAAAAACTGGAAAACACAGTTGACATTGTACCTAAAAAAAACCAGACAAAACAAACGGAAAAAAAACCTAATTTTCTGGATGTTATTTCGCTGCTAACACCAGCCATTATCCCAATAACAAAAACAAAAAAGGAATAATGAAAAAACCAGTGTTCGTGTCCGCCATTATAAACATTTATCAAAAAATCAAAATACTTTTGAAATCCATTTCTGAATATTTCAGTATAAACAGGATAATGTAAAGAAAAATCCGATTTAGCTCTCATAGTATTAGGCATAAAATCGCCGGTAAAAATTTTATTAATGGTAAAGTAAAACAATCCCGGAAACAATGGTAATATATAAACAAATAAATTTTCGTTTCTTTTTTGTTTTTGATTTAATAAAACATCAATTAATTTTATTATTAAAAAAAACACAACCAGAAAAAATCCTTCTGGCCTAACAATAGATAAAAAACATAGCAAAATAACCCGTTCCTTTACTGCATTACATAAAATATAATAAAGAATCATTATGATTAAGGAAGCAAATAATGGAATTTCCATACCGGAAAAAAATCCCCACAAAACATTGCCATTTGTTACAAAAAACACACCTCCAAAAAAGGAAAATATTTTTTCAACACCCAATTTTAGTAAAATTCTGTAGATAAAATATGCACTTAAAAACAAACAACCAGCGCCTATCAAATATGTGACTATGATGATAAGGGAAGAACCGCGTAATATAAACGCAAAAGGAGTAAGAATCATTGCATATAAAAAACTTGTGGCACCGGATGAATATCCTTCGCCCCTGACAAACTCAAAAAAATTCCCCTTTGCCATATTTTTGGCATATTGAAAATAAATAAAAGCATCATCAAGTGGTGCGGAAAGTTGAAATCCGGTATATAGCATCATAACTATAAAGAAAGCAACAGAAATAATAATTGAATAAGAAATAAAAATTTTTTTTACACTAGCATCTTTCATTTTATCTATAAAAATCGTCATAATATTTTTCGCAGTTCCGCCTTTTTATCTTTTGATACAAGAGCCATAACAGTATCGTCTTTTTCAAGCACAGTGTTGCCATGCGGAAAAATCACATCTTCCCCGCGCATAATAGAAACGATAAGGCAGTCTTCCGGCAGTTTTATATCCTTTATCTGCTTGTTAAGAACCGGTGAATTGGACGTAATTTCAGTTTCAACTATCTCAACCTTACCGCCTTTTAATTCTATAACAGGAACAAGCATTCCAGCATCAACTTCCTTTTCTATCAGCGAATTTACGATTTGCGTGGTATTTACGACATTATCAACACCAAGGGAAGAAAAAATATCCTCGTTTTTAGGGTTTGATATTCTCGCTATTGTTCTTGGTATCATATACATTATCTTTGCCAGCTGGCAGATGATAAGGTTTGTGTCATCATCACCTGTTACAGCAACTAATACATTTGCCCTGTTGGTTCCTATATTTTTTAGCACTTCAGATTCAGAAGCGTCTCCTAAAAATATGTTTTCGCCAAGTTCATTATTTAATTCAAAATAACGAGCTTTATTTTTCTCTACAAGCAAAACTTCATGTCCTTCTTCCATAAGCAATTTTGTAAGATTATAACCAGTTTTTCCTGCTCCAACTATTATTACAAACTTTTTTTCAAAATTTTGTTGTGTCATTTTCATTCCCCCCTGTCTTCTTCTATCTTTGGCGGCGTAATCATCTTCATTATCCTTTTTTCGGATAAAGTAGTTGGGCAAAATGTTTCTATACCCAGTTCTTCAAATGCTTTTGCTCTTATCGGATCATCTATTCTTGCAATAACCTTTTCAACCTTATATTTTTGTTTTGCTATCTCAGCAGCCATTATATTTGTATTGTCAATATTGGTTAAAGCGAGGAAAACATCAGTTTTTTCAGACAAAACCTGGGAATAAATAGCCATATTTACCCCGTCTGCCTGCATAACTTTTCCTGGAAAGTCATTACCCAATTTGGTTAAAGCATTATTATCCTTATCTATGACAATTACCTGATTTTTTGTATCTTTTGCCATTCTTTTTGCAATTATTGCGCCCAATCTGCCGCAACCTAATATAACAGTCCTCATAAATTCCTCCAGAATGATAATTGTTAAGTCATGTTTGTTTTTCCTGTGTGTTTTTTATCAATAATCAACCAGCAATCTACAATTATCAATTAATTAAAATATTATACAACAGATTTTGGCAAATTTCCATAGAATTGATATACAGGTGATGTTCATTAAGAAGGTTCGTCAAAAATGTTCACAAAACATGTTCGCTAATAATGTTCAAAATATTACAAAACAGTTCAAAATATGTTAAAAAACACTTAAAAATATGTTTAAACATAGTTCAAAATGCGTTCTAACTTAGTTCATAAATAGTTCTAACTAAGTTCTTAAGTAGTTAAAAACTATTTACGAACTACTTTCGCACTATTTATGAACTATTTACGAACATTATTTACGAATATATTCAGTGAACGTCTGTAGAGAACATCTTTTGCGAACAATCATTTAACTCTTTTTGAACTATTTCCGCACTATTTTAGAACTATTCTAGCACTATTTAATAACATCCTTTCAAATATACGAAGATCTCTAAATCTGAAGATTTGAAGATTTTTCCACCCCCCGCTGTTTTCTAAATTTCAATTTTCAAATTTTAAATTTAATCTGCCACCTGCCATTTGGCACTTGCCATTTGCCACCTGCCACTGCCTTTTCAAATCTTAAATTTTCTCCCTCATCCTGCTTCCTTTAGCATACCCTTTTGGTATAGCGCCTTTTCCAGAACTTCTGAAAGCACTTTTTCTGTCAAAATTCAAAGATGAAAAACCCATATTTTTCATTCTTTTCTGTGGTTTTGGATTTATGTTTCTTACTATCACTCTACCCATTATTTAACCACTTTATTCTCATCTAATTTAGTATTAAGTAAAGCAACAATAGCATCTTTTATTATGATATCTTTCATACGAAAGTATTCAACGCCATTTTCATCAAGAAAAATAAAAGTAGGCAGTTTTGTTATTCCATACCTGTCAGCCATTTTAACACCCTCGTCTGTTGCTGTATCATATATTACAAATTTCACACGGTTTTTAAATTCCTTTTTCAATTCTTTAACCATGGGTTTATAAACCGTAATGCACGAATCACAGGAAGATGACATAATTTCAATAAGAGTTACTTTATATTTCCTGTTATCCTTGCAGCCGGCAATTACAATAAACATCAGTATCAGTAAAATTAATAATCTTTTATTCATCCCACACCTCTACCTTTTAAACATAGTTCGCAAATAGTTCATACATAGTTAAAAGATAGTTCAAAAATAGTTTATACGCCTTTTAAACATCTTTAGCGAACATCTTTTGGATCTTCTCATCTTCAGATCTTCGCATTTTCAGATTTTTGTTTTTTAAATCCGAAGGTCTCCAAATCTGAAATTCTGAAAATTTTTCAAATCCAGCACCTGCCACATGGCACTTTGCACTGTATTTCTGAACTATTTTTGAACTCTTTTTTGCCTGTGTATTTCCATCGCTTTCTCATACAATTTCAGCTGTTTTATTGCCATTGATGTTGAAGACCATTCTTTTGCATATTCATAGGTCTCTGCTTTTTTTCTATTATATAATTCTTTATCATTTAACATCCTTAAAACAGCATCAGTAAATTCATTCAAATCATGTTTTGTTGCAATACCACCTTTGCCTGCTGCCATGACTTCTGCTACTCCCATCTCAGCTACAGCCACAACAGGAGTCCTTGCTGCCATTGCTTCTGTAACAACCAATCCCTGTGTTTCCGTAACAGAGGCAAACGTGAACAAATCAGCAGCAGCATAACAATTTACCCAATCCTGCGGTTCAAAATAACCTAAAAATATAACATTATCAAAAACTCCTTCATCTTTTGCTGCTTGCTGAACAGATGATTCGGCAGGACCTTTTCCTGCAACTATTAATTTAGTATCTGGTTTTTCTTTTAAAACCCTTTTTAACATTTTAAATAAAAATGGTATGTTCTTTTCAAAACCAATCCTCCCCATAAAAAGAAGTAATATGGTATCTTTTGATATATTGTATTTTTTTCTGAAATCGTCACCATTGCAATTTGCAAATTTTTCTATTTTTATTCCGGTTGGATTTACTTCTATTGGTAAATCTTTCCTGACACCATAAGAAATCAATGCCTGTTTCATCTGTGTGGAAGGACAGATTATTAAATCATGCTTATTACAAAAATTCCTGCTTATAATTCTTGCAAGCCAGGTACCAATGCCTCTGGGTATAATTTTTATATAATGGACATACTGTTCAAAAAGAGTATGATATGTATTTATAACAGGGCAACCCATTTTTTTTGCCCATGAAATTGCAGCATTGCCAAGTGGACCCGGGACATGCGAATGTATAATGTCAAATTTTTGTGTTAAAATCCGTTCTTTTATTATTTTTCTTGCTTTACCTGTATGGGTTCTTGCCCACCTGTCTTCCGGGTCAAAATATACATACCTGGATGGAAGTCGTATTACAAATTTTTCATTTTCTTTATCCATTTCTCCCTTTATATCTTTTTGTGTTTCAGGATATTCCGGTGCAACTATCATAACTTCGTGTCCTAATTTCCTGTATTCGTATGAAAAAGTATCTATGGAAGTTACTACTCCATTTACCCTTGGTCTGTATGTATCTGCAGCCATCAGTATTTTCATCTTTTCCTCCATTAAATTTTTAATTTTCCAATATCCACCTGTCATCTGTCGCCTAGCATCCAGCACTGCCTTTTTAAATTTCAATTTTCAATTCTCCCCTGTTCCCTCTTTTTCAAAGAGGGGCAATCATTCTTCGTCTTTCCTACCTAACCATAATTATTTCCCCCTTTGAAAAAGGGGGATTAAGGGGGATTTTGTTGCAATTTTCAATTCTTAAATTCTCACATCGTGCATTACACATCTTTTTAAAACTTTCATCTTTTTTTCATAGAACTTTTGACATTATCATTTCAAATTATAAATTACAAATTTTAAGTTTGTTTCTTTTTCTCCTCATTTATCTTTTCCCATGCTTCATGTGTTAAATTTTTTATGTTTGGATAATTATCTATCATATCGCTTTTTATTACTTTTGAAAACCAGGAAACTGCTTCTGAATAATTTCCCAGCCGTCTGTTTAATTCACCAATCAAATATAATATACCCGGTATTCCTATTTTTTCAGGTATTTGAACGCCTTTTTCATAGGTCTTTATATAATATGTAATAGCATGCTGCATATATTCCTTTTCTTTTTCCATATTTCCAGCATCACGATATATCCATACAAGATGCATATAAAGTCCTGAAATGATATTCGGATTTTCCGGCTTAAAACTCTTATAAAAATAAATTGCAAGTAGATGTTTGTTAGCAACTTCATCAAGAGAAGGATTTCTGTCATTTTTAAATACTACATTTTTCTTTGCATTTTTAATTGACAAACCTAAATCAATTATTTCTTTATGATACTCAAGAGTGACTTTATCATAATCGTCATTTCTTGCCGAATAATTACACTCATTACAGGTAGTAACAGCATATAAAATCGGGTTTACAAATTCATAGGTTTTATGGAAATCAGAATCAACTGATTTTACCTTTAAAAAAGATGGTTTAACTCGCGGGGTTTTATGTTTTGCGCCACAAACCTGACAGGTGACTTCTTTAAACCATATAGGGTCTTTTTCTTCCTGTGGTTTGCCTTTATCTTTATTTTTTATTATTTTAATCATATTATTTTAAAATCTCCCCTATCCTGTCCAATCCTTTATCAATATTTGCCATTGACGTGGCATAGGATAACCTGAAATGTTTATCAGTTCCAAAAGCAATACCTGGAACAACTGCAACCTTTGCTTCATTTAAAAGTAATTCTGCAAGGTCAAGAGAACCTTTTATTATTTTACCTTTTATAGTTTTACCAATAAAACTGCTGAAATTAGGGAAGATATAAAAAGCTCCTTCTGGCTCAACAGCTGTCAATCCATTTATAGCCTGGACCCTTTGCAAGATATGTTTTCTTCTCTTATCAAATTCTGCAACCATTGCCTGAATCACTGTTTCCGGTGTCTTTAACGCCTCAATTGCTGCAATCTGTGCAGGAGTTGTAGGATTGGACGTTGAATGAGATTGTAAATTATCTATTGCGGAAATTATTTCTTTATCATCGGATGCAATATACCCTATTCTCCAGCCGGTCATTGCATATGTTTTTGAGACACCATTGACCACTATTGTCTTTGATTTTACTTCTTTTGATAATGAAGCAATTGATATATGTTTCTTCCCGTTATAAATCAATTTTTCATAAATCTCATCTGATACTATTAAAATATTATTCTGTAAAGCAATATCTGCAAGTTTTTGTAGTGTTTCTTCTGAAAAAATTGCACCTGTCGGGTTTGATGGAGAATTAACTATCATTGCTTTTGTCTTTTTTGTTATCTTTTTATTAAGTAAATCAAAATCTATTTCAAAATTTTTTGACTCATCTAATTCAACAAATACAGGGATGCCATCTGCTATTTTTACCTGTTCCTCATACGAAACCCAGTATGGTGAGAAGATAATAACCTCATCACCTGGATTTAAAATAGCCATAAAAATATTATAAAGAGAATGCTTGGCCCCACAGGAAATAATAATATCAGACGGTTTATATTCAAGATTATTATCTTTCTTGAATTTTTCTGCAACTGCAGTCTTTAATTCAATCATTCCTGATGCAGGAGTGTATCTTGTCTGGTTATCCCTTATTGCCTTAATACCGGCTTCTTTTATATTTTCCGGTGTATTAAAATCAGGTTCTCCAGCGCCAAATCCAACTAAATCTATGCCTTCTTTTTTCATCTGCTTTGCCTTTGCATCTATTGCAAGTGTTAGTGATGGTGTTACCTTTTTTAATCTGTCTGAAATCATTTTGTTCCTCCTATAAATTCATAAGTTTTTTAATATTCTTTAATGCCTGTTTTGTCCTCTGCTCGTTTTCAATCAATGCAAATCTTACATATCCTTCACCACCTTCTCCAAAACCAGAACCAGGAGATACCGCAACTTCTGCTTCTCTTATCATTTTCATTGAAAAATCAACAGAATTCATTCCTTTAAATTTTTCAGGTATTTTAGCCCAGACAAACATTGTTGCCTTAGGTTTTTCAAGTTCCCAGCCTAATTTTTGCAATCCATCAACAAGAACATCGCGTCTTGACTTATAAATAGCCCTGATATCCTTAACACAATCATCCCGTGAATTTAAAGCATGTATGGCAGCAATCTGTATTGGCTGAAACATACCATAATCTAAATAACTCTTTATTCTTTCCAGTGCATGGACGAGTGCTTTATTTCCCACAAGAAAACCCACACGCCAGCCAGGCATATTAAATGTTTTTGACAGAGTATAAAATTCTGCTCCAATATCTTTTGCACCGGGCACCTGCAAAAAAGAAGGCGGCAAATAATCGTCAAAATATATTTCAGCATAAGCATTATCATGAAGGACAATGATTTCGTTCTTTTTTGCAAAATCAACAACTTTTTCAAAAAATTTTAAATCAACAACTTCTGTTGTAGGATTATGAGGATAATTAATAAAAAGTATTTTTGGCTTTGGCCAAACATTCTGAACTGTTTTTACCATATCTTCAAAAAAATCCCTGCCCTTAACTACCGGAACAGAAATAACATTGCCACCAGCAAGTGTTACAGAAACACCATGTATGGGATAACATGGCGTTGGAACAATTACAGAATCTCCTCTGTTTATTATCGCATACATAAGATGTGAAATCCCTTCTTTTGCACCTATTGTTGTTATTGCTTCTTTTTCCGGGTCAAGTTCTACGCCAAAACGCCTTTTATACCAGTCAGTTATTGCAAGATTTAATTTGTAAATACCACGAGAAGCAGAATATCTATGATTTCTGGGATTTTTAACTGCTTCTATGAGTTTATCTACAATATGCTGTGGTGTTGCACCATCCGGATTGCCCATACCAAAATCAATAATATCTTTTCCATGCTTTCTTAAAATTGTTAACTCTTTTTTTACAGTCCCTAAAACATATGGTGCTATATTTTTTAATCTTATACTTTCAACATTTTCAAGCATATTTACCTCTCTCTAAAATTCAATATATTTTTTTATCTGTTCAATTCTATTATTAACGTCATTAATTGTTATTTCACATAACCTGTCTATACTGAAACCTTCAACAGTGTATGAAGCAACTGCATTACCATAAACAATTGCTTTTTTTAAAATATCTTCATTTATATTATTTTGTTTTGCAAGAAATCCAATAAATGCACCTGCAAAAGAATCACCAGCGCCGGTCGGGTCAATGACATTTTCAACCGGATAAGAAGGAATTGAAAAATAAAGCCCTTCCGGTCCTATTAATGTTGCTCCATGTTCTCCTTTTTTTATTATAACATAATCAGGTCCTAATTTCCTGATTTCTCTTGCACCCAATAGTAAATTAGGGACGCCAGAAAATTGCCTGATTTCTGAATCATTTAATACAACACAATCAACCTTCTTAAAAACTTCAATTAATTCCTGCTTTTTTATATCAATCCATAAATTCATAGTATCACATAAAACAAATTTAAGGTCTTTCATTGAATTTAAAACTTTTAACTGTAAAACAGGGTCAATATTTGCAAGGAATAAAAACGATTTTTGTTTATAATTTTCCGGGATATCAGGGTCAAAATTTTCAAAAACATTAAGTTCTGTCTTTATTGTGTCGCGGGTATTCATATCAATATGATAGCGTCCTTCCCAGAAAAATGATTTTCCTTTTTGTTTTTGAACGCCTTTCGTATCTACATTTTTATTCGCAAGAATATTAAAATGTTCATCTTTAAAATCTTCTCCCACAACTGCAACAATCCCGACATCAGAAAATAAAGAGGCTGCAATTGCAGAATACGTGCATGAACCACCTATTACTCTTTCTTTTCTGGCAAACGGGGTTTCTATTGTATCAAATGCAACTGAACCTACAATTAAGATAGACATAGTATCATCCTTTTTAATTTTTATTTATGGAATTTTACTATAAATATATCATAAATACAACGCTTTTCAGGCGTCTATTTTTTCATCATTATTAATAATTCTTCAAGTGTTAAAACCGGTAATATGGAATTTTTTAAATTCTTTTTGTTTCGCGTAATTATTATATCTGCTTTGTTGTATACCGCATCTTAACGTATTCTAAAACTAATTTTGAAATACTGGTTTTATACTTTTTGCAACCTCTTTAGCTTTGTTTGCAATATCGGTTTCAATATATAAAGTAAATTCAGCCATATCTTAAACCTCTTTTTATGCAAATAACAGTAAAAAATATGAGGTGTCAAGTCATTCTCAAAAAAATGAAACCCACACTTTTTGTAACATTAAATACATTTGCCAGATAAACTGAAATTTATATAATTAGTAATTAAATTCTTAAATAAAGTTTATAATTTTAAAACAGCGCCTGCCCAGGTAAGCCCTGCTCCAAAGGCAGATAATGCAACAACATTTCCCTTTTTTATCCTTCCCTGCTCAATTGCTTCTGCGAGGGCTATTGGAATTGTTGCCGCAGAAGTATTTCCATACTTTTGAATATTAATGATATTTTTTTCTTCTGGCCAGTTAAATCTCTTTGCAATTGAATTTATAATTCTTATATTTGCCTGATGAAATATGACAAAATCTACCTGTTCAGGAGTAATGTTTGCCTGTTTTAATGCTTTTTCAAGGACTTCTGGCATCTTTTCAACTGCAAGTTTAAAAATTTCCACTCCATTCATCTTTAAAAAATGCAATCTGTTTTTTACTGTTTCTTCTGTTGCTGGGTTTACACAACCACCTCCAGGCTGATATAAAAGTTCTAATTTTGAACCGTCAGAATGTAATATGGTTGATAAAATTTCTCCTGTTTCAGAACGACCTATTATTGCAGCACCAGCGCCATCGCCCAGTAAAACACAGGTATTCCTATCAGTATAATCAGTTACAGATGATAATTTTTCAGAAGCTACCAGTAAAATATTCTTATAATCACCTGACTTGATTAATGAAGCAGAAAGTTTCAATCCATATATAAAACCTGAACATGCAGCAGAAATATCAAAAGCCGGAATATCCTTTAAACCAAGTTTATTTGCAATAACAGTTGCTGTGGAAGGCCATGGATAATCGCCTGTTATAGTTGCAGTTATAACAAGGTCAATATCTTCTATTTTTACTTTTGCATTTTTTATTGCTTGCTTTGCAGCATTTAATCCCATATCAGATGTATATTCATTTTCTGCCGCCTGTCGTCTTTGTTCTATCCCTGTCCTTGTTCTTATCCACTCATCTGATGTATCGACAATTTTTTCCAGATCAAAATTTGTAATAATTTTCTCCGGTATATAATACCCGGTTCCAAGTATACCTGCCTTGTACATTTTATTTTCACTCCTTTTAATAATAATTTATGTTAAATATTATAATTCTTTTTTTATTGTAAATATTTTTATTGATAAGAAAAAAATATATTATTCACTGCCTAATATTTTTAATATAAACATAAAACAAATTCCAAAAATAAAAAATAATATAGAAAGTATAGATTTTTTTATATCCGGTTGTTTGTGTAATTCAGGAATTAAATCAGAGGATGCAATATAAATAAAACCACCTGCTGCAAAAGGCATTAAAATTGATGTGAATCCAGATACATGGGTTGAGAAAAAATATCCAAGAAGAGTTCCTGCAATAGCTGTTGTTGCAGAAACAAAATTTAAAAATAACGCCTTTGCTTTTTTCATTCCGCCATAAATCAAAACTCCAAAATCTCCAAGTTCCTGCGGTATTTCATGAAAAATAATAGCAATTGCTGTTGCCATACCGAGTTTTATATCAACATAAAAAGTTGCTCCTATAATCAAGCCATCCAAAAAATTGTGTATCCCGTCTCCTATAAGGTTCATATAAGTAAAAGTATGGAAATTACATTTCCCACCTTTATGACAATGTCGCCAGAATAAAAACTTTTCCATTATAAAAAACAAAGTAATACCTGTTATAGCAATTAAAAAAGTTATATTATAATTCCCGAGTTTTTCAAGTCCCTCTGGAAGTAAATGTAAAAACGCGCCGCCTATTAAACTGCCTGCGCTGAATGCCACAAGAAGCAGCAATATCTTTTTTAACAGTTCTTCTTTTAAAAGCAAACTAATTGCACCTGCAAATGACAGCAAACTTATGAAAATACTTGTTGATATTGCAAAAATAAAATTCATCATAGTTCTCCTTTTTACATACAAATATTAAAAAAATTTTTATAATTGTCAAGTGATTTTAATTGTGATATATTCAATTAAAAAAAGGAGCTCAGTATGGCTGTTTATTTATTATTATCATCTATCATTTTATTTATTATATCATATTTTACATACGGGAGTTTTATAAAAATAATTTTAAATATCAATGATAAAAACCCCGTCCCCTCACATACTCAAAATGATAATATTGATTATGTGCCAACAAATAGATTTATTCTTTTAGGACATCACTTTGCTTCAATTGCAGGAGTTGGACCAATAGTAGGACCCATTCTTGGCGCGACCTTTGGATGGGGACCTGCTGTTTTATGGATAATTTTTGGCAGTATTTTTATCGGCGCTGTTCATGATTTTGTTTCAATGGTTATTTCAATGAGAAAGCAGGGAAAAACCATAGGAAGTATTATAGAAGATTTTTTTGGTAGTGAAGGTAAAAAAGTTTTTCTTATCTTTACCTGGTTTACTTTAATACTTGTTATTGCTGTTTTTACAATAACTGTTGCAAACACATTTGTATCTCATCCAGAAGCAGGCACAGCATCCATCCTATTTATCCTTCTTGCCATAGTTTTCGGTTATTCAGTATATAAATTAAGATTAAATATTAGTATTGCTACAGTTACAGTAATTGTACTTTTGTTTACCTGTGTATGGCTGGGATTAAATTTCCCATTAAAATTATCATATAATATATGGGTAATTATACTTATTATCTATATCTTTCTTGCATCAATAACTCCTGTATGGATTCTTTTGCAACCAAGGGATTACTTGAATTCATTTTTACTTTATACTCTTTTAATAGGTGGAGTAACTGGTGTATTTTTAAAAAGACCCGATATCAAACTTGAAGTATTCAAAGGATTTTACGACCCCGGTCTGGGATGGTTATTCCCTGTTTTATTTGTAACTATTGCATGTGGAGCAATTTCAGGATTTCATTCTCTTGTTTCTTCCGGAACAACATCAAAACAAATTGATAAAGAAACTGATGCTCAATTCATTGGTTATGGTGGAATGCTTTTAGAAGGAGTCCTCGCTATCTTATCAATTATAACTGCAATAATGCTTACAAGAAGTGAATATGCATTATTACTTAAAAATCCTATATCTTTATTTTCAAATGGCATGGGAAGTTTACTGCAGTCAATCGGCATACCAGCCGTTGTATCAGTATCATTTGCGGCACTTGCTATAAGTGCTTTTGCTTTAACATCCCTTGACACATCAGCAAGAATAGGCAGGTATACATTCCAGGAATTTTTTGAAAGTTTTAATTTCCCTTTTCTTATAAATAGATTTATTGCTTCTTTTATAACAGTTAGCGCAGGAGCATTACTTGCTTTCAATAAAGGTGGGGCGATGTCTATCTGGCCACTTTTTGGTTCTGCCAATCAGATGTTAGCTTCTCTTGCTTTAATTGCTGCAACTGCTTATTTCATAAATAAACATCTGCAGAATAAAATAGTTTTGTTTCCAGCGATAATTATGTTTATAATAACAATAACCGCCCTTGTAAGCCTGATATATAAAAACTTTTTATCTCATAACTGGATTTTAGTAATAATAGGAATTATTTTATTTTTAACAGCAGCATATATAATAATTCTTCCTTTTCTCTTTATTGCCATCCCGTATATCTGAAGTTATTTCTGCGTATGCCTTTTCCAATCTTGGGTACAAAAACGGAATCCTTTTTGTCATGACGACGACCGGCCCGGTCCCGATGCATATAGCGAACCGCCAGTTAAGTGAAAGTCTTCTACAGAAATTCTGTATTACTCTAATGACTTCTCCAGTGGTTTCCTCAGGAGTGGGGTAAGCGCAGTTTATTATTGCATAGACCTTGGCCTCCTTGTTATACTGCTTATCAGTTCTGATATACCGATAGTAATC